>Ga0099827_10001835_pt1 | contig 11363 bp, 7 predicted proteins | sample CZO8metaG_FD_79339 | JGI IMG/M metagenome (GOLD analysis project Ga0099827, IMG submission 79339) | Vadose zone soil microbial communities from the Eel River Critical Zone Observatory, Northern California, USA - CZOApr15con1.8 metaG | ecosystem: Environmental > Terrestrial > Soil > Vadose zone ...
AGTTCACTGGTGCCCTCGGCCAGCGCCGCGAGCATCGCGTAGCGATGGGAAATGGACTTGTCACCGGGCAGGTCCAGTCCCCCAGTCAGGTGTTTCGCAGGCCGAATAGTCTCCTTTTTCACACCGAGATTTTAGCATGGTGAGTCTTTGTGGTTCGCGATCCGCCACTGCGGCTGAACTTGGTGCGTTTTCCTTTACTTCCTTTTCCTCATTCACCTCAGTTGCGTCATTTACCTCCTGTACTCCCGGCCAGTTTTTCGCGAGGCACGCCCTGTACTACGCGCTGAAATCTCGAGGCCTCCCCATACGTATTATTGAGTGAGGAGAATTGTCATGCCAGCCCGCAGTACGTTTATTCATCTTGCCGCCAAAGGCGGTATATTATTCGGCGCACTCTTTCTCGTAAGCGTCCTGCTTGCCGCCATTCCCGGCCATCGCGCGCCGGCGGCGCCTCTGCAGGATGCCCAACAATCGTCCGGCTCGCAGTCGCAAGAACCGCCGCCGATGGATCACAGCAAAATGTCCGGCATGGATATGGACGACGCCAGGGCCAACGAAGCGCACGCCGTTCACGATATGACGCCCGGGCGCATGGACGCGCACAATCTCCACATGCACATGACGGCGATGCGACCGCAAACATCGGAAGACGCCGCCCGCGCCAGTGAGATCGTCACGCAACTTCGCTCCGGCATCGAAAAGTACAAGGACTACCACGTCGCGCTGAATGACGGGTACAAAATCTTTCTGCCAAATCTTCCGCAGCCCGAATATCACTTTACAAATTACTGGAATGGCTTCCTAGAAGCTTTCACTTTCGATCCCGCGCGCCCGACTTCCCTGCTCTACAGAAAAACTTCAGACGGCTACGAGCTCGTCGGCGCCATGTACACCATGCCCAAGCGCGCGACGGAGGAGCAGCTCAACGCCCGCGTCCCTCTCAGCGTAGCCATGTGGCATCTGCACACCAACCTCTGCATGCCGCAGAAGGGTCAGCTCCGGAGCGCGGATTGGAAAAAGTTTGGATTGAAGGGATCGATCGCCACGCAAGAAGCCTGCGACGCCGCGAATGGGCGCTTCCAGCCGGTCATCTTTGGCTGGATGGTCCACGTCTATCCGTACGAAGACTCGCTCGGCAAAGTCTTCGCCATGCACCACCACATGGACTAATAAGGCGCCGGCTCGGCCGCCTGTCCGTACCTTCACCATTCGAACGCGCTGGCGCCCTTTGCGTTGACTTGTCTCCGGGCGCAACCTAAGATGACCTGCCAATGGCGGTTTCTTCTCAATGATCGGGCTAACCGTCTCCCATTACCGCATCCTGGAGAAGCTCGGTGGGGGCGGGATGGGCGTGGTGTATAAAGCCGAGGACCTCAGGCTCGGCCGCCATGTATCTTTGAAGTTCCTGCCCGAAGAGCTTTCCAAAGAGCCACTGGCCATCGAGCGATTTCAGCGGGAAGCACGGGCCGCTTCGTCATTAAACCATCCGCACATCTGCACGATTTATGACGTGGACCAGTATGAGGGTCAGAGCTTCATCGTCATGGAGTTTCTCGAAGGGCAGACCCTTAAACACCGGATTATGGGAAAACCCATCGAACTCGAGCGCGTGCCAGAATACGGCTACCAGATGGCGGATGCCCTCGAAGCAGCCCACGCCAAAGCCATCATTCACCGCGACATCAAGCCAGCCAATATTTTCCTCACCGATCGCGGGCAGATAAAGCTTCTCGATTTTGGCCTGGCGAAACTTCTGCCAGAGCGCAGGAGCGCGGGCCGAGCCAAACAGGCAGTGACAGCTTTCGGCGCCACGACCCAGGACGCTCATCTCACAAGCGAGGGGGTGGCTCTGGGCACGGTTTCCTACATGTCCCCGGAACAAGTTCGCGGTCAAGAACTCGACGAACGCACAGATTTATTCTCTTTGGGGCTGGTCCTTTATGAAATGTCCACGGGCCAGCGAGCCTTTATAGGAAGTACGTCCGGTGTAATCTTCGAAGCGATCCTAAACCGCGCTCCTACATCGCCTGCGCGGCTAAACCCCACGATTCCGGTACAACTGGAGCAGATTATCGCCAAAGCGCTGGAGAAAGACCGGGAGCTGCGCTACCGGTCGGCTTCGGATATGCGCGCGGACTTACAGCGGCTGAAGCGAGACACGGATTCAGCGCGCGCGATGCCGTTCACATCCGGCCAAGCTTCGCGCCAAAAGCTGCGGCGCTATCGGCCTCATTTCGTGTGGGGCGGTGTTCTTGCTGTTTTGCTGATTCTGTTCGGGCTGAATGTGGGCAGTTTGCGAGACCGTGTATTTGGCGGATCAAACCAGGAACGCATTGAATCGATCGCCGTTCTGCCCTTTGCCAATTTGAGCAATGATCCGAAAACAGAATATTTGAGCGACGGAATCACCGAGAGCCTGATCAACAGCCTCTCCCAATTGCCCAACCTGGCGGTCATGTCGCGCAACACAGTTTTCCGCTACAAAGGCCTGGCGACGGACCCACAAAAGATAGGCCACGATCTGCATGTTCGAGCCATTCTCACGGGGAGGCTTATCCAGACGGGCGATGAGTTGATGATCAGCGTGAATCTGGAAGACGTGGAAAACAGCCGGCAGATTTGGGGCGAGCAATACAACCGCAAGCTTTCCAATCTCGTGTCCGTGCAGCAAGAGATTGCCGGGGACATTTACGGGCGCTTACGCCCGCGGCTCGCGGGCGAAGAGGGGAAGCTGTTGGTCAAGCGTCCGACCGAAGATGCAGAGGCCTATCAGCTCTACCTGCAGGGTCTCTTCTATTGGAATAAATGGACACAGGCGGATTTCAAGAAAGCCGCGGACTATTTCACGCAGGCGGTACAGAAGGATCAACACTACGCGTTGTCTTACGCAGGCCTTGCCGACACATACAGCCTTCTGGGGGACGCGGGATATCTCCCGCCGTCGGAGGCCTGGCCGAAAGCAAAAACCGCCGCGATGCAAGCGCTGGACATAGACGATAGCCTCGCGGAAGCGCACACCTCCCTGGGTCTTGTGAAGGAGCACTTTGAGTGGGATTGGAGCGGCGCCGAGCGAGAGTTCAAGCGGGCCATCGAGCTAAATCCGAACTTGGCCACCGCGCACCACTGGTACGGCGACTATTTGGCAAACATGGGCCGCTTCGACGAGGGGATTGCGCAAACGAAGAAGGCCCTGGAACTGGATCCCCTTTCACTGATCATCAATACCACCATGGGATGGCAGTTCTATCTCGCGGGCCAGAATGAGAATGCTGTCGAGCAATTGCGGAAAGTACTGGATATCGACCCAAAGTTCTCGCCGGCCCGGCGTATTCTCGAGGAAGTCTACGCGCACATGGGCAAGCAAAAGGAGGCCGTTGCGGAGAGAGAAAAAGCTTTGTCGCTCTCCGGAGGCCCCGAACTGGCGGCGTCCATCGAAGAGGATTTCAGGAAGTCCGGCTACAAAGGCGTGCTGCAAAGCTGGCTGGAAGGGTTGACGGAACTTTCCAAGCACAGCTACGTCTCTTCTTACAGCATCGCTGAGTCTTATATGCGGATGGGCGAAAAACAAAAGGCCTTCGAATGGCTGGAAAAGGCCTACGAGGAACACGACAGCGGCCTGGTGTCCCTAGCCGTTGAACCGATGTTCGAAAGCATTCGGCCCGATCCGCGATTCAAAGAAATCGTGCGTCGCATGAAGCTTTCGCGTTAGAGCTGCCGCACGAGATGGGCTGCCAGCGCAGCCGTTCCGCGCCAGAGTGGGACGCACGCTATCGCAAGGGATAATCCTTGTCGCCTGGCACATGCCCGTCCACACGCAGCAGTTTCACTCCCGGACGCATATTCCGGGAATCCACAAACGCAATGGAGCCGGGCAGAGCGGTCAAAAGTTCATATTGCATGTCGTTCGAATAGACAATCCTGGGCGGTGACGCGGCTTCCGCTCGAAAAATCTTTGCCACCCAATACTGTTTGAACTGTGCCTCCGACATTTGATAGATCACGCGCAGCACCACATCGCGTTCCCGAGCCGCAGGCGCGCGAATCAGCAACACGACCGGAAGCTTCGAATTCCAATACTGCCGCTCGCCGAGCAGGACCTTGCGTACTTCGGAGAGGCTTAGATCGGCGACGGGAGTATCGGCGTTCACGACCACGGCGATGTCCGCGCCTCGCGTAGTCTGCGCAGTGGATGGAGAGTGGAGAGCCAGAGACGCCCATAGGACCGTCCAGAGAAATGTCACGATGCGTTTGCTGGTGGCATTCATATTCGGGCTCATCAAAACGTGAAATCCGTCTGGAAGAATGCGCCGTTCACCCGCGGCTCCGTTGGCAGTCGCTTGGTATTGCGGTACTCGCCCTTAAAGCTTGCGTAGTTCGTGATGTCATACCGCAGGCCAAGGATAGACTCGACCAGATCCTGATTGGTGAAAATCTGTTCGCTCAGCGGCGTGTGCGTATGTTCAAAGCGGTAGTAGGGCTTCAGTGTCTTTTCAAGCCACGGCAGCCGGTATGCGATCTGCGCGTAATAGGCTTGATTGTTAGTGATGGCGTTGGTCAAAATATTCCTGTGATTGACATTCGCGAATTCCGCCAGGAACTCCGGATTCTCCTTGGCCCACACGATGTGCGCCGCGGAAATCCATTCCCGGAACTCATTTCCCGTGGGTTTCACGACCGGTAGCGTGATCTTGTCGCGGTACACCGAAATTCCCATCTGCAATCCGTAGAGTCTGGTCGGCCTCGAGTAGAGGTTGGCCACCCATGCGCGATTGTTATTATTATCGCCCGCATCGCCAGGGCGGCTGATCATCGAGCCGCGTCCGTTCCCCACGCCAACGTTATAGCTGAGCCCCGCTCCTCCTGATGGAATATTTCCCTCAGCCAAAAGACCCAGGAAGTGCACAGGGATAAACGTTCCGCCAAACCTGACGAAGTCAGGCCGGCTGATCGTAGTCTGCAGCCAGGCGCCGTGATGGAAGGCCGTGTTCCAGTAGCCGATAGGCGTGTGGTAGCGCCCGAAGGACAGCTTGAAATAGTCGTTGTAGTCGTAGCGAATGATGGAGCGTTCCACTTCCACGGTGTAGCCGGTGGGCTGGGCATTAAATGTAAGTTCGCCGAAGTAGGTGACTTTACGAGAGAGCGCCGAAGCAAGGTGAAGATCGAGCTGGCCGAGGTTGAAGCCGCTCGTCGTCCCCTTCTGGTCCGTCGTGGAAAAGTCCACGTCCCCGAAGCCTCGAATCTGAAGTGATGGGTAGTGAGCCTCCATCTGCCGGACGGTGGCCTGCGATTCGGCCGATTCGTGCTGATGCACGGGGCCGGGGGGTGGCGCCGGCTCGGCCATTTCCGGCTTTGCAGCGGCGGCAGCATTGGCGGCTGATACCGCAGCAGGAGCGGGAGCCGCGGGGGCCTTGGTTTCCAGCTCCGCAACGCGTTTCTCGAGTTGCTGAACTCGCTCGAGCAATATCTTTATCTGCTCTGTCTGATCGAGCGGCGGCGGGCTTTGGGCCCTAACGAAGTTCGCTCCAAGTATCATCATCACGAGGACCGGCAATCGTCGGCGCACGAGTTCCTCCTCTGTTATTTTCTCGGCTCATTCTCCGAGGGCAAAAAGTCTTCCATTGTGAAATTTGGAATAAGACTCCCCAATCTGTTGCGGCAAATCATGGCTTCTACTTCGGGAGTCCTTCATCACCCTGGAGTGTGCCGGAGATTGGAGCGTATTCTATGCTTCGCGACTCGATTGTCAAAACAAACTTTTCGCGCGCCGGCGAAGTGTGACCGGTGCGAGGTATAGTCTTCCTCATCCAGAGAGTTGCGTCGCAAAGAAGAAATGAGAGGAACTGATCTTCACTGAACTCGAGCGTCAAATACTCCCGTTTCTACTACGCCCGCGCGCTTGATTTGCACAAAAATTCGGTAGTCTCCGGGATGCGGGAAACCGTAGGGAAAACTTACCTCCGGTGGCAGCGGAGCATTGGACATTGACATGGGCATAGCCATCGGAATGCCGGCTTGTAATTCACCCGAGGCGCCCGCGGGCACCGTTCGCGCGAGCTCCAGTGCCGCCATCGATACCGATCCCGCCGGATGAACGTGCGCGAACACACTCATGTCCGTGCTGACGAATTCGGCGTGCCCGGCCATCCCCATGTACGGTTCCATATCTTTCGGAGGGTTGCCGTCTTTGTCGTCCACGCTGAACTTGAAGTTCATTGGCACGTTCGCTCTCAAAGGATCCGTAGAGCGCCGCCAAACCATGCGCCCGCCATCCGCGAGCTGCGACACCGCAGAATCTCCAGTCTGCGCGGCAACTGTGGCGCCGGACCAGGCCGAGTCGTCTCCCGCCAGCGGCTTTCCATTGATCTGCGCCATATCCACAATTCCGACCAGCGTCCACGGAAAGCCGTCCTTATCAACTATGTCCGCGAAAATTTGGTATTGTCCCGCGGGCATGGATGGCAGCTCCTCCGCAAACGCTCCGCCCGCGATTCGCTCCGGATGCAAATGCCACATGCGGTCCAGGCCCGGGGCGCCGATCAGAAACAAGTGCATCAAATGCCCATGGTCCGGAATCACCTCCTCCATTTTTACGTAATTCGACCATTCCGGGTATTGCGACTTTGGCCAAATCACCAGGCGTTTTCCGTTTTCCAGTTTTGTCTCCGCCGAAGGCGGCTTAAAGAGATTCACTCGGCGCTGGTAATTGCTGGCTTCCGAGCTCCACCACGTTCTTCCCAGATAGAGAATTCCCACCACGACCACGGCGGTAAGCGCCATCACAACACGTGCGCGCCGGACGCGCCCCGGCGCCGGCGTTTCTCCCGGACCGAGGTTGCCTTCCCTAACTGCCGCGCCGGCAATGAAAATCATTCCAATGGCAAGAAAGACCATCAGGAACGCCAGCAATCCCCCGAGAGGCCTCTCCATCTTAAACGTGCGCTGCGCGGCCGCAGGCACCGGCACGGAGAGCTCGCCTTTGCCCTTGGCGCCGTCCACCCAGACGCGCACTTTCAACGGGCCCCATTCCATCAGCCAGAGGCTTCCGGTAAAAAATTGCGGATCCTCTTTCGACTGGCGGGCGAGGTCGGGCGTGGGGGGATAATGCGAGCCGGCTCCGGTCAGCCGCATTGGCACGATCTGAATGGCGCGTACGTCTTTGGTCGCGCACCGTATTTGAATCTCCGCCACACCGGGGATTACCTGGGGCACGCGCACCGTAACAAAAAGATGGTAGGGCCCGGCATCCCCCTCGTAATACACATCCGGGCTGCCGACGTGCGCGCTAAGTGAAAGTGCAGCGGCAAGCATGGTCACCAAGACGGCAATCATTCGCGCATGCGATCGAAACATTCTCATCGACGCATCCGCCGCATCCAGTCTCCCCACGCCAACCCCAGCCGCGCGGTCATGATGGAAACCACGAGCGCTGCGGCCATGGTCTTCCAAAATATGCCAGGCGTATTTTCTACGACTTGGAACTTGTAGGGATCGTACAGAAAACGCGCCGGATCAAAGTAGGCAAAGTACGCCATTCCGAAAAACCAATTGCGCGCGGCCGGCAACATCAGAAAATTTGCAAATGGCCATTGCACGGCCAGAAAGCTCAACACGAACACCGGCCCCGAAACGACAGCCAGCCTCCATCTTCCCCACTGCTCGGTCTTGTTCCACAGCAGGTCCAGGAACACCGCGGGCACGATCAGCAACAACGGGAAATGCAGCGGAACGAGATGCGTAATGTTCTGATAAACCGGCCCCAGCTTTGGTTGAGCAGGAATCAGCGGCAGAATCCACTCAAACGCCAGCAGAATTATGGAGTAGGTTCCAGCCACCAGCGTACACGCCCATCGCCGGCCCAATCCCCAGGCCGCGCCGATCAACACCGGAGGGATAGCAATCGCCACGGATAAGTAGCATCTCGCGGTGTGCAAGTTCACGGGCCACGTCGCATCGGTAAGAATTGTTCCGAGTTGCACGACGCAATCTGCGCCCACAAAAATGAAGAGCCACGTCAACTTTCGCCGCGCAGCTTCTCCGGCGCGGCTCATCAAGCCCGCCATTAACGCCATCGCTCCTACTTTTATCGCAAATGATCCCAGCGAGAGCAGCATATGCGGCGGGCTCACGATCTTGACGTCCAGACCGTATGCGTTGTGCCACCAGTTATCGAACGGCGCGGACGTCAGCATCGCAATGCAGCCCCACGTGGCGATGAACGCCCCCAGCGGCCCGCGGAATCCCCAGATCTTCACCGATACGCTCTGCGACGCCGCATCCCCGCCAAACGTCGTCGTCAGAATCATGTACGCGCAAGCGATGCCGACCAGCACGCCGTTCATTTGAATCATGATGTGCGCCGGTGTCCAAAACGTGTCGCGGCCGATGGACATGTGCCATGAAATGTCCCAATGCCCGCCAATGAGGCTAGAAGTAATTCCCGCGATCATGCACCAGATAGGCCACGGAACAGACTCCACGCGTGCGGAAGTTCGCTCGCTCAATCGCGCTTGTAAGGGTTGCCCCAAAGGAATGGTGTCTGCCATCGCGGCGGCTCCTCTCACTCTTCTTGAAGCCCGAGCACCGTTTCAGACATTCGGGAAGCTGTAAGCTTACACCGCCTCGTACCGCAGTACGAACACCCGCCTTCTGCTGACCCACTGCCGAACAACGACGGGTTTGCTCATGTCGCGGTGGGCCTAGTACGCCCAGCATTTTTCTACCAGTCTTTCCGCTCCGCCGGTTTGATTGCTTCCCGGTACCACGCCGCGTATCATTACCGATTCATGCATACTGCGCGGCCTTTTCTGTCCAAGTCTCGTTGCGTTCTGTTCCTCGGACTCCTGGCGTTCCCGGCGGCTCTGTGGCTGGGACCTGGCGTCGCCGTCGCCCAAGAATCGAACGAACTCCTTCCCCTCAGCCAAGTGCGCGCGGGCATGCAGGGCTATGCCTATACGATCTTTGCCGGCGATCAGGTGGAAAAGTTCAACCTCGAAGTCATCGGCGTGCTGGACAATTTTCTTGGCCCCAGGCAATCCATCATCCTGGTGCAGCTGAAGGGTCCGAAGGTCGAACACACCGGCGTGGTTGCGGGAATGAGCGGGAGCCCGGTCTATCTCGACGGCAAACTTGCTGGCGCCTTGTCGCTGAAACTGGGCATCTTCACCAAAGAGCCCATCGCCGGGGTCACTCCCATCCAGGATGTGCTGAACCCGCCTTCCCAGCCTGCTACCGCGCAAGCAGCCGTGCAGCAACTCGGGCTTCCCAGTGAAGCTTCCACGCGCACGGGTCTGCCTTCTGGCTCCGCGCTCGAGCCCATCGAAACGCCGCTCGTTTTTTCCGGCTTCCAGCCGGCCGCGCTCCAGCAATTCGCAAATCAACTGCAAGGCTACGGCTTCGTCGCGGCGCAAGGCGGCACGGCTTCGCCGCGGACCGATGATGGGCGTCTCGTTGCCGGCGACATGGCTGGTATGGTTCTCGTTCAGGGGGATGCCTCCATCAACTCCGCGTGCACCGTCACCGTAGTGCAAGCCGACCGTGTCTATCTCTGCGGCCATCCGTTTCTGAATCTCGGCGACATTCAAATTCCCATGGCGCGCAGCCGCGTGGTCACCACGCTCTCTTCCGATCTCGCTTCCACGAAAATCGTCAACGTCGGCGGCTCCATCGGCACCATCACGGGCGATCATCTCACCGCCGTTACCGGCAAACTCGGTGCGCCTCCCGCGATGATTCCTTTGGACCTAACGCTCCTTGTGTCTGGCGCCGAGCCTGCAAAACAAAAGACCCTCCATTTCGAACTGATCAATCATCCGAAACTCACGCCGCTCCTTGTCGCCCTCACCACCTTCAATGGTCTCACGCAAAATTCTCTCTACGGCGAAGGCACCACGCTCCATCTTTCCGGCGAGATTCGCCTGCAAGGTCATGCGCCGGTTCAGATTGAAAATACTTTCGCTCCGGGCGATTCTCTTTCTCCCGACGGCCTTCCCATCGCCCTCACAATGCAAAATGTTTTTACGCGCCTTTTCATCAATACGTTCGAACCCGCGAAGGTGGACCGGATCACTCTCCGGGTCGAAAGCGTTCCAGGCAGAAAATCCTTCAGCATTGAAAGTGCGTGGCTCGAAAAAGGCGAAGCCGCTCCCGGCGAGACGCTTCGCGTCCGCGTGCTGCTTCGCCCGTACCGCGGCGCTGCCCGCGTTGAAGAAACCACCGTCCGCGTCCCGGAACAGGTGGCGCGCGGCACTACGCTGCGCATCCTGGTCAGCGACGCCGATCTGCTGAATCGCGCCTCGCGCGGCTTCGCCTTTGCCGGCGCCGGCAGCGGCCCGACCGGCCTGGATCAACTCATTGCGCTCTTGAATCGCGAGCGCCGGAACGACCGCCTTTATGTCGGTCTGTTCGCTCCGACTCCGACGCTTCTTTGGGACGACAAGGAACTGCCAAACATTCCACTCTCACAAGTCAACGTCATCGACGGACGCCCCACTCCCGGCAGCGTCCAGATACTGCGCGAATCGTTGGCCAGTGAAGCTTCCATCCCGCTCGGAGGCCCCGTCTCCGGCGTCATTTCTCTGAATCTGCAAATCCGGTGAAAACCACAATGCCCAAGTCGTCGTCCCGAGCAGGCTTGTTCCGAATCCTTTACCTCATTAACCTCCTCTACTTCCTTTGCCTCTCCCCTTCCTTCGCCGAGCACACTCGCCGCTGGCGCCAGACCACTTACGAAGAATTCCTCAAAGGCACCGCGCATGGCGTGGCCGTGCGCAGCGATGGCCGACTTGAGCTCGCGCCGAAATTCACTTTGTTGGCCGATGCGGACGCTTCCTATCTTTGGTCCGTCCGCCTCGATCCCAAGGGCACGCTTTACGCTGCGGGCGGCTCGCCTGCGAAAGTATTTCGCTTCGATTCGAACGGCAAGCCTGCCGTGGTCTTCGATTCCACGGACCTCTCTGCACAAGCCATCGCCTTTGACTCCAAAGGCGCTCTCTACGTCGGCACTTCTCCCGACGGCAAGGTTTATCGCGTCTCGGCTTCCGGCGAGAAGTCCGTTTTCTTCGATCCCAAAACGAAATACATTTGGGACCTCGCTTTTTCGCCTGACGGAATTCTCTACGTCGCAACAGGTGACAAAGGACAGGTCTTCGCTGTCGCGCCCGACGGCAAGGGCGAACTTTTTTACTCCAGCGACGAAGCTCACATTCGCGTTCTGGCTTTCGATGCAAACGGAAATCTCATCGCCGGTACCGAACCCAGCGGACGCGTCCTGCGAATCACTCGGAGTTCCTCGAAGACAACCGCCAAGGACTCCAAAGATTCTGCCGCAGCGAAAACCGAAGGCTTCGTTCTCTACGAAACTTCCA
>Ga0099827_10001836_pt1 | contig 11360 bp, 7 predicted proteins | sample CZO8metaG_FD_79339 | JGI IMG/M metagenome (GOLD analysis project Ga0099827, IMG submission 79339) | Vadose zone soil microbial communities from the Eel River Critical Zone Observatory, Northern California, USA - CZOApr15con1.8 metaG | ecosystem: Environmental > Terrestrial > Soil > Vadose zone ...
CCCGCACGCCGATCCCGATCGGGTTCTCGGCTTTTCGATCGGACCGATTGCGCCGGACGAGGCAGAAGATGAAGCCAGATCGGCCATTCGCGACGCCTTCGACGTCGCATTGGCGACCGATATGGCCGTGGCGCTGCACCTCGACGATTACATGTTCTGGACCCGGGCCCGCCTGCCGGATGGTCGCATGCTGCGCGACACGCCAGGCACGGCGGAGTGGAAGGATTGGTCCGCGACGCCGGCAGGGGGTCTCGAAATCGGCTGGCTGCCGAACGTCAAACTGATGCCGCAGATCTGCTATGAGAACCCAGTAGCGCGGGAATTTGCGACTCATTGGACCCGGGACGTCATCGGCGCGGAGGTCAAGCAGCAATACGACAGGCTCGCGCAGCTCGGCAAGGCGAGGCTCTTCGCGGGCGTCATCACCGGCTGGGAATCGAATCTAGCCTTTGGCTACTGCTCGCTGTCGGAGCTGGGATACAGCGCGCAACACCCGCCCGAGGATTTCGATCGCGAGCGGGAGCGGGTTCTGCAGCGGCATATCGAGCGCTGGGCCAAGGGGATCTACGATGCGGGCATCCCCCGCGATCTGATCTTCACCCATCTCGGGCCCATCGCAAAACGCGACTACGACAAATTGACCGCGACATTGCCCCGCTCGCGCTTGCGGGAAATACCCCAGGCAACCGCGTTTCGCGCGTTCTGGACGGCGTTCAATGGCTATTCCAGTCCCGGCTTCAGCGCCTATCCGGCCGATGGGTATTTCGACGACATCCATGACGCGATCAGCGCACACGGTCGCGGCCCCTGGGCGATCGCCGAGGGCACCAATGTGACTGTGGGTTCGCCGCCGGCGCGGTCAGCGTTGGCCTGGGAGAGCTATCTGGCGCGCGGCTTCAATCACGGTGCACGGCTCGTCAATCTCTTCGGCGGCTTTCAGGGGGCAGGAGCCGGCGAGTTTGCGCGTTCGACGGAAAGCAGCGAGGCTCTCGCGGCCTATCGTAAGTTCCTTAGCGGCGGCCAACTCGTCGAGGATCCAAAGCCGTGACCAGGCACACGGGTGCCACTTGGCTAATCCGCCTTCCACGGGCGACGGCCGATGCCGTACGCCCGGGGTAACAAAATCCGGCGGTCACTGCCGTCCGCCCTCATGATCCAGGTTTTGACGCCGGCAAGATCCCCGTGGTCCGATTCGAAAATGATGTGGCGCCCATCGGGAGACCAGTTCGGATTGTCGCTATTGTAAATGTCGCCCTCGAACGTCAACTGCTGGCGACCGCTGCCATCGGCATTCATCAGCCAGATGTTTCCACGCTCAGTCTCGTTGCCCGACCAGAAGGCGATCTTCTTGCCGTCGGGAGACCAGCTCGGTGCGTTTGCATCGGGACCAGCGGGGTTGTCGGGAAAGGTCAGCTGCCTCGGACCGGATCCGTCCGCATTCATCACCCAGATTTGGGATTGGCCGCTTTGCGTCGATGAATATACAATTCTTTCCCCATCCGACGAAAAACTTGGGGTCTCGCTCCATCTAATTCTGTTGCCGTTGCGCGTAATGGCCGTGGTCGTCGTCGTGGTCAGGCGGTGCTGATTGCTGCCATCGGCATTCATCAGCCAGATTTCAGGATTTTCTCCAGGACCGGGCGCAACGTATAAAATATGCTTCATATCGGGGGACAGGCTGGGCATCAGACCGCCCGACGGCGGAAAGGTTAGCTGCTTTTTTCTGCCGCCGTCTCCATCCATGATCCAGATTTCCGCGGGGCTATTTGGCGTCGTCATCGCGTAGACGATTTTATTGCCGTCAGAAGACCATGACGGGAACGCGTTTACATTAAAGTCATTTGTTAAAAACTTCTTCCCGGTACCGTCGGCTTGAACAATGTAGATGTTCAGATCCCCTTTCGTCGGGGCGCTGGCATCGACGTTGGCATTTGTCGCTACCAGCCATCCCGAAAGCCGCGAGGAGCCGGCGCCAGTTTCACACCCATTGCCCGAACGGACCGCGCGGAATGGCGGCAGCGCCGCAGCGCCGCCGAGCGCCGCCTGCCCAGTGGCTGCAGTTGCACTGGGAGATCGCAGAACCGAGGTAAGAGGGCAGAGTTGCGCGGAGACCAGCGTGGAAGCTTGCGCAAGACCGGCGGCACCCAGCACTGCAAGCCCGATTGAAAAGCGCGTCAGGGTAATGCGTCGCGAAACCATCAGTTCGGCAGTCTGGTTCACTGCCTGCCGGCCGGCGCTGCGATGATGAATCCCGCGCCAAGTCGGCGGCGGTTGCAGGCGTAGGCGCTCGCCATCGCCAAGTCAACCGCTTGCGCCGGTTGCACGATGCACGGACAACCCTAGCTGTCGTGACTAATGGACCTGCCCGCATTGCGCGTTGCGCGCAATTGAGAGGGCAACCGGGACTGGCCGATGCGCTGCAGCTGGAAAAGGCGCGGAGGATTGCCACTGCGGTCTCGGCGGTTTGCTCGGGCGCGATTTTCCTCTAAACCTAGGCGCCATGAGTCTCATCCGCTCCGCCGCCACAATCGGCTCCTACACGCTGGCGAACCGGATCGTTGGCTTCATACGAGAGATCATCACCGCGGCGGTTCTCGGCGCCGGGCCGGTCGCCGACGCCTACTTTATGGCGGTGCGCCTGCCCGGCCTATTCCGCAGCCTGTTCGACGAGGGTGTCTTTACGACCGCCTTTGTCCCCCTCTTCGCCGGAACAGTCGCCGAGCGCGGCAGGGAGGCGACCCGGCTGTATGCCGGGGATGCGTTCGCCGCGCTGCTCACGCTACTCCTCGCCCTCGTTCTGCTCGGCGAAATCTTCATGCCGGCGATCATGCACGTGGTCGCGCCGGGCTTCGCCGCCGACCCCGGCAAATTCACCCTCGCCGTCGAACTGACCCGCATCACCTTTCCCTATCTGCTGTTCATCGTGCTGGTCGCCTTGTTAGGGAGCGTGCTGAACGCGGTCGACCGGTTTGCCGCGGCCGCCGCGACGCCGATCCTGCCGAACCTGTTCCTGATTGCCGCCCTTGTTGCGATGGTCGTGTTCGATCTCGAGGATAGCCTCCTCCTCGCCGGGGCGCTCACCGCCGGGGGGCTGGCCCAATTCCTTTGGCTGATGGTCGCCTGCAGGCGAGCCGGTTTGACTTTGCGGCTCCCGCGCCCACGGTTGACGCCCGGCGTGCGACGCCTCCTCGCGGTGATCGCGCCGGGGATTCTCGGCGCCGGCGTCACCCAGCTCAATTTGATGATCTCGACGGCCGTGGCCTCGTTGCTGCCGACCGGTTCGGTCTCCTTTCTCTATTATGCCGACCGCCTCAACGAATTGCCGCTTGGCGTCATCGGGATCGCGGTCGGGACGGCGATCCTGCCGCCATTGTCGCGGCAGGCACGGCTTGGTGACCTTGCCGGCGCCGCCGCCACGCAAAACAACGGGGTCGAGCTGGCGCTGCTGCTGAGCTTGCCAGCGGCGGTCGGGCTGGCGGTCCTGGCGGGGCCGATCTTCCTCGTCCTGTTCCAGCACGGCAATTTCGGCCCCGCCGAGACGGAAGCGGCCGCGGCCGCGCTGGCCGCCTATGCCGCGGGCCTCCCGGGCTTCGTCCTCGTCAGGGTGCTGGTGCCCAGCTTTTTTGCCCGCGGCGACATGGCGACGCCGGTCAAGGTTGCGCTCGTCGCGATGGCGGTCAACCTGGTGTTGACCTTTGTTCTTATGCAGCCCCTCGCGCATGTCGGGGTAGCCCTCGCGACGGTCGCGGCGGGCTGGGTCAACGCGCTAGCGCTGCTGGCGCTGTCGTTGCGGCGCGGGCATTTTCGGTTCGAACCTCGGAGCCGCCGCCGTCTGCCGCGGATCGCCGCGGCAGCGCTGGTCATGGGCGCGGCTGTGCTGGTGTTGCGCAGCGTACTGGCACCGGCTTTCGCCGTATCGGGAATCATTCGCCTCGGCGTGCTCGCCGGGCTGATCGGCGCCGGGGTCGTGGTGTTTCTCGGACTGGTTCTGCTGTTCGGTATCACCGATTTGCGCGAGCTGCGTGGCCGACTGGGCCGACAATCGGCATGACCGCCCGGCATTGCGATCATTTTCAATATCGGGCGAGCCGGCTATAATTGGCAGCGCGCAATTCCGCTGCCAGTAACTATCGGGTTCGCGGAGATGTCTCGTTGCTACTTTCGGGCGCTTTTTCGACAGCATGTAATACGCGTATGATTGGTGTCTTGGGTCCGGACAGCGCGGTTCATCATAGTGGTTCGCAGCAATGAGCCTATGGGCACTCACCCCGGCTAAGCCAACCATCGGGTTTACCAAGATCCTCGCGATCGGGGCTCTGATTGCGGCCGCGATCGTATCGGCGCCGACCCTTCTCGGGCCAGCGAAGGTGGGCTTCGCGTTGTGCGGCATGCTTCTTCTCATTCCGGCCGTCCTGGTCCGCGACCCAAGGGCCTATGGGCTGTTTCTCCTGGTCGTTTCCATTCCCATCGACGTTTCGATGCATACGACAAAGTGGCTCGCCCACCCCGACGTGCTGTTCCAGGAATTCGGCATGCCTGCCTCGGGGACACTTGGCGTCGATCTCTATTTGACCGACGTCGTGCTGATCGCGATGCTGCTACCGTGGCTCGCTGAATTGTGGCGCCGAGAGCGCGAGCTTTATTTCCCAAGTGCCGCATACATAGCCATACTCTATTTCGCCTGGGCGCTGATCGTATCGCTGCTCGAGGCCAAGTCGGTTTATTTGGCGATCTTCGAATTGTCTCGCCAGATTCTATATTTCGTTTTTTTCGTCTACATCTGCAACAACGTGGTCACTCCGGCACAGTTTCGCGCCGTCCTGATGGGGTTCTTCGTCGGGCTGGTTTTGGAGAGCGCGGCGGTAATCGCGTTTTTCCAACTCGGCATCGGGACCGAGACCGATGTCTTTTCCGACCTGCTGTACGGTTCGACCGCGTCGCCGGGCACGTTGACCGTGGCGCAAACGGGGTCATGGTCGAAGGTCTCACGCAGCGCGGGCACCTTCGCCCACCCGTCTCACGCCGCGTATTATTTCGAATACATCCTGCCGACCGTTCTGGCCTGTCTGATGACGGCGCGCCGCACCCGCGAGCGCATCGTGTACGGGTTCATGATGGCCGCCGGCTCCGTCGGACTGGTCATGACCTTCTCGCGGTCGGGCATGATCGGGTTCGTCTTCAGCAGCGGATTGTTTTTCGTGATCGCGCGGTGGTCGCGGCTGATCTCGCAACGGGTGTTTACCCTGTGCGTTGCTATCGTTGCCCTTCTGGCGGTTATGAGTACGCCCTTGCTGATCGAATATCTGGACTTCAGGCCAGAAGCGGTTTCCATCCGCTGGAGATTGATTGAGGAAGCAAAGAACGCCTTTTTGAAGGAGCCGTTTACCGGGGCCGGTCTGAACAACAGCTCAGCCGCAACGGAAGGCTCGCGCGCCATCGTGCTGACAACCAAAGGGAGCAGCGCCTATCGGATGACGGTCGTGCACAACTATTATTTGATTGTGTTGATCGAGGTTGGGCTTATCGGTTTCGCGTTGTTTTTCGGGTTCTTTTGGCAAACCGTGGTCAACGCCTTTCGCTATATGCGGGCGGCTGAGTTACAGTTGAGGCTGCTGGCGGCCGGCATCGTTTCGGCGCTGGCCGGCGTTGCCGTTCACAATATGGCCGATCCGTTCGGCGGTCATTCAAACCTTGCGATGTTGTGGCTGCACGCCGGTTTGATTTTCGCCATATGCCATGAGGTTCGGGCCCAGCAGGCTCTTCGGACCGTTCGCAACGTCGCACCGCGCAGCCCCGCAAGGTTGCGGGTCGCGGGCGTCGGCACCACGCATAGCTGACCGCGCCGCATCGTCGCATTTCCCAACGCGATCGCGGGAGGCCCCTCAACAGGCATTGCCCTGACGATCGAATCCGTTGAAAATACGGTCGCTTCTGTGCGCGCAACGCGTGGCGCGCGGCGGAGTGCATGGGGGGTGAACCCCAGAAACGTCGGATCTTGGCGGACGGCGGTGGTTGTCGCTTTGGATCGCCGTTCCGACAGGTCGAGTGAAGCGATTGGTGTTCTGCGGAAAAGATGATGCAGCTGACGAGCTGGCTGGGACCGAAGCGGATTGGTCAACCACGCGACACTCGGTCGTCACCGCGCCGCGCGGTCTGGGGTGGGGCGCTCGCGCTCGTTGTGCTGAGCCTTGGGCTGACCGCCTGCGACACCCGATCCTTTGAACGCACGAGCGACGGGACGACCGTCTATATCGACGAGCTCAGCGAGGCGTCAAAGGCCGAGGCCCGCCAAAAGATCGCGCAAAACCTCAGCCGAGGCGTCGACGCCTACGATTTAGGCATTGGCGACGAGATCGAGATCTTCTTCCACATCAGCCGCAAGCCGACTCCGAGACAATATGTCATCTCGCCCGCCGACAAGCTTCGCATCGAATTCCTCGGGGATACGGAGAACAGCCGCACCGTCCAAGTGCCGCCGGACGGTCGCATTTCGTTGCCGCTGATCGGGCCGGTGATGGCAGCGGGGCAAACGCCCGACGCGCTTGCCCACCAACTGCAGGGACGCTACAGCGGCGTCCTCACCGAACCCAAAGTCACGGTCAACGTGACCGAGAGCCACTCCCCGCTGGAGGACTTTATCGATGTCCTCGGGTCCGCTTCGAAGGGGCGCAGCATCGTCGATAAAGTGCTGCCCGATGGCACGATTTCGGTACCGCTGCTGCCCCCGGTCCAGGCGCGTGGCCGCACGCTGAGGAACCTCGTGCGCGAAATCGATGCCGGATATGCCGCAAAAGGCCTCGATGTTTTCGTCAGCCTGGTTCCGCGCACTTTGCGCCCCGGCGCGACATTGGTGATCGGCGAGGTCGGTAAGCCCGGTCGGATGGAGCTGGACCGGCCGGTAACCGTGACGATGGCGGTCGCTCAGGCCGGCGGCGTCTTGACGACCGGCTCCGCGAGTTCGGTTCGCGTGTTCTACATCGGCGGCGATGGTGCGCCGCGCGTGCGCTCGATCAATCTCGCGAACGTCATGGACAACCTCAGGCTCGAGGATGACATGATCGTTCCCGCCAACAGCATCATCTATGTACCGCCGACCGAGCTGGCCAAGCTTGGCCGGCTGGAGGACGCGGTATTGCGCGATATCCTCCGATTCCAAGGCACGAACATCGGTTTTGCGTACCTGTTGAACAGCCCGACCAGTGGCGGTAACACGACGGTTCTGCCGAGCACGACGCCTTGACCCCGGTCGGCGGAGGGCGGCTGCCCGACCGTCGATGGCCGCTATCTCAACTGACCGATTGAGCCGCGGCACACCCCGTCACTACAGACCCGCGACCCGCCAGCGGCGCTCGGAGATGCGTGGTATGGTCGCCAGGACCTTGACGCCGACGAAATCCTCTAGGTCGTGAATGCCGCGAACCCGGCGGCTCAGGTATTCGAGAAAGAAGCCGAGAGAGACGGCGACGACCAGGCCGCCGAGCAGGGATGCCAGCGTGATGGTGCCGCGGAGCGGGCTGCTCGGGAGACGCGGCACCGCGGCTTGGGATACCAGCCGGACTTCCGGTATCGTGTAGGACCGATTCAGGTCGGCCTGCCTGTATTCCTTGTCGACGATCTCGTAGGCGGTCAGCGCATCCTTCACATCCTGCTCCAACTGATTGAGCTCGCGCTCGATCTCGGGCAGTGCGCGCAGTTCCGCCTTGCGCTGGTCGATCGATTGAATGAGGCGCGCGCGCCGCGCCGCAAGGCTCACATTCGCAAGCGTGTTTTGGCTGCCGACCAACGCCGCTTCGGACTTTGCCTGTTCGACTTCCAGCTCGGCGATCACCTTGAGCTTGGAATCATATTCGGTGCCCGGCAGATAGACCGAATGCGCCTCCTTGTACCCCCGCAACCGCTCGCGAGCGGCGTTCAACTGCAGCTGTTTTTGATCAAGTTCCGTCTTCAGCTGGTCGCCCTGGAATCGGGCTTCGGACAACCGCATCTCGTTGACGAATTGAACGAGCTTCTTCGCCGTCGTATTGGCGATGTCGGACGCCCGCTGTGGATCTTTTGCCGTGTACTTTATATCGAAGAGATAGGTGTCGAGGTGCGCTTCCAACGTAAGGGCGTCAGAAACGTCCTTGACCGCTTGGGTAAACGCGTCATCCTCAATCGCTCGGCCGTATTTGAGAACAGCAACCAGGCTTTTCAGCGAATCCTTGAGCCGTTGGCCCAGCGGTTTCAGAAAGTCCGGCAGGAACCGGGTCAATTTGCCTCCGGCCTCGTCCCGCGATTTCTCCTTGTCCAAACCGAGCTCGCCGACCACCTCGCCGAGGAGGGCCGGGCTCTTGATGATCTGGATGTAGGTCTTGCTGGCGGTCTCAACCGCCGAGGCATATCCCATCGGGAAATCGAGGAATTCCTTGTTGTCCTTGCCCGTGCCCATCTTGATGGGCTGCTGTGGGCGCACCAGCACCAAGGCCGACACCGCATACCGGTCGGGCATGACAAAGGAAAAGGCGTACCCGGCAAGAGCGGTGACGAGGGACAGCACGATGATCAGCCCTGCGTGCCGGCGCAGCACGTCGAAAATTGCGATCTGTTCCACTCCCGCTTACCCTCGCTTCCTCGCGGATGCTGCCGCTTTTGCTGCCAAAGCCTTACCACAAACTCGATCGATCCGGTGCATCGACGCACCGGATGACGGTGTCAACTCGTGCGGGCGACCCGCGACCGGAATCGATTAGACGGTCGAAAAATCGCCAGTATTGATGGCATTTCAGTGTCGATCCGACTCCCGGACGGGCAATGCCGTCCTTGTAACGCCGCATCGTTCGGAACATCCCGGCCGGCGCGCACTCGCTTTTACGCGGCACGACAATGCTCGTATGATCCCCGGCATCAGCCGCAGCACGCGAGCGGAGAGCAGGAATGGATCCGGCGAAGTCGTTCTATTTTGGCAATGCCGTCGTGGATCAGGTGCGCGATAGCGGCTGGTTTGTCGGCCAGTTCGTTCCAGCCGAACTGGGCCTCAGGCACCGGAGCGACGTCGAGGTCAAATGGGGCATCCATCCGGATGGAGAAAAGCGGCCGCAACCCTGGGCCAACGGGCACGCCACGACGATCTCCGTGCTGATCCATGGAACCTTGCGCGTAACCTTCCATGTCGGCGCGACGCCGCAAATCGTCACGCTGCAGAAGGAAGGGGACTACGTCATCTTTGGACCCGACGCCGTGCATTCCTGGGAGGCCATCGGCCATACGGTCGTCCTTTCGCTGCGGTTTCCCTCGATCGAGGTGTGGCGAGCGGCCCGGCCCGCCGACCCCTGAGGCGAACCGCTGGCTGCTGGGCCTGGACCGCGCGCCCTCGGGGCCTATTCGGCGCCCGGGTGAACCGCCCGGTGAACCATCGGGTGAACCGCCTCGGGGGCGATCGCCCGCTCGGCATCTGAGGCCGCCGAGTCCGGCGCGCTCCAGAGCAGGGCGAGACGGGTCAGCGGCATCGCAAGCATCGTCGTCAACACCGCCATCAGGACCAGCGCCGAGAACACATTCGTCCCGATGATCCCGCGGTCCAAGAGGATCGTCAGCACGATCAGCTCCATCAGACCCTTGGTCTGTACCAGCGCGCCGAGGCCGAGGCCCGTGGTCCAGGTCTCGCCGGTCAGCCGGGCGGCGAGCGCCGTCCCGCCGACCTTTCCCACAATCGCCAGCGCCGTCGTCACCAGCAGGATCTCGAGGAACCCAGACGATCCCAAATCAATCAAGGTGCGCAGCCCGGTGAGCCTGAAAAAGAACGGCATCAACACCCCGACAGTCGTCACCTGCAGCCGATCGAGGAGCGGCTTGCGCAGCTCGTGGGGCATCACAGCGCCGGCCATGAAGGCCCCGAAAATGTAATGCAGCCCGAGGATCTGGGTGATCATCGCCGAGGCGAGAGCGACGGCGCACACGCCGGCCAGCGAGCGCTCGCGCATCCGGCCGTCGCGCAGCAGGACGTCCTCGGACCGCCGCATCAGGGGCGGCACGACCCACACCATGACTGCCAGGTAGATCGGCAGGCCGATCACGCTGACCAGCATGTCCGGGTTGCCGGGCGCATCTCCCGCCACGGCCGTCATCAGCCCGCCCAGGAGCAGCCACAGCGCAGCGTCGTTGACCGCGGCGATGCCCAGCGCGTAATTGCCGATCCGCTGCCCCAAGAGGTCCATCTCGCGCAGCATGGCGCCGAGCACGGGAAGCGCGGTGACCCCGATGCAGATGCCGATTGCGATGGCGAACCCAACCGGACCGACGCCGCCGCCGAGTTCGCCCGGCTGACGGGCGGCGATCCACAGCCCGCCGAGAAACCCCGCGGCGGTCGGCACCGCGACGCTGGCGCCGGCAACCAGGGCGAAGGCGCGGCCGCGGCCGAGGAAGTCGGTGGGATCGAGGTGCAATCCGGTGACGAAGCCGAACAGCAGCACCGCAATCGAGGCGACCCCCCAAAGCGGCGTCAGCGTCGCCGGGTTGAAGAACAGCTGATAGGTTTCCGGTGCGAAACGGCCGAACAAGGTCGGGCCGAGAGCGATCCCGACCAGGATCTGGACAACAACGAGCGGCACCGCCCCGCGCAGATGGAGGAAGCGCCACACCGCGACCGGCAGCACCAATATGGCCAGCGCCTGAACGATGAAAATCGGGTCGGCCGACACGCGATCGCCGCTTAATCGGCAGGCTCTTCGATGACCGCCCGCGCGATCATCGGCCGTCTCGCCGCTCCCGCCATCGCGCTCCGCCGCTCGTAGTGCAGGGCAAGACGGGTCAGCGGCATCGCCAGCATCGTCGTCAACACCCCCATCAAGACGAGCGCCGAGAACACATTCGCGCTAATGATCCCGCGATCCAACAGGATCGTCAGCACGATCAGTCCCATCAGACCGTTGGTCTGAACCAGCGCGCCGAGGCCGAGGCCTGTGGTCCAGGTCTCGCCGGTCAGCCGAGCGGCAAGTGCCGTCCCACCGACTTTTCCTACAATCGCGAGGGCCGTCAATACCGCCAGCATCTCGACAAACCCCGACGACCCCAAATCGATCAGGGTGCGCAGCCCAGTCAGTATGAAGAAGAATGGCATCAACAGTCCGACCGTGGCCACCTGAAGCCGATCGAGCAGCGGCTGGCGCAGCTCGTGAGGCATCAACGTTCCGGCTACAAAGGCCCCGAAGATATAATGGAGCCCGAGGATCTGGGTGATCATCGCCGAGGCGAGAGCGACGGCGCACACGCCGGCCAGCGCGCGCTCGCTCATCCTGCCGTCGCGCAGCAGGACGCCCGCCGCCCGCCGCATCAGCGGCGGCACCAGCCACATCATGGCCGCCAGGTAGACCGGCAGGCCGAGG
>Ga0099827_10001839_pt1 | contig 11356 bp, 11 predicted proteins | sample CZO8metaG_FD_79339 | JGI IMG/M metagenome (GOLD analysis project Ga0099827, IMG submission 79339) | Vadose zone soil microbial communities from the Eel River Critical Zone Observatory, Northern California, USA - CZOApr15con1.8 metaG | ecosystem: Environmental > Terrestrial > Soil > Vadose zone ...
AACCATTGGTGGAGGCACTGGAACATTTTCTGTCCTTTCACATTTAAAAAAATATCCCATCAATATCAGCGCAATCGTCACGATGTCAGACAGCGGCGGAAGCTCACGCAGGCTGATGGATGAATTCGGTCGCCAGTTGCCGCTAGGAGACTTGCGCATGTCATTGGTGGCACTGGCACGCAATGGGGCGCTGTGGCGCGAAGTGTTCATGCATCGCTTTGAACAGCCGGGCGATACGACCACCCAAGAACATAAAGGCGTTGGTGGTCATAGCCTTGGGAATCTCATTCTCAAAGGGCTACAGGACATTAACAACGGGGACCTCTTGCTTGCGATTGAGGATGCTCAAGAACTGCTTAATACAGCCGGGCGCGTGCTGCCCGTAACATTGATGCAGACAGTGCTTTGCGCTGACCTGGAAGACGGGAGCACTATCTGTGGTGAAACGGACATCGATACGCGGGGGAAAAAGGATTTCGAAACACTTTCGCCCATCAAGGGAGTCCGTCTCCAACCCGAAGATGCTCCTGGCTGTCCGCAAGCGATAAAGGCCATACGACGCGCCGATACCATTGTCATCGGTCCTGGTGACCTCTATACAAGCCTGCTGCCCAACCTGCTGGTACATGATATCGCACAAGCTGTACGCGAATCCGAGGCGGAGAAGGTATATGTCTGCAATCTGATGACCAAACATGGAGAAACCGATAGCTATAAAGCCTCGGATTTCGTGAACGAGATTCATCATTACCTGGGGGGGCGTGTAGATCGTGTGATTCTCAATGACGGTTCATTCTCACCGGATGTACTGGAGACCTACGCGCAAGAAAAGAGTGAGTCAGTAATAATAGACCACTTAACTCTCACCCAACTGGTTCCAAGCATCGTGATCGAACATTTGAACCTGGAGGACGATAGCTTGGCCCGCCACGACCCTGAACGGCTGGTGCATGCCATCTTCCCTACTGACGACCTATGATTCTGCCTGGCACCCGCAAGGAGATGCCAGACCCCTCTCAAAGCTTGCCTCTTATTGCAGACCACGAGCAATCTGCTCGAATTCTTCGCGGGGGAAAGCGCGCATTGTCTGGGTACGAACGCTACCTTGGGCAATGGTACCAAGAATCAAGCGAGCCGCCGTCTGATCATCAGGGGCCTCTGTGATCACGACATAATCATACTGACCCATAACAAGATAGAAGCCTATCAGTTTTCCTCCTGCCGCTCTGGCAGCATCGTCAAAGGATTGCAAACGTTCAGGCGCATTCTTGACTTCCTTGATTCCTTGTTCAGTGAGATTGACCAGGCTGATATAAGTTGGCATAAGTCTTCCTCCCACTCAGCGGCAAACTAGCGATGTAACAGATAGAGTTCTTCTATTTTCATTGTACACTCAACGGTCATATGGCACAAGCTGAGCAATTAAAAAGCGTTATAATGTACGTCCACGAAATATCCACCCCTCGCACAGACCAGCTAACACTCCCAGCAGTGAGAAGAAGGTGTCGTGCTCTCTAGCGCCTCCCTGGAGGACAAAGAGGCCGCTATTGAGCGCAAGATAGGCCAGCAGAGCGAATATGGCCCCGATAAAGGGCCGTGTAAACCACGTCAGCAATACCGGGGAGGTTATCGAACGATAGCGTCCTAGTGTGACAATGCTACTCACACACCCACCTAGCAGACCATAGATCAGCACAAACCAGGGCACACCCAGCGGAGTGAAGTTGGGAGTAAATATATCACTCCCAAAACCCAATCCCTGTATCACAGCCAGTGCCAGTACTGCCAGCAATAACAACAGCAGGTAGAGGGCAAATGCCATCATCCAACGATCCTGGTGAGGTGTACGCAGGCTTCTGTGTACAGAACTTGTCGGGGCCAACGTATTATTCTTGTTTATCAAAGGCAATGGTTCTGTGTTCTGTTCGACTGGCGAGGAGGATGCAGCCAACTGCACCATATTCGTGGAGTGAGCCTCAAGCTTCTGAAGATAGGCATCCGGCAATTTCTGCTTCCTGGCGCTTTCCAGGAGACGTTGTACATACAAGGCGGATGGAAGTGGATAAAATTGTTGGCGAGCAGTAGCGCTATAGGTAACACACGCCACCTCACGATTCCGATATATCTCACGTACCACAACACGCAAAGGTTCAAAAACGCCAGCCAAATGAATCTTGTCAAGCAGAGAAGGCTCATCGCCAACTCGCTCCGCCAATCGAGATGGAACTCGGTACAACATGCCCCACACTTCTGCACCATGTTCATCGCTAGGCCCAATGCTGGTTATCCCTTGGCCAGTACCTGACCTAAGCATAATCTGATAACCTTTTAGCACAGCTGGTCCATAGAGCAAGGCGAGGCCATCAAGTCGATCAGGACTATTCAAGACGGATATATCCATCTCCAGTCCATACTCAAAAAGCCACAAAAATTCGTGCGATGCCCCTTTTTCCTCTGCATCAAACGCTTCTGTCTCTATAGGCTCACCTGGCCCGCTCTCTAACTGACCAGGCTCCTTGTAATCGCTTTCCACCACTTCTTCCTCCCATTAAAAACTCCTTCTTCATATCAGGATACTGAGATCGCACTCCCCCACCAAATACATAGGACTCCTGTCACATGGTCCTCGTTCTCTTTCCAAAATGTGCACATGAGCTATAACCCTGATATGGAATTGTGACATTTGCCCACTATGACCGTATAGATAGTATGAATGTCGCCTTTTTTAACATGAATGGCTACATTGCCATCGTTGTTTTTCTCAATCCCTATCTTGCTATCCGGCTCCCATGAGGTTATAGTGAAAAATATCTATCTTGCAAACGATGATCTATCTCGACGACAACGAGTCTCTCTCAGCTATCAAGCCGCGCTCACCTGGCATCGCAATCTGCATGGACTCACGCGCATCTCCTGGGTCACCTGGATCATTACTATCAGCACCATCACGCTTTGGTGTTTCACCGCCTACCAGGTAGCACTGGCAATTGGAGCGCACAGCCTTCATGATATCCTCATGAATGTGCTCAGCAATGCCATCAACATTCAGGATAAGGACAACGACGCTCTTACCAGCGTTCTTACAACGTATGGGGCAAAAGACAATAGCCTCATTATGGCTGGGCAATACTGGCGCTTTGTCACACCGATTTTCCTTCACGCCAATTTATTGCACGTTGGTTTAAATATGCTCAACTTCTTCGTCTTAGGCATTATAATAGAACGGCTGGTGGGACATCTTCGCTATCTACTTATCTATCTGGTGACGGGAGTGGTGAGCATTATTGCGAGTTTCCATTTCGCACCACAGGAGGTGAGTGTAGGCGCATCTGGCGCTATTTTTGGCCTGGTGGGTGCCTACAGTCTCTTCATCCTGGCTCATCGCAGAGCCTTTCCGCGCGGGGGTATACCAGCACTCACCTGGCTCGTTCTTGTTATAGGAGTGAATCTTAGTATAGGATTATTTATTGCTAACGTTGACAATTATGCGCATGTAGGTGGATTGCTCTGTGGTTGCTTACTTGGCTGGTGGTTCACTCCTCGTTACGTTCTATCGCCGGGTAAGCAATTAATCGATGCACATAGTCTTTCTCGCCGTTGGCCCTTGGCTTTATTGACAATAACAGGTACACTAGTCCTTGCAATCATTGCTCTACATATTACTGGAGGATAAATCATTGGAAGCACAAACAGACATACAAACTTACCTGGAACGTGGGAAACAGGCACTTGCACAAGGTCAGGGGCGCGAGGCGGCTATTGCCTATGCACATGCTGCACAAATTGAACCAGACAACCCAATAGTCCATCTTGGCCTGGCGGAGGCAAACCTCGCGCTCGGCTCCTACGGCGTCGTGTATATGGCTTGCCGGAAAGTACAAGAATTGCAACCAATGGGTGGCGTTGAAAGCTCCATGGCCCAGGCACTGCTCGATCTGCTTGACCGTCGCTATGACCGTGCTCTACAGGATGTAGAGACCGTTATCAGCCAGGACCCCAGTAATGGCTACGCACATGCTCTGCGTGCCTACCTGTTACGTGTCAATGGACAAGACTACGATGCTGGTTTAGCACGCTCCCGCGCCTCTCGCCTCTCATACGGAGGCACTTTTGAGAACTGCTTTCCACCCGTCGAACCAATTCGCACATCTGGCTATGCTGGTATGCCTGGTGCCTCTCCCAAGATCACGGGTCAGCCGAATGGGCAGAGCACAGAGCAACGTGAGAGCGTACCGACGTGGTCGCGCCCCAACGGCATGCAACGTAGAATGGTTCGCACGCGCTTCATACTGAGCCAGAATCCAAGCCTTCTGACCAACATACTGATTGGCATCAATGTCATCATCTATGTGATCACTGCAATACTGAGCCAGAATCTGGTCAGTATTGACCCAACCGTGCTCCTTAACGCTGGGGCACAAGTCAATTTTTTAATCGTGCAAGGAGAAGTGTGGCGCATTTTTACCGCCATGTTCCTGCATGTTGGCATTGCACACGTTGGGCTGAACATGCTTTCGCTGTTTTTCATCGGGCCAGTGGTCGAAGTCTTTTATGGGAAATGGCGCTACCTGCTGATCTACCTGTGTTCTGGCATTGTTGGTGGACTTACCTCTTACTTCATAATGCCGCCGGATTTCGTGGCGGTCGGTGCATCGGGGGCCATCTTTGGCGTCTTTGGTGCCCTGGGTGTCTTCTACATCGTGAACCGCAACGCACTGGGCGCTTATGGACGGGGAGCCATCTACAACTGGATATTCTGGCTGGGACTCAACCTTGTTTGGAACCTTGCAGACCCACGCATTGCTATCTGGGATCACCTTGGTGGTCTTGTTGCTGGCATGATTATCGCCGCTCTGCTCATCCCACGACTGAGGCGGCGGCGGTTGTAAGGGGCCTTCGAGAAGATACAATCTGGCACGAGATGATACACATCTTGCTTGTTGGACGGCACGGTACACTGAATATAGGAAGTTGAGCTTACAATCTCGCTGTGACCCGGCTGAGTCACAATGATCCTATCCATGCTCTGTAGTTATCGCTGCGGAGCAATCCATGCCCTTTACCCCCCTGCTCAGCTTCCTCTCTTTTTATATCAAATGGGATGATTTGGGGACACCCCAAACCCCGGCAGAGGGCGAGCCGCCCTCTGCACTCCCGCTCTTCATGATCACTCTTCAAGTAGCATAGCTTATACTTTCGAGTATGCAATCTCCTGCCATGTTTGCCCGCCATCGGTGGTTTTGAGCAAAGCGATGATATCGCCTTTCCGTAGACCCCCACTTGGTTCGGGTAAGAATCTCACTGCGTTATCAGCAAACGCCCACCCTAGGCTGAGCGAGACTAAGCTGAAGCCATACACGCGTTTAAACGCGATGTTCATCTGCCTCTTTGTCCAATGCTGCCAATCAGGCAAGGGGCTCAGCCATTGGACGCATCTGAATTTCGATGATGCGCGAGTGTGCAGATTGTGTGCAGGCCAGGAGTACTGCCCCTGCAACATCTTCTGGGTCGAGCATACCTGACTGTGCTACGCCCTCTTCTGTACGTCCCTTCCCCAGCGCAAATTCAGTCTTGACCCCACCGGGACAAATCACACCTACTTTGATGCCATAAGGACGCAATTCTTTGTCCAGAGCTTGTGCGAAACCCACCTGCGCAAATTTCGTTGCACAGTACACAGCTTCACCCGCGAAGCCATAAATACCAGCCATCGACGAGATCATCAGAATCGTGCCTGACCCCTGCTCAATCATCAGAGGAACTGCGTGGCGGGTAAAGAGGAACGTGGAACGGACATTGGTATCCATTAGCTCGTCGTATTCTTCAGCGCTGGTGTCGATGAGTTGTTTGTAATTCCCAACTCCGGCGTTGTTAATCAGGACATTCAATGCCCCGAACTGCTCTTTTGCTGCCAGAATGGCACGCAGAGCCGTCTCCTCCTCACGAACATCCCCAACCACTGCCACGGCTCGACCACCTGCGGATTGGGTCATCTCCACAAGCTCGTCCAGACGGTGCTTCCGACGAGCAGTCACGACAAGACTGGCTCCCTCCTTGGCCAGCGCCAGAGCACATGCTTTGCCGATACCTGTACTGGCCCCCGTAATCAAACAAACCGAACCGACTAACCTCTGACTCATATTCCTACTCCAGCTCCTTATTTCTTCAGTGGGTAGCCTCTGAGACCAGACCCAAAAATATCACTGAGCACTCACTCCATCACTCACCAAGTGAGCGTATGCCCAACTGTATTGATTATATCACTGCTCCAGGTCACCAGTGGTGCCGAGGCGATTATCCGCGCCCATGATGCCGGGCTGATGTAGGTGTATTCACACCTGACCTGTCCCCACCACCGCAACAATACGCGCATATGATTCGGTTAGAGTAGCCGATGGTTCCCAAATTTGGAGAATTGTCGTTACTGCCCCGGTGTGTATATCTAGAGCATAGAGTGCGCCATCAGCATAGAAGGAAAGAATGGAGTTGTTGAGCCAGACTCCTAGTTCAAGCAACAGAGCCGTCGAGGTTGCCAATAACTGTGGCTTGCCCACATGGAAATGGGTGCCCGAACCACTGATCTGCACCGTATAGAGTGCGCTATGGCGATCATAGGCATAGTGGGCATCGCTAGAAAACTCGACATAGACCAGGGTACGTCCATTTGGAGCGAACACAGGCGTTGTCACCCAGTGATAGTCGGCGCTATTATTCAGATCAGATTGCTCCGGCAGTATCACTTGAGGGGTGCCCAATGCCAATGGTTGCCCACCAAGCGCCGTCACATCGAGACTATTTGCATAGGGGAGCGCGGCAATGTCAGGAGGCACACTTCTATCAGCAGGTATGGGCACAACACCTTCATTGGATGAATATAGCAACATGTTCCCTACGGGAGCGAGAGCCAACGGCCCCTGTTGCGGGTCCTCATCCAATAGAAGCTGTGGCGTAGGCGGCGTGGCAGTCAGATCGAGCGACCACAAGCCATTCTGTACCGCCTCCTTGCTTCCCCGATCATCGGTGAGTAGCAGGGTCGTATCAGCCTGTTTCGCTGAGCCATTCAAGAAGGAGAATATACGAAAGCAAGGGCACGTCATTGCCGATTGCTGGTAGACCAGAGTCGGAGCTGTCAAGGGACCCGCATAGAGGTCAGTAGGGCCAGCGCCATTTATCGGCTCGGTACTCCAGGCTATCATCGTGCCATCATTACTCATTGCCATGGAAGTAATAACCTGGTTTGGAGCAAGGGAAGCAATGCGAGTAGAGACGCCACTAGAAACGTCTATCAGCCACAGGCCATCACCACTGTACAGTACTTGGCCCGATGGCGTCAGTATTGGACGTACAGCTTCATTATAGATATACCCTGGCGTAGATAGCATTTGCGGTGAACCACCTGTAGCAGGGACCGAATACAGTTTATTTTGTTGCTCATAGATCACAGCATGCCCTGGCGGCAGTTGAAGCGGAGGGATTACTGCAATGCCGGGTGGAAAGATAGGGGGAGTGGCTGTAGCTGTAGCAGCCTGTTCCTGCGTAGCCGTAGGTGAAGGTTGCTGCGTTTGCGTACTCACTGGCGCACCTGGTTTCGTCAGTGCCTGCGGCAGGTCGAGTATTAACAGGCCCGTAAATAAAAGCAAGAGTAAACCAATAAGCATCAGTAGGGAGATAATCCCTGCTTTAGGAAAAGGGAAGGTGGCGGGGACACCCCGCACCCCGGCAGGGGGTGCGGCCCCCTGCACCCCCATTCCCGAATACCTCTCTTGATTATGCATGAGGTAGACTCTCCTGATGGACATTCGCCTTGTTAGCATGACGCAGAATAAAAGCGGCAGTTTTGGCGATTACCTCCTCACGGTCATGATCTTTCATAATGACGTGATACGAGCGATGGAGGGTGACGAGATGTTTCTCTCTTGAGCTAATTTGCTGATAAATTTCTCGCGCATCACTGGCCGGAACGACATGATCGTGTATTGAGTACATGATCAGCGCTGGCGCTGTCACTTGAGGCAGCTCAGCCCGTAACTGCGGCAAAAATTGCAGCATGCTCTCTAATGGTTGCATCGGCGTCCAGCGATATATATCTTTTGTATAGCGGCGGGCTTTGGGATCGCGTACGTCCCACATCTGCACTGTTGGCAGTAATGGAGTCACACGTCTCGCAACACGAACGAACAACCTTGTCCAGGAAGACATGTGTATCGGAGCACACATGGCTACAATACCTGCTACTTCTTCATGCGCCGCGATATGTAATGAAAGTGCGCCCCCTAGTGAATGTCCAACCAAAAACACCATGTCACACTGCTGCTTGAGTCCAGCCAACTCAGCACGCACAGCCTGTGCCCAATCTGCCCAGCCTAGAGGCATCAGTTCCCGCACCTGTGTGCCATGGCCAGGTAATAACATATTGTTGGTGACCATACCGCGAGCCTGGAGAGCTGTCTCCAGTTCGGCCATATCGTATCTGCTGCCGTTCAACCCATGCACGAGTAGGACACCGATACCAGGTCGCTGTGAAGAATGCGATGTATCTTTTGGCGTTTGGGATGTTGTCATCATTCTGGCTCCTAGGCGCGATAAATCGGGCCGCTACGCTGAGACGCCCCTTTTTGTCTTGCACGATCTCAAGATGTTCTTATACATAGAATACCTTGCTTTGACGTGTTTAGACAAGTATTAGTCTTCAGCTTCCCAAAGCCTCCAACAATAGATCACCCTCTTCAGGAGTGATGCGCCCCTCGGCGATCATGCTCAGGATGGCTTCACGTTCCTGCTCCAGATCGGGCGCAGATGCAACGGGCGTGTCCGCTGTTGTACTATCCTGCTGGGTCGCCTGCTCGCTCTGAGCCATCCCCGCGCCAAAATTGCGATTCGGCTGGCTAGAGAAAGGTGGCATCGGTGGTACAGGTGGCACTGAACCAGGCGTTGGCGGCATAGGGGGTACCGGACCGGGAGGCGTTGGTGGCGCGGGCGGTACCGAACCAGGTGACGGTGGTGGTACAGGCGACAGAGGAACGCCTAGATTACGGACGGCCCGCTCTACAGCCTCAAGCGCACCCGATACACCCTCGGCGGCTGCACGACGGGCCTGCTCCTTGATGCGTTCCAGCCGTTCGGGGTCGAGCCGCCACTCACGCTCATTGAAACGAACATTGATGCGGGATGCCCGCTCCTCAGCACGGCGTGCCTGTTCTTCGGCATGACGCTGGGCACGTTGTGTCTGCTCCTCAGCACGGCGCTGGGCGCGGCGTGCTCGCTCTTCGGCCTTGCGTGCAATTTCATCGGCCACGTTGGCTCCAAGTGACCAACCAGCCTCTCTAAAGGAAGCAGCTATCTCGCGGCTCAGTTCCTCGCCCAACCTTCCCATCTCGCGGCCAAGGTCGGCCATGTCACGTCCAAAGTCGCCCCATGAGCCACTGCTACTGCTGCGGGGGCTGCCCTTGCCCCTAAGTTCCAGGTCGCCCCCGACGTTCAACTCAAGCTGGGCCGAACCATCACCATAGACAAGATTGATCATATTGCCGCTAAAGCTGGAAACGATGGACTGTCCGCTCACATCTCCGCCTACGGTGGCACGAATGCTCAGGTTGGGGTTCTCTGGCAGCACCACTTCGGCATCGCCGCCAATATTGAGACGAGCGCGACTATCGGCAGGGAAGGATGCCTGTAAATCCAGGTCTCTGCCTACACTGCCCACCTCGATATTGCCTTGCAGATCCTTCAACTCTGCATCTGCACCAACGCCACCCATGCGCAAGTTTCCCCCGATACCAACAAAACTGGCATCTGCACCAACGTAGCCCATTTCAACATCACCTTGCACATTATGTAGAGCGCAATCGCCGCCCACATTACCCAGTTGCACACGAGCCGCCCCATTTACCTCTAAGTCGCCGCCGACATTACCCACCGTCACTTCAGTATCTGCGCTCCCCTGTACCTGGCAGTCGCTTCCCACAACGCCACAACGTAGCGCAACTCCAACATCCATGGCTTCCAGGTCGCTACCGACAGTGCTGACTACTACGGTCTCTGCTCCCTGTAGTGCCAGGTCGGCACCTACGGTCTCAATCTCTACCGACGCCACATTCCTAAGCTCAGCATCACCGCCAATGCTACCGTAGACCCGTAGTGTCGGTGTATTCGTCACCTCCAGGTCACCACCAACGTCTGTTATCACGGCAGCCTCTGCAATGTTCTCCAATTCTGCATCGCCGCCGATGTCTTTCAGTTCCACATCGCCGCTGACGTCCTTCAACTCGACTCGCCGCACACCCTCAATCGTTGCGTCACCACTGACGCTTGTCGCGCTGATAGTTGCATCGACAGGTACCCATAGCTCAATATCACTATGGCAACCGACGATCCTCAGCACATTTCCCTCCTGCGAGAGTCCATCTACGTGTCCATCGGTCTCGATTTTGATAGTCTGTTCATCCCAGGCATGCACTTCCAGGTCGCCATAGACCTGCGTCATCACCACGCTTGATGTTGTGCTCACAGGAAATGTTTGTTTGGTCATATCATCCTCCGTCTATTCACTCGGCGAAAATCTCCACTCGCTCGCCCTCTTCCAGGTCTTGCAGGTCCAGCAGGCGACCGGTGGCACCAGTCTCAATAGCATGTAGCAGGTCTTCCAAAGCACTACTGCTGATCTGTGGTACCAGGCGTGTTCCCAGGCGAAGACCGACATTGATCAGGCTCACCGGGATGCTCACGTTGACCTTCTGGCGATTAGTGACCAGGTTCGTCACCCGCACCCGCACGATACGATTTCGAGTTCGCTCAGCAGGTTGCTCGCGCTTCGCTTCCAATGTATCCAGCAGTTCCGCAGCCTGGGCCGCCGTTATCTGGCCCGACTCAATCATGTACAGAATACGGTTGCGCTCACTCGTTGACGCCCTTGATGCTGCCATGGCACTATCCTTTCAGCTCATCCCCACCGGATACCCACAAGCGGATACCCACAAGGGGTATCCCTACATTTTAGGACGCCCCACCCCATCGTGTTAACCTTTCAGCAGACGCATTGCTTCTTCGACGCTGATCTCTTTGGCATAGAGGCGCTTCAGGATGGCACTGCGCTCAACACGCCCGTCGCTTTCGGGAGGACCGCCCAATGCGGTCACAATCTCGTCCAGGCGACTGCGTGCAGTATTGTAGGCAACATCCAGTTCGGCAGCTAGCTTCTGGATATTACCTCGGTACTTCACCAGCAACTCAACAAAATCGAGTTGCTCGCGGCTCAAGCGACCAATCCAACCCAGGCTGAAGCGTCCCTCAATCACGATGCCGCTTTCGGGGCATTCCAGCCGGGTAACGATCAGTTCGCCGCCGCTCACCGGGTCTC
>Ga0099827_10001844_pt1 | contig 11334 bp, 9 predicted proteins | sample CZO8metaG_FD_79339 | JGI IMG/M metagenome (GOLD analysis project Ga0099827, IMG submission 79339) | Vadose zone soil microbial communities from the Eel River Critical Zone Observatory, Northern California, USA - CZOApr15con1.8 metaG | ecosystem: Environmental > Terrestrial > Soil > Vadose zone ...
GTCCGTGCAACCGAGCGCCGAGATCATCGCCGAGGTGCCGGCCCGGCCGGAGCCGGAGAAGTCGAACGTCGCGACCGGCCGACTGTTGAGGCCAAGCGCGGCCGCCACGATCCCCGCATTCTGCCGTTCCGCGAACGGCAGCGTAGTCGAGGCCAGGTAGACGCCGCTCACGCGCGGATGGTCGTCGCGGGCCACAGTATCCATCGCGGCGGCGGTCGCCATTGTGACGGCGTCCTCGTCCCACTCGCAAAACGAGCGGGTGCCCTTGACCTTCGTCCTGGCGCGCGGCGCGAGCCAGCTATTGCCGTCGGCAATGGTGCGGCGCGCGATTCGCAGCCGCGGGAGGTAGCGTCCGCAAGCCAGGATACCTGCCGGCGTTCCAATCGACATGAGCGACGCAATTCCTTTCGTGACAAAGCTTCTTTGATTAAATAATATTCGTTTCCTTCTGTCTACCGCCTTTTGCCACCGCCTTCCGACCGCGACGCCTGCCGGAACAGTCCATGCCGCTCACACGCGATCAACTCGTCGACGCCGGGCCGGCGCAGGTCTTCGTGCAGCTTACCGGACCGTCGAGCGCCCAGGTCGGCGGGTCGGAACCCGTCGTGCTGCTGCATGAAGGGCTCGGAAGCGTGGCGATGTGGAAGGACTTTCCGCAACGACTGGCCGACGCCTGCGGGCGCCGCGTGCTGACCTATGACCGGCCCGGGCACGGGCGATCTCCGCTGCACGATGCAGGATTGCTCGATCTCGACCATGAGGCATTCGTCGTGCTGCCCGCGCTGCTGCGCGCGCTGAATATCGAGCGGCCGATCCTGCTCGGCCATTCCGATGGCGGCACGATCGCGCTGATGGCTGCAGCCCGCAGCGATATCTCGGCCGTCATCGTGGAAGCGGCCCACGTCCACATGGAAGACGTGATGCGCGCGGGCATCCGGCGCCTGGTGGCGGAATGGAACGAAGGCGCGCTTCGCCGCAGGCTGGCACGCTACCACGGTCCGCACGTCGGGCGGATGTTCGAGCGGTGGGCGTCGACGTGGCTCTCGGAAGACTTCGACAGCTGGGCCATCGTCGATCACCTGCGACGAATCACAAGGCCGCTCCTTGCGCTGCAGGGCGCGAGCGACGGCTTCGGCACGATTGGACAGCTGGATGCGATCGCCCGTCATTGTGCCGGGGCCGCGCGCACGGTCCTGCTTCCGGACTGCGGCCACGTGCCCCACCACGAGCGGCCGGGCGACGTCCTCGACATCGTCGCCAACGATCTCACGGAACGGTTGCACGGTCGCGTCTGCATGCCGTGAGAAGCATGCCGGACGAAGGCCGAAACACCCCCTTGTCGACAAGATTTAGTTTTGATAATTACTTTTGTAGCAAATATATTTACGTCAATTCGAGCCAAGGGAGCGGCACATGGGGTTTGCGCATCCGCTTTATGCCGGGTCGATCGCAATCGGGCTGAGCGTTTCGGCCGCGGTCGCGCAGGACGTGAAGATCGGCATGACCGGGACGTTCACCGGCCCGAACGCGGCGATCGGTCAGAACGCGCGCGCGGCGCTCAAGGTCGCCGATCATGCCTGTGTCATCGAGCAGGGAGAGATCGTGATCGAGGGTGCCGCGGGGGAGCTGGCGAAGGATCCGCGGGTCGCGCAGACCTATCTCGGGATTTCCCGACGCAGCGGATCGGCCGCCTGATCCTCATCACGCCTGCATCACCTCCAGGACGATCGGCAGCCCCCGCGCCCCGGCCTTGAGCGCGGTGGCAAAGGTCTCGAACTTGGCGCAATCGGCTTCGCACATCGTCACCACCGCGACGCACCCTCGCTTGTCGTCATCGTGGGCCTCGACGGTGACCTTGGCGGCAGCGTTGGCGCAGCCTTGCGCAAGCTCGCTCACCACGCGCCTGGTGGCATCGAGCCGCAGCGCCGGCTTGAAGATCTTTCCGATCTCCGTCGTGGGTATTTCGGCCACCACGTAGATAGAGCGCGGGCGCGCCGGCCGCTCCGCGACCCGACTGCCGACGAAATCCATCAACTCCGCCGCGTCGATCCTGGTTCCAGGCTTCTGCGTGACGTAGAGCACCGGCACCTCGCCGGCGTAGCCATCGGGCTGGCCCACCGCCGCGCAGAGCATCACACCGGGATGCTGCGATGCGGCCTCCTCGATCATCAACGGATCGATGTTGTGGCCGCCGCGGATGATCACATCTTTCGCGCGGCCGGTCAGACAGACGTAACCGGCCTCGTCCAGGCGACCCACATCGCCCGTCATGAGCCACCCGTCATCCAGCAAGACGTTCGCGTTCTTGGCGGGGTCGACATAGCCGGGAAAGACGTTCGGTCCGCGGAACTGCACCGCTCCGGTCTGGCCGGCACCCAGGATCGCACCGCAGGTGCCGTTCGGCTCGAGCTTCGCCACCCGCATCTCGCAGTACGGCAGCGCGAAGCCGATCCACCCCTTGCGACGCTTGCCGTACCGCGGGGTGATCGCAATCACGCCGGCCGTCTCGGTCATCCCGAAGATCTCGTGGATGCCGAGTCCGACCTCGCGCTCGAAGGCATCGGCCAGCTCTTGCGGCAGCAGCGCCCCACCGGTCCCCCAGATGCGCGCACTGGAAATGTCGGCGTTGACGGGAACATTGAGGACCGCGGCGATCGACGTCGGAGCACCGCACAAGATGGTCGGCTTGAAGCGCTCGACCAGCTTCCAATGGTTCTGCACCACTTGCTTGTTGCGCAGCCCCGCAGGCGTCGGCAGGATGACCTCCGCGCCCGCGCATATTGCCGCCAGGCCGAAAATGATGGCTCCCGCCACGTGAAACATCGGGAAGCCGTTGAGCACTTTGACGCCCGGCTCGTAATGGAACATTTGAGTGCAGGCCCATGCCGAGAAGATCTGGCTGGCGTGGGCGTGCTGCGCGAGCTTGGGCGCTCCGGTGGTGCCACCGGTATGGAAATAGGCGGCGATCGACCGGGACGTTACCGCGGATTTGTCGAGAAGGCCGCCCGACGGCTCCGCCGCCAAGAGCTGGCGGAAATCCTGCGCTCCTTGCGGTAGCGCCTGACCGGCCGGCACGCAGAGCACTTCCAGCCCGGGCATGCGATCGCGAACGGCCTTCGCCTTCTGCCAGATGTCGATCTCCGGGTGCGGCCCCAGCGTCACCAGCACCCGGCTGTCGGCGGCGCGAAGCAGGCCGCAGATGTGATCTACGGAGAGCAAGATATTCATCGGCATCGCGATCGACGATGCCTCCGCTCCCCACAGCGCGTAGTGCGTGTCAGGTAGAATCGGCAACAGGAGCCCGACAGACGACGTGCGGGTGGCGCCCAAGCGCGTAAACAGGTTGGCCGCCCGCGTGACGTTCTCGAACAGCGTCCGGGCGCTGATCGTGACCGGAACGACACCGTCTTCCGCGCTCGGCAGGAAAGTCAGAGCGGTTTGCCCCGGTTGCGCGGCGGCGACCGCCGCAAGCATCTCATGGACCGTCCGAAACGGCACACGATCGCTGAACGGAATCTTTTCGATCTCCGCCTTGTCTTGCGGCCCGGAGAGGTGAAGAACGGGTGTCAGCATAGACGCACCTGTGGTCCAAGGGTCAAACCGATCGCCTCACGTCGCCGGGCGCGTCGATCGCCGACACAATAGCTTCGTTAGGAACTTAATTCCAGTATCTATTCTCAAATCATCAAGCCGCCGGAACAAACGACGACCTGGCCGCTGATGTAGTTCGATTCCGGAGTGCAGAACAGGTAAACCGCGCCAGCGGCCTCTTCCGGCGTGCCGCCGCGGCCGAGCGGAATCATCTTGGTCATCAAGTCGAGGGATTGCGGCTGCAGGCCGATCTTGATCTCGCGCCCGGCGATATTGATGGTCTTCTGCACGTCCTCAATCGGCTGCGCCAAGCGCGTGTGGATCAGGCCGAATGCGACGCAATTGACGTTGACCCTGTAGCGCCCCCATTCCTTGCACAGCGTGCGCGTGAGTCCGACCAGGGCGGCCTTGGCGGACGCGTAGCTCGCCTGGCCGGCAAATCCGCAAACGCCTGAGATCGAGGAGATATTGACGACCTTGCGGAAGACCTCGCGGCCGGCCTCGGCATCCTTTTTCGCCAGCATCCGGATCGGCTCGGCCGCCGCCCGCAGGATGCGGAAGGGCGCGACAAGGTGCACGTCGAGCATGGTCTGGAATTGCTCATCGGTCATTTTCTGGATGGTGGCATCCCAGTTGTAGCCGGCATTGTTCACCACGATGTCGATGCCACCGAATTTCTCCATCGCCGCTCCGACGAACCGATCGGCGAAGCCGTCCGCCGCAACGCTGCCGTTGACGGCGACCGCCTCGCCGCCGCCGACCGCGATTTCGGCTGCCACGGCGTCGCCGGGCTCGCCGTCGAGATCATTGACGACCAGCCTGGCGCCCTCGCGGGCGAGCTTGAGTGCGACCGCCCGGCCGATGCCGCGGCCCGACCCCGTGACCAACGCAATCTTTCCCTCGAGCTAGCCCATCCTGCTGTCTCCAAAGTTCGAATTCGACGTCGCCTCGGCCGCACGCTCGCGCCGGGCTGCATTCCGGCAGTCGAGGATCATTGTGCGCCGGCCTGCATGGGACAAGCTGACGGCAGACCGGTATCGTCATGACGTGGCCCCGGGACGAGGCCCCAGGCTTCGGCCCCAAAGCCCCGGCACGCGCATTGCGCGCTGGACTTATTTATTCGATAATTATATAATCTACAAATGTAATTACCGAAACTAAAAGACCGACCTGCCGCCGAGCCGGGTCTCGTACCCGCGGAGACCCGCAGCATGGACTCGCAGCTTCACAGGTTACCCACGGTCGGGAGCCAGGCACTCCTGGCGCTCCGACGTTTCCCCGATCGCGTCGCCTTCGCCTGGGACGGCGGCGCCCTGACGAGCGCCGCCGTCGTCGATCTCATCGCACGCATGCAAAAGGTCTTCGTGTCCGGCGGCTTCGGGCGCGGTCACCGCATGGCCATGCTGTCAAGGAATCGCGTCGAGACCTGGATCGCCGGCGTTGCCGCGCAGCTCTCCGCCATGAGCATCACATGGCTGAATGGACTGGGCTCGCTCGAGGACCAGCTCGCGCAGCTCGAGGATTTCGAGGCGGATATCCTCGTGATCGATGCCGAGGCCTTCCGCGAGCGCGGGGGCGACCTTGCCGCCCGCGCGCCGCGGCTGCGCCAGGTCTTCTCGCTCGGCCCGGCCGATTGCGGCGCCGACCTGCTCGCCGCCGCCGATCAGGCGGGCGCGACGTCGCCGCGCGATCTCGCAACCCCCGACGACGTGGCCGTATCGATCTATACCGGCGGCACGACCGGCAGATCGAAGGGCGTCCTGCGCCGGCACCGAGAATACGCCGGCTTTTCTCCCGCGATCCTCGCGGATTTCGAGATTCCCGAAAACCCGCGATACCTCGCGGTCACGCCGATCAGTCACGTCGCCGGCACGAAGATCCTTCCGATCCTCATGCGCGGCGGCACCGTGCATCTTGGAACGCATTTCGATCCGGAAGCGATGTTCGCGACGATCGCGCGCGAGCGCATCAATGTCGCACTGCTGGTCCCGACCATGATCTACCTGCTGCTCGATCATCCGAAGCTCGGCAGCGCCGATCTCTCGTCGCTCGAGCTGTTGATGTACGGCGCCTCGCCGATGTCGCCGTCCCGGCTGGTGGAGGCGATCGAGCGGATTGGGCCGGTCTTCTGTCAAATGTACGGACAGGCCGAATGTTACCCGGTCTCGGTTCTGCGCAAATCGGAGCATGACGCCAAGCGGCCGGAGCTGTTCGAATCCTGCGGTTACCCGGTCGCCGCCTGCGACGTGCGTGTGCTCGATGACGAGGATTGCGAGGTCGCAGTCGGCGAGCCGGGCGAGATCTGCGTCCGCGGTCCGCATGTCATGGAGCAATACTGGAAACGCCCCGAGGAGACCGCGTCGGCGCTCAAGAACGGCTGGCTGCACACGGGCGATATCGCGCGCGCCGACGAGCGCGGGTATCTTTTCATCCTCGACCGCAAGAAGGACATGATCGTCAGTGGCGGCATGAACATTTATCCGCGCGAGGTGGAGGACGTGCTATCGGCTCATGCCGACGTCGCCATGGTCGCGGTGATCGGCGTGCCGGATGCCAAATGGGGCGAGGCCGTCACGGCCATGGTCGTGCCGCGCCCCGGCGCCCGGCTCGCGGGCGAGGAGCTCATCGCCCTGGTCAAGCAGCGCAAGGGTTCGGCCCATGCGCCCAAGCACGTCGAATTCGTCGAAACCCTGCCGATGACGCCCATAGGCAAAGTCGACAAAAAAGCGCTGCGGGCCAAGGTCTGGGCCGGACAGAAGCGCATGGTGGGATAGGCTCACGGCCTCGATGGGTTCGAGGGGCGTGAGGTTTCGCAGAGAAAAGGAGAGTCGGATGTCGGGGGCCGGAGCCGTCGTTTACGAGAAAAACGGAGCGATCGCCGAAATCACGTTGAACAGACCGCACGCGCACAATGCCATCGACCCGGAGATGGCATGCCGTCTCAACGAAACGTTCGACAGCATTGCCGACGATCCCGAAATCCGGGTCGTCATCGTGACCGGCGCGGGCCAATCGTTCTGCGCGGGCGGCGATCTCGGCATCACGATTCCCCTCCTCAGCGGCACCCGCAAACCCGAGAACGAATGGGAGTCCATAGTTGCAAACGATTTTTCGGTCGTGGTGCGTGCGGTTCGGCGGGGTATCGACTTCGACAAGCCCATCATCGCCGCCGTCAACGGACATTGTCTGGCGGCCGGGACCGAGTTGCTGGTGTCGACCGACATTCGGGTCGCCTCCGATGGCGCGTCTTTTGGATTGCCGGAAGCACGACACGCCTTGATCCCGTTCGCGGGCGCGCTTGTTCGCCTCAGCCAGCAAATCTCCTATTGCCAGGCGATGCAGATCCTGTTGACCGGTGACCGACTTTCGGCGCAGGAGGCTTACCGCATCGGCCTCATCAACGAAGTCGTCCCCAGTGTTGAAGTGCTGCCGCGCGCCCGCGCAATCGCCGGCCGAATTGCCCGCAACGGTCCGCTGGCGGTTCGGAAAATCAAGCGGACCGTCTTGGAAAGCATCGGCTGCAGGTTAGGGGAGGCATACGCGATGGAGGACGCGGCGCGAGTGGCGATCATGCCGACCGAGGACGCCATCGAGGGCCCGAAGGCATTCTTCGCCAAGCGCCAGCCGATTTTCACCGGCCGCTAGTGTCCCGGTTCCGACAACGGCTCCCGCCGCGAGCGCCATTGGCCCGGCGGCATGCCGAAGCGCGTGCGGAACGCCTTGTTGAAGTGCGATAAGTCGTTAAAGCCCCAGCGATAAGCGATATCGGAGATGCTGCAGCGCAGCTGCTGCGGATCGCGGAGGGCCCTGCTGCAGGCGTTAAGGCGCCGCTCGAGCAGCCAGCGGCCGAAGCTCTGCCCGAGCTTCTCGAAGCGCAGATGCAGCGTGCGCACGGAGATGCCGAAGCGGGCCGCCACGAGCTGCGGCGACAGATCCGGATCGTGTAGATTTCGCCGACAGAAGGCGAGTATGGCCTCGAGCATGAGCTCCGGCTGCAGGCAACTTGGCGTCACGTCGCGCGCCCCGGCCAGCGCCAGCAGATTGCACAGATTCTTTGTAAGCTGTGTCGCCTCGTGCTCGCTCAAGGGATGCTCGTCGGCGGTGAGCAGCAGCAGATGGCGCCGCGCGAGATCCGCGAACGGCGAGTCCGATACGATCTTACGGCGCGGTGATGCGCGCAGCGCGGGCGCGCACCGATCGAGGATCGCGCGCGGCACGACCGCGATGGTGCGGCTCGCCGACTCGGAAAATGCGATATGGAACGGCCGCTGCCCGTCGAAGACCGTGATATCGCCGGGCTCGAGCGCAATCGTTTCGTCATCCTGACTGATACGGCTCTGCCCGCGCAGCTGCAGGCTGATGAGGTAATGATCTACTGGCGTGCGGGCAACATCCTGACGGCTGCGCACGATTTCGTAGCCGGTGGTGTCGAAAGCGGCAAAGCGCAGGTCGCCGAAATTGCGGCCGGTCATGCGGGCGGAGATTCGCTCGCGCGGCGACTCGATCGAGACATTGAGCACGGTCTGGCAGACCACCTCGCGCCAGAATGAAAAACGTTCGCGTGCATCGATGGTCTCGGTCGACCATCTCACCATGGCGGTCTGCGCGCCTGCGGCAGGTTCCATAGCTGCAACCTATACTAGCGTGCCTGCACTCTCGACCAACGCGCTTGCGCTCCTGGCCAAGATCGCTCGGACCCATCGCGCTACATGGGCGCCCGATGATCAATGACTTCCACGCCGAGCGTGCGACGACGTGGTTCCGCGACGCCTGCTCCGCAGTCAAGCATGCGCGCGATCACAACCGCGTCATCGCGCCGCAAATCGCCTGGGCGCCTGCGGCCGGACCTTACCGGCGTGACGCTTCGGTGATCGGCGAACCATTCATGAGCGCGACCGCCTTATAGCTAAAGCGAACCAGCCGGGCTTATCCGATCTGCGTGTGGGGGCACATGCAAGAATATCTGACTCTTACGAACCTCACTGGAAACATCTACGACGCGGTGCTCGACCCCGCGCAGTGGACCGGAGTCCTTGCGAGGATCGCCGATTTCGTCGGCGGCCAGGCCGGCGGGCTGCTGTCGAAAGATTCCGTGAGCAAATCCGGCAACGCTCACTATCATGTCGGCGTCGATCCTCATTACATGCGGCTTTATAGGGAATCCTATTGGAAGCTCGATCCCATGGGGGCGTTGTCCTTTTGCGACGTCGAGCAGATCGCGAGCATCTCGGACCTCGTGCCCTATGATGAATTTCGCGAAGGGCGCTTCTACCGTGAATGGGTACGGCCGCAGGGCTGGGTCGACGCGGCGAACGCCGTGCTCGAAAAAACGGCGACAAGCTGCGCGTATCTCAGCGTCATCCGAAGCAAGGCCCGCGGCATGGTCGACGACGAGATGCGCCGGCGAATGGCGCTCGTCGTGCCGCATGTGCGTCGCGCGGTGCTCATCGGCAAGGTGATCGACCTCAAGCAAGTCCAGGCCGCGACATTCGCAGATGTCCTCGACGGCATCAGTGCCGGCATGTTCCTCGTCGACACGAACGCACGCATCGTTCATGCCAACGCCGCCGGTCACGTCATTCTCAGCGCAGGCGATTTCCTGCGCGCGGTCGGCGGCCGGCTCGTCGCCACCGATGCGCCGGCCGATCAGGCCTTGCGCGAGGCCTTCACCGCCGCCGGGAGCGGCGATTGCGCGCTCGGCATCAAGGGTATTGCGGTGCCGGTGAGCGCCTGCGACGGCGAACCCTATACCGCCCACGTGTTGCCTTTGACGTCCGGCGAGCGGCGCCAAACCGGCAGGGCCTCCACCGCCGTCGCCGCCTTGTTCGTCCGCAAGGCGGCGCTGGAGACTCCGTCCCCGCCCGAAGTCATTGCCAAGAGCTATCAGCTGACGCCGACCGAGCTGCGCGTTCTGCTCGCCGTCGTCGAGGTCGGCGGCATTCCCGAGGTCGCAGAGGCTTTTGGCGTTGCGGAGAGCACGGTCAAGACGCATGTCGGCCGTCTGTTCGAAAAGACCGGCGCCGCGCGTCAGGCCGACTTGGTCAAGCTCGTCGCCGGCTTTTCCAGTCCGCTTGTCGCCTGACCACACGTGTTCGTGATCTTTCGAATGTCGGGTCATGCATCCGCCAATCGGGGGACGCCGACGGTTCAATCTGCGGTCATTGTCGCGCCGCGCCACCCCATCGCGGGTGGTATCGACGGATGCAAGCCCCATGGACCGGACACGAATCGTCCCGGCCGGACCGTGATCGGCTCGAGCTTGCGAGTGCGCATGGAGGCAGCAATGCGGCACCCTTTCTACATGGACCATCTTGATCCCGAGGATCAAAGCACGGTCAAGCGATGGTACGTCGGCATCGTCGTCGTCTATTCCTCGTTGGCCGTGCTCGCTCTCGTGATCGGTGCGACGATAGTCAACGTCTCGGATCCCCGAATCGACGCGATGCGGCCGAACCGGCTGGTCGGCGCGTCCGGCGCCTTTGCGGCCGAGCCGACGGGCATCGCGCAATGCGCACTGCGCGACCTTGCGCTTGTAACGGCGATCGAGGCTCATGGCGAAGCCCAGGACGTTCCCGCCGACAAGCTCGGCGACGCCTTCTCCACCGTGATGAAAGCGCGCGCCGCCTGCGCCGCCGGACGCATCGGTGAGGCGCTCGCAATCTACGACGGCATCGTCATCGTCGCTGCCCGGGCCGCCGCGAAATGAAGGTTGTGTGATGCACGACCAAATGCGGCTTCTGGCGCTGATCGGCGATATCTACGACGCGACCTTGGACCCCTCGCTGTGGGTCGGTGTCCTCGGCAAGGCCACGCTTTTCGTCGGCGGCTGCGGCGCGGCGCTGCTTGCCAAGAGCGCCAGCAGCAAGACGGGCGCCGTCGTCTACGAATACGGGATGGATCCGCACTATCGGCAGCTCTATTTCGAGCACTACATCAAGCTCGACCCGGCCACGACCGGCCAATTCTTCGCCGAGCTCGAAGAGCCGATCGCCACCGCGGATCTCATGCCCTACGACGAATTTCTCGCAACGCGTTTCTATCGGGAGTGGGCGCGCCCGCAAGGCCTGGTCGATTTCATCACCTCGGTGCTCGACAAGTCGACGAACAGCGCGGCCATGTTCGGTGTGTTCCGGCACGAGCGCGACGGAGTGGCCGACGATGAAACGCGCCGGCGCATGCGGCTCATCGTGCCGCACATTCGGCGCGCCGTGCTCATCGGCAGGTTGATCGACCTGAAGAGGACCGAAGCGGCGACATTCGCCGACGCGCTCGACGGTATCAGCGCCGGCATGCTTCTCGTCGATGCCGACGCGCGCATCGTCCATGCCAATGCAGCAGGACACGGCATCTTGGCGGCGGACGATTTCCTGCGCTCGGTCGGCGATCGGCTGGTCGCCGGCGATGCACAAGTCGATCAGGCCTTGCGCGAGGTCTTCGCCGCCGCCGGCAGCGGCGATGCGGCGGTCGGCAGCAAGGGCATCGCCGTGCCGCTGACCGCGCGCGACGGCGAACGCCACGTCGCCCACGTGCTGCCGCTGACGACAGGCGAGCGGCGCCGCGGCGACATCTCCTGCACGGCGGTCGCCGCCCTGTTCGTGCGCAAGGCGGAGATGGAAGCCCCCTCCCCGCCCGAGGTCATCGCCAAGACATACCAGCTGACGCCGACCGAGCTGCGTGTCCTCCTCGGCATCGTCGAGGTCGGCGGCATTCCCGAGGTCGCGGAAGCTCTCGGCGTCGCCGAAA
>Ga0099827_10001845_pt1 | contig 11333 bp, 8 predicted proteins | sample CZO8metaG_FD_79339 | JGI IMG/M metagenome (GOLD analysis project Ga0099827, IMG submission 79339) | Vadose zone soil microbial communities from the Eel River Critical Zone Observatory, Northern California, USA - CZOApr15con1.8 metaG | ecosystem: Environmental > Terrestrial > Soil > Vadose zone ...
ATGTTTGCACGCTGATCGCGGCGCGCAACGAAAATGTCGATCCTGAGTTTTTGAATTGGCTCGACGTTTACGAAGAAGGAATCCGGAAATTTCGCGAGCGCGATTTTGCGCAGGCCAAGATTCTCTTTTCCCGCTTCCTCGAATTCTATCCCGAAGATTCTCTGGCGAAGATGTACCTCGAGCGCGCACTTGAATACGAACAAAAACCTCCGGATGAAGCCTGGAACGCGGTCGAGGTGTTCAAGAAAAAGTGAAATGAATTTCCTCTTAGTAGCCAAAGTCACCGACCCGGCGTAAAGAATTCCGCGTGACAAAAGAACCGCCGCGGCATTTTCATTTTCTTGGCATCTGCGGGACGGCAATGGGCTCGGTGGCGGCGGAATTGCGCGAACGCGGCTTCAGCGTGACTGGGTCCGACGAAAACATCTATCCGCCGATGTCGATCTTTCTCGAAAAGAAAGGAATCGCGCTTAAGGAAGGCTATCGCGCCGAAAATATTCCGGCCGATGTCGATATTGTCGTGGTCGGCAACGTGATCAAGCGCGGCAACCCGGAAGTGGAAGCGGTCCTGAACCGGAAACTTTTTTATCTCTCGCTGCCGGAAGTCTTGAAAAATTATTTCCTGCGCGGCCATCATAATCTCGTCGTCACCGGCACGCATGGCAAAACGACGACCACGGCGTTGCTCGCCTGGATCATGGAAGAGGCCGGACACAAGCCCGGTTATCTCGTCGGTGGACTCTCGAAAAATCTCGCACAAGGAGCGCGACTCAACCGTTCAAAATATTTCGTGATCGAAGGCGACGAATACGACAGCGCGTTCTTCGACAAGCGCTCGAAATTCATTCATTACCTGCCCGAATTGGTGATCGTAAACAACATCGAGTTCGATCACGCGGACATTTTTCACGATCTGGAAGAGGTCAAGCTGAGCTTCCGGCGCTTGCTCAACGTCGTTCCACAGAACGGCATGGTCTTGCTCAACGGCGACGATCGCAATTGCGTGGAAGTGGCGAAAGATTGCCTCGCGCAGATGGTCGAGGTCGGTTTTTCGGAAAATTGCGCGCAGCGGATTCGCGAGATGGCTTACTCATCGAGCGGCTCGCGCTTCAAACTTGGCGACGACAAATTCGAAATTTCGCTCGTTGGCGAATTCAACGTGCGCAACGCAGCGATGGCGGTGACGGCGGCGCGCTTCTACGATGTGCCCAAAGCCAAGATCGACAATGCGCTGAAAAGTTTTTCGGGAATTGCGCGGCGACAAGAAGTGCGCGGCGAGGTGCGCGGGGTTAAAGTGGTGGACGATTTTGGACATCATCCCACGGCCATTGCACAAACCATCCAGGCGCTGCGCCATCGCTATCCCGGGCATCGCATTTGGGCCGTTTTTGAGCCGCGTTCGAACACGACACGGCGGGCCGTTTTCCAGCAACAACTGCCGGATGCGCTGCAACTGGCCGATGGCGTTTTCATCGCCCAAGTAGCGAAGCTCGAGCAAATTCCGGAAAAGGAGCGATTAAATCCGGAGTCGGTTGTCGCTGCAATTGCTAATTCCGGGCGGCCGGCATTTTACGAGGAGAACGCGGATGCAATCGTCGATCGAATCGTTCCGATGTTGCAGCCGAAGGATGTGGTGGTTGTTTTTAGCAATGGCGGCTTCGATAACATTCACGAGAAGTTGCTGAAGAAGTTACAAGGTTAAAAAAGTTACAAGGTTACAAAGGGCAAATGTTTTAACTTTGTAACTTCTTTAACGAATCACGAAGACGGCGCAGCCGCCGAGGTGTGATCGTGCACGATCCGCCAGCCTTCCGTCAGGTGCCGGAAGACAAGGGTGAACCGTCCGTGTGGCTTGTCGATCTTGCGTTTGAGCTGCCAACGCCCAATGACGATCGCCGCGCTCGGGCCAAGCGGAGTGATTTCCAGGTCAGAGAACGTGAGCGTGCCCATTTTCTCGCGATCCGAATATTTTTTCTTGTAACGATTGCGGACTGTCTGCCAACCGCGCGTGACAGTGTCTTCGGAAACAAAGATTGTCGATCTTGAGCGGGCGTATCCACTCATGAATCCATCGATGTCGCCGCGATTCCAGGCTCGCTGCTGCGCGTGAAGGATTTCGCAGATTTCCGCGGTCGGTTCCGCTGCCCCAGCGGCAGCGGATCCAAAAACAGTCGCAGCCAAAATGAGCAACGAAATCCTTCGTAAGATCGACATTTTCTAACGCAATGCCGTCACATCTGTCGAGTTACGACGGCGATCTTCGTTTCTCATGGGCAAAGTGGATTAACGGTGGTATTGTTGATTAAGTAAATACGACCGTGCCAAAACTTTTTTGCGTAGCCGCGGCGGCCGCCGCCTCGGCTGCTGTTTTTCTTCACGCCGCGGATGGCGCGCCAACACCTTTCCCAGCGGTTCCGGTGACCGCGCCGACTCCGGGTCGGAGCGCTCCGCCGGGTGCGCCGGATGTGGTGCCGAACATGCAATTTCCAAACAGCGACGTGCAGGATGTGCTGCATTTTTACGAACAGCTCACAGGCGCAAAGCTCATCATGGACAATACAGTCCAGGGCAAGGTCAACATTTTTATCAGCAAACCGGTGCCGCGCGAAGAAGCAATCAAGATCATTGAGATCAATTTACTGCTGAACGGTTTTTCTCTGGTTCCATCGGGCAACGACATCGTAAAGGTGATCGGCATCGCAAAAAATCCACGCACGGCAGGCGTGCCGGTTATTTCGGACCTAGCGGAAATTCCGCCCGGCGAACACGTCATCAGTTTTCTTTTCAAACTGCGCTACGCCGATCCGCAGGAGTTGGCGCAAGTGCTTGCCCAATACTTGCAGTCAACACAGGCCGCCTATACGTCGATCCTGGCGTTGCCGAAATCCTCCAGCCTTCTCGTCACGGAAGGCTCCAGCGCCATTCGCAGTGTCGCGCAAATCATCGAGCAGATCGACATTCCACCGGCGGAAGTGGTGAGTGAGTTCATTAAATTAGAGCGCGCTGACGCGAGCAAAGTCTGTGAGATGCTAAACGATATTTTTGGAAAAGGCGAGAAAACCGGCGGGCAATATCCGGGCGGAGTGCGTGGCGTGCGCGTGCCTCCACCTGTGCCGCAACCGGCGCAAGTCGAAGGCGAAGTTAGTGCGTTCGCCGCGCTGACGGAGGAAGCGGTCGTGGTCGGCAAAATCAAACTCAACCCAGATGTGCGCACGAATCGCATCCATGTGATCACGCGACCGGTTAACATGCCGTTCGTCCGCAAGTTGATCGCGGAGTTTGACGCGAACGTTGAGTTCGCCAAGCCGGTGACGCGGGCGCTGAAGTACATTTCTGCGAGTGACGTGCTTCCGGTTTTAGTCCAAGCGTTGACCGAACCGGGCGCCGCCGCGCAAGGGGGCGCCGAAGGGGCAGCCCCGGGCGCTGCCCCGGCGGCAACGCCGCGCCGCAGCACGACAACGACGGCGGCCAATCCGTACGGCGCCGCGACGTCGACGACCACCGGGGGCGGAGGCGAGAGTACCTTAAATATTTCTGAAGAACTCCAGACTCAGCCAGTCGATACGACGCCGAAAGCGGTCACGGTTGGCAACGCCAAGATCATCGCCGATCAGCGCGCCAACACGATCATTGTGCTCGGGAATCGGGAAGTGGTCGTGAAAGTGCAAAAAATTCTTGATGAAATGGACGTGAAAGCGCCGCAGGTCGCGCTCAGCACAGTGATCGGGGAATTGACGCTGAACAGCGATGAAGAATTCGGCGTCGATTATTTTCTCCGGGCGAACAAAAAGGTCGCGGGCACAACAAACTTTACTGGCATTCCTCCATTCGCTGGGGGCGGCACCACCACCACCACCATCAATCCTTCCCCTTCGCCGCCAACAGTTACAACCACGGGTGGAAACATCTTCAACCCTGGGCAAGGACTTGTCAGTTTCACGCAGCTGGCAACGAACGCCGCCAGTGGAGCAAACGTCTATCTCGCCGCCGGAAACACACTCGCGTCGGTCGTTCATGTGCTCAACTCGACTGGACGTTTCCGCGTGATCTCGCGGCCGATGGTTTTCACGAGCAACAATAAAAAAGCCATCATCGCTTCAGGGACAGAGATTCCAGTTCCCGTCAATACACTAACCAACGCAACAACGACTACTACCGGCGTCGCCGCCGTGGCTTCCAACATTGAGTTCAAAAAAGTGGCGCTGCAACTCGAGGTCGTGCCGCTGATTAACTCGGACAAGGAAGTGTCGCTCGATATTTTGCAGAAGATCGACAGCCTCGCGGGATCTACAACGATCGATGGAAATTCGATTCCGAACATCGCCACTCGTTACATTCGAACAAATGTTTCCGCAGCAAATGGATCGACAATTGTGCTGGGCGGTTTGATTACCGATAGCAAAACGAAGAATATTTCCGGCATTCCGATTCTCGATCGCATCCCATACATTGGGGCCCTCTTCCGCAGTACAACCAACAGCAAGATGCGGACTGAACTAATCATTTTGATGCGCCCCGAAGTGACGCTGACAAAGCTCGATCTGTATCGGCTGCGCCAGAAATCGGAGGATAGAACACATTTTGGACCTGAAATTGATCAGGATGATTGCCCGGACTGTCCAAGGACGGGCGACGGGAAGCAATTGCCACCACCCGATTTGCCATCGGTGAAAGACGTCATAAAAAGCGGCGAATGATCTCTGTATGAAAAAGGTTATTCTGATCGCGCTCGCAATTGGATCGAGTGCCGTTTTCGGGCAAGCGTCGGACGATCCCTTCCTTCATTCCAGTGATACTTTGGCGCCGCGTGATGAATGGGGCCTGCTGCACCAAATGCCCGCGCCTAATGCCACGGATTTCGAGCCACGCTATCACTGGCGTCCGCTTTATTATTTGGAGTCCGGTCAGGAACTGATCGCGCAGCCCGCCTACGTGGGTGCGTTGCAACGCGATTTGCGCCGGCTTGGCTATTATTGCAGCGCGATTGACGGCGTTTTTTCTCCCGAGGTAAGTGAGGCCATCGCGCGGCTTCAAAAAAATTACTCGATGCGGGTGACTGGTAGATTGACGATCCCCGTTCGACGCGCTCTGCGCTTGCCCTAAGATCCCAATATGAACCCGACGGCCAGCCAGTCAGTGATCGATCTCTTGCTCGCCAGCGGTGTCCCTTCGCGGGAGGAAGCGGCGCAGCTCGCCCAGAATCTCAACGGCGGTTCATGGACGAGCCAGGTGCTCGATTCTGGAAAAGTGGACGAGCAGCGCTTTCTCAGCGTGATCGGAAATTTCTTTCGCGTGCCGGTTGTCTCGATTGATCCGAAGACGATCGACCGGCAGGCTTTGTCGATTTTGCCCAGTCGTTTTGTTTTTCAGCATCACATTCTCCCGGTGGAGGTGAAGGAAACTTCGGTCGTGCTCGCGACCTACGATCTTTTCAATTCTGTCGGCCGCCAGCTCGTGTCGCAGCTCTTGAAAAAGCCGGCCGAATGGGTGCTCGTGCCGCGCGCCCAGCTTCTGCGCGCGATGAAAACTCTTTATGGCGTCGGCGCCGAAACGTTCGACGAGATTCTTAAAACTAATCGCTCGTTCGAGATCTTGCAGGACGCCGAGACTAGCACCGACCTTACCGCGGACGATCCGGAGGCTTCGGTCGTCAAGTTTGTCAATCAGATCATTCGCGAGGCGATCATCGAGCGCGCCACAGATATTCATGTGGAACCACTCGAAAACGACCTGCGCATTCGTTATCGCATCGACGGAATCTTGCATGAAGTGGCCGTGCCGCCGCAGTTACGGCTGCTGCAATCCGCCATCATCTCGCGTTTGAAAGTGATGGCGCACATGGACATTGCCGAGCGGCGTCTGCCGCAGGATGGACGGATGAATTTGCACGCCAACAATCAAGAGATCGATGTGCGCGTCTCCACCATTCCGACCGTCAACGGTGAGTCGATCAGCTTGCGTCTCCTCAGCCGGAGCGAGCAACAGTTCGGTTTCGAGCGCCTCGACCTGAGCAAGAAACAGGAGCGTGTCATTCGCCATCTGCTCGCGCTACCCAACGGAATCATTTTGCTTACCGGCCCGACCGGCTGCGGAAAATCGACATCGCTATATTGTTTTCTCTCCAGCATCAACTCCGTGCAGCGGCGTATCATTACCATCGAAGAACCGGTGGAATATCGGCTGCCGGGCGTCTCGCAGATCGACGTGAAGCCGGAGATCGATCTCACCTTTGCCAAAGGCCTGCGGCACATTTTGCGACAGGATCCGAACGTCGTGATGGTCGGCGAGATTCGCGACATCGAAACGGCGGACATCGCCATTCGCGCGGCCATGACCGGCCATCTTGTCTTCAGCACGCTCCACACCAACGACGCGGTCGGCGGCATCACGCGCTTGCTCGACATGGATGTCGAGCCGTTCCTGCTTGCGTCGGTCGTGAAATCCTTCATCGCGCAACGACTCGTGCGCACAATTTGTCCGGAGTGTGTCGAAATGGTCGAGTATCCCCCCGAATATTTGGCCGAGATTTCTTTTCCATCTGAGCTCGGCACAAAGTTTCGTCGCGGGCGCGGGTGCGACAGTTGTCGTCAGACTGGTTATCAAGGGCGCGCCGCGATTTATGAGATTTGCGTCGTGACCGAGCCGCTCAGAAAACTGATCATGCAAAAGCGCGATGGCGGCGAACTCAAGCAATGTGCCATTGCCGAAGGAATGGAAACGCTTCGGCAGGACGGCTGGCGTCGGGTCGCACAAGGCAGAACGACTATCGAAGAAGTTGTGCGCGTCACGCAAACCGACGAAGTAATGGCGGAAACGACCGAAGAAGCCGAGCCGGTGGTGGCGAGCTGAGCGGTGCAGTCTACCACGCGGGACGCGTGCGCTACCCAGAGCCGCGCAGTTCGCGAATCGCTTCGGCGTAATCTTGCGTGTGAAAGATGGAGGTGCCGGCGACGAGGACGTTGGCGCCATTTTGGATCGACAATGGCGCGGTCTCAGCGTTGATGCCGCCGTCGACTTCGATGTCGATCTTGTGTTCGCGCGATTTGTTCCACTTGGCAGCGCGTTTCACTTTTTCCATTTGCTCGGCGCGGAAAGATTGACCGCCGAAGCCGGGATGCACGGTCATGACGAGCAGGATATCGATCTTGTCGAGGAATGGATCGACTGACTCAAAGGGCGTGGCCGGATTCAAAGACAAGCCGGCTCGACAGTCGTTTTCTCGAATTTGCCTCAAGGTTTTCTCAACATCGTGTTTGGCTTCCGGCTCGACATGAACCGTGATCGAGTTTGCGCCGGCTTCGACAAAACGCGGGACGTAATGATCGGCATGCTCGATCATCAAGTGCACATCGAGTGGCAGTTTGGTTTGCTTGCGCACAAGATCGACAATCGCCGGGCCGAAGGAAATGTTGTTGACGAAATGGCCGTCCATGATGTCGCAGTGAATCCAATCGGCGCCTGCTTTTTCGGTGGCGCGGACCTCATCGGCCAATTTTGAAAAATCGGCGGCGAGAATGGAAGGAGCGACGATGATGCGGTTCATGGGAAGAGAACGTTCAACGTTTAACGCCCAACGTTCAACGCTCAATGCCGAATGCTCTATATTAAGAGCTTGACGATACGAGGCGCTGTTTCATGTTACCGCGTTTCAGCCGGTCGAATCGCGCTCCCAGCACACGAATTGCTGTTGAGATCGAAGCCATGAGGCGCTTCCGACAGACTGGAGCGCGACCAATTTAATTTCATGTTCAAGGGACTTTTCGGCTTTCTCTCGAGCGATATCGGGATTGATCTCGGCACGTCGAACACGCTCGTTTACGTCAAAGACCAGGGGATTGTGTTGCGCGAGCCGTCGGTCGTGGCGGTGCAAGCCGGCACGAACAAAGTGCTGGCGGTGGGCGACGAAGCGAAGCGGATGCTGGGCCGCACGCCTGCGAATATTGTGGCGGTGCGTCCGTTGAAAGATGGCGTGATTTCCGACTTCGAGGTGACCGAAGCGATGCTGCGCCATTTCATTTCCAAAGTGCACAATCGCCGAGTGCGCGCGAGACCGCGCGTTGTCATCGCGGTGCCATCCGGAATCACGGAAGTGGAGAAGCGCGCGGTGCGCGAATCGGCCAACCATGCCGGCGCGCGCGAAGTCTATCTCATTGAAGAACCGATGGCTGCGGCGATCGGCGTCGGTCTTCCGGTGCAGGACCCGGCTGGCAACATGATTATCGACATCGGCGGTGGGACGACGGAAGTAGCGCTGATTTCGCTTTCGGGAATTGTGTTTAGCCGCAGTGTGCGGGTGGCCGGCGACGAGCTGGACGAAGCGATCGTGCAATACATGAAGCGCGCTTACAATTTAATGGTCGGCGAACGCACGGCGGAGGAGATCAAAATCAAGATTGGTTCGGCCTATCCGAGCGACAAGGAGACAAGCGTGGAAGTAAAGGGGCGCGATCTGGTCGCCGGATTGCCCAAAACGCTCATGATCACTTCGCAGGAGGTGCGCGAAGCTTTGCTCGAGCCGATTTCGACAATTGTCGATTCGGTGCGCATCACCCTGGAGCGCTGTCCGCCCGAGCTTTCGGCCGACTTGGTCGATCGTGGGCTCGTGCTCGCAGGCGGAGGCGCCTTGCTGCGCGGTTTCGATAAGCTTTTGAGCGAAGAGACGGGTTTGCCTGTCCACGTTGCGGAAGATCCGCTCAGCGCGGTGGCGGAAGGAACAGGCAAGTGCCTCAATGAACTTAAGTTTTTGCGTCAAGTGGCTTCGACGGACCGCCAGTGGCGATAACATTTTAGATTTCAGATTGCAGATTTCAGATTGCAGAGATAAGCGCGTTGGCTGGCGCGCTGCCGTCCTAAGATCGACAATCGATTTGGGACAACGCCGATGAGCCGCACGAGCATCATCGCATTGCTGATCTTTGGCGCCATCCTTGGATATTTTCTCAGCTTCGGCGCGGACAGCACGCGCAAATTCCAGGCCGGAGTTTATCAATTGATCGCGCCATTTCTGAGCAGCGGCTCGGGATTGCAAAAGCAAATTACATCAGTGCGCAGCGGGTTGAAGTCGCTGGAAGATCTGGAGCGCGAGAATACTGCGCTACGTGTGGAGAATCGAGAGTTGAGAGCGACCAATCAGGGCTTGCGCGACGTCGAGCATGAGGTGAACCGTTTGCGGCACGCGCTTAATTATCGCGAGCGTTCCGTTTTCAAGCTCGTGCCGGCCGTAATTGTGGCGCGCGACTCTTCGACATGGTGGCACACGGTGACAATCAACCGCGGAAAAGAGGATGGCATCGAGAGCGACATGGCGGTGGTAACGGATGAGGGTCTGGTGGGAAAAACGACTACGGTCGGCACAAACATATCGCTGGTCCTTTTGGTTTCGGATGAAAATTGCAAGGTCGCGGCGTCCGTGGAAGGGACGCGCGAACAGGGCATAGTGTCAGGCGAACGCGTCACTAGCGGATTGACTCCATTTTTGAATCTCAAATTCCTCTCGAAACAGGCGGATTTAAAGCCCGGGCAGAAAGCTTACACCTCGGGCGTTGGCGGAGTTTTTCCATCGGGGTTGCCGATCGGGGTGGTCAAAAGTTTTCGGGTGCGTGAGCTGGACGGACAGGCGCAGCTCACGCCGGCGGTCGAGTTGTCGCATCTGGAGGATGTCTTTGTCGTGACTGGCCGAAAATGATCTTCTTTCTTATTCTACTGGCTCTGGTTTTCATCGCGCAGATCGCGGAATTTTTCATTCCGGCGCTACCCTGGCTGTACAACGCGCACATTTACATTGTACCGTTGATTGTTTTTTACGGAGCGATGGCGTTGCCGTTTCCGCTCATGCTCGCGCTCGCGTTGTATGCGGGCATCCTGCTCGACGCACTTACCGTGCAGGTGGTCGGCGCGAGGGTTGAAATTTCACTCGGATGGTCGATACTGCTCTATGCTGTGCTGGCGGGAATAATGCATGGCCTAAGGCCACTGTTTATCCGGGGCCGCTGGGAAGTGCATTGCGTCCTGAGCGGCATCTGCACCTCAGCGATTATTCTGGCGCAATATTTGATGATCACATTCCGGCGCGGTTCTCTCTTTTTCTCCCGTGAAGTCTGGTGGCAAATTGGCGGACCGGGTTTGATCGCGATGCTAATGGCTCCGATTATTTTCTGGCTCTTGCAATGGATGGGACGGATCACAGCCTATCCGTATCTTCCTGAAGGAAACCGCTTCGAATGAACCGCCGCCTTAGTCCGCGTTTGCGGATTCAATTTCTCGGACTCCTGACGTTGCTCGGGATGGGCGCGCTCGCGCTCCGGCTTTGGTGGATACAGGTGGCGCACGGCGCAGAATGGACCGCGCAAATTCGCGGCAGCTCACAAGCAACGGTGCGAATTCCATCCGTGCGCGGTGAGATCAAAGACCGCAACGGACTAACCCTGGTGCAAAATCGAGCGAGTTATGAGGTTGATTTTTACTTGCCCGAGATGGTGAAGGGCTATCGCGAACGGTTCGGTGCGCCGCCAGTCGCGGAGTACCGCGCCATCATCAACGGGATGCCGAAAGACCAGAAGGAGCCGGACATCATCAGGATCGTCAATGACGGCGTTGTCCCGCGCCTGGACGATCTCGATCTTGCGCGCGATTACAACGCCGGCCAACTCCAGAGACATTACCGCAACGACACCGAGGTGCCGTTTTCCTACATCAAGGACATCGATTTTCCAACAATGGCAAAATTTTCCGAGCACGATGTTGGGTTGCCTGGCGTGGATATCGCGATCAAGCCGGTGCGTTCCTACGTCTACGGCGCGCTCGCCGCGCATCTCCTCGGTTACGTCGGAGCGCCTGACGACATTAACAAGGAGGAGGCGAGGAGATTTACTTTTTACCAGGGCGACGTGGAGGGAAAATCGAACATTGAGAAGTCGATGGATGAATTTCTCCGCGGCCAGCCGGGGGTGCGCTATCTGCGACGCAACGCGAAAGGGACGATTGACGGTGTTTTGCGAGAAGACCCGCCCAAACAAGGGGCAAATGTTTTCCTAACCATCGACTCGCGGATTGAGGCGATCGCCGAGGAAGCGTTGCGCGCGGTCAGCCGCGCCGCGGCCGTGGTTGTCGATCCGAACAACGGCAACATTCTCGCGATGGTGTCGGTGCCGTCGTTCGATCCGAATACATTCATTCCCAGCATCAAAGCAAAAGATTGGCAGGCGCTCCAAAAAGATGAAGCCGATCCGCTCGTCAACCGTGCGGTGAGCGCGCTTCCGCCAGGATCGACATTCAAGCTCATAACCGCGCTGGCCGGTTTGCGCAAGAATCTGTCGAACGCGCACTTCAATTGC
>Ga0099827_10001851_pt1 | contig 11324 bp, 10 predicted proteins | sample CZO8metaG_FD_79339 | JGI IMG/M metagenome (GOLD analysis project Ga0099827, IMG submission 79339) | Vadose zone soil microbial communities from the Eel River Critical Zone Observatory, Northern California, USA - CZOApr15con1.8 metaG | ecosystem: Environmental > Terrestrial > Soil > Vadose zone ...
CGCCCGAGGTTGAGCGACTCGAACGGACCCTCGCTGACGCCGCCGACGCGCGTCGAGAAGACGACCTCGTACGGCCCGGGCGCACCCCAGCGGATCACGCGGTCTCCGCGATCAGCTCGCGCGCCGCCGCCAGCTCCGAGTCGCGGCCGTCCAGCTCGCCGTTCAGCTTGCGGCGGCGCAGCTCGCCGAGGATCTCCCCGACCCGCGGCGACTCCCCGATTCCGAGCGACGCGAGATCTGCGCCCGTCACCTCGAGCGACACGCCACGCAGCTCGCGGAAGTAGCGGCGCAGCGCCTCCGACTCCTCGAGCGCCAGCGCGAACAGCGGCGCGTCGGGTGCGTAGGGGTCGGCGAGCGCGACGAGCTCCGCGTTGTCGATCGTCCCCGCGCGCAGCCGCTCGACGAGCTTCGGCGCGACCGTGACCGCCGCGGCGATCCGCTCTGCGTCGCGCCGCCGCACGCGCAGCCGCTCCAGCCAGCCGTACACCTCGTCGGGCGGCAGCTTCCGCGCGAGCGCCGCGAGGCCGAGGCGCCACTCGGGCACATCGATCTCGAGCTCCTGCCGCAGCGCGTGCAAGCGCGCGAGCAGTGCGACGGCCTCTTCATCCGCGGCGAGGTGGAGATGGATCGCCTTGTCGACGCCGATCTCGCGGAGGCGTAGGATGGAATGGTCGCCCGGGCCTTCTTCGAGTAGCGCGATCAACTCGTTGCGCAGTCGCTCGGAGGACAGATCACCGACGAGTCCCATCTCCACGCAGCCGCGCGCGAGCCGCTCGGTGTGGTCGTCCATGCGGAACCCCAGCCGGTTCTCGTAGCGGATCGCGCGGAAGATGCGGGTTGGATCGTCGATGAACGAGAGGTTGTGGAGGACGCGGATCCGCCTGGCTTCGAGGTCGCGCCGCCCACCGAACGGATCCACGAGCCGCCCGAAGTCGTCGCCCTTGAGCGAGACCGCCATCGCGTTGATGGTGAAGTCGCGTCTGAAGAGGTCCTCGCGGATCGTCGCGTGCTCGACCGTCGGCAGCGCCGCCGGCGACTCGTAGAACTCCGTGCGCGCGGTCACGACGTCGACGCGGCCGTCGTCGCCGTACAGCACAACGGCCGTGCCGAACTTCCGGTGCGGGCGCACGCGGCCGCCGAGCGCTTCGGCAAGCGCATTCGCGAGCGCAATTGCGTCACCTTCCACAGCGACGTCCACGTCGAAGTTCGCCTCGCCGAGCAAGATGTCACGCACCGTCCCGCCGACGAGGTAGACGCCGTCGTACGGCTCGGCGACCGCCGCGATTGCATCCCAGACGGGCTGCAGGCCCGGCAGCGCAGCGAGCTCATCGGCGAGGCTCTCCCCCGCGCCGGGCTGTGCTTCCGCCGTCTGACCGAGTGCGCGTAGCACGTCGCTGCGCGTCACCACACCGACCACCTTCTCATCGCGAACGACGGCGATGCGACCCGCGGGCGCTGCACCGAGCGCCGTTTGCAGCTCCGCGAGCGGGGCGTCCTCGCTCGTCGTGGCGACGCGCGCGCTCATGATCCCCTTCACGGGCGCGTGCGAGAGGCCGTGCCCGATCGCCTTGTCGAGATCTTCGCGCGCGACCGCGCCGACGAGGCGGCCGTTGTCGGTCACGAGGATGCCGCTTTGCCCGTGGCGCTGACAGGAGATCATCGCCTTGGCAACCGTCTCGTCCGGCGACACCGAGCGTGCCGGCTTCGACATCACGTCCCGTGCGCGGGAGGGCTCGCGCACCGCCGACTCGAGCGCGCCGAGCAGCCGGACGCGTGCGTCCGCGAGCGTCGACTTCACGCTCGCCGACGCCGCCTGCGCGTGGCCGCCGCCGCCGAGCGCTCCCGCGAGGGCGGCCGCGTCGAGCTCGGGGATCCGGCTGCGCACGACGCAGAACACGCGCGGGGCCATCTCGACGAGGACGGCGAGCGCCTTCGCGTCGGTGAGATCGACGAGCTTGGTCGCGAGGTGCGACACGCTCAGGTCGATCGGCTCGTAGGTCGCCGTCGCAAGCAGCAGCTCGTGTCCCGCGACCGGCAGCGGTTCGGTCGAGTCGAGCAGCAGGCCGAGCAGCTCGCGCTCCTCGTCGATCAGCGGCGGCTGGAGATACGCAGCGATCAGATCCTGGTTCGCGCCGTGCCGCAGGCACCAGGCGAGCGCCTCCGCATCGCGGGTCGATGCGCCCGAATACGTCAGCGAGCCCGTGTCCTCGTGGATGCCGAGCGCGAACGCGGTTGCCTCGAGCGGCGTCGGCTCGAGCTCACGCTCCGCGAGTACGCCGACGAGCGTCGTCGTCAGCGCGGCGTCCTCGCTGAGCACCGCGCGCTCCGGGGCGACCCACTTCGGCGCCTCGCCGCCGTGATGGTCGAAGACGACCGTCTCGACGGACGGGTTGAGCGCAACGCGCTCGAGGTCGCCCAGCCGTCCCGCGTGCGTCGTGTCGACCGCGATCAGGCGGCGGATCGCGTCGAGCTCGAGCCGCGACGCCTCGACAATCGCACCCAACTCGTCCGCATGCAGCCGGTAGAAGTCGCGGACGTTCCGATTCAGCGAGCCGGAGAGCGCGATCACCGCGTTCGGGTAGAGCCGCCGCGCGGCCAGCATCGACGCGAAAGCGTCGAAGTCCGTGTTCCCGTGCGTGGTGATGACCTCTTCTGCGCGCACTCGATAATTGTGCCCGGCGCGGGTTTAAGCGAGCGCGATCGCTTCGATCTCGACGAGCGCCCCGGACGGGAGCGCGGCCACCTCGATTGTCGCTCGCGCCGGCGGGCTGGCCCCGACGTGCCGCGAATAGACCTCGTTCATCCCCTGGAAGTCGTCGAGGCTGACGAGGAAGACCGTCGTCTTCACGAGCCTGTCGAGCCCGCTGCCCGCCTCCTCCAGGATCGCCCTCAGGTTCCCGAACACGAGCTCTGTCTGCTCCTGGATCGATCCCGCCTCGATCTGCTTGTCGCCCGGTTTCAGGGCGAGCTGCCCCGAGACGAAGACAAAATCGCCGGCTCGGATCGCCTGCGAATACGGAGCTCCCTGAAAAGGGGCAGGTGCTTTCTCCGTCCTGATGACGATCTTGTCTGACATGCGGCTACTCCTTTCGCCTCCGCGGGCGGCACGCCTGAGCGAGCGTCACCCCGAGCGCCTTGAAGATCGCCTCGAGCACGTGGTGCGTGTCCGTGCCGTCGATCAGCCGAACGTGGAGCGTGAGCGAGGCGCCGTCGACGAAGTCGCGGAGGAACGCAGCGACGAGGTCGGTCGACATCCCGCCCAGCCGGGCCCGCGTCAGGTCGACGTTGGACACGAGCAGCGGCGTGTCGCTCGCCTCGAGCGCGACATGAGCGAGCGCCTCGGCCGATGGGACGACCGCGGAGCCGTGGCTGCGCGCGCCTTCGGCGCGAAGCGGCGCGGCGAGCGCCTCGCCGAACGCGCGGCCCGCGGCGCGCACCTCCGCGTCGGCATCGCCGGGAGCGACCTCGAGGGCGAGGTCGAAGGATGCGTACTCGGCCAGAAGCCCCAGGAGGTGATCGAGGACAGAGACGCCCGTGACGACGTTCGCGTCGCCGCTTCCTTCGATCGTCACGCGCACCTGCGTGCGCGCTCCCTTCGCTTCGGCCGCCACGAACGTGAGCGTACCGGAGCGCCTTATTGCTCCAAAAGATGGGCCGAACGGCCCATGCCCCCAGGCAAGGCGCGGAGTAGCGTCACAACAGGGATGCGGGCTAGGTTCATGGCGCTTGCGGCCGGCGCCGTTCTCGCGATCGTCGCCGTCCCACCCGCCCCGGCGGCAGAGCTCGGTCCCGCCGGGACCTCGGCGCGCGCCTGGCCTCGCGCCGAAGCGACGATCGGCTACAGCACGCCGGATGGGTTGCGCTCTGCGCTCGCTTTGTATCCCGCGCAGATCGTCCACCGCGTTCCCGCGCTCCGCGTCGCCGACGTGCGCCCTCTCGGCAGCCTCGACGGGTTTGCCGCGAACGTCTCGCGCCTTCCCGGGATCAGATTCGTCCAGCGGCTCGCTCTGCGCGACGAGTACGTCGAGCCGGCACTTGAGCTCGCTGCTGGACGCTCCGTGCCCTGGGAGTGGCAGTACTCCGTCTCGCGTGAGGACGCCGTCCCCGTCGACGTGCTGCGCGCGGCGAGCGCGATCACGATCGCGGTGATCGACACCGGCGCCGACCTTAACGCGCCCGATCTCGCGGCGAAGGCTCCCATCACCTACAACCAGCGAACCGGCACCGGCGACGTGCACGACACCGTCGGGCACGGGACGTTCGTCTCCGCGCTTGCCGCCGGCTCGGTCACGAACGGCGACGGGATCGCCGGCTTCGGCGGCGACGCGCAGCTGATGGTGATCAAAGCGGGCTCGGGCGACGGCTCGTTCACGGATCTCGACGAGGCGAGCGCGATCGTCTACGCCGTCGACCACGGCGCGCGCATCATCAACCTGAGCCTCGGCGGGCCGTCGACGTCGAACACGGAGAAGAAGGCGATCGACTACGCGGCGTCGCACGGCACGCTGATCGTCGCGGCCGCCGGCAACGAGTTCCAGGACGGAAATCCGGCCGAGTATCCGGCGGCGCTGCTGCAGCCGCTCGGCTCGCGGGGCGTCGGCGGACGCGGCCTGGCCGTCGGTGCGTCGACGATGAGCGGCTCGCGGGCGATCTTCTCGAACACAGGCTCGTACCTCTCGCTCGTCGCGCCCGGCGACAACGTCTTCTCCGCCGTGTCCTCGCTGTCGACGCCCAGCCGGTTCCCCCGCGTTCCGCTGCCCGGTTCACTGAGCGGCCTCTACGGCTACGCGAGCGGCACGTCGTTCGCGGCGCCTGAAGTCGCCGGCGCGGCGGCGCTCGTCTGGGCAGCGAATCCGCTGCTCGACGCGGACCGCGTCGCGGAGATCCTCAAGGAGACCGCGTCCTCCAGCGGCGTGTGGACGTCCGATCTCGGCTGGGGCGTGCTCGACGTCGCGGCCGCCGTCTCGCGCGCGAGCGGCGCGCAACCGATGACGGCGACCGCGTTCCTCTCGCTGAGCGGCCTGCTTCGCGCGCGCACCGCGATGTTCACGGCCACGCTGCGCTCGGCCGCACCGGGCGTTGCGCCGTCGACGCGGATCGTCGCGCTCGAGGTCTACGACGGCGTGCGGTGGCAGACCAAGGGACAGTCGGCGACGTCGGCCTCGGGCGATGCTGCGTGGAAGCTGACGTTGAAGCCCGGCAGGTACCGCGTACGGGCGCGCTGGGCCGGCGCGGGCGATCTCGCCGGCGCCGTCAGCAAGACGCTCGCCCTCCGCGTTCTGTAGCACGGGTTCCAACTTGTCGCACGTTGGGCGAAGCCGGGCTGAGCCCGGCGGGAGCCCAAGCACCTGCGGGAGGGGGTTCCCAGGGGGAACCTCCTGGTTCCCCCTGATAGCCGCCCGGCGCGGATAGCGTCGGCGGCGTGACTAAGCGTCGACTCTTTCGATGCGGGCGCCGAGCTGCCGCAGGCGCTCGTCGATCCGCTCGTAGCCCTTGTCGATCTGGTAGACGGCGCCGATCGTCGACGCGCCGTCCGCACAGAGGCTCGCGAGCAGCATCGACATTCCGGCGCGGATGTCCGGGCTCTCCATCCGCTGGCCGTACAACCTCGCCGGGCCGGTGACGACGACGCGGTGCGGGTCGCAGAGGATGATCCGCGCGCCCATCGACACGAGCTTGTCGGTGAAGAACAGCCGGTTCTCGAACATCTTCTCGAAGATGAGGATCGTTCCCCGTGCCTGCGTCGCGACGGTCAGCGCGATCGGCGTCAGGTCGGACGGGAACGCCGGCCACGGCCCGTCCTCGATCTTCGGAATCTGCCCGTGAAGGTCGTCTTGGATCACGAGCTCCTGATCTGGCGGCACGCGCAACGTCGTCTCTCCGACCTCGACGCGGACGCCGAGCCGCTCGAAGACCGGCAGGATCGATACGAGATCCGTCGGCTCGACGTTCTCGATCGTCACGTCGCCGCGTGTCATCGCTGCGAGGCCGATGAAGCTGCCGACCTCCATGTGGTCGGGCCCGATGCGCCAGGCGCCGCCGCACAGCGACTCCACACCGCTGATCCGGAGCACGTTCGACTCGATCCCCTCGATCTGCGCGCCGATCGAAACGAGGAAGCGGCAGAGATCCTGCACGTGCGGCTCGCACGCGGCGTTGCCGAGCACGGTCTCGCCGGGCGTCAGCGCGGCGGCCATCACCACGTTCTCGGTCGCCATCACGCTCGCCTCGTCGAGGAAGATCTCCGCGCCCTGCAAACTCTCGGCGCGTATCTCGTAGCGCCGGTCGACCGCGATCTCCGCACCGAGCTTCGCGAACGCGTGGATGTGTGGATCGAGGCGCCGGCGCCCGATCACGTCGCCGCCCGGAGGCGGCACCGTGACGCCTCCGAGACGCGTGAGCAACGGGCCCGCGAGCAGGAACGATGCGCGCATCCGGCTGCACAGCTCCTCGTCGAGCTCGCGCTTCGTAACGTCGGCCGCGTGCACGCGAACCTCGTTGGCGCCGATCCAGTCGACATCGGCGCCGACATCGGCGAGCAGCTCCAGCATTGTCTCGACGTCGCGAATCCGCGGCACGCTCGCAAGCGTCACCGGCTCGTCCGTGAGCAGGCATGCGGCGAGAATGGGAAGCGCGCCGTTCTTGTTCCCCGCGACCCTGACGTTTCCGGAAAGCGGTAAGCCGCCCTCGATGACGAAGGACTCCATCAGTGCATCGGCGACGAGGGTGGCGGACATGGGCGCATCTCCCGCTCGGGAGTTCGGCTTGGGGAGGCGGCTATCCTACCCGGCTCGATGAGGACGACACGCGAGCAGGCCTGGGAAACGCTCACCCGCTATACAAAAAGCGAATCGCTGCTCCGCCACGCGCTCGCCGTCGAGGCCTCGACCGGCTTCTACGCAAGGAAGTTCGGCGAGGACGAGGAGCTGTGGCGCTCCGTCGCGCTGCTGCACGATTTCGACTACGAGATCCATCCCACGCTCGACAAGCATCCGCAGGACGGCGCACCGATCCTGCGCGACGAGGGCTATCCCGAAGAGGTGATCGACGCGGTGCTCTCGCACGCGGAACATCTCGCGATGCCGCGCGACACGCCGTTGAAGAAGACCCTGTTCGCGTGCGACGAGCTCTCGGGTTTCGTGCACGCGTGCGGACTCGTGCGGCCGACGGGGCTCGAAGGGCTCGAGCCGAAGTCGGTGAAGAAGAAGCTGAAGCAGCCGTCGTTCGCGTCCGGCGTCCACCGCGACGAGGTATACGCCGGCGCGGAGCTACTCGGGGTCGAGCTCGACGAGCACATCGCGAACGTGATCGAGGCGATGCAGCCGATCGCGAAGGAGCTTGGCTTGCGGACCGCCTAGGACTCACAACGCGGCAACTAGCCGCTGCACGTCCTCGTCGCTCGTCCACCAACCGCACGACGCACGCACCCACGGGGTGCCGGGCAGATTGCGCACGACAACCTGCTGCTCGAACAACCTCGCGGTGACCTCCGCCGGATCCTCCTTCGGAACGAACGTGACGAGGCCGGCCTGCCCCGGAGGCGTGACGACCTCGACACGCTCGGCGAGCGCCTCGCGGCACGCGGCCGCGATCTCCTTGATCCGCTCGAAGCGCCAGTCAGGCGCGACACCGAGCGCGGCGATGAGCCCGCGCACGGATCCCATCGGGATCCAGCCTGAGTCGAAGCGAGGAGCGCCCGGCTTCGGGACGAAGCGTCCGCCCGGCTCGAACGACTGCTGCGCGAAGTAGCTCGGCCGCGCAACCCGCAGCGCGTCCGGATCGGCGACGTAGAGCGCACCTGTTGAGTCGGGCCCGCAGAGCCACTTCTGTCCCGACACCGTGTAGAAGTCGAGCGCGCCGACGTCGACCGGGATCGCGCCCACAGACTGTGCGCCGTCAACGAGGACCGGCAGCCCGGTCTGCTGCTTGAGCGCGTGCACGTCCAGCACCACGCCGGTTGTCCAGTAGACGTGCGAGACGGCGATCAGCCGCGTCCGCGGCGTCACCTCGGCCAGGACCGCGCCCGGGATTTCGTCAGGCCCGAGCTGTTGCACGCGTGCCACGCGCACGGTCGCGCCCGACGCGAACACGGGGCCCGCGAGGCCGAAGTGCTCCGCGTCCGTCGTCACGATCTCGTCTTCCGGCTGCAGACCGAAGCCTGCGAGCACGATGTTGCAGCCGTCCGTCGTCGACGTCGTGAGCGCGACGTGTGCGGACGTCGTCCCGAGCAATCCCGCGATCAACGTACGGAGCTCAGTGCGGAGCTCGAACAGCTCGTCGAAGTACGGCTTCGCGCTTCGGACCTCCTCAGAGTCGCGGCGCGTCTGCTCGACCAGGGCGAGGGTCGTCGGCCGCGCAAGCGGGCCGAAAGTTCCCGCGTTGAGGTACGCGAAGCTGTCGAGCACGGGAAAGAGCGCACGTGCTTCCTCGAACGTCACGCGACGACTGCGTCCACCGGCGCGTGATCGGAGAGCAGGGCACCGTGCCGCTCGCGCCGCTCGAGCGGCCAGTGCTCGAGCGACTCCACGTGCAATCCGCGAACGATGATCTGGTCGATGCTGCAGCCCGGCTGTGAGAAGCCCCAATCCGGCGAGCGTAGATCGAGCAGTGTGCGCGAGCGCGCGAACGTGACGTTGAAGTCGCCGCACATCACCAACGGCTCATCCGGCAGCGCGATGCCGTCGGCGTAGACGGCCGCGCGCAGCACCTCCGCGTCCGCGAGCCGCTCGTCCGGTGGATAGCTCGTCGCATGTAGGTTCGCGACAACGAGCGTGCGCTCACCGTCGCCGAGCCGAACGACCTGGCAGACGCGCCGCTCCTTCCCCCACGCGAGCCGCGAGAGCAGTCCGAGCTCGAGCCACTCAGCCTGCTTGCGGCGGCAGCTGCGCGGGTTCAGCTCGAGCACGTGCCGGTCGGCGACGCGCAGGTGCGGCGCGGCGAGGATGGCGTTCCCCTGTCCGGAGAATGCAGAACGCAGCACGCCGTGGTCGATCGACGTGAGGACGCGCCCGATCTCCGCCGTGGACGGCAGCGGTCCCAGCATCGGCCGCGCGGCGAGCGCGCCGATCGCCGTGTACCCACTCCAGCCGCCGAGCTTCGGCAGCGCCCACGCGGGGATCTCCTGGAGGCAGACGAGGTCGGGCGCGTCGGCGACGGCGAGCCACACCATCTCGGCCAAGAACGCATGGCGCTGGGGCGGGCTCGTGTTCCCGTGGAAGAGGTTCCAGGTGCGGATCAGCACGGCGCTTAATGTAAGCCTGTGATGTTCAAGCGGCGCCGGTACAAGGACGTGATCGAACGGCAGCTCGACCTTTTCGCCTCGGAGGACGGCGATCTGCTCGACGACGTCGATACCGCGCTCGGGCACTACAACGCGGCCGACCGCGACGACGCCGAGGAGCTCTACGGCGATTACCAGCTTGCGATCGAAGCCGCTACGGATCGCCTCGCCGAGCTTCGGGACGCATTTGCCGGCACGCTCGACGATCCTGGCGACTACATCGTCGAGTTCAACCGTGCCGTCGTCGAGCGGTGGTCAGACCTTGCGCTCACGATCGAGGAGAGCTAGAGGCTCGAGGGTTTCCCGTGGGTCACACGGAGTTTCTTTCCTTTGCAGGCGAGTTTATGCTCGCCGAGTGGCACCCACCGCCGCATTGCGCGGCGACATCAGTGACGCACTGCGTCGCGTGCGGTTTCCCATTGCCTCGGTCGACTCGCACGGACGCGTTGCATGGCAGAACGACGCGATGCGAGAGCTCGTCGGGGATCGGGTCGGACGGCCGTTCGGCGAGCCGGTCGTCGCCGAGGACCGACAGCGGTTTCGCGAGCAGTTCATGCAAGCGCTGCTCGTCGGCGAACCGAGGGACCTCGAGATCAGGCTTCGCACGCGCGACGAACGGATCCTGCACGCAGAGGTGAGTTCCGCTCCGCTGCTCGAGGACGGCCAGATCGTGGGCGTCTTCGGAATCCTCTACACGACAGAGGATCCCGCGTACGCGCCGGCGGCACAGGTCCACCTGACGCCGCGCCAGCACGAGGTGCTCGTCGAGCTCGGCCGCGGGTGCTCGACGCAGATGATCGCAGCGAAGCTGGGGATCTCCGAGGAGACGGTTCGGAACCACATCCGCGGCATCTTTCAGCGCCTCAACGTGCACTCACGGCTCGAGGCAGTCGTGCGCGCGCACGAGCTCGAGCTGCTCTGAGACAGCGATTTGACCTACGCGGGTCATGCCTCCGTCTGGATGATGACGACCGTGGACTCGCGGCTGCCCACACTCGTGCACGAGCTCAGCAACATGCTCACGGTGATTCGCGGCGCGGCCGAGCTCGCAAAGCGCAAGCTCGAGCCGGACCATCCGGCGCACGGTGATGTCGACGAGGTCCTGTCGGCTTCGGAGGGTGCGGTCGAGGTCACGCGGGAATTGCTGCTGCTGACCGCTCAGCGGTGACCGAAGTGATGCGCCCGCGGTAGCGCGTCCCGGACGTTCAGGTCCGCGACCTCGCGCGCGAGCGGGCCGAGCGTCTCGACCTTGTCGACGAGCACGTTCATATTCCGGTCGCGCCGCTCGAACCGCCCGTGCGCGAGGAGGAGCGGCTCGCCGCGCACGAGCGCGCGGTGGCGCTCGTAAACGTGCGGCGGGACGATCAGGTTCATCTGGCCCGATTCGTCCTCGAGCAGCATGAACACGACGCCCTTCGCCGTCGACGGGCGCTGCCGCGCGACCGCCATCCCCGCGACGCGCACGCGGCGACCGTGGCGGCACTGCGCAAGCTCGGCGCTCGACAGGACACCCGCCGGCAGATGCGGACGCAGCAGCTCGAGCGGATGGACGCCGACCGAGAGGCTCGTCGTGCGGTAGTCGGCGAGCATCAGCTCCCACGGCGTCTGCTCCCGGAGCGCCGGCGTCTCGACCGTCGGATCGAGCGGCAGCGCGAGCTGGCGCTGCTCTCCTCCGGAACCGGGAACGTTCTCGGAGCGCGGGACGAGCCCGAGCTCCCAGAGCAGCTCCCGTCGCGGCCGGCCGAAGCAGTCGCACGCGCCCGACTTCACGAGCGCCTCGACGTCGACGCTCTGCGGCGCGCGCTGCGCGAGATCGACGATGTCCTTGAACGCTCCGTCGCGGTCACGCTCTGTGACGAGCGCCTCCGCGTCGTCTTCGCCGACCGACTGCACGTACTCGAGCCCGACGCGCACCGCGCCTGTTCCCGCTCCGGTGCCGGCAAAGCCGGCACCTCCGCTCTTGGCCGGCTCCGTCGAGCCTACGCCGGTTCCCGCTCCGGTGCCGGCAAAGCCGGCACCTCCGCTCTTGGCCGGCTCCGTCGAG
>Ga0099827_10001852_pt1 | contig 11323 bp, 9 predicted proteins | sample CZO8metaG_FD_79339 | JGI IMG/M metagenome (GOLD analysis project Ga0099827, IMG submission 79339) | Vadose zone soil microbial communities from the Eel River Critical Zone Observatory, Northern California, USA - CZOApr15con1.8 metaG | ecosystem: Environmental > Terrestrial > Soil > Vadose zone ...
CACCCGAACTGGGGTGGGGGCAGCGGAGGCGGCGTGAACTTCAACCCGACCAGCTCAAACTTCGGGAAGGTAACTACAAAGGGCGGTGGCGTTGGTGGAGGCGAGCGCAACTTACAGCTTTCGCTGCGCTTCTACTTCTGAGGCTGTAGCGTTTCGGTCGCCAACGGTCCGTAACCGGGCCGCAAGATGATGCGGGCATTACCCGGCGCATGGGAGTCCATCCCGCAGGCATGCTGCAGTCCAGGCCGCGTGCCGCTAGCGTGTTTGCATCGCTAGCAGAACGCGCCTGGAGTTTCACATCACTATCTGGCCGAAGCTTTTGAGGTGCCAGGAGCGGAACGCAGGATGACGTGCGCTGTTTTCGAAGGAATTCTTAAATGAAGTTGCCCGCGCCGTCTTCTTTGTTACCGCCTCGATAGGTCGAAAGCAGGAGCGCATCGAGCACCTGCTGCCATCAACCTTTCGATGTTCTCGACTGACTGAATGCCACCTCGCGCCCCGACTGCTGTACAGTTCAGCGCGGCAGCAGCACACGCAAAATCGAGTTGCCGTTGCAGTGGCCAGCCCTGCAGAAGCCCATAGATAAACCCGGCATGAAAAATATCACCGGCCCCGGTGGTATCCACAGCCTCAATTCGATAGGCGGAAGCGTAGTGAAACTGCGTGCCGTCCCACGCGAGCACGCCATCGTGGCCAAGCGTTGCAGCCGCAAGATGGCACCCATATCTGCGCTGGAGCGCAGGGAGCGATCTCAGCAGGTCATGCTCTCCCAGAATCCGCCCTGGGATGTCTCTGCTCGCAACGAGATAATCGAGGTTGTTGAACAGCGCTTCTACGCCAGGGTAAAGGTCGTCCAAATCGACAACGACAGGGATACCAGCGGCCCGAGCCCAACCTGCTGCTACGGCCGCCGCGGCAGTATCGTGCCCATCTACGTGAAGAGCGCGGGCGTCGACGATCCACTGACGCTCGAGTTCTTCTGGTCGTAGGGTCAAGCGGTTATCACGTTTCCAAAGGACTGTGCGCTCGCCGGCGTCATCGACAAGAATGAACGCCTGCTGGCTGGCACATCCCTGAGCTGTGACGAGATGTGTCTCGACACCAGCACGCGCAAATTCCGAGCGGTGGAGCATTGCCGCGTCGTCGTCGCCCACCTTACCCACGTATCGCGTCCGCATTCCCCAGTGTTGGCATGCAATCACTGCGCTAGCGACTTGCCCGCCAGGCAACACACTCGCGGAACGAAACTCAACCTTGGAACCAGGTGCAGGGTAGTGTGGGAGAGGGATAAGTGTGTCCGTGGCATTCAGTCCCACACCGACAACGTCAACTATGGATGATTTCGTCATTCTTCTTAGGGCACACTGTAAACGAAGTGCCGAGATTTGCAAAGGCAGAGCAGCCCCCCGCTGCCACCTACGGTTGGACCAAAATCGTGAGGGAGGTCTCGAGTTTACGCGCGTAAGGGAGATTCTTTGGGTCAGCCTGCGGGACTGATCTAGGGGCACAACCACATTAACAGGCGGGCAGGCCGTCGGGGGCGTGGCGTTCTGTACCGCCAAGTCACAAGGCAAGTTATCGAAGTGGCGGTCATTCTGCAGAGAGACATTTCACCATGGAGAAATATCGCAGCTAGCGACTCATGTGCCTCAATAAATCTCTCCGTCTGTTTTCAATCCGCGGATGGCTTCTAAGCGCCCTATTTGTAACCTCCGGAGCGTTCCATTTCCGAAGCTGCGGCGCTACACAGAGGAATACTGCAGCTGTTTAACGATTGTTTCATGCACATCTTGTGTGGCTCATGATCGATTCAGTTGAATCGTGTCGTTCGCCAAAGGGTAAGACCGGAAACCAGAAGAAGCACCAACATCGCGGTGCTCAGAGCCACGGCAGGCCCCCAATGTAGAGACATTCGCGGGACACGCGCCATCATCGCGAAGATCACGAAGATCCCAGTGGCGCCGACAACCAATAACCAGTCCCACAAGCTACGTGCAGGCTTGGTCTCACCTACTACTTGCCGGCCCGCCATGCGGGCTTCGATATACTCTGCCGCAACGCCGTATCGTCGGCCCTCTCGCTCCGCAGCCTCTTTCCAGCGCAATTGCTCCTTCCCGGTTGCCGAAGATAACGCAATTGCACCAACTCCCAACATCATCAAGATTGAACCCCCAATTACCTTCAGGTATAGGGAAGCGCCAAGGCCGTGCAACTCACCGAAAACCAAAATCCCCCACAACAGTCCCCAGAGCTGGTTCGAGTTCGATAGCGGGATGCCTCGGCTAATCCCCACGTATTTGGCCGCATACTGCTGGAACACATCGCCAATCACCCAGATAAAGCCGCCCAACATCAGCCAGAAAAGAACATCTTTCGCATTCGTCAGTTCACGCCACAGTGGGGCCAGACCCATGTAACTAACAGATAGCGCTGACATCATGCCAAGCTCACCAAATGTGAAAAACGTGACGAAAGAAAGTGGATTCATCCCTGTTAAATATGCTTTGCGGTAAGGGATGTACATTGTTCCCCAGAGGATCCCCGCGCCAAGCGCGGTCCAAACACCACGCATCGAATGCGCAGGCGGGCCTTGCGTCGAGGACGCAACGGCCAACAAGGTCGCACCAACACACATGATCAGCGCCCCACCGAGCACTCCAGTCCAGCGCCGCCAGCCTGCTTGGCGTAACTCATTAAAGAAAACGAATCCCCAAAATATGCCCAGGAGGCTATTAGAATTCCACAGCGGGAACGCAATGCTCAAACCGACATCGCGGATGGCAAAAATAGTGAGCGTGTTCGCCACAGCCCAGATACATCCCGCGAGCACAGCCCAGACAATCAAATGAGGTGCCTGTCGAACATCAGCGCGTATGTACGACGTGCCTAGAATCAAAGCGGGCACGCTCCATCGAGCGAGAAAAACACCAACCACCATAATGAGGGAAATAACCAGAGGCGAGACGCCGACGGACACCAATTTGGTTGGTGCCTCGGCGGCACCAAGCCAAGCACCAGCAGTAAAACCGGAAAGAATGCCCACGACTTGCAGTTTCCGCAAACGCGATGTCTCTTGAGCCAGCGATTGAATTGGAGGTATCAAGACGGATTCCATATTCCTCCCATCTAACATCACTGAATGGACTTCAGAAGAAGCAATCCGCCTACCAATACGGCAACGGGAACCCAAAAATGAATATCGGTAAGCACGTTTTTCATCCAGCCTCCGGTTGGTTCACTCTCATCGTTTTGTCCCGTATTTTCAATCCCTCCAAAAATGCCAAAAATTCAGGAGAAATCGTCACAACATCCGGTGCATAGAGTGGCGTCGTCCTCAGCTTGATCTCCGTGCTCGGCTCGAATCGCAAATCCCACCAGTAGCGGTTGATGCCTGGTTTCGCTTTGCAAGGCCTGCCGCCTGGGCCGCCCTCTCCACGTCCAACGGGGCCGCCGGGCCCTGCTGCTGGCCGCGCGCCCTCAGGTCTGGGCGCTCGGCACTCAACTTCGAGCCGGATTGGAACGCGATTGAGACAAACAGATAAAACAGCGCTCGAAGAGCGTCGCAATCCTCACGATGCTTTCAAAGATCAGACTGCTCAAACGTCGTGGGATGACTTGAATCTCCTCTATTTCACCAGCTTTCCGATATGTGGCTATCTGCTCCGCCATTCCACTTTGTGATGCCCGAGGTGAAGACAAAAAAGAATGAGCCTTGGAAGGAAGACGGGGGACCTACGCTGTGTCACGGATGCCCGGCGGTTTTCGCATTCCCGGGGTTGACCATCTTTTGCTCCGCGTGATTATTCCAGTCGTCTAAGAAAATCTTTTCGTAATACACGGCGGCCGTGGCATTGTCGATGATAACTCCAGCGTCGCGGTTGCTCAAGACGCCTTCTCCAGACCAGTTCATGCTTGAAACAACGACCGTTTTGTGGTCGAACACGAAGCCTTTGTTGTGGACATTGTTTTGAATTTTCACGTTGTCAAGATTGACGCCCGCCGCCTGAAGAGCCTCCAGTCCGCCCTTCAGCACCTGAAATTCACTCAGGATGATTCTCACATCTTTGCCGGAGTCGATTTTGGCGGTTACTGCGTTGATCAGGTCAGTAAACTTGGAATCGGCGGGAGTATTGGTGGGGTGGATGTACTGGAGTTGGATATACAACGAATCCTGAACTGAGTTGATCAGATTCAGCATCGCCGCCTGATATATCCCCGGATCCGGTGTCAACAGGGGTGTGATCTTCACGTTTTCGTCAATCGCCTTCGGTGGCGAAAAAGTAAAATTACCTATCACGTTCTGCGTCGCGCTGCCGTGTTTGGGCGTTTGCACTGTTTTTTTCTTCGGCTTTGTTGCGAGGGTTCCACTGGACGCATGCAGGGTGGCTTGCTGGAAGTCATGGTCCAAATAAGCTTCGAACGTCTTCGCGAGTTCGGGAGACTGAATAACAACGTGCCAGTCACGGTCGCTTTGCTTCGCCGTGATTTGATCGGTAGGCTGGGGATTGCCGATCGGATCGATGGCCGGTTGGTTAGAGTTGTTCAGGTTTCCACTCGAAAGCCACACGGTGTCGCTGTCGCGCACCATGACCTTGATGTGATACGCCGTTGGGAAGATCCAAGTGTCCGCTTCTGGGCTCGATCTCACCAGCGCCCACGCCTGAGCGAACTTTGCTTTGAGAGCTTGCTGTAGATCTTGCACAGTCTGGGGATCTGGCTGGTCTGCGGTCGGATTTCTTGGAGGATCGTCCAAGGTGATTTGGAGTTTCGCGGCGCCGAGCTTCGTTTGGAAGAGCTGCAGAATGTGCGCAGACGTGAAGTCGTACATGCTCATCTTCAGTTGGTTCCGAGTAAGAGATACGAAGTCTTTCAGCGTAGGCCAGCCAGCATCTGGGCTCACGTGGCAAATCATCGGGATCTTTCCCAAGACGGGGCTCAGGGGAACGTTCGCCGCGGTGTAGGCGATCTCCGGTTTTGTCTGCCGACTGGCGGCGACGGCCGCGCTTATGTTCGGCCGGATGCTCGCCGCAGATGGGCTGAACTCCGGCAGGACGCTGCCACGCAGCTCTGGCCGATGGTCCGCTACTTGGGAAAGTTGGGCGGGATTATCGTGGCTGAACTGTTCCAGATCGGTCGCGGAGCGGACCTCGACCGAGGTTCCTTCAATCTTGGACGGCAGTTTGACCTTACGGGCCCTAGACGATGTGACGGCGACGATCGCCTCCTCTTTGGTCGGCCACCCTTTCTCCACGCAAAAGCCCGGTCTGACGAAAAGGACTCCCGGCTTATCAAACTGCTTCAGGTGGCGTTTGATTTTTGGAATCAAATGATCGAGTTTATTCATAGTTTCGCCTCATCTCAAAAGCTTTCCGCGATCTCTCCCAGGTGTCTGCATCCGCTTTTCACCGGGTCCGGCAGTCTATGTGTTAGGAGATCCGCAGCAAGCACTGCCAGCTCTTTCAACCGCTCACGGCAAAGCCGCTGCGCGTTTTCTGCGCTTGGCGGCAACATGACGTGCCGGGTGAGCCCGAAGCCCGGCCCGGCCGTTTTGCCAGGATACCTGTTTCCCGCCGGCATGAGCATGAGACCCTCCCCCAGCGGTAGCAACACTCGGGGCATGATATCGATCGCCACGCTGCAGAACTTCTTCAGCTGCTCCTCAACTCCCACCGAATCGAATTCAAAGCTCCACGCCAACATGCGCAGCATCAGGCTATAAACCGAATCGAAAAGGGCCGCCACCTGCTTGGCGAGGGGGTCGTCGATCGGGCTTGCATTGGCCCCGTATCCCCGCTCCAAGCCAGCCGACGGGTTTCGCATCGCGGGCCTCGCGGGGGAAAAACCGGACCCTCGCGCTTTCGAATCAAGAAGCTCTTTAAGAATCGCGACAAACGCACCAAAGTGAGAGTCTCCCCGATCGCGATTGGTGCCTTCTCCTTGTTCGGTGATCTCCTCGATCGCCTTGATCGCAGAGGCACGGTCAACAACGGGAATGAGATCCGGAAAGTGGACCAGCTCCTTGGTCATCTGCTGGGTCGGCGAGCGGATGAAAAGCTCTTTCCCATCAATATGGCGGAATCCGGACTCGATTATCCCGTACAATTCTCCGACGGACCCAAATTCGATCTCCTCGGCATCGTCGCCAGCGAAGGTAAGCAGGGATTTGAGATCGCGCTCTGGGGCGATGCTCTGCGGGTGTTCGTAGAGAATGAACCTCCTCAGACTTTGCTGCCCGAAAGGCTCAAGCTCGATCGGAACATTGATCGGATAATACTTTGAGCCCTGGGGAAAGTTCGGCCGGAAATAGTACGGCGTTCCACCAATGGCAGTCGTCAGATTCCAAACAAGCGCGAGATGCAGCATCTCTTGAGAAGCAACAAAGTAGATCTGCGCAGCCCAACGCCGCACTTTTTGCTGTTCCTCCCATGTCATCCCCCCTTCGGCTAGATCGCGCTTCATCGAGAAGGCGGCATAGAGGTAGGAACACGCGATCCCATGTTCCAACTCTGCAGCTTCGCAGAGAAGCTTCAACAAATCTGTTCGGGTACTGATTTTTCGGGATGCATTCATGTGTGGATCTGCGGCTTCGCCTTAAAACCTAGTTGGTTTGCAATGTCCTTCGCAGCCCTTAGAGCCAGGGCGGCAATCGTTAAAGTCGGGTTCGGACTTCCGACCGTGGGAAACACCGAGGAGCCCACGATAAACAAGTTACGATGATCATGGGTGCGGCAGTGAGCATCGACGACCGACGATTTAGGGTCGCTCCCCATTCGGCAGGTGCCCATGATGTGCCCGGCTCCGTCGTAGGCATTGTCGAGCCCCAAATCGACTTCCTTCGCACCGATTAAGCGGAATATATCCCCGAGGGTCTTGGTCGCTTGTGCGAGCCCGTTGAGGCTGTACTGGGAAGGCGCGAAGGTGATTTTCGGCCGGGGGAGTCCCAGCGCATCGGTCGTAGCCGATAACTCCACCCGATTGTTCGGGTCGGGCGACACTTCGACCGAACAACTCAAGCGAAGCTGTTTTGTCACGCGGTCAAACAAAGCCGTTTGCAGGTCAGCCCCAATCAATTTCTTGTTGGTCACAAGGTCGATGATTTCAACGTAGGGCGCTCCCTTTCTTGACCAACCATCGTTGTTGAGGGAAACCCGAAAACCAGCGCGCTCCCTCCGAAACTCCCCGTCGCGGAACGACTCGATTCCCGATGTTGACGGAGGACCGCGGAACGGAAACAGATTTTCTGGCGCAAGGCCAAACGTGCTTTTGGACAAATGGTCCATGAGGTTGCGCCCAACCTGATCGCTCTTATTGGCAAGACCCGACATGAGCAGCAGTTTCGGTGTCTCGATCGCATGAGCGGCAACGACGACGAGTTCGGCAGTGATGCTTTGGCTCACCCCTCCATACGTGAGGAAGTGAACGGTATGAACGGAACCATCCGCATCCTTGTCCATCTTGGTGACCACGCATTGCTCCCAGAGCGATGCGCCCGCCGCTGTTGCTTTGGCCACATGAACCGCACCGTCATACTTAGCGCCGATAGGGCAAAGCGGAACGCAAATGGAGTTCCCGGCACACGGCGGCCGCCCGTCGTACAGCTCGGAATTGCGCGCGGAAGGGGTACTCCGAACTCGGTATGCGGCGCCTTCGAAGCTCTCTCCATTGATCCGGGCGGCGATCCAGGTGTCAGAGTAGCTTGGCCAAATCATGTTCATCGGAAAGGGTTTGCTCCGCGGCGAATCGAATAAGCCGTTCCATTCATCGTGAGAGCCAGCAACACCCATCTCACTTTCCGCTTCGCAGTACCACGGCTCCACGTCATCGTAGGTGATCGGCCAGTCCACAAGGCCAGGCGGAAAATCGGTGCCGCCCCCGTATCGGGACCTCATTTTGAAGTCGGAGCGCAGCATCCGCGGAGTGTGCCCAAGCCAGTGCCAAGTCGAGCCACCGGTTCTGCGTTCGTAGGTGCTCTTGTATTGCGTGTGCGGAACGGGGGGCTGCTCGTAATAAGTACTCGAACTATCCGGGCTTGGCGCTTTGGTGTCGCTCTCGGCCTGCATGTAGGGGCTGTGCAGCGTTTTCGCGGATGCGGTTGCGTAGGAACCCACCATCTGAGCGCGGGAGGGGTTCCGATTGCCAGCTTCTAGGATAAGCACCCGTGCACCGGCTTGGGCCAGACGGTACGCCGCCATCGCCCCCGCAACCCCGGCACCGATGACGATGACGTCGAAGTCACGTCCCATCACACGGCCTCCAACGGTTCGTTGTCGGGCCGGTATCGCCAGTGCCCGAAGTATCCGCCGGAGAGCCCTGGCACATGAGCTCCGATAACCGACCACGCCAAACCGCTGAAATACTCTTCCTGCGTGCCAAAGCGCATGACGCTGGGAGTGTTCAGGTTGTCCCGCATCGCTGACGTGTACCAAAGGAGAATGATTTGGCAAACTGTCGGGCGAAGCGCGTCACTGCCAAGGATCTGCTGCTTCACCTGGTCGGCGAGGGTTGCGTCACTCTTCAATCCTCGAAAGCGCTCCAGCATCTGGCGCAATAACGGCTCAAAAGGAGTGCTTGTCAACCGATCCAAGTACTGGCGGCCAAGCTCCACGTCGAGGTTTTCGACCCCAGTTAGGATTCGTGACAGAGCAAGAAAATCTTTAAGCATCGATGCTCGAGGTGGAATCGGCAACATATTCGACCTCCCTCAGGCGCCGGTTTCAATACTTTCCACGGGCGAAATTCCTAAACTCCTTCATTCCAAAATGAAGGAGTTCTCCGACGGATTCAGCCGGCTCTGCTACTACTCATTTCCCAAGGGCGTAACTCACGAAGTCCTTGAGTGCATAATTGGGATTGTTCTTGGGGTGCCAAGTCGGCTCCAAACTAAGAACGGAGTGGTTGTCCCCAAAGATCAGGCCCAGGAATACTTCCGCCACGATTCGTCCGCCGACCGGGCCCAGCCGAGGGGTTGTAATCGAGAGCGGTTCCTTAACAGGGATCTTCAACGTTTCTTGGTGATGCATGGCTTCTGCAAGAATGTAAGTCCACAGTGGACAGTTTTTCTTAAACACGGGAGCTACCGTGTCGATAGGAAAGGGAACTTCTTTCTTGTCCGGTATATCCACTCCCTTGCCGATAAGGATGTCCTTATCATCCATCGGCGTCACACCCATCGCATGAGCCACGTGCTGTCCCGAAGGGAGCCCAAGGCGCCACGCTCGCTCAAGATTGCGCTGTGCCAAGGAGGAAGGGTTGGCTGCAACGACGGCCGGAAGTTGAGACAATGGATTCACAACTGACGTATCTATTCGATAGGCGAACTGTAGCCTCTTCTTGTTTTCAGTATCCGTTCCGTCGTACGTGCGAATGTCTATATCGATGAATCGTCCCCAATCGATCGCCCTGTCGGCCATCATGGCACGAAAACCAGTTAGATCATCCTTGAATCCCTTGGCCTTAGCTTCTGGAGTCATAAAAATGGGGAGTAAGGTCGAGTCGTCATCATTAAGCCGGTAGCCGGGGCGGATCATCGAATGCCCCAGACGATAGGAGGCTACCGAGAATTCCACCGGCATGAAAGGCTGATTCTTCCAATGGAAGAACTTCAATTTTTTCCCATCGTACTTTCCGTTCGTTTTCAAATCTGCGATCACACTGGAATGCACGATGCGAGGGAGAAAGTCGTTGAGGAGAACGTATTGATAGTGGAAACGCACCAGCCTTTGAATTTGCTCGAAGGACAGGTTCGGATTGTCTGCCAATGTCCGGTTGTGGAAACGATGGAACAGACCCTGTAATTGCGAAACGATGCTGTTCTCATCGTTACGCGGGTCGCCAATCAGAGCGCGGGGAGGGTTTCCGGAGTTCCGTGGCAAGTCCGTGGCTTTCGGATCGCCGCCAGTAAGCGGCTTACCAAGCAAAAATGCGTTGGCCCCGTCATACATATAGGGTTGGTCGTCAGGACCTCGCCCGTAAACATTGTCGAGATCGAATGCGGGAGTCCGGAAATCCGTCAAGGCGTCCGGGTCATCCTGCATCTGCAGGCTACTCGCGGGATCGAAAGTGATGTCATGGTCGACGAATTGGCCCAGGTAAGTATAGAGCGCCGGGATGCCGCTCTCTTCGGGGTCTTTCCCATCCGTCGGCGGATCAAACGATGCCGACATTCTGGCTCCGAGCTCAGCCAGATTCTGCAAGTTTTCCGCTTCTGTCGAGCCAAATTTTGCTGGCGACAGGGAACGAAACAATCGGCCAAACCGGCCCTGGAACAAAGGGGAATTCCCTGTAGACAACAATCCGCGGATTGGCGTGCTGTGTTTTTGAGCCATCAGTGGGCCTCCAGGTGTGGAATTCGTACAAGGGGAACGCAGACCGGGTTAAACGTGCGTGTATCGCAGCGCGCGTTGCACTCCTGTAACTCGGCGATTTTGTGAAACAGACTGGTTGGAGAGGTGCGGGGACGCATCACAGGACCTGCCATTACAAGGCGAATAAGGTGCGAGTCTATTCAGAGGACAGGCATTGTCAAGTAAAAAGAACATAAATTGATGATTTGTAAATCTCTAAACATGCAGAGGCGAAAAGAAGCTCAATACCTACTTTTTTGAAAAAAATATGCATATGAATGAAACGATTGCGCTGATTCTTTCACAATCATTTAGCGGGGAGGTGCGGCGGACCCCAAGGCTGAGACAATCAGTTAACCCACTGTTTGCCGTCCGCTGAAAATTCATTGTACGGCGACTACCTTCGATTGCAAAATTGGGTGCATGTTCGACTGCGGACTGCATCTGACATTGCAGGCCATGTGCCGCTAGGTTGCGGCTATGCCTCATGACCTCTACCTGATCCGACTCATTGCTGGTACAAGAGCCGCCGCGCGAAAGGAGCTCGGTTATGTTAAGCGCCTGCTCGCGGAGAAATCGGTTACGCCACGGCCCCATTTTTCATATTTTCCAAAACACTCTTTGTGAATAATGCTGCTCGGATCTGTTTCGGTGTGCTGCGTAGCTTGGATGACTCCTCTATTTTGAAGCCTGAGAACGAGATGCGTCATGAGCGGCGATCCCGCCTTACACTTTGTTTGTTTTCGAAGCAGAGGCTCAACTTGCGGCCAAACAAGCCCCGCATCCACCGTGAAAACACAAGGCTCGACCGTCATAAAAACGTAATACTAATTGTGACAAATGGCAGCAAAAAGCCTGCTTAAAGGTGATGACGAAGGAGCAAGTAGTTGATCAGAAGTTGCCACAACTTGCTGATTTTCCCCGGGTTTGCGCTCACTCCGGCAAGTTTTGATAAAGGTACTCAAGCGACTTCTAAGCAG
>Ga0099827_10001854_pt1 | contig 11319 bp, 14 predicted proteins | sample CZO8metaG_FD_79339 | JGI IMG/M metagenome (GOLD analysis project Ga0099827, IMG submission 79339) | Vadose zone soil microbial communities from the Eel River Critical Zone Observatory, Northern California, USA - CZOApr15con1.8 metaG | ecosystem: Environmental > Terrestrial > Soil > Vadose zone ...
TCGCCGACCTGCACGATGGGTTCGCGCAGCCCGGCCTCCATCTCGGCGATCTGCTTCGCGAAGTTGGAGGTGGCGAAGGTTTCGCCTCGACGGGGCCCCGTGTGGTTGAAAGCCCGCGCCCGCACGATGTGCATGCCATAGCTCTTGAAGTATTGCCAGCCCATCAGATCCTGCGTCACCTTGCTCACCGCGTACGGCGAGAGCGGACGCAACGGGTTCGTCTCCCGGATCGGCAGCTCGTCGGGATAGACGAGCCCGTACTCCTCGCTCGAGCCGATCACGAGGAAGCGCGCGGACGACCCAAGCTGCCGCATCGCCTCGAAGAGGTTCATCTGGCAGATGGCGTTGGTCCACAGCGTCTCCGACGGCGTCTGCCACGACGCCGCCACGAAGCTCTGGGCGGCCAGGTGGATGATGAAGTCGGGACGCGCCTGCTCGAGGAGCCCGCGCACGGAGAGGACATCGCGCAGGTCGCACTCGACCAGGGTGATCCGATCACGCAACGGCTCGATGTGCTCCGTCTTGCTGCGCCAGCGCAGCGCCCCGATCACCTCGGCCCCCCGCTCGAGCGCGAACTCGGTGAGGTGGCTGCCGACAAAGCCGGTGATCCCGGTGATCAGAACGCGCATCACGGCCATAGTACTACACCCGCTGAGTCCTACCCCGGTTCGCTCGACGGAGGCCCTGCCGCCAGCGCCCGAGCCGGCGGATCACGAAGGGCTCAGGCAGATTGGCCAGCTGCGTGACATGAGCCAGAGGCATCTGTTGCTCCAGCGAAGTACGGTGTGCGCACCTTCCCTTTGGCGCGCCGGTCCACCGCCGGATTTTGGCGCCGGGACCCGAGGCCGCAAGGGTGAGCGCCCCGCCAACCGGACGCGAGGGCGCCCATGACCCAATCGAAGTGGTAGCGGTCAGCGACTCCCAAGCACCCGCCTTCACCGCGGTGAACTGCAGCCCGGCGTCCGTCTCGTTGGTCGCGAGCACCTCGGCGTGCTGACCGACCGCCTGGGCCGTCCCGGGGATGACGACGACCACCGTGTCCGTGCTTCTGAGCCGAGGCGCCGGGCTCGGTCGATCACCGCCCGCACCGTGTGGAGGCGTGATCAGAGCGCGAGTGATGTATGATTCTAGCTCGGCTCCAAATGATGGCGCATTGGTCGGTTTGCATATAACGACCGCGTGGACATCTGGCCTACTCTCAGGGTTCGCGCGGTGAGCATGAAGCCGTGGGGAAGGCGTCTTCGTCACGTGCTGCGTGGCTCCCCGCCCCCCCCGGAGCCGCTGATGTACCGCGTGCATCTCTTCGAGGAGCTGAAGACGTTGCTCAGCCCCGCATCCCTACGGGGAACTCGGATCCTCGAAATCGGTCCGAAGGACGGCCTCGACAGCCGCAGGCTCGCTTCATTGCAGCCCAACGAGCTCGTCATGATCGACCTTCCCGAAAAGCGGCCGGCGGTAGACGACTGGCGCTCGCAAATCACCTGCCCGCACCGGCACATCGAGCAGAACTTCATGTACATGCCACGCGAGGAGTACGCCGGGCTTGGAACGTTCGACCTGATCTGGTGCACCGGCGTTCTCTACCACAACCCCGAGCAACTGCGCTTCCTCCGCAAGCTCTACAAGCTCCTGAACGTCGGCGGCTGCCTCGTACTGGAGAGCGCCACCTGGCGCGGAGCCAAGGGGATGCGGGATGGCTCGTACGTCGAGATCCACTATCCTCAGACGTATCGCAATACCGGGACGATCACGCACCTGCCGACCGCGAACGCGATCAAGGCGTGGCTGTCGATGGTGGGCTTCACGCGGATCCACGATTCGCGCTGTTTCGAGGACGCCAACCGCGACGTGATCGGCCAACGGTACGCGTGCTTCGCTATCAAAACCGGCGCCGACGACGCCGATGTCTACTACGGCACTACAGCGCTGAATCCCGAATATCGCTTCGGGGACAGCGTGTAGGCGCTCGAAGCTGCGTGGTGTCACGGCGCAGGGACGGGGTGGCGCGACCTTGTAGAGACAACGCTCTCCGCCAACGGCCTGCTGCGCGAGCTCTCGGATCTCGCCGCCTTGTCCCGAGGCCGCACAGCGTGCGCGCGCCGCACACAGGAGGCGAGGGAGCGGTCGGAGCGTATCCCGCTAAGGAATCTCTGAATAAGTCTTCCGTGGTTGCGCTGGCCGTGCTGTGATGAGGTGGGCCGCAGGCCACCACGGGAGGTGCTGATGAAGCGAGCGCAGACCACGCTGGCCAGCACTCGGTTCGAGAAGTACACGAAGACCACGCGGCGCGCACAGTTCCTGGCCGAGATGGACCTGGTCGTGCCGTGGCAGGCCCTGTGTGCGCGGATCGAGCCGGTGTACCGGAAGGCTGGCAACGGGCGGCCGCCGGTCGGCGTGGAGCGCATGCTTTGGTTCAATCTGTCCGACCCGGCGGCGGAGGAGGCGCTGTACGACTCGCCGACCCTGCGCGCGTTTGTCGGGATCGACCTGGGCCAGGAACCGGTGCAGGACGAAACGACCGTCTGCAAGTTTCGCCATCTGCTCGAGCAGCACGACCTGGGGCGAGTGCTCTTCGACGAAGTCACACAGCATCAGCGCGCGCAGGGCCTGGCCGTCAGCACCGGCACCATCGTCCACGAAGAACGCGACGGGCACGCGCGATCCCGCGATGCATCAGACGCAGAAGGGCCGGCAATGGTACTTCGGCATGAAGGGCCACTTCGGGGTCGACAGCCAGAACAAGCTCATTCACTCGGTCGAAGTGACGCCGGCGAACATCCATGACAGTCACGTCCTGCCGTGGCTGCTGCATGGCGCGGAACGGCGCGTCTGGGGCGACTCGGCGTATGCCGGGCAGGCCGGCGTGCCGAGTGTCTGCGCGCCCTACCCGCGGGACTTCACCCATCGCCGGGCCGCGAGTCGCGCCACCAATCGGTGGAAGTCGTGGATCCGGGCCCGGGTCGAGCACCCGATTGGCGTGATCAAGCGCGTGTTCGGCTTCACCAAGGTGTGCTACCGCGGCCTGGCGAAGAACCGGCATCGCCTCGTGATCGCCTGCGCGCTGGCCAACCTCTTCATGGTGCGCAGGCGGTTGCTGCGCTTGCCGGAGGCGTAGTGTCTTCAGTGAGTGATCGAGTCCCACGCCGTTGGCAGGCCAGCGGCCCACCCGAAGGTGGTGAGCCGCCTCGACGTGCGCAGTCCGAGCTCCGGGCGGCCCTGGCGATCGCGGTCGTCATGACTTATACAGACGTTCCTTAGGCTCAGCGCGGCGCCGAGCGCCACAGCGACAACGAAATCTAGAACAGTCGTAATCGTCATTGGCATGACCTAGTCGTCGCTGCGCGGCACTTTTGAATTGAGCTTTACGCGTTCAGATAAAACACACGACGCCCCCGCCCTGCATCGGCGAAGAGGTCGAGTCCCTCGTGTGGCGAGATCGTGAGGTACTGCTTCACACCGCCACTCTCGACATACGGCCGTTCGAACGGCGGAAAGGTCAGCGCGCGGACGTGATCATAGATTTGTAATGGGTGCCAATCCGGTTCGATCCGCCGACCGATCATGTCCTTGCGCCGAAAATTCTTGAAGTCCGCGCTCGGCGGCGTCGTCTTGACATTTTCCAGCCACAGCCGTGGGAACCATTCGACGATGAGGTCCCTGCACAGTGCCTCGACCTTGCAGAAGAGGCTGAACGCGGTATCGGTCTCGGTGATCGGGCAGCTAAGGCTAGCTACGATGTCACCTGTGTCAACGCTGGGCGCCATGCGATGCAGGGTTGTTCCGTGATACCAACGGTTTTGCTTGCGCGCCTCCAGAATGGCGAAGGTATTCATGTTCACGCCTCGGTACATCAAATTGTACGAATGATGGATGTTGAAGAACCCGAGGCGCGGCTTGTTCAAGATCGGCGGTTTGATCACGGCCCAGTAATTGACGGAGATCCCCAAATCGAAGTCGATATCCGCTAGCGCGGCATAGTCGAGTGTCGGCGGCCAGGCCAGATCCGACGGATCTTCTTTCCAATAGCCGCTGCTATAGTCGCCGAGCACAACCTTTCCGATGAGATCGATGTCCGCACGCTGACACAGATATTCCAGCGCGAATTTTCCGAGGACCCGCGAGCCCAGGAAGACGACACGCGGTTTTGAGGTCATGTCGGAACTCGGCTGATCTTTATCTCGGGCATCGTCTTCGGGATGTAGTCGCAGCGTGTGTTGCGATACCCGTACTTGTTGAGCGCATCCGCGCCGGAATAACTGCCGCTCAATTCGGTTTTCGCCTTAGGTGGCTCAGTGAAATCCATCCACCAGATGCCGCCATCTACCATTCCTACTCCGGCCCGGCGGCGGTGCATCGCCTTCATGAAGTCCAGCTCGGTGAGTTGTTCGCGGTCCGCCAGTTCCTCGATGGCGTCCTGAAAGGGTGCAAACCGATGCAGCGCCGGAACCTTGGCGTGCCAGTTCGTTACGTACATCCCGTTAAGACCGCCGATGGGCTCGAACCAGACGCGCTCTCCGGTCAGGAGGTTGTGATTTGCCACATGCGAGCGGCGGACCCGGAAGGGATGCCAGCTGTTCTTGAAGTAACGGCTCTTCAGACGAACCGAAAATTCCTGCGTCCTGACCGTCTGCAGTTCGGTAACAACGTCGAAAGCCTTCTTCGCCTCGGTCAATCGCTCGATATTGTAGATCGTGAAGTCGGACTCAATCGGGTGGACGAATGCGAATTCTCGGCCGAGCAGGCGTTCGATGTTTCGCATTGTCCAGTGGAGGGCACCCCAATAGCCGACGTTCTCTGGCGCCATCGCAAAGACGGCCGGGATCTTCAGTTCCCGGAGCGGTTCTGGGAAAAGTGACGCATTGTCGAACACCACGAGGTTTCCATTGAGGGGGACTCGGGCGTGTTCGGAGTTCAGTGATCGAATGCAGGCTTCCAGGCCACGCTTTCGACTTTCTTCCCGGGTGCAGGTGACAAGTACAAATAGAATATCGTCCAGCATGATCAGAAAGATAATACTAGGCGGGCGGTGTAGTCTAGAGTCGATTGCGAGGCGCGTGTGAGTTGTATCAATTTCGCCGCCAGTCGAGCAATGAATATTTTAAGGAATCTCTGAATAAGTCTGCCGCTTTCGCGCGCGCTGTGCTGTGATGCAGCGAGCAGCCTCACGCGAGAACGGGAGGTGGCGATGACGCGTTCGCAGCCGACGCTAGCCGGCACTGGCTTCGAGAAATGCACCAAGGTGACGCGGCGGGCCCAGTTCCTCGCCGAGATGGACCGGGTCGTGCCCTAGCGCGAGCTCTGCGCGCGCATCGACCCGGTGTACCCGAAGCCCGGAAATGGCCGGCCGCCCGTCGGCCTGGAGCGCATGCTGCAGATGTACTTCCTCCAGCACTGGTTCAATCTCTCCGACCCGGCCGTGGAAGAAGCGCTGTACGACTCCCCGACGATGCGGGCCTTCGTGGGCATCGATCTCGGGCGCGAGCCGGTGCCGGACGAGACCACGGTCTGCAAGTTCCGCCATCTGCTCGAGGAGCACGGGTTCGGCCGCGCCCTGTTCGGCGCCGTCACCGAGCACCTGCGCACGCAGGGCGTCACGGTGAGCACCGGCACCATCGTGGACTCGACGATCATCGCCGCGCCTTTCGTCCACAAAGAACGCCACCGACACGCGCGATCCCGGGATGCATCAGACGCAGAAGGGCCGGCAGTGGTACTTGGGGATGAAGGGCCACTTCGGTGTAGACAGCCAGAGCAAGCTCATTCACTCCGTGGAGGTCACGCCGGCCAACATCCACGACAGTCACGTCCTGCCGTGGCTGCTGCACGGCGAGGAGCGGCGCGTCTGGTGTTCGGCGTACGCGGGGCAAGCCGCCGTCCTCAGCGTGCGCGCCCCGCACGCCCGCGACTTCACGCATCGGCGCGCCACGACGCCAGAGCTGCGCCTGACGAATCGGTAGAAGTCGCGCGTCCGCGCCCGGGTCGAGCATCCGATCGGGGTGATCAAGCGCGTCTTCGGCTTCACCAAGGTGTGCTACCGCGGCTTGGCCAAGAACCGCCATCGGCTCGAGGTGGCCGCCGCGCTGGCGAACCTGTCATGCTGCGGAAGCACTTGCGCCGGCTTCAGGAGGCGTAATCTGCCCAGCGACCGAGCGCGACGCATTCAGGACCAATTCCGAGGGCCCTCGTGGGGCTGCCAGCGCGCCTCGGTGTAGCCGTTTACCGCTCACTGACAGCGTCGCGGTCGTCACTGGCATGACTTGTTCAGACCTTCCCTAAACTGGTTCTGACGCTGGAAATCCTCTTGACAGACCCCCGGTCCGCGCTGTATCAGTGGGCGGCTTGTGTGTCCTCAGTTAGAGATCCGATGACACGGCGCGGTTCCTTTTCTGTCAACGCCGCGAACCAGCGTTTCGACGAGATCCATCCACGACGAGCCGGTCGGCGTGATGTGCCAGCTGACCAGTGTCTTGTTTACCGACGAAGTGACCGACACGCTCGATGCAGAGCGGGTGTTTGTTGCAACACTCGCAGAACCGACGAAATGACGATATTCGCACTCATGCATCGCGAGGCGCTGTATGCGATTGCCACCCAGACGTTCGTTGTCGATGCTGCGAGCGGTCGCGAGCCAACGGTGGGATCGCGGTAGTCGAGGAAGTTCCCGCGTGATCCCTGCGCTGGATGACACAGTATGAGACGCGTCGTGATCCTAGGCGCAACCGGAATGCTCGGGTCGACCCTCGTCGAGTATTTCTCGCGCACCCGAACATGCGACTTGGTCGCGACCGGCCGTAACGCGGTGGAATTGAAATCGCTCGAGCGTATCTATCCCTATGTCCGCTGGAAATTCCTCGATGCCGAGATCGCGACCGCCGCCGACGTGCGCGACGTTGCCGAGGGGGCCGCATGGGTCATCAATGCGATCGGTTTGATCAAACAGCGAATCGTGGATACCGACGACGCCGTCGTCGAGAAGGCGATCCGCATCAACGCGTTATTTTCTCACGTCCTCGCGCACGCGGCCGAATCGTCTGAATGTAAGATCATTCAGATCGCGACGGATTGCGTCTATTCGGGCGCCGGCGGGCGATACTCGGAGACGGCGGTGCATGATTGCCATGATGTCTATGGCAAGTCGAAGAGTCTCGGCGAATTGCGCACCGAGCGAATGCGCATCCTGCGATGCTCGATCGTCGGACCGGAGCCAAAGTCGAATCTGTCCCTGCTCAATTGGTTTCTGAATCATGCGCCGAACAGCACCGTCAACGGCTACGTCAATCACGTCTGGAACGGGCTCACGGCATTGCACTTCGCGCGAATCTGCGAAGCGGTCATCACGCATGATCTGGATATGCCGCATCTGCAGCACGTCGTGCCGGAGGGGGAAATCACCAAGGAAGGACTGCTCCGCCTGTTCGCGCACGCCTATGGGCGTTCCGACATTACGATCAACCCCATAGCAGCTCAGGAAGCCATTAATCGAACATTGGCGACGGAGAATCCGGCGTTCAATCGCGCCCTTTGGGCCGAGGCAGGGTATGCGCGCGCGCCGACGATATCAGAAATGGTTATGGAGCTCGCCGACTATCAACGAACCAGAAGTCACAACCCTGCTGCGCTCCTGGTCAAGAGGTAACATGGGAACATTGGCGAACAAGGTTCTCGCGCGTGCAGTATCGACACTCAATCTGCCCTTCATCGATCTTTCACACGGCTATGCAACGAATTCCAAATGGCACCAGGGTCTCATCATCCATCTCGCCAGCATCCTCCGGCCGCGCGTCTATCTGGAGCTGGGAATCTTCAAATGCGGGTTGTTCAATCGCATGATCCCTTTCGCCGAGCAGTTGATCGGCGTGGACGCCAACCCGGACGCGGGGACCCATATGGCCAAATCGCCCAAAGTCCGTTTCGTCGCCTCGACGACATCGAACTTCGCGCGGCACCTGCGCAGCGAGCCAATCAGCATCGATATGATCTTCATCGATGCGGATCATTCGCGCGAGGCGGTTGAGCAAGATTTTGTCAACTTCTTTCCCTTCGTGAAGCCGCATGGACTGATCCTGCTGCACGATACCCATCCGATGGATAAGGCCGCGACATCGCCGGAGCGCTGTGGTGATGCGTATCAGGCGATCGAAAGTCTTTCAAGGAAATTCGAGCAATTCGAGATGATGACGTTGCCCTGGCATCCCGGCCTCACTCTGTGCCGCAAGCGGACAGCTCAATTGGCGTGGCAAGAGAGGTGAACCTCAACGTCCACGTCACGGTCTCGCATAATTCGCTGCGATACTTTGACTACATGCGGGCGAACTATGCGGCGCTGACAAGCGCCAAGAATTCGGCTCGCTTTCATGTCTATTGCCTGGATCGGCACAGCGCGCTCATCCTCAGACGGGACAATTCGGCTTTTTCCATCACCGAATTGCCCTATGGCCGCGGGTCCTGGGGGCATGCGCAAGCGATCGAGCGTGCGATACAAAGCATCGTGCCCCGTGAAATCAATATTATTGCGGATTCTGACGTTGTGCTGCTGATGGAGAATTGGGACCGGCCTCTTGTCGAAGCCATGATCGAGAAACGATCGTATGGGATCGTGGGCACGCGCCTTGAAGATATCGGCGGGTTCAGCTCGGGCGATACCCAATATCAGCAGTACAAGAAAAAGCCGACCACGACCTGGATGGCGTTATCGCCGTTCCATGATTTTAGCGCGCTTCAAGTCCGCCCGGACAAAACGAACTTCATCGAAGTCACGCATGAGGGCTTGTCGAAACTCTATAACCTTCCGATCGGATTCTTCGTGGTCAAGGATACCGGCTGGCAAATTCCCTCGTATCTCGATGATCGCAAGATTCCGTATTTCGCCCTCGATATCGTCAAGCCAACCTCGACGGAAGCAAAAGCGCTCAAAGGTATAAATCCCTATCACGATGAGTTTCAATGGAACGGGGCGCCCTATCTTGCGCATCAGCGCGGATCCATGACGCACCGTTTTCGCATCGATCCTCTTTCAGTCGATTTCTACGATGCGTGCGATTCATTTCTCGGGAACCCGTCGTGGTCGGTGCACGCGACCTCGAGCGATCGGATTCGTGCGCGCCTGCAAGACGTCGTTCGATTTGGCCGGAAGGCTGCGTCGAGGGCGCTCAAACCCTTCCGGTGAGACGCGGGGCTGAAATTCCGGCGGGTTTCCCGATTCGTCACCGTGGCATCGGCCCGACGGATGAACTCCACTTAGAGGAGCTGCGCGCGGAGCTCGTGACGGAGCGCGACGCAGTTCTCGACGCCCACGGGCGGCCGGTCATGCACGTGGTGACGGAAGGGGTCCAGCTTCAGGGTGGCCGCCAGCCGGGGGTCAATTTCGATGAGTACGGGGTCAGTTTGAGGCCGGCGATGACCGTGCGAGCAGCTCGGCGTGCCGGCCGACCGTCACGACCGTCCCACGCTCGCCGAACGGCGGTGAGCGATGATACCGCGCCAGGAACACTTGTGCTTGTACGGGATGACTTGATAGCCTACAGTTCGTGGGGCGCACCACTCGATCGCGCGCGCGCCGCGCGCCGTCGTCTGTGCACGAGACAGGCTCAGAGCCTGTCGTGAGCACGGTGCGCCCTCAGCAAGTGCCACCCCCAGTGGTCGATGAACGCGTGCTGATCTTCGGGGGCACCGGGTCGCTGGGGCGAGCCCTGGTGCGCCGGCTGTCCGCGCACAACTCGCTGATGCTCTACTCGCGCGACGAGGCCAAGCACTGGACCATCCGGAACCAGGTCGGCCCCGCGGACATCAGCTACGCGGTCGGCGACATCCGTGATGGCGCCCGCGTCGAGGAGGCCCTGCTCCGCTTCCAGCCTACGATCGTGGTCATTGCGGCCGCCCTGAAGCAGATCGACGTCTGCGAGATGACGCCGTTCGAGAGCGTGCAGACAAACGTCCTCGGCATCAAGAACGTGGTCGATGCGGTCAGCCGCCAGGTCGACCGGCTGCCCGCGCTGGAGACGGTCCTCATGGTGTCGACCGACAAGGCGTGCGCTCCCACCAGTGTCTACGGGATGTGCAAGGCGCTGGCTGAGCGGCTGGTGACGAGCCAGTGTGTGGCGTTCGCGCGGCCGCGGTTCGTCGGGGTGAGGTACGGCAACGTGCTCGATTCGCGCGGCTCCATCATTCCCCTGTTCCGCTGGCAGGCCGAGCACAAGCAGAGCTTCACCGTCACCCACCCCGACATGACACGATTCCTGATGACGCTCGACGAGAGCATCGACCTCGTCACGGCCACGGCCAAGGGAGCGACGTCAGGAGAGATCTGGGTGCCACGCCTGCGGTCGATGAGGATACTCGATCTCGCGCAGATCTTCGCCACGCGCTTCGATCGCTCGATCGAGTTCATCGGCATGCGCCCCGGCGAGAAGCTGCACGAGGCGCTGATCAGCGAGCCGGAGTCAATCCGGGTGACAGCCGACAGAGACATTTTCCGGATGGCGCCCGCCCACGCGACGATCGCGACCGATGCGAAGATCTTCGGCTACCAGTCGAGCGACGACCTGCTCACCAAGGACGATCTTGCTCACTACCTCGAAGGCCTCGGGATATTCGCCCGCAGTCTGGACGACTTCGTCGGCCGGCAGATCGAGGAGATTGCCACACCCGCAGCGAGGAGACCGAGCCCATGACCGACTATCCGATGTTCAAGGTTCACATGGACGTCGAAGGCGCCCTGGCCCAGCTGCGGACAGTCCTCGAGTCGGGCTTCGTCAACGAGGGTGTGCAGGTGACGGCTTTCCAGAAGGCCGTGGCCGAGTTCCTCGGCGTCGAGGGCCTCGTGCTCACGAATTCGTGCACGAGCGCGCTCACGCTGGCCCTCAGACTATGCGGAGTCAGTCCCGGGAGCGAGGTTATTTCCACCCCCATGACCTGCGTTGCCACCAACACGCCGATCGACAACCTCGGCGGCACCGTGGTCTGGGCCGACATCGACCCCGAGACGGCGTCGATCGATGCCAGCGACGTCGAGTGCAAGCTCACTCCGGCCACGCGGGCCATCATGTGCGTGGCCTGGGCGGGCACCCCGTGCGATCTCGACGCCCTCGACGCTCTGGCCCGCCGGCGCGGTGTTCCCCTGATCCAGGACGCTGCCCACGCCTTCGGCGCCACCTGGCGAGGCCGGCCGCTGTCGGACTTCGCGGACTTCACCTGCTATTCCTTCCAGGCCATCAAGCACCTCTCGTGTGGCGACGGCGGAGCCTTGGTCTGCCGGGATGCCGAGGCATTCGTCCTCGGCCGCAAGCTGAAGTGGTTCGGCTATGATCGAGACGCGCACAA
>Ga0099827_10001859_pt1 | contig 11306 bp, 7 predicted proteins | sample CZO8metaG_FD_79339 | JGI IMG/M metagenome (GOLD analysis project Ga0099827, IMG submission 79339) | Vadose zone soil microbial communities from the Eel River Critical Zone Observatory, Northern California, USA - CZOApr15con1.8 metaG | ecosystem: Environmental > Terrestrial > Soil > Vadose zone ...
CAGAAGTCTTGGAGAACTTGCTACGGAAAAGAGGGGAGAGAGAGGGAAACAAGGAATTCGACGATGAGTTCGCCAAGATATTCTTCAGGAAGGAGAATATTGCGGAGCTTGCGAAGTCAGTCGTCGCTGGAGAGATCGGGGTAAAAGATCTGTGGCTTGCCGGAGTAAAACCAAGATTCAGACTTCATCCTCCAAGAGGCGGCTTCAAACGAAGCACCAGGCGAGCAGCGACCGATGGAGGAGAGTTGGGATATAGGGGCGAAGACATCAACCGCCTCGTCAAACGAATGATCTAGCCTAGCTTCCGTTATAGCGCAAACTCCAATATACTTCCCGGAATATTCTCGATCGGTCTAATATGGCTCACAGTAGAGACTCTATCAGAAAGAAACGTACCCGGCGGTCGGGATGGTGGTTCGACATCTTCGAAGAAATGGACCGGATGGATCGCCTGATGGACGAGATGATGCGGAAAGCAGTAGAGATGCCCAAGGCAAGTGAAGGACCACAACCCTTCGTATACGGATTCTCAATGTCTGTCGGAGAAGACGGCAAACCGGTAATCAGGGAGTTCGGCAACGTCGAACCGACCTCTCGAGGGCCATTAGTAAAGGAAGAAAGGGAACCACTCGTGGATGTTTTACAAGAGGGTAACGAAGTGATTGTTGTAACCGAGCTTCCAGGAGTAGAGAAGGAACACATCAAGCTCGAATCGACTGACAGGGCATTGAAGATAGCTGTCGAATCGGCTAAGAGACGATACTTCAAGGAACTCGAACTGCCACACTTGGTTGACCCTCGAACGGCCAAAGCCACCTACAAGAATGGAGTCCTTGAAGTCCGCTTCACCAAGAGCGACGAGAAAAGACCCACACGACCCATTCAAGTTGAATAGCCCACCACAGCCTCGAATCCTCCTACCTTCCGTTCCGCTCACGAGGCCTCGAAACTATACCCCATTTTTTTCAGAGACGGTTTTTTGTCTGGCACATGTTTCAGGCCGGGTCCATCTAATAGGGCGCAATTCTAGTTTGAATGAGATGGCGAAAGCAACCATAATCTCGGCGCGTTGCGAACGGTTCTTTACTTCTGAAGTCTTTCGCCAACCATAAGAACCCCCATGACTCGCTGGTTCTCCGCAGATAGTTTGTGGTAGAACCGTGGATTATCATCACATCCATCTCGCTGGCTTTCAGCATTCCAGTTCTGTTGTCCTCCTACTACACCGTCATCCTATTCGTCAGCTCGCTCCGATATCCAAGAATCCTGGGTAATATCGATCTTCCGAGAGAGAATTTGCCTCTTGTTTCAGTTCTAATCGCCTCATACAACGAGAAGTTCGTGATCGGGCGAACCCTTGATGCAATCAAGGATTTGGACTATCCAGCGGGAAAGCTTCAGGTTATTGTTGCTGACGACTCCACGGACGACACGAGGAGCGTGATAGACGAGAAAGTAAAGGAGCTGAAGTCTTCTGGTATCATCGCTCTCATATCAAGGCGAAACAACAGGGAGGGATTCAAGAGCGGCGCACTGAACCAGGCTGCTACTCTCCTGAAAGGCGAATACGTCTTCCTTCTAGACGCGGATTCGACGGTCACACCCGCATCATTGTCCCGAGGACTAGCAGCGTTTCAATTGGATCCCAGAATAGCGTTCGTGTCGTTCCGGGTCGGCCACTACAACCGCGATCAAAACCTGATCACAAGGTTGTTTGCGCTATCTCAGGACCAAGGAGATACGATAACGAAGATGGGATCGTACTCCATTGATGCTCCCTTCTCCTTCCAAGGAGGATTCACGTTGATGTCTATGGCAGCTCTCAAAGAGGTAGGATTTTGGACAAATGATTCCATCGTCGATGATGCAGACCTTTCATGCAAGATATACTCAGCCGGAATGAGAGGAGTGTACCTTAGCGATATACGAATTTTCGGCGAGGATCCGTCAAGCCTCGAGGTTTGGAAAAAGCAGGCCGCGAGGGTCGCTCAAGGTTGGGCAAAGTGCGCCGCTTCAAACTGGCGAAAGGTCATTCGATGCAACAAACTAGCGTTCTGGAAGCGGCTTGCGCTGCTTATCTCATTGCTCGGGCCGTTTTCCGCCCTGAGCTGGATTGCTGTCACCTTCATCTCCGCTATCGCACTCATCCTCGGAGTGACCGCCCCCGGAAATTCAATTTTCTCAAACCCGCTTTACCTCGTGATCGTGACGCTTCCCGCAGTATCCTTCTTTGTCTCTGGAGCATATGCGCTCTATGTGCAGAAAATAATGACTCTAAGGAATCTTCTCCTCCTTCCCCTCATTTCCTACACCAGCTCGGGCCTGATGACGTCGATCTCAATTGGATTCCTGAACGGAATCAGAGGAAAACACGGATCGTTCTTTCGAACACCAAAGAACGGAATCGAAGAGAATGAAATCAGTAGACAATATTTTCGCGAAATTCCTCTCGGAGGAATTGCGGTAGCTGAAGGCACACTGGCTATCATAGCTATTGGCCTCGGCATAGTTGCACTGACATACGGTGTGTGGTTTCTCTTCCTGTCATTGCTAGGTTTTGGCGCATTGACCCTGAAGTCGATAGACTTCACCCGATTCTTTCGAACCCCGATCAAGAGCCACTCGCTCATGCGCAGAAGGACCCCCTAGGAAAACTGCTGTCGCGACAGCAAGTCTTCTTCAAGAGCGCAAGAAAATCTAATGCCGGGTCTGCAAGATACGTCCTGTCTTCGGACTTTCCTCGCAATTTTTCAGCAGGTCCGGCGTCGCAATTAAGATTGGTGTCCCGCACATGACTACTCACCAGTACATTTTCGATTGCCGATGCATATCGACTCTAGACTGATGGCTTATGATACAGGGCCAGCAATCTGCGTCTTCAATAAATCCGCCGCAGGAAAGAAGAGCGAATGAAGATCTCAGTTGTAAACCACAAGGAACTAGAGAGTGTGGACGGCGGCACAACTAGAGTTCGCAACATTGTGCGCGGCCTGGCAGCTCGCGGACATGAAGTATGGTACTCCTGCTATGGGGACCGTAACCACGGAACCGACGGTCCGAATCTCTCGTCCGTGACAGTTAAGAAACCAGAGCTAAGGCTTCTCCGAAAGCTCGGGCGATCACTCTATGGCGGCGTGGAAGGCGAAGCTGCCATAGGCATCCTTTCCTGCAATCATCCTATCGCGACACTAAGACTTCACTCGATGCTTTCCTCATCGGGGATCATCCAAATCGAGCAAATATGGTCAGCCCTTTACCCGCTGCTCTATTCCAAAATTCGAGGCAAGACCTGCATCCTAGATGACCATAACGTTGAGGCCTTGCTAGCAAATCGACTGTCCGATCACGTTTCAAACAAGAACCTCTTTGGGGCTTGGGCATCCTACGTGTCAATGCTAGAAAGGGTCTGCTGCATGCTCGCAGACACTGTGGTCGTGACGAGTGAACTCGACAAGCATAACCTAGCTCGCTTACAAAGTGTGCCAGAGAAGAAAATCAAGGTCATACCAAATGGTACTAACCCTAACTTGTACAGGCCCGATCCCGACCTCGCGGCCGCCACGCGAAGCTCTCTCGGTCTAACCGAGGAGGATCCTGTCCTGACCTTCGTCGGGAGATCTAGCTATCCCCCGAATAGACTGGCTGTGAACTACATCAAGGACATCCTATCCCCCGCCGTGTGGGAAAGATACCCCAGAGCGAGGTTTCTGATCGTTTCCAGAGACTTGCCCTCTGATTATGCTGAGGCTGCCGATCCCCGCCTGATATCCATCTCAGACAGTCGGGACTACCCCTACATCAACGCTGCTGACATCTGTCTTGCGCCTCTCTCGGTTGGAGGAGGGACTAGAATCAAGATCTTGAATTACATGGCATGCGGAAAGCCTGTGGTTTCTACACCGATTGGTGTCGAGGGGATCTCTGCAACCCCAGACAAGCATCTCGTTTTAGCTTCCATTGATCATTTCGCCGAAGCGGTCAACGCCTGCCTCGGTGAATCAAGTTGGCTGCGGGAGATGGGAGAAAGAGCCAGGGAGTTGGTTGAGTCACGGTGGACTTGGGAAAAATCTGTTGCGATGTTTGAGGTTCTTCACTCTCAACTCCTTACAAGAAATGGGGAATGACATCCGCGGGCGGGACAAAAACCACGGGTATCCGTGATCATTCTGAATTACAATGGTGCTTCTTCCTTAAAGCAGTGCTTGGAATCTATAAGATTCCAATCCTATTCCCCGCTAGAAATTATTCTAGTGGACAATAACTCCACGGACAACTCTCCTGATGAGGCCGAGCGTCTTTTCCCAGAACTTAGAGTCATTCGTAATCCCAAGAACCTAGGCTTCGCTGAAGGTAACAACGTCGGCATTCGAAGCAGCTCTGGGGACCTCGTTCTCTTGGCCAACAACGACGTTGTTCTAGAACCAAACGCCATCTCCTCCATGACGGATAACTTGCATGATGGCACGGGTATTGTAGGCGGTCTGATTTGCTATTCAAATGGCAGAAAAATCTGGGCCTACGGCGGGCGGTTTGATTTGGCGACGGGAATGCACTGGCACCTTCTCCAAGGAATGAATCCCCAGTCTTCCGTTCAAAAGAGACTGGAAGTTGACTACGTTCCAGGAGCTCTATTGCTAGTCCGCCGTTCTATCTTGGACCAAGCAGGACTCTTAGACCCATATTTCTTCCTCTATGGAGACGACATTGACTTGGCACTGAAGGCTAAGCGCCTAGGCTATTCGGTAATAGTCGCTTCCTCTGCACTAGCGAATCACATGGTTTCACAAAGTGTGAGGAAACTGGAGCAGCAACACGAGTTGCTGGGATACTATATGATGAATCGAAACATGTTCTATCTCTATTTCGTACAACTCCCGATTCCTTTGGCACTTACCTCGACAGTCTTCCAAGTGGCGTTCTTGATCTTTGAAATACTCATCTTCCGGCGCCAAAACTCCTACATACGTGTGAAAATAACCGCGCTCGCACACGCTCTAGAAGATCTTGATAAAGCTCGGGAGGCTAGGACTAGGGTGAAAAAAATAGGACAGATTCGGGTCAGGTTCGGATTTCGTGACCTTATCCACACGGCGCGCTCTAGGGCGAATAGTAGGAAGTATTACTGGTGAATGAACAAGGAACTCCCGGCAAGCCCGCGGCCAGAGTTCTTGCACTCTGCTTCTTCCTAGTCGCAATTTTACGGTCGAGAGTGCGCCGCATCGTGGCAACTTCACGAGCTATCGTAGGGCATCCATTGTTCAAGTTGACAATAGTTGGCCTGTCGATTCGATTGGTGCTCGCACCGGTAACCCAGTTTACTTACGACCCAGTTGTCTGGTATTCGGCGGGAAATGATATGTTAGCTGGATTAAACCCGTACTATACAAAGACCTACAGCTATCCGCCGCTGTGGGGTTACACTTACTTTCCGTTTCTATTGATAGCATCGTTGCTGGTCGATCCCCGAAGTTTCGCGACGCATGTTTCACAAATGGACTGGATTTCTTTGGTTGTGGGGTATTCGCCGACAATACTCTCACCGATTCTCCTCCTTGCGGTCAAGCTACCGCTCATAATCGGAGATCTTACAACCGGACTTCTCCTCTTCAGGCTCGTCAGAGGATTTTCCGGGTTTGGAATGGCTCGGAGAGCGTATGTGTTCTGGCTCTTCAACCCGTTTGTCATCTGGACCAGTGCGGTGCACGGGGCCTTCGACGTTCTCCCCGCTATGTTCACACTTCTCGCCCTTGCGTTCTTAGTGAGGTCGAAGTACTTGCTATCAGGAATGAGTATGTCGATCGCCATTCTCTACAAACTCTATCCAATTTACCTTCTTCCGCTTTATGCAATCCTCGTTTGGACTAATCTAGGAAGAGACCGATCCTTTAGGACCCATTTTTCCCAAGGCTTGCAGAGATTTTCTGTCTTCGTAATCGGCGGCCTGGTGCCTCTCCTAGCCTTTCTCCCGTTTTTCTCGATTCCGGACATGCTACATGCGGTGTCTATCAGGCAGGCCTACCTTTCTTCTATGGGGGGGCTTTCCCCTTGGATGCTTAACTATCTTCCGGGATTTGGTTGGATGTGGGGCTTCGCCGCCACAAACCTGCTGGCGATTGAGCTAACGACCGGCGTCTTCGCGGTTGTGGTCTCCACTCTAGCGGGATGGCTGCTCGTGCGCAGAGGTCCAGCGGACATTGAGGGACTATTCAGGATTCACATCGTCGGAATTTCGGCGATCTTCCTCACGCTTGTGACGGTGAATCCACAGTACATGATCTGGATTATCCCCTTCTTGACGCTAACCGCGTTTACAAGCGGCCTTTACAGGAAACGCGGGATGATCCTTAGCGCGCTTGCGCTATTATGGCAGTTGACTATATCGGGTCCTCTGGTACTGCTCCCTCTGATCTACCTTGGTCTGCCGCCCGACTTGCTTACAGCCTCTGTCCAGTCAATCCTTGTCTCCTTCAGAATTCCCTTCAATCCAGTTCTCCTCATATGCGGTACCGCCGGCGGCTTTTTGCTGATCTCTTTTCTGTTTGGCAAGGATGGTTTAGGGAGAATAGGCTCATTTCATTTTCCTTTCGTCTTATCCTACCCACAAATCACCCTCAACGATCTACGGAAATCCCTCCTCACAACGTACACCTATGTTCTCGTCGGGTTCATCATCGCGATATCGCTTTCCGCGTTGTTCATTCAATCCTCAACCACCGGACGGTTCCTCCCGACTAGTCTCATGTCAACACTGAACGGCAATACGCTCACAACTCAAGACTCGTTCTCGGTAAGCGCCGGAAATCTCCCCCTGCAGGTCAACTTAGTTGCGCTTCCACTTGCTTCGATCGAAAAGGATAGGCCGGTGTTCATCTATTATGACCCTCTGTTCCCAGCATTTGGGAACGAGCCAAGAGGGTGGATAGGAGTCTTAGATCACCTGCCTGCCGAGCTCTGGCTCCGAGGGTACACGGGAACCATCTACACTGTAAACGCCACGCAGTTACGTCAAGTGATGACCCAAAACTTCACGGGCATTATAGTGATGCCCTCCGGAGTTTTTCCCTCCACGGTGCAGAATGCGACTGGAGGACTCGTGGGAAGCTGGTTGAGGTCGGGGGGGATCCTGGTGTGGATGGGAGGACCCTTCGGATTCTATTCCGCCTCATTTTTGGTCAAAGACCAAACGTTGGAGCCTTTCAGCACGATCGACTCGATCTCTACCGACTCGCAGGAAAGAATCCTTGGTTATCGGTTAAATGCCTCACCGATCAACGGAACGAGTCGAATAGCAAAGGTTAGCACCAGATTCTCATCGGCACTCAACCTCACATATTCCGACGTCTGGACAGCTCCCACGGTCCGACTTCTCAACTCTATAGGAGGATTGGCCATAGGTCATGTTCAGAACTCGTCGGACACTTCACGTTCTTCGATATCTGTGGTCCCTGTAGGACTTGGAAGAGTCATTCTCTTTGGAGGACCCGTGACAAATCTTCTCACCGCTGATGGAGAAGACATAATTGCGCATGACACCGCTCAATTTCTATCCCTAGGAGATACGTTTGTGAATGGGCAGATCGAGTTTGCCACATTTACGATCCTCGCAGGTACGTCGAATAACCTGAAATTCAGGGCGGTATTCAATGTTACTTCGGCCGTGACTGGCCTAGTCCTTGTCGCTTTTTCAGACTACGGTTTTTCAAGGCTGTTCTGGAAAACAATATTGCCGGTCAGGGCTATCCAATGATTCCTACAAGAACAGCTCTTGACTTGTCTGGAGCTTTCCTAGTCCGACCGAAATACATTTCGCTTTGAAATTTGATCGTTCTGGGAATGTGTAGTTCTTAGGAGAGCAAGTATACTTCATAGTTGCTGCCGACGAATGCTCGACGAGATGCTGGCTCGGTAGTCAGCGCTGTGACAATGGGAAGTCCGCTTTTGAGAGATTGAAAGTACCCATACCAAAAGCTGTTGTTGTTCGTAGGGACAATTATCGAGGAAACCCCGCTCTCAGTTAGTTGTTTGACAGCAATTGTCAGGTTGCTTTCCAAGCTAAAGGGGTAGAGTCGCGCCAGCCCCTCAGGGTCGTCAAGCGGGACCGAATTCAGCCCGGTTCTGTAATAAATTCCCGGAAACCCCACGGATAACACTGTGCTTCCCTTAGATACGTTTCCTCGCAGGAATCCGTATACCTCCTCATATTTCGGCTCAAGTCCTTGCAACTTGGAGTCATCAATGATCAAACTGCTGTACGTCACGGCAAAGATCGATAGACCTATGCTAGCGATGAGAATAGTTGCAATGATTAAGAGGCGGAAGTTGAGAGAGCCAAGTCTGATTTTTCTGGTGTACTTTGTTATCGCTCCCCGGACGTATATCGTGGCATAGAGCAAGCCTGCGATGGGGAGAAGAACGAACCAAGGGATTACGTGTGTCTGAATCGTAGGGCTAGCACTATTGATTCCGAGTCCCAGAGACATCAGGATTACCACCATCAGTGGTATGAAATGTCCAGCAGCCACCGTTCTTCTCTTAAGGAAAGCTACGGATTCTCCTATCAGAATCCCAGATAACGGTACAGCCCATAGGGCGTATCGTGAGTCGACGTAGCCTGTTAGGAGGGTTGCAGCGGAGCTAAGCAACAAGACCCATTTCAGCACGAAAAGCTGTCTTCTTCGGAGAAGACCGTATCCACCCAGTACGACCAAGGGTAGCATGAGTGGGGCGACGTCGGAGCCCACGTAAGGAACTGCAAGTCCGTATTGCAAGGGAGACGAGGGGAAAAGGAATCTGACAATGCTTGAGTATGTCTGCCTAGCCGACAAGTAGGCAGGCGTATTAGGCAAACTTGCGGGAAAGAAGGGGGTTGATTCCAGAAACATTGGGCGCACAAACCAAGCCCCAAAACCCATGATAATTCCCGGCAAGAATGACTTTAGAGCAACGGGAGTTGTGATCGTTGTTCTTCTAAGCGAGAGAATGACGAATGATAGTAAGAGGAGCGAACTCTCGGTAACGATGACGAAGATGGGTGAGAGTGTTCCAGTGGATGATAGGCCGCTCAATATGGTCCCATAAGTCAAGCCCCATTGAATTGAGAAGACGAAAACGACAGATAGGCCTAGGAGAGCCAAAGCTCTCTTCTTGACGGACGTGATAGATTCAAGGATCAGGACTGCCAGGGGTGCTAAGATTAGGAGATTCTGAAGCTTGAAGCCGATGGCTGTGAATGCAATCAATCCAATACACGAGTTTCTAAGAATCATGGTTGTCCCTCTCTCGAGGCCTCTCCCGGCGTAATTCATCACTAGAAGAATCAAGCCAAATGCGAGGAAAACTGAAGGCACGTCAACGTATCGAGGCGTCCAAGCAAAGTAGAAAGCCAAGATTGGAAGGGTGACTGTAAAGGCGACCGCTATGAGGCTCACCGCCCGAGCCCGAAGAATTCTCCATGCTATCTTGTAAACTGTCGCCGCGAGTCCGAGAAGAGTTAATGCTGATATCGCGAGTATTGAGGGCGGGAAAAGGAAGTCTCCCGAGATTGTCATAGCGTATCCGTACGCATAACCCATGAGAAAGAAATTGACTATGTCCCTACCAATTTCTTGAGAGTGCACCGGAAGAAATCCTTTTTCAAAGACGATTTTCCCCATAGGAAGGTATAGCTGAATTGCGTCCCAGTCAGATCCCGGGTTGAAAGTTGAAAGACTGATCAACGAGACTATTGCCAAGATCACTGCGCTCGCGATAGCTACCTCAACAATAGTCCCCTCATTGCCGGAGAGACTTCCAATCAACCTAACGGAATTCTTCCAATGGAACCGGAAGAGGATGTAGATTGCGTGTGCGATTCCGAGAAAAAAGAAACCCCAATAAAAGTAGCGGAGGTCTAATTGGGCCAAGTTAAGAACATACGAGGTCACACATAGGAGGGACATTCCCAGCATGAGGCTTGTTGCAAACGACTCTACTTTGCCTCTGTACGGCAGTACGGAACTGCCAATGAGGCAAAGGGCAAGATTCCCCACAGAAAGCAACGATGCTGGTACAAGAATGATCTCAGCTACGCCGAAAATCCAGATTCACCCCTAAACCTAGGACGTCACATTTCTTACTGTAGTGCCTTGATAACTTCCAGTACTTCTCTCGCCCGATGAGTGTAGGTGTGTTGGTCTATCACACGTTTTCGAGCAGCGTGTCCGGTTTCCATTCGAATAGAATCGTTCTCAATCAACCACTCGTACGTCTTCGCGGCATCTTCCTCATCCCTTACAACGAATATCTCTCGTCCGGGTTTGAACCATTCTTCAATTCCTTCATAGGGATTCGAAACGACACAGGACCCCATCGCCGCAAGCTCGAATGGTCTAGAGGTGGATGATGCGTAAGTCTTTGCATGAGGATCTCTTACTATGTTGAGATTTATTCTGCTTCGAGACACTAGCTCTCTGTACGAGATTTTCTCCGGTTTCGCCCTTCCAAGAGGTTTGTCCCAGTAAGGGCCCGATACTACAAACCTGCGTTGCTGGAGCGCGTTGGATGGCTCGTCGATCATATATTTCATTGCGGATTCTCGAAAGGCGGACCCCACGCCGTAAAAAGCTATATCAATGTCAGCGTCGATCTTCGCGATCGGGCAGAAGGCCTCGGGATCTGCCCCATAGTATACCGTAAACACTTTTTGTGCACCCATCTCTCGGAGCTCCCTCACAACGCCCTTAGAATTCGTAATGTGACCATCAAATTCTGTGAGGTCAGCTCCTGCGTAAGGACTTGAAGAGATGCCTCCAAATCTCGGCAAGCTAGTTGGTAGATCGCCGTCATACGCTATGATTGGAATGTCGTATCTCTCTCGGATTCGTCGAAAAATTCCCACCAATTGATTCAGCGGGATGTTGAAAAGAATTACTGCACCCAGGTCCCTCTCCGATGCCATAACTTGTTCCAAAAATCTTCTCCACTTTGGGGAAGCAGTTCTTCGTGCGATTTTTGCTAACAGGGCAGCGTGTCTCTTCCGAAACCGGGTTCGAGTTCGGTAGTTGGGTAATCTAGCCATGAAAGACTCGAATGATTGGTAGACTAGACTCTTGCCACGGTTTGGATTCCGCAGTGTTTTCCACCACAGCGAGTGTACCTCCTTCCCGTAATAGGGGACCGCGAGAACTTCAAGTCCTATCGAGTGCAACCCTTTCATAATCTGCCACCATGCGGGGGTCACACCTATCTCGACGAGTCCCAGATCCATCGCTTGGCACACGCATAAGATTTTCACGTGGACACCACTAGTGATCTTGGATTACACTTCA
>Ga0099827_10001860_pt1 | contig 11304 bp, 8 predicted proteins | sample CZO8metaG_FD_79339 | JGI IMG/M metagenome (GOLD analysis project Ga0099827, IMG submission 79339) | Vadose zone soil microbial communities from the Eel River Critical Zone Observatory, Northern California, USA - CZOApr15con1.8 metaG | ecosystem: Environmental > Terrestrial > Soil > Vadose zone ...
GAGCTGCGGCTGATCAGCACCGACATGGACGAGGGGATCAGCGAGGACGCGCTGCGCGCGGCGGTGGACGAGCACACCGCGCTGGTGAGCCTGTCGCATGTGGCCTACCGCAGCGGCGCGCTTGCGGACATGGCGAAGATCACCGGGATCGCGCACGAGGCCGGCGCGCTGATGCTGTGGGACCTGTGCCATTCGGTCGGCGCGGTGCCGGTCGGGCTGGACGCGGCTGGCGCCGATCTCGCCATCGGCTGCACCTACAAGTACGTCAACGCCGGGCCCGGCGCGCCTGCGTTCCTTTACGTGCGCAGTGAGCTGGCCGACGGCCTGCGCCAGCCGGTGTGGGGCTGGTTCGGGCAGCATGATCAGTTCGCGATGGGACCCGGCTACGACCCGGCGGCCGGGATCGGGAAGTTCCTGACCGGGACGCCGCCGATCATCGGCATCGCGGCGGTCGAAGAGGGCGCGCGGCTGCTCGGCGAGGCCGGACTTGGCCGGCTGCGGGCCAAGGGCGTGGCACTGACCGAGCTGCTGATCGCGCTGGCGGACGAATGGCTCGCCCCGCACGGCTTCGCCGTCGCATCGCCGCGGGAAAGCGCGCGCCGCGGCTCGCACGTCTGCCTGCGCCATCCGGACGCCTGGCAGATCAGCCAGGCGCTGATCGGGGCGGGCGTGATCGGCGACTACCGGACACCGGACCGGCTGCGGCTAGGCCCCGCGCCGATCATCACCCGGTTCACCGACGTGTGGGACGCGCTGCAGACGGTGCGGCGGATCGCCGGCGACCGGTCCTACGCGAGCCTGGCGGCGCGGCGCAGCCGGGTGACCTGACCCGCGCCCGGTCTTATCCGCCTGGCCCGGGTCCGGCCGGGCCGGTCATTCCCACTCGATGGTGCCGGGCGGCTTGCTCGTTATGTCCAGCACCACCCGGTTGATCTCCGGCAGCTCGTTGGTGATCCTGGTCGAGATCGTCGCCAGCACCGCGTCTGGCAGCCGCGCCCAGTCGGCAGTCATGGCATCTTCGCTGGTCACCGGGCGCAGCACGACCGGATAACCGTAGCTGCGCCCGTCACCCTTGCCCCCGACCGACCGCACGTCGGCAAGCAGCACCACCGGGCACTGCCAGATCGCGCGGTCCAGGCCCGCCCTGGACAGCTCGGCGCGGGCGATGTCATCGGCCTCCCGGACGATCCGCAGCCGCTCCCGCGTCACCTCGCCGACAATGCGGACGCCCAGGCCAGGGCCGGGGAACGGCTGCCGCCAGACGATCTCCGGCGGCAGGCCGAGCTCGGTGCCGACGCTGCGTACCTCGTCCTTGAACAGCGCCCGCAACGGCTCGACCAGCTCGAAGGCCAGGTCGGCCGGCAGGCCGCCGACGTTGTGGTGCGACTTTATGTTCGCCGTGCCGGTGCCGCCGCCGGACTCCACCACGTCGGGATACAGCGTTCCCTGGACCAGGAAGCCGACCGGCGCCCGGTGCTCGCGGGCCGCGGCCGCGCCGGTGATCTCGCGCGCGGCCTGCTCGAAGGCGCGGATGAACTCGCGCCCGATGATCTTCCTTTTCTCCTCCGGGTCGATGACGCCGGCCAGCGCCCGGATGAACTCGCCGGCCGCTTCCACGACCTTGAGGTCCACGCCGGTGGCGGCGACGAAATCCTTCTCCACCTGATCGGGCTCGCCCTTGCGCAGCAGCCCGTGGTCGACGAAAACACAGGTCAGCTGGGACCCGATCGCCCGCTGCACGAGCGCGGCGGCGACCGCGGAGTCGACCCCGCCGGACAGGCCGCAGATCGCGCGGCCGCCGCCGACCTGGTTCCTGATCCGGGTGACCTGCTCGTCCACGATGCTGCGCATGGTCCAGGTCTGGCGGCAGCCGGCCGCGGCGAGGAACTGGCGCAGCACCTGCATGCCGTGCTCGCTATGCAGGACCTCGGGATGGAACTGCACGCCGTACAGCCCGCTGGCGGGCTGCTCGGCGGCTGCCACCGGCGTCTTGGCCGTGCTGGCAGTGACGGCGAAGCCGGGTGGCGGCGCGGCGCAGGTGTCGCCGTGCGACATCCACACCTGCTGGGTAGCTGGCAGGCCGCCGAGCAGCACGCCGCCTGCTGGCGTCCCGGGCGGGATCGTGAGCTGCGTCGCGCCGTACTCCCCGCCACCGGTGCGCGCCACCACGCCGCCGAGCGCTGCCATCATCAGCTGGAAGCCGTAGCAGATCCCCAGGATGGGTATCCCGGCATCGAACAGTCCCCGCGGGGCCGGCGGCGCGGCCGGCGCGTACACGGACGCCGGGCCACCGGACAGGATGATCGCCTTCGGGTTCCTGGCTAGCATGGCGGCGGCGGGCATGGTGGCAGGGACGATCTCCGAGTACACCTGGCACTCACGGACCCGGCGCGCGATCAGCTGCGCGTACTGGGCGCCGAAGTCGACGACGAGGACCGTGTCGGTATCGGTGCCGGTGCCAGCTTGGCTGCCGGTGCCGGTTCCGGTGCCAGCCTGGCCGGCGCCGGTTCCGGTGCCAGCGTTGGTGTCGGTGTTGGTGTGACCAGGGCGCACCAGTGCCGCCTTCCCCGAGATCGGCTGCCCGCCCGCGGCGGCCGGCGGGCCGGCCGGCGTCCCGGCCTGACAGAGCTAGCCAGTCTAGTTGGCCGGGCCCGGTTTCTGATCTGCATCGATGGCCGGCGCCGGCAGCTGGCCCACCCGGACCCGGGCGATCCGCCTGCCGTCCATCTCCGTAATGACCAGCTTGCGGCCGTCCACCTCGACGGCCTCGCCATCGCCGGGCACGTGGCCGAGCGTGGCGAGGACATAGCCTGCCACGGTCTCGTACGGGCCCTCCGGCAGCACGACACCGGTCTGCTCGGCGAACTCGTCCAGGTTCAGCAGCCCGTCTACCTCAAGCTCGCCGCCGAGCAGCCGCCGTGCGGGACCCTCGGCCACGTCGTACTCGTCCTGGATGTCGCCGATCAGTTCCTCGACGAGATCCTCCAGGGTGACGATGCCTGCGGTGCCGCCGTACTCATCCACCACTATCGCCAGGTGCGCGCGGTCCTTCCGCATCTCGGACAGCGCGGACAGCACCGTCTTGGACGTCGGCAGCAGCTTGACCGTCCTGGCCACCTCGCCAACCAGGCGCGAGCCGTCAGCGGCCGGGTCAAGCAGGTCACGGGCGTGCACGAAGCCGATGACGTCGTCGTAGGACTCCTGGTACACCGGGAAGCGGGAATACGGGGCCGCCACCGCGATCTGCGCGGCCTCCCGCAGGGACATGCTGGCCGGCAGGAAGTCCACCTCGGTCCTTGGCACCAGCACCTCGCGGATCTGCCGCTTCCCCGCATCGAAGACCTCGCTGACGATGTGCCGCTCGTCCGGGCTCAGCGCCTGGTTCCCGGTCAGCACGTCACGAAGCTCCTGCTCGGTCATGACCCCCCGGCCGGCCGCCGGGTCGCCGCCGAGCACCCGGACGACCAGGTTCGTCGACCTCGACAACAGCCAGACCAGCGGACGGGCCAGCGTCGCGAGCCGGTCCAGCAGCGGGGCGGCGAAAAGCGACACCCGCTCGGCGCGCTGCAAGGCGATCCGCTTGGGCGCGAGCTCGCCGAGCACCAGGGTGAAGAAGGAGATGATGAGCGTCACCACGGCGACTGAGACGACCGACGCGGCCCCTTCCGGCAGGTGATGCCTGAGGGCCGACCTCAGCCTGCTGGCGAGGGTCGCGGCGCCGAAGGCACCGGACAGCAGGGTCGCCAGGGTTACGCCGATCTGCACGGCGGACAGGAACCGGTTGGGATCCTGCGCGAGCCTGGCGGCGCGCTGGCCGCGCCTGCCACGCCGCGCCAGCGCCCGCACCTGGCCCTCGCGCAAGGAGACGAGCGCCATCTCGGCTGCGGCGAAAAAGCCGCCGATGATCACTATGACCAGGACAATGAGAATGTCCCAGCCGATGTCATTCACTTAGCTATCCCTGGCCTCGGCAATCGGCACGGCCGCGCGGTGTCCGGACAGTCTAGACCTGGGACGGCGTGCTCGTGTCCAGCCGCGGCCGTGCGGCGCCGGGCGGCGGACGCTGCAGTGCGCCGGGCGGCGGGGCCGTGCGGCACCGGGCGGCGGACGCTGCAGTGCGCCGGGCGGCGCGGCTGTGCCTCGCCGAACGGGCGACGGGCCTCGCTGCCCGGCGGCATCGGCCGTGCGATCCTTGGGGACATAACGCATTCATCGGATAAGAACCGTGCGAAGGGGCAACGGATGCCTGCTGAGGTACACCAGGATGCCGTGACGATTTCCGGCGAGCTAGCCGAATTGCGGCACGCGATCCACCGCGAGCCTGAGATCGGGCTTGACCTGCCCAGAACCCAGCAGAAGGTGCTGTCCGCACTGGCCGGCCTGCCGCTCGAGATCACTCCAGGACGCGAGCTTAGCTCGGTGACCGCGGTGCTGCACGGCGGCAAGCCGGGCGCCACGGTCCTGCTGCGCGGCGACATGGACGCGCTGCCGGTGACCGAGCGCACCGGGCTGCCCTATTCGTCGCAGATCGATGGCGCAATGCACGCGTGCGGCCACGACCTGCACACCGCGATGCTCACGGGAGCAGCGCGGCTGCTCTCGGCCCGGCAGCAGGAGATCGCCGGAAACGTGATCTTCATGTTCCAGCCCGGTGAGGAGGGCTTTGCCGGGGCACGGCAGATGATCTCCGAGGGCGTGCTCGACGCGGCCGGCGACCGGCCGGTTGCCGCGTTCGCGCTGCACGTGGCCTCCGCCACTCTCCCGCTGGGCGTCTGCAGCACCAGGCCCGGCCCGATGATGGCAGCCGCCGACGTGTTCGAGGTGACCGTGCACGGTCACGGCGGCCATGCGTCGCAGCCGCATCGCGCCGCCGATCCGATTCCCGTGGCCTGCGAGATAGTGACGGCCCTGCAGACCATGGTGACCAGGCGGTTCGACGTCTTCGACCCCGTGGTGCTGACGATCGCCAGCTTCCATGCCGGCACCACCGACAACGTGATTCCGGACGAGGTGAACATGCTTGGCTCGCTGCGGACATTCTCGGCGGAGACCCGGACGCGCGCGATGGACCATGCCGTCCTCGTGGCCAAGGAGGTGGCCGCCGCGCACGGCATCACCGCCACGGCCGGCTTCGCCGCCGGGTACCCGGTGACCGTCAATAACGGCGACGAGGCGTCCTTCGCGCAGCGCACGGTGACGGAGGTGCTCGGCGCCGAGCGCTGCCTGATGCAGCCATTCCCGCTGACCGGGGCCGAGGACTTCTCGTTCGTACTGGAGCAGGTGCCGGGCGGGTTCGTGATGCTGGGCGCGTGCCCGCGGGGAATGGATCCCGGTACCGCTCCGTACAACCACTCCGCAGACGCCGTTTTCGACGACGCCGTGCTCGGCGACGGCGCGGCCCTCTACGCCGAACTGGCGCTGCGGCGGCTCGCCGCCGCCTGACGGCTGCCGGCCCGGTCCATTCGTCCCGCTGGCCCTGCTGGTCACACCCACAACACTCGCCACTCCGCTAGGCCCGCGGCCGAGCCGATTTCGTGATCTCGGAGAGTTTGCGGTGCTATTACCCCCGGAACCCGGCGATCAAGAAAGCCGGACGCGCCGGCAGGCGGCGGGCGCGTCAGAGGCTGGCGACGTCGGCCTGCTTGGCGCGCACCGCCTCCGCGGCCGCCCGGAGGGCGCTCAGCTCAGCCTCGGTCAGGTCCCGCTGCAGCACGGCGCGCACCCCGGACGAGCCGATCGATGCCTCGACGCCGAGGTAGACGCCGGATATGCCGTACTCGCCGTCCACCCAGGCGCAAACCGGGAGCACGGCACCGGAGTCCTCCGCAACCGCCCGTGCCATGCAGGCCGCGGCGGCGGACGGGGCATAGTACGCGGACCCCGTCTTGAGCAGGCCGACGATCTCGGCTCCGCCGGCCCGGGTTCGCTCGACCAGGGCGTCGATGTCCGCGGCGGACAGCAGGTCGGCAAGGGGCTTGCCGTCGACCGAGCAGGCGGACGGGACAGGCACCATGGTGTCACCGTGCGAGCCGAGGGTCAGCGTGCGCACAGAGCCGACCGGCACGCCGAGCCGCTCGGCGACGAAGTAGCTGAACCTGGCGGTGTCCAGCATGCCTGCCTGGCCGAGCACGCGGTGCGCGGGAAAGCCGGAGACCTTTGCCGCCAGCGCGGTCATCTCGTCCAGCGGGTTGGAGACCACGATCAGCACCGCGTCCGGCGCGTACTTCACCACCTGCTCCGTGACGTTCCTGACGATCTTCGCGTTGACCCCGATCAGGTCCATCCGGCTCATCCCTGGCTTGCGCGGGAGGCCTGCCGTGATGATCACGATCGCGGACCCGGCGATCGCCCCGTACCCTTCGCCGGCCGGCCCCGTCGTCTGCCCGGTCAGCCTGGTCTCGAAGCCCAGGATGGGCCGGGACTGGTTGATGTCGAGTGCAAGCCCCTCGGGCTTGCCGTCCACGATGTCAGTGAGCACGACCTCATCGAATATGTCGTATTCGGCAAGCCGCTGCGCGGTAGTCGAGCCGTAGAAACCGGCCCCGACGACGGTTACCTTCCCTGTGCGGGCCATCTGCCGTGATCTCCTTTACTGCTGTCGCTGGCCGGCTGTCGCTGGCCGGCCGTCGCTGGCCGGCCGCCGCTGGCCGGCGCCGCTGGCCGACGGTCGGTTGTCAGGACCCGGCCATGGCCGAGCGCAGGTTCTCGGCGAGCGCGGCGAGGAAGTCCTGCGTGGTCAGGAACGGGGTGCCGGGCCCGACGAGCAGCGCGAGGTCCTTGGTCATCTTGCCGCTCAGCACGGTCTGCACGCACACCCGCTCAAGCGTGTCGGCGAACGCGGTGACTTCGGGCGTGCCGTCCAGCTTGCCACGGTGCGCGAGGCCGCGCGTCCAGGCGAAGATGGAGGCGATGGGGTTCGTCGAAGTCGGCTTGCCCTGCTGATGCTGGCGGTAGTGCCTGGTCACGGTGCCGTGGGCAGCCTCGGCCTCGACGGTGGACCCGTCCGGCGTCATCAGCACGCTGGTCATCAGGCCGAGCGACCCGAACCCCTGCGCGACGATGTCGGACTCGACGTCGCCGTCGTAGTTCTTGCACGCCCAGACGATGCCGCCATCGCCCTTGATCACCTGAGCGACCATGTCGTCGATCAGCCGGTGCTCGTAGGTGATCGCGGCTGCCTCGAAATCGGCCTTGAACTCCGTCTCGAACACCTCGGCGAAGATGTCCTTGAATCGGCCGTCATAGGCCTTCAGGATGGTGTTCTTGGTGGACAGGTACAGCGGGTAACCGCGGTCCAGCGCGAAGCGCATGGTCGCGCGGGCGAAGTCGCGGATCGAATCATCGAAGTTGTACATCCCCATCGCGATGCCGCCGCCGGTGAACCGCGCGACTTCAAGCTCGGTCGGCGCCGCCGACCCGTCAGCCGGCACATACGTGATGGTCACCGTGCCGGGTCCGGGTACCACGAAATCGGTGGCCCGGTACTGGTCACCGTGCGCGTGCCGCCCGATGATGATCGGCTTGGTCCAGCCGGGCACGAACCGCGGGATGCTGGACATCACGATCGGCTCGCGGAAGACGACCCCGCCGAGGATGTTGCGGATGGTCCCGTTCGGGGACCGCCACATCCACTTGAGCCCGAATTCCGTGACGCGATCCTCGTCGGGCGTGATGGTGGCGCACTTGACGCCCACGCCATACTCCTTGATCGCGTTCGCCGCGTCGACGGTCACCTGGTCGTCGGTGGCGTCCCGGTGCTGGATCGACAGGTCGTAGTACTTCAGGTCGATGTCCAGGTAGGGCAGGATCAGCTGTTCCTTGATGAACTGCCAGATGATCCGCGTCATCTCGTCGCCATCGAGCTCGACGACGGGATTGGATACCTTGATCTTGGCCATGCTGTCGCTTCCTTCCTCATGCCCGCGTCGTTGCGGTGGCGGAACCAGCCGGACGCGAGGCCGCCGGGTCGCGCCGGGCCCGGATCACCTCTGGGCGGGAAACACCAGGCCAGCCACCAGCAGGGCGACGCCAAGCACGGCGAACGCTGCCACGTCGGCCAGCCGCCGCCGAGAGGCAAGCATGCCCGCGCTGCGATCCGGCAGGACCAGCCTGGCCACGGCCGCCGCGAGGAGCATGCCAGCCACGGCCAGCGTGCCTCCCCTGACATTCTGCGGGCCCCGCCACATGTAGGACAAACTCAGGGCCACCCCGCAGAGCACGATGAGGTACGCGGCGCCGAGCCGCTGCCGCCCGGCCAGGCCAGCCTTGCCCGCCCGGTGCCGCCGCCCGCCCCGCGGCGGGCCGGCCCGCCGCGCTGGCTCAGCCTGCTTGGCTCGCCCAGCCTGGCCGGCCCGCCCGGCCGTCCGGGCAAGATCGGGCGCGCTGGCCGCACCGGCCGGCCCGTCCTGGCCAGCCGGCCCGCCCGGGTCGCTCCGGGCGGCCGGTTCGCGGCGCTCGTGCCGCTGTGCCCGGCTGACCCGCCGCGCGGGGTCCATCAGCCGGGCCGATCCGCCTGCCGCATGCCTCACCGCTGATCCAGCGGCGTCCAGGTGAGGCCGCGGTCACCGATGTACTCGCTGTCGGGACGGATCAGCCGGTTGTCCGCGTGCTGCTCCATCACGTGCGAAGTCCACCCGGCCATCCGGCTCACCGAGAAGACCGAGGTAAACAGGTCCGTGGGGATGCGAAGGTAGTGGTACACAGTGGCAGCGTAGAAGTCCACGTTCGGATAGAGGCCCTTCTCCGCGAAGACGACCTCCTCCATCTTCCTTGACATGCGGTAGTAGGTATCGTCGCCGGACGCCGCGGCGAGTTCCGCCGACATCTCGCGCAGATGCGCCGCCCGCGGGTCTTCGGTCTTGTAGACGCGGTGACCGAAGCCCATGATTTTCTGGCCCTGCCTCAGCCGGGCGAGTACCTGGGCCCCGGCTGAGGCGGCCGGGTCGCCGCCGCTATTCCTGATCGCCTCAAGGCCTCGCATTACCTGCTCGTTGGCACCGCCATGCAGTGATCCCTTGAGCGTGCCAAGCGCGGCGACCACCGCGGAGTGCATGTCGGAGAGCGTCGCGGCGCAGACCCGGGCGGCGAATGTCGACGCGTTCATCGTGTGGTCGGCGTGCAGCACCAAGCAGGTGTCGAGGATCTGCGTTTCCCGCTCGGACGGCGGCCTCCCGGTGATCTGCCACAGGAAGTTCGCCGCCAGGCCGGCTTCCGGATCGGGCGGCGCGCTTTCCAGCCCGCGCCGCGCGGCGTGGTAGGCCGCCACCAGGACCGGCTGCTGCGCGGTCAGCCTGGCGGCCTTGCGGGTGTTCGGCCCGGGCTCGTTGGAATCGGAGTCCGGGTCGTCGGCGCTGGCCAGCGAAACCAGGGAACGCAGTGCCTCCATCGGCTGCTGGCTGCGGGCGACCTCCGGGAGGCTCGTGGTGACCAGCTTCCCGAGCGTGCGCCCTGCCGCGATCTCGCCGCGGTAGCCAGCGAGCTCGCCGCGGCTGGCCGGGGAACCACGCTGCAGCAGGTATGCGGTCTCCTCGAAGGTCGCGGCTGCGGCCAGCTCGTTGATGTCGTAGCCGCGGTAGAAGAGGCGGCCAGCCTGGCCGTCGATGTCGCTCAGCGCGGTGGAGGCGGCGACGACGTCCGCCAGCCCCTTGGACGGCTTTTCCGCCATTTTCCTCCTCCTGGACCGCTCGCTCGGCAGTGTACTTCCGGGACGGCTGCGCCGCTGACCAAGGCCGCCCCGCACGTCCGTTAAGTTCCCCTGCTGGCCGGGCGGGCGCAACCGCCCCCCGGATCCCCGCACCGGTCATGCCCGACAAGGCAGCAATCCCCGCCGCCAAACACGGTAGGAATCCCCGCCAGCAGGGTAGCTGGACCGTAAGACATCACTGACTACTCCGACAGGCAGGAGGAACGGGTCATGGAGGACCCATTCATCCGCATCGAGGAAAGCGGCGCGGTTGTACCGCTCCGCGAGGATGTCACCACTATCGGGCGCGGCTGCGCTGTCGATGTCCGCCTCAGCGACCCGAGCGTCTCGCGACTACACGCGGAGATCATCCGCCGCGGACCTTACGCCTACGTGACTGATCTCGGATTATCAAGGAATGGCACGAGGGTCAACGGGCGCCTGGTCGCCCGCCGGGTGCTAGAGGACGGCGACGTGCTGACGTTCGGGTCGGCCCGCTGCCGGGTCGGCGGGATCGCGCGCGAGGACTTCGCCGCCGAGGTAGAGCTGCGCAGGTCGGCCGCGCCCGAGCTGACCCGCCGGGAGCTCGACGTGCTCACCTCACTGTGCCGGCCCGCGCTGTCCGACGAGGCATTCGTCGCGCCGGCCACGGCGCGCGAGATCGCGTCGGATCTCGTGGTAACCGAGGCGGCGGTCAAGCAGCACCTGCTGCGCCTGTACCAGAAGTTCCGGATCCCCGAGGGCACCAACCGGCGGGTCCGCCTGGCCAACGAGGTGGTCGCACTCGGGCTCGTCCGGCCGCTGCCGCCAACCGGGCGGCCGGAGCCATCCCAGGCACCGCAGGCGGCCCCGGGGAACCTGCCGGCCAACGCGACGATCGGCGCCGAGGTGCACGACCGGCGCGCCAGCTGACGCGAAGGCCAGTTGCCGCGCAACCGAAGCAACGCGGCCGGCCGCTGGGCGTGTCTCAGCCGGCGACCTGGCCGGCCAGCCGGACGAAGGCGATCCTCGCCTGATGCGCCACGATGCGCAGCGCGTGCAGGTTGCCGTTCGGCAGGCCGAGATGATGCAGCGGCCAGTAGAAGGCCGGCTGCGAAGCAGCCGCCGCCACCGCGGCAACGGCAAGCGCGGAAACGCCGGCCAGCGCTACGAGCGCGGTAGTCGGCGACCGGCCCACCGCGTCGAAGAGCTTTCCGAGCTGCCGCCTGGCTCCGCCGGAACCCGGGCCGAGGCCATAGCAGGCAACCAGCGCCCCGGCTGCGTAGGCCACGGCGCGCGGGAACGGGTCGACCGGCATCGCCACGATGGCGATGCCGGCCGCGACCCCGGCAGCCACCAGCGCCAGCGGCGCGAGCAGCACGCCGGTGATCACCGACCAGGCCAGCATCACCGGGTAGGTCAGCACCGTTACCGCCGGATCGGCTGGCCGCGCGCCGCGCGCCGCGCGCCGCCGGGCGAGGCGGCGATCAGTCATGTCGGCGGCTCGCAGTGACATGATCGCGGCCACCGCCGCGATCGTTCCCGCGATCGGCATGATCACGCTGGCGCTCACCCCCACCAGCACGAATGCCAGGACGAACAGCGAGCGCGTGCGACGCCGCTCGGGCAGGCCTGCCGCGCGC
>Ga0099827_10001861_pt1 | contig 11303 bp, 12 predicted proteins | sample CZO8metaG_FD_79339 | JGI IMG/M metagenome (GOLD analysis project Ga0099827, IMG submission 79339) | Vadose zone soil microbial communities from the Eel River Critical Zone Observatory, Northern California, USA - CZOApr15con1.8 metaG | ecosystem: Environmental > Terrestrial > Soil > Vadose zone ...
AACCGGGCGGCGAAGGGCGCGGCCATGTCAGCGCGCCGCCCGCTCTCGCGCCGTGAGCGCGCTCAGGATTTGCGCGGCCGTCTGGTCGGGGCCCATCGCGGTCGTGTCCACCGTGAGGTCCGCCTGGCGGTAGAAGGGCTCCCGGGCGAGATACAGCGCCTCGGCCTCTTCCCGGGTTCGCCCCGCCAGCATGGGCCGCTCGCCGGCGCGCTGCGCCCGCTCATAGAGCGTATCGAAGTCGCCGGACAGCCAGATGACCGTGCCGAGGGCACGCAGCGCCGCGGGCCGCCCTTCGTGGCACGGCAGCCCGCCGCCGGTGGCGATGACGTCGCCGCTCTTGAGGGCCAGCAGCCCGACGACCTCTTCCTCGAGGTGGCGGAAGTGAGCTTCGCCTTTCTCGGCGAAGATCTCGGGGATCGAGCGCCCTTCGGTGGCCGTGATCAGGTCGTCGGTCTCGACGAAACAGCGGCCGAGCCGCCGGGCCAGGATGCGCCCCACCGACGACTTGCCCGCCCCCATGAAGCCCACCAGCACTACGTTGTCAGCCGTGCCCGCCATAATAGAGAACAGGTTATCACTAAGCCTGCTCCCGGGGCTCGATGTACAGCGCCCGAAGGATCTCCCAGGCGCCGGCCAGGAGCGGGACGGCGATCAGCGCGCCAATGATTCCGGCAAGCTCGGCGCCGGCCAGAATCCCCACGAGCACGGCGATCGGGTGGAGTCCCGTTGCTCGGCCGACGAGCTGGGGAACGAGGAGCTTGGCCTCGACCAGGTGGGTGCCGTAGAAGAACGCGGCCGTCCACAGCGCGAGAGCCGGAGAGATGTTGAGCGCCGCCAGGATCCCGAGAACAGCCGCGGCCGGAGCGCCCAGGAACGGGACGATGTTCAGCAGGGCCGCAACGCCGCCGATCAAGAGCGAGTACGGCACCCCCAACAGGGCGAGGCCCACGGCGATCATGACGCCGACGCACAGGCTCACGACGGCCTGGCCTCGCACGTAGTTGCCCATGATTCCGAGCACCGTCCGCGCCACCGCGGCGGCGCGTGCCCGATGCCGCGGCGGCAGGAGAGCGCCGAGCCCATGCCCGATCCGCTCGGCATCGAGCACGAGATAGGCCGCCAAAACGAGGATCAGGAAGAAGCCCACGACCGCGCCGATCGCGCCCTCGGTCACGCGCAGAGTATTCCGCAAGACGACGTCGCCGAGAGCGCCGAGTCCCTCGCCGCTTCGCGGGAGAGTCGGCAGTGGGATGTCCCATCGGGCGCCCCACGCCACCACCTGGGCCAGGAGATCCTTGCCCCGCTCCACCAGCGCCGGCAGCTGGCCGAGGAACTGGCGGCCCTGCTCCATGAACGCGGGAAGCAGGAACCGGCCGAGCACACTCAGCACGATGACGCCGGCCAGGTAGACGCCGGCCACGGTCGCGAGTCGTGGAATCCGGTAGCGGTCGCCCCAGCGCGCCGCCGGCAGGATCGCGGCGGCGACGATCAGCGCCGTCATGAGGAGCACCCAGATCCGCCATGTCTCCACGAGCACCCAGACGCCGAACGCCGCGAGGAGCACCCGCCCGAGGGCGCGCCACGTGATCAGTTCGCCAGCGCGTTCCGTCATCGGTGCACGGTGACGGCGGCAGGGGCGCGGCGGTAGGCGCAGTCGCGCATCCAGCAGCGGCGGCATTGGGTGAAGTAGTGGTCGACGCGCGCCTCGGGTCCCACGCCCACGAGAAAGGAGATGCTCTTGACCGGTGTCATGAAGCAGGCGCTGTTGAGCGCGACGCCGATGGGGTCGCCGGGGCAGAGCCGGAACAGTGCCACCTGCTCGGCCGCGTCCCAGCCGGCATAGCCCGGGCTGATCCGGTTGGTGATCTTGAGGTCTTGGGCGAGCGCGGCTTGGCAGAGGAGATCGTTGGTGTACTCGGCCAGGCTCTCGGCGGCGGCCGATCCCACGCTGTCGAGCATCACCGCCAGCGGGAATTCGCGCGCGTCGAACAGCGCCCGCACCCGCTCCTCGACGGCCGCTCCCACCGTGCAGATCCCGGCCCCCACAGCCTCGAGCCGTCCCCAGAGCCGGTCGATCTCTGGGATGTGGAGCTTCTCGCCCTCCGCCTCGATAAGGTCGGGCGCCTGCCGCATCACCGGCACGGCCCGGTACACGATTCGGGGCGTGATCAGCCGCTCGCCCAGGGCCAGGGCATCTTCGAAAAGAGCCACCACCTCCGCGCTCGGCAGGTCCACGTCTTTCTTGTAGCCCTGAAACCGTAGAACTTCGTCGCGGTCGATGCGCAGGGGCAGCCCCTCGAGCATCATCGGGACGGGAGTGAGGACGCGGAGCGCCTCGGTCACTTCTTGCGGCGGGAGCGCACGACCTCGGCGATGAGGCGGATGTGATCGGGACCGGAGCCGCAGCAGGCGCCCACGATATTGCAGCCGGCGTCGAGCAGTGCGGGATAGTCCTTGGCCATGGCTTCGGGGCCGAGCTCGTAGGTGGTCTGGTCGCCCTTGGTGATGGGCAGCCCGGCATTCGGATAGGCGATGAGCGGCGCGTCGGTGATCGCGCGCATCTCGCGGATGATCACGATGGCGCGGTCGGGGCCGCGTCCGCAGTTCATGCCGACGATGTCGGCGCCCGCCCCGAGCAGACTGCGGGCGACGTCGGCCGGACTCTCGCCCCACATGGTGCGGTCCCGGTCGTGGATCTCCTCGTACTGGAAGAACATGGTGGCCATCACGGGCAGATCCGTAACGGCTTTGCACGCCCTGATCGCGGCGGTGGCTTCCTGGGGGAACATCATGGTCTCGACGGCGAAGAGGTCCACGCCGCCCTCGGCCAGCGCCGCGGCCTGCTCCTTGAACGTCTCGACGTACTGCTCGTCGCTCGTGTCGCCGAGCGGCTCGTACTCGACGGGCAGCCGGCTGGTCGGGCCGATGGAGCCCGCGACCCAGCCGCCCGGCGGGCGCACCGAGCGAGCGAGCCGGGCGCCCTTCTCGTTCAGCTCGCGGGTGCGGTTGCCGAGCTGGTATTCATTGAGCTTGAGGCGCGTGGCGCCGAAGGTGTTGGTCTCCACGAAGTCGGAGCCGGCGTCGAAGTAGCCCTTGTGGATGTCCCGGACGACGTCGGCGCGCGTGTCGTTCCAGAGCTCCGGGCAGGCGCCGTTGAGCAGTCCCGCCGCAAAGAGCGCCGTGCCGTAGCCGCCGTCGAAGACGACGAGGTCCCCGGTGCGGACCCGTTCCACGAGGTCCCAGCCGCGCGGACGGCTCGGCATCAGGCGTTTACCGGCACGCCGAGCAGCTCCTTGGCGCGCGTTACGGCGATGGTCGAGTCCCTGGCGTAGCCGTCGGCGCCGATCTCGTCGGCATAGGCCTGGTTCACGGGCGCGCCGCCGATCATCACCTTGACCCGCCCGCGCAGCCCGGCCTTCTCGAGGGCGTCGATGGTCCGCTTCATGGCGGGCATGGTCGTGGTCATCAGCGCGGAGATGCCAACGATCTGGGCGCCGTGCTCATCGACGGCCGCTACGAACTTCTCGGGCGCGACGTCGCGGCCCAGATTGTGCACCTTGAAGCCCGCGCCCTCGAGCATCATCGCCACCAGGTTCTTGCCGATGTCGTGCAGATCCCCCTGCGCCGTGCCGATCACGATCACGCCGAGGTTCTGGTTTGCGCCGCCGGCCTTCGTGATGAGCGGCTTGAGCAGATCGAGGCCCGCGTACATGGCCCGCGCCGAGAGCAGCACCTGGGGCACGTAGTACTCATTGCGCCGGAACTTCTCGCCGACCACGTCCATGCCGGGGATCAGCCCGCGGAAGATCAGCTCCTTTGGGTCCATGGACAGCTCGAGACCTTCCTGCGTCTTGCGCGCCACCGTGTCCTTGTCGCCAAGGATCAGGGCACGCGCCATGGTCGGGTAGTCGAAGCCGTTCTCGCTCATGCGGGCGTGCGCCCGCTTCCTGACTTCACGGTCGGATAGCCCCCCTTGTGCCACGCGGTCATGCCGCCGATCACATTGTACCAACCGGTCATGCCCTCGCGGCTCAGCGCGCTGATCACCGTGCTCGATCGCAGCCCGCCGGCGCACAGCACGGCCTTGGGCCGCGCGGCCGGCACATCAGCCATGCGCCGCACCGCCTCGCCCATGGGCAGGTGCAGCGCCCCGTCGATATGGCCCTCGTCCCACTCAAACGGCTCGCGGACGTCGATGACCACCAAGTCGGGGCGCTCCTCGCGCATGGTCGCCAGATCGTGCACCGAGATCTGGGGCACCGTCGCGACGGGGAGGCCGTGGCTGCGCCATTCGGTCATCCCCCACTGCACATGCCCGGCTACCGCGTCGAAGCCGATCCGGCTCATGCCCTGCACGGCGCGCGTGAGGTCGGTGGGGCTGGCCGCCACCAGCACGACCGGCGCGTCGGCCGGCACGAACCAGCCCACCCGGGAGGAGAACTGCGGGCTTTCGATCCAGACATTGATGGCGCCCGGGATATGACCCTGCCCGTACTCTTCCGGGCTCCGCACGTCGAGCACGCACGCGCCCTTGGCGATGGCCTCGCGCGCCTGGTCGGCCGACAGCGGCTGTGGGTCGCCGGTCATCGGCAAGGCCTGGGCGCGGTTGCGCGCGATGATGCGGTCGAAGTTTGGCGGCTTGGGCGGCAGGCCCGTCATGAGCCGGCGGACGAAGGTGTCCACATTCGGCGCCTGGAGCGCCGGGTTGAAGCGCCGCTCGAAGCCGATGGTCGAGGCGGTTTTGCTCGACATGGCGCGCCCGCACGATGACCCGGCGCCATGGGCCGGATACACTTCCACGCTGTCTGGGAGGCGCAGCAGCTTTTCGCCCAGGCTCCGGTAGAGGCTGGCCGCGGCCTGATCGCCTCCGAAGTCGGGACGGCCGACGTCTCCGACGAAGAGGGTGTCGCCGGTGAGCACGAACCATGGCTCGGTCCCCCGGCTGAGATCGGTGACCAGGAGCGCGATGCTGTCAGGGGTGTGGCCCGGAGTGTGAAGGACCTTCAGGCTCACATTGCCGATCTTGAGACCTGCGCCGTCTTCGACCGGGGCGTGGGGAAAGGCCGCGCTGGCCGCCGGATGAATGTGAATGCGGGCGCCGGTCTTGGCCGCCAGAGCCTGATTGCCCGAGACATGGTCGGCGTGGACGTGGGTATCGACGATATGAGTGATGGTCAACCCCTTCCGGCGGGCCATCTCCAGGTACTCATCGATTCGATCCCGGGCTGGATCGACGACAATGCCCTGTCCGGCCTCGCCGCAGCCTATGAGATAGGAGAGGCAGCCAGCCTCCTCATTCAGGATCTGCTGGAAGATCATCGGCCGAATCTTCCCATAGGGACGGGTAGTTGCGCAAGGGTGGGACCCCGGTAGAGCTTCCTTGACCCCTCGGCGGCTCGTGGCATAAACTTGTCGGAATTGTGACAATGCAAGGTGAAGGGGGTATGTTCGTCTCGTGAAGGTAAAAGTTCTCGGGGCTTACGGCAGCGAGGGGCCGAGCCAGCGGCCCACTGCCTTCCTCGTGGACGACCGCGTGCTGGTGGACGCCGGCACGGTGGGCGGGGCGCTCTCTGTCCCCGAGCAGATCGAGATCGAGTACGCCCTCGTGAGCCACGCCCACCTCGACCACACGGTGGGACTCGCCTTCCTCACCGACACTCTGGCCATGGTCGCTCCCGAGCGGCGCGTTACGGCCTGTAGCATCGCGCCGGTCCTCGAGGCTCTCCAGACCCATTGCTTCAATGATGCGCTCTGGCCCGACTTCACAACCATCCCCTCACCGTCAAACGCGGTGCTGGCCTTCCGCACCCTTGCGGAAGATACCGAGGCACGCGTCCGAGACCTGTGGGTCACCCCCGTTCACGTGGACCACACCATCCCCACCACTGGCTACGTGGTCCACAACGGCGAGACCGGCTTCGTCTTCAGCGGGGACACGGGGCCGACCCAGCGGATCTGGAAGGTCGCGCGAGAGCTGCGGGGACTTAAGGCGCTGATCGTGGAGACGGCCTTCCCGAACCGCTTGAACATGCTGGCCCGCGCCTCCGGGCATCTGACGCCCGACATGCTCAAGCGCGAGATGGACAAGATGCCCGCCGACATTCCGATCTGGATCTACCACATCAAGCCGCAACTGTTTCAGGAGACCGCCGAAGAGCTCGCCAAGATCGACCCCACCCGAATTCACATCCTGGAACAGGGCAAGACCTACACTATTTAGAGGGCGCGGCGATAACCGTCGCCCGATCTACTCAGCCCTCGCCTCGCGGCTTCGCCGCTCAGCTCGAACGGCCACGTTCTCGGTCGTCGCCGATCCTCACGTACAAACGCGTACGCTCCGGTCGGCTCCTCCCTCGGGCCTAGGGCTGCTCGCTTCTCGCCGCGCCCCGGCATCGATATTCGAGAAGTGGCCCGGCGCGCTCCTTGGACTTAACTCCTCGCTCGGGCGAAGAGGAATTCCCCCAGCCAATTGTGGACCGCAGCACCGTGCTCGAGATGCGGGAAGTGTCCGCAGCGGTCGAGCCAACGACCTTCGGCTCCCCGGATCCCGTCCACAGCGGCGGCCGCATGCGTCAGCGGGATCACGGGATCCTGGCGGCCGTGAATGACGAGCGTGGGCCGATCCCACTCGGAGAGCGCGGCGCGGTAGGCGGCGCCGCCCTCTGTGAAATCCTCCCGCATGCCGCGTAGGGTCGCCAGATAGGCCGCCCGACCGTCCGGCGTGGCGCGCACCCCGAACTCGTGAGCCACGAGGAAAGCGATCTCCTCGGGATCGGGGTCGACGATGCAGCGGCGGAGCGCCGCGGCGCAGAGACTCCGCGTGACGAATCTTGCCATCACCTCGCCGAGCCCGCGGAGCGTCATGAGCCGGTAGATGACGGAGGGGCGCAGGGGAAAGCCGGGGACGGCCGGGCTCAGCAAGGCGAGCCGGTCCACGCGAGCGGGATTGGCCGTGGCGAAGGCGACGGCGACGCCACCGCCCATTGAGTGGCCGACAATATGGACCCGGTCGTGCCCGAGGGCGTCGAGCAGCCGGCTTACCGCCTCGGCGAAGAATGGCATCCCATAGGGCCGCCGGGGCTTGGCGGACTGGCCGAAGCCCGGCAGGTCGAGGGCGATGACGGTGCCATGTGGGACAAGGGCCGCGATGGTGTGGCGCCAGGACTCGGCGAATGCGCCCAGGCCGTGGATCAGCACCGTCGCGGGCCCGCGCCCGGCGGTCGTGTAGTAGAGCTCCAGCCCGTCGACCGCGCCTCCCGCGAGACGAATCAGCGCCATCTCAGCCCCGGGCGATCAGGAGCCGGCTGGGGGCGGGCCGTCGAGGAGACGGCTCAGGCGCTCACGGAACGGAAAGACGCTGAACAGCCCGCCCGTATGAATGAAGCAGACGCGCTGGCCGAGGGCCTTGGGGTCGCGGGCGAGCGTGTCCATGAGACCGGCGAAGGCCTTGACGGTGTAGACGGGGTCGAGCAGCACGCCCTCCTGCTGAGCCAGCCTGACGATGGTGTCCAGCGCGTCGTCGGAGACGCCCGCCCGTCCGGCGCCCTGGTAGCCGTCGAGCAGGTGGATAGTCTTCGGCACTTCGATGGCGAAGCCGAAACGCCGGATCGCCTTGTCGATGGTGCGCCCGATATAGCCCCGGACGTGCTCGGCGGGGAAGGCGATCGGCACGCCCACGATCTCGGCGGGCAGGCCGGCGAGCTGCTTGCCCATGAGCAATCCCGCCTGGCTGCCGCCGCTGAAGGCGGTGATGACCACGGTGTCGAAGCGCGGGGCGCCGTGATTGATCTGCTCGGCGAGCTCCACGGCGCATTCGAGATAGCCCAGAGCGCCCACTTCGTTCGAGCCGCTCTCCGGGATCACGTAGGGCCGGCCGCCACGCGCCCGGATTTCCTCGGCGAGGCGCTCGAGAACCTGGTCGATCTGCGCGAATTCGGCATCCGAGAGATAGCGCACCTCGGCGCCCAGCAGCCGGTTCAGCAGCAGATTGCCGTCGTAGGCCTCGGGCCGCGCGCCCTTGACGGCCAGCACCGCCCGCAATCCCAGGCGGGCGGCCACCGCCGACACCGCGCGGCAGCAATTGGACTGCAGCGTGCCACAAGTCAGCAAGGTGTCGGCGCCCTGTTGGAGGGCCTCACCCACCAGGAACTCGAGCTTGCGAACCTTGTTGCCCGACTCCAGCAGGCCGGTGAGATCGTCGCGCTTGAAGTAGAGCTCGACGCCCACATGGCGGGAGAGCCGGTCGAGCTTCACGATGGGCGTGGGCGCCAGCGCGAGCTGGAGACGGGCGGGAACGGCCATGCGCCCATCCTACCACCGGAAGCTACGATTGCTTCGTGTCCGGCTACTCATGCTCCTTCTTGAGCGTCGCGGCGATGGGCGCGAAGTCGTAGGACGGAAACACCTGGTAGCGGAATGCGCCCCAGGCCTTCTGCTCCATGTAGCGGTTGAGGCTGCGGACCTTGTCGGCCTCGACCCGCAGCTGGATGATGAAGCCGTAGGACATGGCCACGACCCAGGACACGAGCTCGCTGCCCTCGGGCGGGAAGTCGCGATAGAAGCCGGTTTTCTTCAAGTGGGCCATGATCTCGTCCAGCGTCTTGGACTGGTCGTGGTGGAGCAGGACGGTGAGCAGGACGTGGTTGTCCGCGGCCATGGAGTCCTCCGTCGAGCGGATGCACTGCGCGGCCCGCGCGCCGCCGCGCCGGCCTCGGGAGGCACCCTACCACAGCGGCCTGCGCCAATCGCGATTGACACCAGCCCCCCGAGCGGGTACCGTTTTGCCATGCGCATCGAGGTCCACGACAACCAGATCGAGTCCGCCCTCAAGACCATGAAGAAGCTCATGCTCAAGGATGGGCTCTTCAAGGAGATGAAGAAGCGGGCGTACTACGAGAAGCCTTCCGTGAAGCGGAAGCGGAAGCAGGCCGAGGCCCGGAAGAAGCGCCGGAAGGCCATGAAGCGCACGGAGCAGGAAGACTAGTCTGCCTCCTCCGGGCGCCTCTGCGCGCCCCGGTTCCCCCCAAGCCTAGCTTGCCGGTGACTCCGACCCGGGAGACCCTCGCCAGCCCGCGTCTCTGGCTGGCTTTCGCCTCCATGCTCCTGGTGTCGGGGATCGCCAATACCTTCCCAGTCTTCTTCCCCCCGCTGCTGCAGGAATTCGGCGGCTCGCGTGGCGCCACGGCCTCGACGGTTTCCCTTCTCTGGGTGGGCGGGGCCGTCCTGGGCCCGCTGGCCGGCTACCTCGTTTCGCATTGGAATCCCCGGCTCCTGGTCATGATCGGCCTCGCCGCCACGGCGGCCGGTCTGGCCCTGGCCACGGTGGCCCCCTCGCTGACCTGGTTCATCCTCGCGGTCGGGCTCGGAGGCGGGATTGGCGTCGGGCTGACCGGCATGATCACCCAGGCGGCGCTGATCGCCGATGCCTATGTCCGCCGTCGAGGCCTCGCCATGGGCATCGCCTTTTCCGGCTCGATGGGCGCCTATGCCCTCGCGCTGCCCGCTCAATGGGCAATCAATGAGTGGGGATGGCGCGCGGCGTTCTGGGGCTACGCGATAGCCATCATCGCCCTCATCCCATGCGCCTGGCTCATCTACCCCACCCGACTCGATCCCGCGGGGAAGGGCGCCACCCCGGGCGCGGCCGGGCCGCGCACCCTCGGCGCGATCGTAGCCTCTCCGGGCTTTTGGAGCCTGATTGTGGTCTTCAGCACACCACCGCTTTTCGGCTACCTCGCCACGACCCAGCACACCCTCTACTTCACGGCGCATGGGTTCTCGGCCGCCGAGGCCTCGCTGATGCTCGCCATAGGCGGAGGGCTCGCCGGCTGCGGCCGGGCGCTGGCCGGCCTGCTGGCGGATCGGCTCGGGGGCCCCGTCGCCGGCTTCGTTTCGTTCAGCTGCTCGCTGGTGGGAATGCTCTGCTTGCTGGGGATGGAGGCCTGGCCGGCGCGGGCGCTGGCGGCAGGATACGTGCTCTTCCTCTTCCTGCCCCTCGGCTCGCGCGCCACCATCGTCTCGGTCTTGATCAGCCGCATCGCCCCCCCGATTCACTACGGCCTCATCTTCGGCCTGCTCGGGATCGGCAATAGCCTGGGCGCCGCTCTCGGGCCGTGGCTGTCCGGGGCGATCTACGATCGGACGCAGTCCTACCTCGTGATCTACCTCTGCGCGACCGGCATCGCCCTCGCCGGCCTGACGGGGCTCGCCGCGTTCTGCCTCACTACGCCGCGTCGGACTGACTAGGCTCAGCCCCGCGGGCGCCAGCGAACGCCGCCGCGGACGGTGAGCACGGGGGCGAAGCGGAGCGCGGCCTTGATCTCATGGTCCGCCGAGTCGCCGAAGGTGAACTCGCCTTCCTCGATGTCCAGCACCGCGGCATCCCCCGCCGCGCCCGGCGCGAGAACGCCCAGTTCATCCTGCTGGCCGATGGCTCGGGCCGGGGCGTCCGTGACGGCGCGGATGACCTCGTCGAGCGGCATGCCGAGGGCGAGGAAGGTGGACATGACGCCTTGCAGGTCGTACATGCGCCGGGCGACGAGCGGCCGGACCATGTCGGTCGAGAGCGTGGTGGGCGGCAGCCCCTGCTCGATCGCCGCGCGCGCCACCTCCAGATCGCAGTGCACGCCCGCATGCGCGACGTCCAGCACGACGCCGCGCTTCGCCGCCTCGCGGACCGTCGCGCGCAGGCGGCCTCGATCGTCGAGGATGCCGTTCGCGTAGCCGTTGAAGATGTGGGTGGCGATGTCACCCGGCTTCAGGCGCTCCAGAATCGCTTCGATTGGAATGGGCGAGCCCGAGATGTGCACCATCAGCCGCGTGCCGGTCGCGTCGACGATGCGCCGGGCCATGTCGAGCGCCGGCAGCGCGTTCGCCTCGCCCGTCGCCATGTGCTGGATGCGAACCTTGATGCCGAGCAGCTCCGGGAAGCGGGCGAAGGCGTCTCGGGCGCGGTCCTCCTGGGCGAAGCGGAAATCCTGCAGCTCCCCGACGCCGGCCGCCAGGCTCATCAAACCCGTCGCGGCCAAATGAAGGAAGGCAAAGACCCGCGTCTGCGAGCGGGCGATCACGTTCTCGCGAAAGCCCGCGTAGGTCGCCCATCCGGCACTCCCCGCGTCCACGCAGGTGGTGACACCGCCAGGCAGGCAGGCGGCATCGGGGTCCACGAAGAGCGGCTGGCCACGGTAAAAGAAATGGCCGTGCAGATCGATCAGGCCCGGTGTGACGAGCTTGCCGCTGACGTCAGCCAGGTCGGCGGCGGCGTTCCCGTCGAGCCGCGGGGCCACCGCGGCGACGCGGCCGCC
>Ga0099827_10001862_pt1 | contig 11299 bp, 10 predicted proteins | sample CZO8metaG_FD_79339 | JGI IMG/M metagenome (GOLD analysis project Ga0099827, IMG submission 79339) | Vadose zone soil microbial communities from the Eel River Critical Zone Observatory, Northern California, USA - CZOApr15con1.8 metaG | ecosystem: Environmental > Terrestrial > Soil > Vadose zone ...
ATGGCGCACCAGGGCACCGGGCAAACGAGGTGGCGATCGTCTCGACCTGCTCGTTCGTGACTATCCGTTTGCGTCGCGGCAGCAGTACGAGCGCAAGCACCACGCTGGACCCACAGAGTAGCCCCGCGACCGTGAATGCGCCCTTGAACCCAAGCGTGAGCGCAACCGGCAGCGCGGCGCCTCCGTGCAGCGCAATGGCTACACGGGTGGTTGAGACCGTCGAGAGGATCGCCAGCCCGAGCGATCCGCCAACTTCTTGGGTTGTGTTGAGCAGACCCGAGGCGAGTCCGGAGTCCTCTGGCGCGACGCCGCTCGTGGCGGCAATCGTGGCCGGCACGAATGACATGCCGAAGCCGAGCCCGAGGATGACCATTGCCGGTAACACGTGGCTCAGGTAATCGTTGTGGCCCGACAACTGAGTAAGGAATATGAAGCCGCCTGTCCCGATTGCCAGACCCGTTATGAGGACCGGCTTGGGCGTGAAGCGGTCGACCAAGCGCGAGGCCAAGGCTGAGGCACCAATAATCGTAAGGCTGAGAGGCAGGTAGGCGACGCCCGTTTTGAGGGCGGTGTAACCGAGCACCTGCTGGAGATAGAGCGTGCAGAAAAAGAACATCCCGAAAAGCCCCGCCGCCACGAGCAGAAACGTCGCGTCGGAGGCGGCGAGGCTTCGGTCGGAAAAGATCCGCAGCGGGACCAAGGGGTCCTTGTGGCGCCGCTCGATGATCACGAACGCCGCGATCAGGACGGCCGAGACCGAGAACCCCGCGATCGTCTTGCCCGAGCCCCAACCCCAGCTGTTGGCATTGATCAACGTGAACACCAGCCCGACAGTGCCGAGCGTAATCGAGATCGCTCCCTCGGCGTCGTAGCCGGTTTTGGCGACTGCCTCCGAACGGCTTTCCGGCACGATTCGGGGAGTCAGGGCCAGCACAGTGGCACCGATTGGCACATTGATGAAGAACACCCAGCGCCAGCTGATTGCCTGAATGATTACGCCGCCAAGCAACAAACCGACAGCGCCACCCGAGCTCGCGATCGCACCCCAGATCGCCAGTGCCCGATTGCGCTTCGTTCCCTCGGCGAACGTGGCGAGAATGATCGACAAAGCCGCTGGGGAGACCATCGCGCCGCCCAGCCCTTGCGCGGCCCGCGCCACCAGCAGCATGCCCGCCGACTGAGACAGCCCACATATCAACGACGCCGCGGTGAACAAGCTGATGCCGGCCACGAACAGCCGACGTCGGCCAAGACGGTCGGCGGCACGCCCCGCGAGCAACAGAAATCCACCGAATACCAGTGTGTAGGCGTTGAGAATCCAAGACAGGTTCTGTTCAGAGAACCCGAGGTCGCCCTTGATCGTTGGGAGTGCGACGTTGACGACGCTCGCGTCGAGGATCACCATGAACTGAGCGACTGCCACGACGGTCAGCACGGCCATAGGGTTGACCTGCCTGGCCGGGGGGCGAATGGGGGGAGCGGCCGCGCTGTTCAAGGGCCTGGTAACGGGTCAGGAAGCTCAAGCGCCTTGCGGTCCCAGCCGCCAAGGTCCGCCTCCACCTCACAGGTGCTCTTGAGAAAATCGGGCACCATTTTGTCCGGCGACGAGGACCGCCTCACTTCCTCGTAGGGAAGGATGAACTCGCTGAGATCGGGGTGGTAGCCGGCAGGTCCGGGCGAGATGGTGGCCTCGCGGCAGCCGGGCGGTTCGGGGACGGCGAACGCATAAAAGGCTGGTTCGAGGAATTTGCCGTTGCCCGGCCAGAAGCCGGCCTCGGCGATCTCCTGGTGAGCGCCGAGCGATAGCCAGCGTGTCGGCCACTGACGCTCGGCGAGAGGTCGGCCGGAATAACGCGTTTCGCTGAGGTCGAATGTACCCCACCAGAATTGGACCGGGCTGCTCTTTCCGACAAAGCGGGACCGATACCGCTGCAGTAAGCGATCGACCTCCAGCAGAATGTGCCACCATCGCTGGACGTATGCCGGATCGTAAGCGGCGTGCACGTTGTCCCCATCGAAAGGGATAGTGTTCTCCACCTCGACCGGGTTGGTCGTGATCTTCACCCGGATTCCCAGTTCGCCCAGGGCGGCCATGAACGCCTGGTAAAAGTCGGCGACCGAACGCGGCCGCAAGGGCAGCGATCGAGCGCTGCCGTTCCCCACCAGGATGTTGAGCCGGTGATCGACGAAATCGAAATCGATCTGGAAGACGCGGCTGCCGAGCGGAATGGTCGAGGTCGTCAGGCCCTGGGCAGCAACGCTGAAAGGCACCTGCCACCAATCGTTGAGGAAAGGAACGAGCGCGAGCTTCACCTTACCCACGATTTGCGTCCACATGTGGAGTGTGACGAGCGTGTCTTTCCACTCCTCGGAGGGCAGCGCCGGCCATTCCTCGCCAGTCAATGTTTGCTGCGCAGCCATCGTGGCGTCAACCCTCACCGTTCGCTCCGCGCCAGGCTCGATTTCAGGGCCTCGATGAGGGGACGGGCGTCGTAGCTTCCGCTGTAGAACTGGCCGTCGATGAACAGCCTTGGCGTTCCCTGGACGCCGCTCGATTCGCCGCTGCGCGCTTCGGCGTCGATCCTCGACCGCACCGGTGCCGAGCCGCGGTCCGTGTCGAAACGCGCCTCGTCGAGCCCGAGCTGCCGCGCATAGGTTACGAGGTCCGTATCTGCCAAGGCCCGCTGACGCTCGAACAGCAAGTCGTGCATCTCCCAGAACTTGTCCTGTCGAGCAGCGGCCTCGGCAGCCTGCGCTGCGCCCAATGCGTGCGGATGGATCTCGACCAGGGGAAAGTTGCGGTAGACGAGGACGAAGTCGTCACCCAGTTCCCGGCGAACGGCCCGGACCTGGATCAGCGCGCGCCGCGTGTAGGGACACTCGTAATCGCCGTAGACGACCAGCTGCATCGGCGCGTCAAGGCGCCCACGAAGGTGGTCGCCGGCAGAGACGGGATCGGACAACTGGGCGTTCATTAGCTTGCTCATGAGGCCGTCTTACCCATTGTGAACCGCTCACGCCACGAACGAAGCGGCCCAGCAGTGTGCACTCATTGCGCGACGAGTACAAGCTTCTCGTGGGTCTCGCCGCTCTCTAGTAGTCGGTGGGCCTCGGCGGCCTCGGCCATGCGGAGGTGGCGCTGGCGACGTAGCCGGAGGGCACCGGATGCGAGGAGCGGCATGGTCTGATCGAGGGCTTCGGGTGCGCGGTCCGGTGTTCCCGCCGAGAACGCAACACCCAAATCGGCTGCGTGCTCATCGGCAAGGGTCATCACCCTTGCCGGACCTCCGGCCAGGCTGATGGCATCTGGGAGCTCGCCCTTGCCGGCAGCGTCCAGGACGGCGTCCACCGACGGGCTGATCTCGCGTACCCGATCGGCCAGGCCAGCGCCGTAGATGACCGGCGCGCCGCCAAGGTCGCGCACAAGCTCGTGATCGCGCGGCGACGCGGCGCCGATGACGGTCACGCCCCGGGAGACAGCCAGCTGCGTGGCGATCATCCCAACCGAGCCGCCCGCACCGAGAATGAGCAGAGTCTCGCCCCGTGAGACCCGGAGCTGCTTCAACATCCCCACGGCGGCTTCTGCTGATGCCGGTAGTGCAGCAGCATCGCTCCAGCTGACGTTGGGCGGCTTCGGAGTCCACGACGACGCGAGCGCATACTCCCCGTAGCCCCCGAGACCCAGCAGGAAACTGGCGACCTCGTCGCCCTCCCGGACCCCGGAGGCCGACCGCCCAATTGCGTCGACCACGCCGGCGGCCTCAAAGCCAAGCACGGCCCCAGCGGGAAGCGGGAATACCGCCTTGAGGTCGCCACGCCGGATCTTCGGGTCGCTCGGACTAACCCCCGCGGCCTTGACTCGAATGCGTACCTGTCCCGGGCCTGGCTCAGGCATCGGTACGTCGCTCCAGACAAGGACCTCTGGGGCTCCGTACTTGGTGAGAACGACAGCTTTAGCGGTTGGCATCAACGCAAACCTCCTCCTGTAGTCAGGGTGAACAGATATGTCGATCGTCACCCTGCGACTGCCGAACCAAGCCTCACACCGGTCAACTGTTCGCACGTGGCCAGAAAATCGTTCTGGACGGTGACGTCGGACGCTGCCTGATGAGCGGCTTGAGTCCGCATGTGATAGAAATACTGACCGCTCACCCGCGCCCCACTCTCGTCGCTGACCGCCAGCCACACTTGGGTCGCGACGCCTTGCTCCAGGTCGCCGCGCGCGGACCGGCCGCCCATCTTCGTTGGCATCCATCCAGGATCGACCGCGTTCGATAACACGTGAGGCCAGAGGCGGGCGACGGCGAAAGCCAGCGCGACATCGAACAGCTTTGAGTTCGCGTAGGCCTGCGATCCGCTCCAGCGCCGCCGCCGCCACTGGAGGTCGCGCAGGTCCGGATCGCCGCCCTGGTGTAGGCCCGACGTCAAATAGATCAACCGCTGAGGTCGCTCGATGAGCGCGGTCAACAGGTATGGCGCGAGGGCGTTGATGGCGAAGACGTCATCGAGCCCGTCAACTGTCTCGTGCCACGCCCCACCCGGACGGTAGACGCCGGCGTTATGGATGACGGCCTCGAACGGTCCCGCCACGTTAGCCTCTCGAGCGAGCGCGCGCGTCTGTTCGATGCTGGCCAGATCGCCCTGGAGCGCGGCTCGCGCTCCGGGCACCGCGCGCATCGCGTCTTGCGCTCGACTGCGGTTGCGCCCATGCAGGACGACGTTGTGCCCTAGCGCGACCAGCCGCCGGGCGGCCAGCTGTCCGAGTCCATCCGCCGAGCCGGTCACGAAGATACGGGCCATATTGTTGCCCCTGCTCGCAGGGTACTAGCCGATCCGCTCCAGGATCATGACCGGAATCTTCCGAGAGGTCTGCCGCTCGTATTCCCCGAACCCGGGGGCGATGGCGACGCGCTCGGCATACATGCGATCGCGTTCCTTGCCCTTTACCTCACGCGCCCTCACCTGGAACGTCTCCGTGCCGGTCTTCGCTCCCACCTCCACCGTCGCTACGGGATTTGCATTGAGGTTGAGGTACCACGCGGGATTGTCAGTCGCCCCGCCTTTCGACGCGACGACCACGTACCACTCCCCGTCGCGGTGGTACATCACCGGCGAGATGCGCTCCTTTCCGCTCCGCGCCCCCACCGTAGTGAGCAGTAGGAGCCGGTCCCCGAACCCTGCGATCCCCTTCCCAGCCTTGGCGTGGAACTCCCGGATGGTGGCGTCGTTCCAGTTCGGCATCGCTACCTCCTTACCAACGACAGGTAGGGCGTGAAGAGCTGGACCGGGCTGCCGGCGAGCAGCGCTTTCAGCTCTGCGCTCGGCTCGCCGAGGCACGCGCTGGTGACCGAACCCGTCGCGAGGATTGCCTGCGAGAGTTCGCCGAGGTTCGCGCCGTGCTCGATGAGCGCTTCGGAGTCCCGGTACCGCTCCAGGACGATGCACTCGGACTGATCGTCGTTGAAGTAGATCTCGTATTGCAGCGTTCCGCTGTCCTTGGCCCGCGCGATCTCCATGGCTCGAGCGGACAGGCGCTTGAATTCCTCGAGCTTGCCTTCGTGGAACTTGAACCGATTGATCCCCTGGAGCTCACTCGTCGCGACGGCCATTTTCGGTACCTCACGGACGGACATAGGAGGCAAACCCCAGGTCGAGGCGAATCGACTCCATGACCCAGAAGGTGGTGCTCTTGGTGTAGACATCGGCGGCGCCGAGCACGCCGGCGTACTTCTCGATAACCGGTGCTGCGCCGGCGTCAGTCCAGGCGTCGAAAAGAGCGCTTACCGCAGCCCACGGATTGTCGCCGTACTTCTGAAAGAACGGAGTGGGGTCGACGCTGACCAGCGCCCTCCTCACACTTGCGTCGATGTCGGCCATGTACTGCTGGTGCAGGGTCACGTCGTCGCGTGTGCCGAGCCTGCCGACGTGGCCTCCGATGAAGTGCTTCCACGGGTATTCGAGCGCGATGGCCGGGGCCGCGACGTAGCCAGGAATGTCTTCGGAGAGGTTGGACATCGAGATCGGCGCCCATCCAGGGTTGACGATGTCGATCAGCATCAGCGTGTCGTGGTCCGGAAAGTGGATGTAGATGTTGTCCGGGGTGTGATTCGGTCCGCGCCACGCGAGCTCGATGCGTTCGCCACCGATTTTCAGCGTGCGGCGGTCGGCGAACGTCTCCTGGGGCGCCGGCCTCGCGGGGTCGTTATCCCGCAGCAGCAGACGCTTGGTCTCCTCGTGTCCGATGCGGATCACGTTCTTGTCGAACAGCGAAGACGCACCGGCGTGATCGGCGTGGTGGTGAGAGTAGACGAGGTGGGTCACCTTGTTGCTGACGCCGTTGGCCGAAGCGATTTCGTCGACCGCTCGCCGGATGTTGCCTCCGATGCTCGGCGGCGCGTCGAAGAGAACCACGCCGTCCTTGGTAGTGAGGAACGCCGACTGGTAGCTGCCGTCGGTGACCCAGTAGAGGTTCCGCTCCACGCGTCCCACGTAGTAGCCCTGCTCGTTGAGGGCAGGGCCGATTGCCGACCGAGGTACCGGCGCATAGTCTGATAATGCCTCGGCGCTGATCTTGGTTGCGGTGTTCTTCGTACTCATCAAATCCTCCTTTTTCTTTTTGATCGCGGTCGTGTCGATACCATTCAGAGTCCGATACGGATGCGGCCGGTGGCGCCGGCCCGTTCGGCGGCCTCGTGTCCATCCATCGTCTTAGCCTCACGCGCCGTCTGGTGAGTGGTCATCGCCTGATTCAGGCGATATGGGGTCCGGCTCGGATCCGTCGGAGCTCGAGCAGTTGGAGGCGGACGATCCGGACGCCATCAAGCGGTCCGGCGAGGAGGTCGCCCCGGCGCTTCGCGAGGCCGTCGGCCCGCGCGCCGAGGATGTGGGGACGGGCGTATTATTGGACTTCACCCGACCGGAGGATTTAGCATGCCCAGCTCGCCGACGGCACAGCGGGCCGAGCGTTCCGCCCGGCCGACTTTAACCGGCTCCTCGCGCGCCGCCAGTCTCCTCCGTCGTGAAGACCTCCTCGCTACGCTGGATCGCGCGGTCAGGAGGAAGGTGACGGTGATCTCTGCGCCGCCAGGGAGCGGGAAGACGTCGCTTCTACGTACGTGGTCTGACCGCTCCAGCAAGGATCGCCGGGTCGGCTTCGTAACGGTCCCGCACGACCAGCAGGACGCCCAACAATTCTGGCTCGCCGTTCTGGACGCGATCCGCCAACCGGCCGCCCGGGCGGATTCCCGAAGCCGAACAGCTCCCCCCGCGTTCGATGGCGACGCGATGGTCGACACGATCGTGTCGGAACTTGCGGAGCAAGCCCCAGTCTTCGTGCTCATCATCGACGATGTCCACGAGCTCCGCTCGGTTGACGCCTTCAGGCAGCTCGGGCACTTGCTCGCGATTCTGCCGAGCTCCGCACGCGTGGTGCTGTCATCTCGCCGGGATCCGCCGATCAGGCTGCACCAGCTCAGGCTTGCCGACGAGGTGGCCGAGATCCGGGCCGGCGATCTACAGTTCAGTGAGCACGATACGCGCGAGCTGCTTGCTGCGTCCGAGATCAGTTTGTCCGACGGTGGGGCCGCCGCGCTGCACCGGCGGACGGAAGGTTGGGCGGCCGGCCTTCGCTTGGCGGTGATCTCTCTCAGCGGTCATCCGGAGCCCGAGCGTTTCGTGGATGAGTTCTCTGGTACCGACAGAGCGATTGGGGAATACCTGATGGCCGAGATGCTCGAACGCCAACCGAGCGAGGTTCAGCGCATGCTCTTGCGAACCTCGCTCGTCGAACGGTTGAACGGCGAACTCGCCGACCTTCTGGCCGACCGCTCGGGCTCGGAGCAGATACTGCTGGAACTGGAGGACGCCAACGCCTTCGTCGTGTCGCTCGACGCTGAGCGAACCTGGTTTCGCTACCACCAGCTTCTCGCGGATTTCCTGCGCCTGGAGCTCCGTCGAACGCTGGCCGGTGAGATTCCTGAACTCCACCGCAAGGCCGCACACTGGTTCGCTGATCACGGCGAGGTCGTCGAAGCCGTCCGACACACGCTCGCGGCTGGCGACTGGCCCGACGCGGCGCGTCTACTTGCGGATCACTTGTTCAGTTTGACGCTCGACGGACAGGAGGGAGCAATCGACGTGCTGCTGCGGTCGTTCCCCGACGGGGCGTCAGCCGATGATCCCGAGCTAGCTTTGGCTCGTGCGGCGGTGGAGTTGGCGCAGGGGCGGTTGGAGGAAGCAGCTGCTCGGTTGGCGCTAGCGGGATCGCACGTCCAGAGCATGCCGCCAGCCCGCCGCCAGCGCCTCGTGGTGGCGGTCGCGTCGCTGCGGTTGGCGCTAGCACGGCGCAGCGGTCAGTTCACGGAAGTCATGGAACAGGTGAACCTGCTTGATGCGTCCATCACGCACGAATCGAGCGAACCGGTCGCGATGGGTACTGAGCTGCGCGGAGTCGCGCTGATGAATCTCGGGATTATCGAGACGTGGTCTGGGCGATTCGAGGACGCCGAGCGACACCTCTCCGAAGGAGCGGCGCTAGCCCAGAAAATCGGCCGACCCTACCTCGAGGTCACGTGTCGCGCGTATCAAGCGTTTCCGTCAACGCTCGTCTCGCTCACGAACGCGCGTGAACGCGGTCGTCACGCGTTAGCCCTGGCCGAACGCTATGGCTGGGACGATCGGCCGGTACTCGCGCCCGCGTTAGGGGCGCTTGCCGCCATAGCCTTGTGGATGGGCGAGTTCGAGGAGGGAGAGCGTTTCCTCCGCCGCGGTTGGGAAGTCGTCCACGCAGACATTGACCCTGCGGTCGCGGTGCTGCTGCACATGGTGACGGGTATGTTGCATAGCGGTCGTGGCGAGCATCAACCGGCACTCGAGGCGCTGACCGCGGCGATGCAGGCCCAGTCGCTTCTCACCGGCGTGCACATTCTCGCACCGGTGATCGCCGAATGGCTCGCTTGCCTCGGGATGCCAGACGAAGCGCGCGCAACGCTCGATGAGTTCTCCACCGGACACGAGTGGATGGACGCCATTGACCTCGCGCGAGCAGCAATCAGCCTGGCCGAGGGAGACCCCGCCGCGGCGCTAGCTGTCCTCGGAGACGTTCACCGTATGATGCCGCCACTCAGCTTTCCGGCGTACGCACTCGTCGAAGCACATGTGCTCGCTGGCCTCGCGCACCTAGCTCTGGGTCATCGGAGCGCCGCCGTCGCCGCCGCCGAGGCCGCGCTCGCTGCCGCCGAGCCAGATCGGCTGGTCTTCCCGTTTGCCATGTACAGGGCCGCGGAGCTGCTCGACGCGCTCCCGAGTCACGAAACGGCTCATGGCGCGCTTCTCGCCGACATCGTCGACCTGCTGCGCGGCGCACCGGCGCCGAGCACCGAACGAGCGCGGCTGTCGCAACCCGAGGAGCTCAGCCCGAGCGAACTCCGCGTACTGCGATATCTGCCGACAAACCTGACGCGGCCGGAGATCTCGGGAGAGCTCTACGTCTCTATCAACACGGTCAACACGCACATCCGCAGCATCTACTCCAAGCTCGGTGTGCGCGATCGGTCTTCCGCCGTTCAGCGCGCACGGCAGCTGCGGCTCCTCTCAACCGGGCTCTCGCGAACCTCGCCGAAATAGCCCGTAGCGCCGGCGCGCACGCACAATCACCAGATTCTGGTGTCGCCGACTCACTAGGGCGGGCGGCAGGATGGTCGCGTGGGCACAGCGCTGGGCCTGTACACGATCCGGATAAAGGGGCGGCTCGGAGCTACTGCCCTATCCGCCTTTCCCTCGATGGTGCCTCAGCTGAACGCGAACGAGACGGTGCTCACCGGTTGGCTTGAAGATCGGTCCGCGTTGTTCGGCGTCCTTGCACAGATCGAAGCGCTCGACCTCCAACTGCTCGAGCTCCGACGGATCCGAGCGGAACCGCAATCGCCTCAATCAGACGATGACCTCTCCCCGGACGGCGCGTGAGACTACGACCGTGGATGCCATTGTGCCAGCGATCCCCGCCGGCCCGTGGGCCGCGTACCTGATGGTGTTCCAATCCTTCCTCTCGCTATGTGGTGACGCGTTCTGCGCCGGCGAGATGCGCCGACAGGAGCTGTCCGGCTCCGTCCAGTGCAGCGGCCGCTTCGTCAAGAATCGGGGAATAGGCCTGGAAGACGTGGGGCACCCCAGGGGTGATGTCGAGCGTGACCTCGACGTCCGCGGTGGCGGCCTGTCGCGCGAGGCGAAGGGCGTCGTCGAGGAGAACCTCGTGACTTCCGGCTTGGATGATCAGGGGCGGCAGGCCGGTCAGGTCGGCGAATAGGGGACTGATCAGGCCAAGTGCGGCGTCTTGTCCCTGCGTATAGTCGGCGACCCGGGGTTCGAGAAGTTCCCGGCTGAGCAGCGGGTCGACGTCGCGCTTGGTTTCCATGGTCGTACCCGCCAGGGTGAGATCGACATACGGTGACATCACGAACGCGGCGGCTGGCAGGGCCAGCCCGTGATCGCGAGCGTTGACCATGGTGGCGACGGCGAGGCCGCCGCCGGCGGACTCTCCCGCGAAGGCGATGTCCGAAGGGGCGATCCCATCGTGCAGGAGCGCTATATAAGCTGCGAGAGCGTCATCAACCGCTGCCGGATACGGGTGCTCGGGAGCGAGCCGATAGTCGACGGAGATGACCTTGGCGTGCGTCCGACGACCGACCTGCGAGGCCAGGCCCGCGGCGAGGAAGGCGTCCGACATCACGTACACGCCGCCGTGGAAGTACAAAATAACGTGGCGAGGTTCGATTCCTTCTACCGTGATCTCGGCGGTCGGGACACTACCCAGTGAGGCTGCGGTCACGGTCACATCGGCGGGCAGCGGCTGCGCCGATAGTGCCTCTCGGAGCAGTCGTCGTTGCTCGTTGACAGTGCTGCCGACGGGAAACGCTGACTGTCGCAGGATTGCGTCGAGGGTCTCTTGCTGCTCAGTGCTCACGGAGAATCTCCTTTCGTTGGGTTGGCAGGGGTCCAGGCCCGCTCGCCCATGCCAATCCGCTGCTGAAATGTCCTGACGGGACCCGGCACGACCAGTTTTGCCGTCGGGTAGGTGAGGAGGCATCGCCGGATCACGGTGATCCGGGCGAACGGAACACTTCAGAGCGGATCTTCCGCCGCGAGGGCCTGAGCAAGTTCGGTGCGCGACACGATGCCCAGTTTTGGGTAAACGCGGTACAGGTGAGCGCCCACCGTGCGATGGGACAGGAACAACCGGTCGGCGATCTCCCGATTGGAAAGGCCTTCCGCCGCCATTTGGGCGATCTGTAGCTCTTGAGGC
>Ga0099827_10001867_pt1 | contig 11294 bp, 7 predicted proteins | sample CZO8metaG_FD_79339 | JGI IMG/M metagenome (GOLD analysis project Ga0099827, IMG submission 79339) | Vadose zone soil microbial communities from the Eel River Critical Zone Observatory, Northern California, USA - CZOApr15con1.8 metaG | ecosystem: Environmental > Terrestrial > Soil > Vadose zone ...
GGCGTCCCCCGGCGGCGGACGGGTTAACGGTCGCCGTGATGTGCACGGCCTGCTCCTTGCCGACCGCCACCGTGCCAGCCGATGCTGAGACGCTGGTACTGGTCAGGGTCGATTGCTCGGCGATGAATGCCTGCTGATGCCCGGCGGCGTCGGTGTAGAACCCGCCGATGGCGCAGTCGGTTGCCGCCCCGCACGATACGGAGATCACGCCCGCGTTCCCGCCGGCGTTCAGGTTCCCGGCGACTTCCTCGGCGCCGAAGAACGAGCCGAAGTCCTTTGTGCCGGCGATGAGGTTCTGGTTGGTGATGAACGCCTGCGTCCGCCCGGCAGAGTCGTCAAACAGGCCGCCAGCGACGCAGGCGCCGTCCTGCGGGCAGGACACCGTGCCCGCCGCGGCGAGCGGGCTGTTCGTGATCCCCTCGATCGCCTGAGCGTTGCCCCAGCCATTGCCCAGGTCGGCGTCGACGTAGGCCTGATTATGGGGAACGGTATCGGCGTAGCTGCCGGCGACGGCGCACTTGTCAGGCAGCGCGCAGGACAGGGCGTCTACGAAGCCCGACCCGCCTGCGTTCAGGTCGAGGATTCCCGGGATCGTGGCATTGACATCGCCCGTGCCGTTATTGATGCTTCCGATGAACGGGTCAGCGCCTCCCTGGGTGTCAATGTAAAACCCGCCCCAGGAGCAAAAACCGTTCGGCAGGCAGGACGTTGCGACGACGTGCGACCTCCCGCCGTTGTAGGCGCTGAGGAAGTTGGTGCCCGGGACGGCGAGCGGGTTCCCGAACCCGCCCCAGTTGGGAATGACATCACCGACGGAACCGAAGCCGACCATCGCGTTCTCGTGCCCGTGCTGGTCGAGGTAATACCCGCCGGCAACGCAGAAGGTCACCGTGTCGGCAGGCATCGTGTGGCCGCAGGATACCGACAGCAGCTCAGCCCAGTCCTGGACGGTGTCCCTGGTATCTATGGCCACCGGTTCCGGCGCGTCCCACAGGCCGCCCGTCTCGGCGGCGATGTAGGGCACCGTAATCAGAGACCCGGCGCGCAGGAACGGCATCGACAGCACCGCCTCGCAGCTTCCCGGTGAGGCGCACGACACCGCGTTGACTCGGGCGATCACCTCGTGAGTCTGGGTGTCGATGCTGGCCAGGTCGGGGGTGACCAGGCTCTTCGTCTGGTACCAGCTGCCGCCGGCGCTGTCAGCGACCCAGGGAATGTCGTTGCCCTGACATCGGTGTATGACCCGCCCGCGGTGCAGTCGCCCGCCTCCGGGCAAGACAGCGAGCTGACATCGGCATTGCCGCCCTCGTTCAGGGCGTTCAGGTTGGGAATCGGCGCCGCATCCTGCCAGGTTCCGCCGGTTTCGAAGGCAGCGAAGACCTGATCCCTGTGATCGGCGTCCTGGTAGAGCCCCACGGCGGCGCAGTTGCCAGCCGAGGCGCAGGAGATCTTCTCCACCCGCGCGCTTCCGCCCTCGTTCAGAGCCGCCAGGCCGGGTATCTGCTGGGCAAGACCGAGCCGAGCCACGGCTGCCGTGCCATCGGCCGACCGGGCAGCCGCCATCCCGGCGACGCCCGCGCCGGCCGCTGTGCCGGTCGCCGCGCTAGCCGGACCTGCCATCACCGATCCCGCCGTAAGCGCGGCGCACGCCGCACCCGCCACGGCGGTAACTGCTCTTTGCCACCTCATGACGTCTCCTTCCCCGTATGCATTTATTCGTGGAGTCCTTATCCACGGTGCATACGGGCCTGAAGCGGCTCTGACACGCCGCTGACGCGTCAGACCCCCGCGGGCCATGCCTGGCGGCGGCAAATGCGAGCGATCGGCGACTGCATATATCCGCCAGCTGGGCCATGCCCATCAGAACATCGCAGTTAAGACAAGGCTTCAGGCTGCGTGTCCGCGCTCAGCGCTATGCGGTGCGGGAAGCGGTGCACCTCCTGCGGCCAGCCGACCGCGACCGCGATCCGGCCGGCCCAATGCCGCGCCTCGGCGTCGCCGGGCACATCGACGACCGCGAAACCGCCGAGGTGCTCCTTGCTCTCGACGTACGGGCCGTCGGTGAAAAGGGGCGAACCGCTGCTCGGATCGACGCTGCACACGGCGGTCGATGCGTCCAGACCGCCGTCGCTGAAGACGAAGACGCCGGCGACCGTCATCTCCTCGATCAGTGCCCGGGCGGAGGTGGCCCTCTCGCGCAGCTCCTCCAGCGTGAGGTCGGGCACCCACTCGTCGTTGAAAGCGATCAGGTACAGCGCCATCTCAAGCTCCTCTGCTCACGGGGCAGCCCAGACGACTGCCACTCACCTACTCCACGAACACACTCGTGTCGATCCGACACCCCGGCGCAAGACTTTTCCGAGCTTTCCGCACGGCAGTCGGTCGAACCGCATGCGACCGAGCCTGCCGCATTAATCGCATTGCTCTTGCCGCACTCTGCGCTTCGACTGTCGCGCATCACCCGACGGAGGACACGGCCGGAGATCCTCGCCGAGTGAGAACTTTCTTCACAACGCCGGGTTCAAGAACCGGTCGCGCGAGGACGCGGACCGAATTGCCGCGCCTGCGGCGCTTCGGCCTTTACAGGCTCCGCTGACCGGCAGATGATCGGCGCGTGGACCCAGTTGTGGCAGGAATCCTCGGCACGATCGCCGGAGGAATCCTCGGGGCGGGCGGGCAGATGCTGCAAGCCTCACGCGAGCGGGCGTGGCAGGAGCGGCGGCATATTCAAGAGGTTGCCGCAGCGCGGCGAGATCATCTGGAAGTCGTGCAGCGGGCTGCCTACGTCGACTTTGGCGTCCAGGCCGGGAAATACATCAATCTTCTGTCCAAGATTGCCGGCCATCCTGGCGATGACCCGCCGGAGTCTTCAGAGCTTGGAATCCTCGTGCAGGAAGAGCGCGAGCGTCACGCATCCGTCATCGCAGCGCAGTGGGAACTGCGCCTGATCGCCTCATTACCGATGCTCGAAACAGCGGAGAGACTCACCGCGGCCGCCGAGCGCGTCCGTGACCGATGCAGTTCTGGTTCAAGGTTCCGCGAGGCATGGGAACAGTACTGGCTACCAGCCCGGGAAGACTTCATCGCCACCGCCCGGGGCGATCTCGGGGCCGAAGATCGCTGACCGCACGACCTCGGGCGTGCCGGAACGCCAGTAGGCCTGAACCCGGCGGCCAACCCGGAAACCCGCTTCGGTCAGCGCAGGGACCTAGTACACCAGGATGCTGGATCGCCGCTGATGAATGTGCGCTTTCATCTAGTGGCACGGGAGATGAATGCGCACACTCATCTGGTTTCCACGGATGAATGTGCGCATTCATCTTTTGGACCCATTTGTGCCGGCGGATGAATGCGCACATTCATCGGACCAAATTGATCTTGCAATCGCCCGGGTCGATCACGAACCTTGACATCTAGCGCAATCCGGACATCAAGCAGCAGCGCGCGAACCCACCCTCCCCCGCGCCGTCAAGCAGAGACACTCGGCGAGTTGCTCCTTGCAGGCGCGGGCGACCGCGCCGGATCGGCGAGATCGGTGGTCGCCTTGATCAAGGCGCAGCTACGTCAGCCCTCGCCTTTCACCGACTGCTTCAGAGTTTCAGTGTGCGGCTACCTCAGTCGCCGCCATCCCCGGTTCGTGATTTCGCGACCTCGCGTCTCAGTGCTGCCGGGATCGGTCGGTTGGCGGTCGCCTGCCAGTCGATCTGCTCGAGTATCGGTCCCTGCGTGTCCTCGCCCTTGGGCATGGCCCGGGACTCGCGCTCTAGTTTCTTGATCGCCGCGGTCTGGGGGAGATCGGCGACTCGCTCGTTGATGAACGACGGGTCGGCGACCATGGTGAACGGCCTGAGGTCGGCCGCGGTGAGCTCAGCGGGCAGGTCCTTGTTCTGGAACAGGTCGTACAGCGGCCGGGCGTTCTGGTCGTACGACGAGAGGGCGGGCAGCCCGAGGATCAGCTCCATAGTGCGGATGACGCTGGCCTGGTCGTAGTGCTGGTGACCGATGTAACCGCCGTAGCGGCCGTTAGCCGACACGTGCTTGGTCCAGGGGCTGGCTACGAGCAGGACGTTGCGGTGCCCGTCGACGTGGTCGACGCCGTCTTGCGAGTCGTCCTCGACCACGAACACGGCCGTCGATGACCAGTAAGAGGAGTGCGACACAGCCGAGATGATGTCGGCCAGCGCCGCGTCATTCTGGGCGACTTCCGCCCGCGGCGTGTACGTGGCCCCCAGGCCGGTCGTGTGGTCCTCGGGCAGCACCATGTAGCTGAAGCTGGCCAGGCCATGGCCATTGGCCGGGCCGGCCGCGGCCGGGCTGCCATCCGCGTTGAGACCAATGTCCCTGAGGAACTCGCTGGCCCCCAGCCGGTCGTCCACGCTCAGGTTGGCGTCGCCGTTGATGGCATTGGGGTAGCTCAGATCGGAGTAGGAGTAGATGGGGAAGCTGCCGACGGAAAGCAGGGCGTTGATCCGTCCGCATCCGGACGGAGGAGTCGCCCCGGTGCACGGAACGGGCGTGGTGTCGGTGTAGAGCGGTCCGGTGTACTTGGCACTGTTGGGCCCGAGGAAGGGGCTGCACGGGCTGCTCACCGGGAGGCCGTTGCCGTCTGGGGTGATGGCTCCGTAGAACTCGCCGTAGTTACGGAGCGTGAAGGATCCGCTGGTCTGGTTCTGCTTGGCCAGGGCGCTCTGGAACAGGCTGCAGCGCTCGGGCTCGGCGACGGGCGAGAGGAAGTCCGAGCCGCGGTTGCGGTCCGAGTAGTTGAGGCGCCATGCCTTCTCGATCCAGTCGGTCACGTTCGCGGACGTAGTCCACCAGTGACCCTGGACGCTCGCCTCGCCGTCCGAGAAGAAGTTGTCGCTCGACGCGAACTGGCTGACGATCGCGTGGCCTTGCGGAGCGGCCGACGCCAGGTACTCATAGGCCGGATCGGCGTTGACATCGTTCCGGGTCTTGCCGAGGTCGCCGTAGACCTGGTCGTAGGTACGGTTCTCCCGCACGATGTACAGGACGTGCTTGATCGGCGACTGGCCTGCGCTGGCGGTGTCGGGAATGGGGTTGTCCGGGCTGCGGAATGTAACGCGTGACCGCTCGATGGCCCGGGCAACGAAGGCAGAGTCCTTGGACAAGCTCTCGGTGCCGCGCCTCCCGTCGTGCCCGTGCCGATGCTGGCCGGCAACCCAGAAACGGCTGAGCAGCGAGGGCATGTTGCCCTTGTCGTTGTAGTTAAGCCCCTGGAGCTGCACGCCCGGGTCCGGCATCTGCGGGAAAGTCGAGTTGGGGAGCAGCGACGGTGACCCGCCGAACTCGGCCGCGAACGGGACCGGGTACGGGTAGGACGGGTCATGGGCGGGGTAGCGGCTGCCCAGGCCCTTGGCGGAGACGGCGAGCACGGCGTGGTCGCGGGGGCTGACGGCGACCGCGGTCGGGTACCAGCCGGTCGGCACGTAGCCGTCGACATGCCACCCCGAGGCGCCCTTGTCGAGCACCGCCACGGCGTTGTCACCCGCGAGCGCGACGTAGGCGCGGGAGGACCCGTCGTACGCCACCGCGTCCGGGGCCGAGCCGGTCGCTTCCCCCGGAGCGCCGTGCAGGGTGATGTTGACGGCGGGGGCGAGCGTGCCGTCCGCATTCACTCCAACGACGGAGACCTGGTCGCTGTTGGCGTCCGCCACCATGACCTCACGGCCGTCGGGGCTGACCGCGAGGCCGGTGGGGTGGTCACCGACCGTGGCGACCGGGCCCTTGGTCCAGTTGCCGGCGCCGTCGGAGTCGGCGGTGATGAGCTGGCCGGTGCCCTCGGCGGTGATATACGCCCGCGCCTGACCGGTGGCCGGGTTCGTCCCCGTAGCCACGGCATACAGATAGGACGGATCGAGGTCGTTGGGTGTCGGCGGGTTGATGAAGTTCAGGATGTTCGTGCCGTGCGGGACGATCGTCGGCGTCCCGAACGCGACGGCCTTCTTGGCTGTCGTGAGGTTGCCGGCTCCATCGACCGATACGGCATTGAGTGCGCGCCCGTACTCGGTCGTCACGAGCACCGTACCGTCGGCACTTACCGCCAGGCCGCGATCGTAGGCAGCGCTGGCGCCGGTGAAGCTGGATGTGCTGGCCGGAGGCGCCTGGCCGGGCAGGGTGACGGTGGCCGCGTAGGTGAGCTGGCAGTTAGAGCCGACGTTGAACTGGTACACCGCGTCGGTGCCGCCGCTCGTTGCGTACAGCCGGGTTCCGTCGTGGCTGTACGCAAGCCCGATGCCCATGAAGTTCTGCGCTGGCTTGCGGCTGACGGTGACGAACTGAGTCGACCCCGTGACGAGGTTGACAGCCGTCACTCCCTCGTCCGGCTCGGTGCCCGCCTGATTGACCTTCGGCACGGCCGGGACAGGCCGGCCGTTGCCCCAGCCTTCGTCACTGCTCGCCGCGCACCTGCCGTTCGGCGCGATAGCGAGTCCGAGGGAGAAATCGCCGAGATTGTACTGGATACCGGCCGGCCGTACCGGTCGGCCGTCAGGCAGTACGGTCGTCCTCGGCGGGAACCGGTGGACGGCGACTGTGACTGCGCGATTCGGACCAGCGGCGCTAGCGGCCTGGGGCGCGAAGTGCGCACCGGCCAAAGCGCAGAGCGACACCGCAGTGCCCCCGGCGAGCCAGCGGGACGCCCTTACGCGGCGCGGACGTGTCGAACCCGAGAACGCCATCGCAACGCGCTCCTTCACGATCATGATGAAGAAGGACAGTAATGGGGGAAACCGACCGTCATCAGATATGACCGTACATGCCTGCCAGAAAGACACGCCATGCTGCGGAGCGAGTATTCATCTCGGAGTTGCCGACCGTCGGAGACGACGCTGCAGCGGCCGGCCGGGTGAGGCACCCGGCCGGCCGCTTGGGTCCGGTGGTTAGCTGGCGTTGATGGCGGTGTCGTCGATGACGAAGGATGTCTGGAGTTCGAAGTCCTCGCTTCCGGTGAACTTGAGCGTGATCTTCTGCCCGGCGTAGGCGCTCAGCGAGAAGGTGTGCTGGGCGTAACCGGTGAGGTGGTTGAGGTTGGAGTACGTGTGCAGGGTGGACAGCACCGTTCCCGAGCTGTTGAGTATCTGAACTTTGAGAGTGTCGAACACGGTGGTCGTGGAGGTCTCAGCCGTGTCGACGTGCAGCCAGAAGCTGAGGTTGTAGGTGGAGCACCCGGTCGGCAGCGTGACCGATTGCGACAAGGTGTCGGTGTGGGTGGTGCCGTAGCCGTCGAGCCAGGCGTCCCAGGTACCGCTGCGCGGCGGTTCCTGGGTGTGGTTGCTGATCACGCCGGTACTGGCCGACCACGGCGCTGCCGACCCGGTCTCGAAACCGGGGTTGCCGAGCAGTTGCACTGGCGTGCAACTTGGCGAGGTCGGCGTGGCGCTGGCTTCGTTGCTCTGCGCACCCTCACCGATCGCGTTCACGGCCGTGACCTTGTAGAAATAGGCCTGGCCGTTGGTGAGGCCGGTGTCTGTGCAGGTGAGCACGGCGCCGAGGTTGCCGCAACCGCCCGTCGTCAGCAACGTCTCGCTGCCGCTCGACGTGCCCCGGTAGACCCGGTAGGAGGTGATGTTGACGCCTCCGTTGCTGGCCGGAGCCGTCCAGTTGAGGGTGACCTGGCCATTGCCAGCACCGGCTGACAGCGCCGTGGGTGCACCCGGCGGCGCCCCCTGGACGGGAGTTGACGTGATCGGGACTGTGGCTGTGGCCGTCTTGGCCGGCGAAGAGCTGTCCGTGACCGTGAGGGTCGCGGTGAAGTTCCCGGCGACGCTGTAGGTGTGGCTTGGGTTTTGCGCAGTGCTCGCCGCTGACCCGTCGCCAAAGTTCCAGCTGAAGGAGTAAGGCGGGGTGCCGCCGGTGCCGGTGCCGGTAAAGGCGACGGTCAGCGGGATCTGGCCGGAGGTCGGGTTCGCGGTTGCGGTGGCAGCCAGCGGGTTGCCGACGGCATTGACCGTGGTGGTGACCACGGAGGTCGCTGTCTTGGCCGGCGATGAGCTGTCGGTGACCGTAAGGGTCGCGTTATAGGTCCCCGCGGCGGCGTAGGTGTGGCTTGGGTTCTGGGCCATGCTCGATGCTGACCCGTCGCCGAAGTTCCAGCTATAGGTGTAGGGGGCCGTTCCGCCTTGGGCCGAGCCGGTGAAGGACACGTTCAGCGGCGCGTTGCCGGTCGCCGGGGTGCCGGCCGCCGCGGCCGAGAGCGGCGTGGTGCCCTGGACCCAGAAGTCCTCGAGCGGGTCGCCAAGCGCGGCCTGGTCGTGGGTTGTCATGGGGAACGTCGCGAGGCCGAGGTTGTCGTTGGGGTCGATGATGCCCGGGTGGACGTTCTGCATGACGCGTTCCATCGCGGCCAGCATGTTGCTGGTCGTGTACGCGACGTGCGAGACGTAGTGCTGCTTCATGTACAGCGGCGACGCCACGACGACGAGCGGCACCCTGAAGGTGTTGCTGACGTGGTCAGGGCCGTTGTTGCCGTTCTGGGTGTCGTCTTCGGCGATCACTATGAGCGTGTTGTCCTTGTAGGACGGGTTGCTCATGATGAAATTTACGATCTGGTTGGTAACGCTGTCGTTCGTCGGGATGTCCTGGAACGTACCCGGGTGGTCGTTGAAGAGCTCGACGTAGTTGTAGGCCGGCAGGCCGTTCGCGTTCACGAAGTTCATGTAGTTGTTCGCGACGGTCTGGTCGGGAATGTTCTGGCCGCTGCAGGTGAACTCGTTGAAGTTGAGCTCCTCCGGGATGGTCGTTCCTGGACGGTCCACGGGCAGCACTTCGAGGTTGCCCGTCGCCGGGTTGCGCCAGTACCCGCTGCCGCTGTTCAGCATCCAGTAGAAGTCACCGGCCGCCATGAACGTCAATGGGCTGCTGCCAGCCCCCGTGCCGCTCTGAGCCGTGCACGCGTTGGTGCCCTCGCCGCTGGGGCCTGTCGTACCGCCGAGGAACCGGTCGAACTCCGTCCCGGTAGCGGTGGGGTAGGACTGCTGCTGCGAACTTGACGCTGACTGGCCCGAGAAGATCCACCAGTGGTTGGGCCCGCTCGGAGGCTGCGTGCCGGTGCTGTAGGAGTCCGACAGCGCGTAGGTCTTGGCGAGCGTGTGGAGGTTGGGCACCGAGCTGATGTGGTTCGTGCTCTGCACGACGCCGTTGCAGCCCGCCTGGATCGTGGTGGCGCAGTCACCGAGGTAGTCATCGAAGGTGTGGTTCTCCCGCAACAGGAGCACGAAGTGCGTGAACGGGGGGAAGAACGGGGCGAGCGGGTTGATCGCCGCAGTCGGCGCCAGAACCCGCCTCACGTCATCTCGGCAGGCTCCTGCCTGGCACGAGCGGACCAGCCGGGGAGTCTTGGTATTGGTGATGTGGAAGTTCTTGGGCTGCGGGAATTTCCTGAACTCCACGCCGGGCTTGGCAAAGACAGCGCCATCGCAGTCGTAGTTGTCGGGAATATACGTCTGATGACGATGGCCAACCGGAAGGTTCTTGGCGTGGCGCGGACTGTGCCTGGGGTTCCAGCCCTTGAGCGTGCACGAGCCGACGCCCGTTTTCGGATGAACGTGGCCTGCAGGATAGGCGGGACGGGCTGCCTGGGCAGCGGAACCGCTGGCCGGGTTCAGGTAGAACCCCGCCAATGAGAGAGCCATTACAGCAGTCGCGGCCGCCAGTTGTAACTTCCACCTGATCATTGATGCTCCTCCACATGAGGGTCCATAGCGAGCGGTGCTCAATGACCACCGCTCCCTCATCGTCACGACCCTCCATGTCCGCGACAAGGGAACACCAAGACACATCTTCGTGTCCATCCAGCGTCTTCGGCCCGCTGCGTGCTGGTCTCAAGAGTCTTCCCGCAGCTGCGCAGCGACGTGCTGGGGTAGACCTCTATCCGGCTTCGCGCGGCTGCAGTGACCAGGATCGGGACGGTACCGTGTTCCCGCCAGAGCGAAACGGGGCCTGGCCCTCACCAGCCGTCACGTCGCAGAAGCGGAGAGTTTGGCATGCTGCTTGAACTCGCAGATATCGAGCGCGCACGGGCCCGGACCGGCGGCCGAGTTCACACAACGCCGACAATGTCGTCCACGACCGTCGGCGATGAGCTCGGGGTGCGGCTGCATCTCAAGGCGGAACTGTTCCAAGAAGACGGGCTCGTTCAAGCCCCGCGGAGTGTTCAACAAGCTGCTGTCGATGGACCCAGCTGACCTGGCGCGCGGCCTGGTGTCCTTGTCGGCGGGAAACCACGCGGCTGCCCTGGCCTGCTCGATACGTGCCTGGCCTTGCAGCAAGAACGTGATCTCACCCTGGTCCACCCGTTCGATGACCTGGCAGTGATGGCCGGCCAGGGAACCGTGGGGCTCGAACTTTCTCGAACAGGTCCCGGGCGTCAGCATGGTGCTGGTTCCCGTCGGAGGCGGCGGCCTCATCTCCGGCATCGCCGCAGCCGTCAAGCTGACGCATCCGTCCGTCCGCGTCGTGGGAATCGAGCCCGAAGGGGCCGACGCGATGAGCCGCAGTCTTGAACAGGGTGTACCTGCACATCTGGACAAAGTAGACACCATCGCCGATGGCCTGGCTCCCCCTTTCGCCGGCGAGCACACCCTCCGGCACGTCCAGCGCTTCGCCGACGAGATCGTCCGCGTAACCGACCGGGAAATCGCCGACGCAGTCCGGGTGCTGATCCAGCAGTGCAAGCTCGGCGCGGAACCATCCGGTGCTGCCAGCCTCGCCGCCCTGCTGTCAGGCAAGGTCCGCCCGCCAGCGGGTTCTACGATCGTGTGCGTCATCAGCGGCGGCAACATCGAGCCCGACGTCCTGAAGCAACTGCTATGAAACCAGGGTGTCCCGCAGCCCAACACCGGCCAAGACGATCAACAGTGGGTTCTGCGGCAGCGCAGCGAGCGCATCGGTGTGGTGCTGCACTTGGCGGGCCTGGTCAGCGATCTCGGCAAGCCGGCCAGCCACCGCTGGGGTCGATATCGAGTGCTGCCAGGTCGGGCAGCCTAGCGGCGCCAGCAGTCCGCGGCGCAATGCGTTTCTCGCAATATTTAGAAAGATTGGCGCGGGCTTGTGACCTGGCTCCCCGAGGGCAGTGAACGCCGGGCTGCTCCATTCCGCGCCGTCGGGCGGGCTGGCTGCGCCAGTTCGCGCTGCCAGACCCCGCCGGGAGCGTCCCGGCGGCCGGATGCGTGAAGTGATCATCAACCTGCTCACCAACGCGCGCAAGTTCACCCCGGCAGGCGGCACCGTTGTCCTCGCCACCAGCGCCGGTGCACCCGGGCACCCTGACCGTCACC
>Ga0099827_10001868_pt1 | contig 11293 bp, 9 predicted proteins | sample CZO8metaG_FD_79339 | JGI IMG/M metagenome (GOLD analysis project Ga0099827, IMG submission 79339) | Vadose zone soil microbial communities from the Eel River Critical Zone Observatory, Northern California, USA - CZOApr15con1.8 metaG | ecosystem: Environmental > Terrestrial > Soil > Vadose zone ...
CGAAGCGCGCACCGCGTTCGAGCGCGACGTGCTGTTCCCGCTCGCCGGCCTTGATTCCGCGGAGGCGGAGCGGCACGCCCGCGTCGGGCGCCTGGTGGACGAGCTGCACGGCGTGGAGGCCGATGTCGCGCGCCGATACCTCGACGGCGAGCTCGACTTTCCGCGGGCGTCGGCCGTGCTCCAGCGCGACGCCCTGATGGCGTCGGCCGATGCCACGCTGAAATTCCTGAATCAGTTCCGCTCCTATGGGGTCACCTACACGATTGGCCGCGACTTGCTGGCGCGGCATCTCGATGCCCGCGTGACAAACGGTGACGAGGCCGGAAGATGGCGGGCCTATAGTGAGGTCGTCACGGCTCCCGCCCAGATGGTGCCGTCGCCGGAGCCGGCGCGAAAGTAAGGCCCGTTGGCCCTAAGATAGGGACCTTCACGGAGGAGAGGCTATGCGCACCTGGCTAGCGGTTCTCATGCTCTCGGCGGCGGCGATGGGATGCTCGCGCGGACCGTCGACGTCCGCCTCGGCGGCGCCCGCCCCGGCCGCTCAACAGAAGCTCGGTATCCGCGCGGCCGGCGATACCGAGATTCAGCTCGACCTGAGCAAGATCCCATCGGAGGATCTCAAGAAGGTCTTCGCCTACATCGACGAGCACATCGACGATCACGTGGTGAACCTGCAGAAATGGATTCGCCAGCCGAGCATCTCCAACAGCGGCGAAGGCATTCCGGAAAGCGCCGAGATGGTGAAGGGCTTCTTCGAGCAGCTCGGCTGCCAGGAGTCGCGCGTCTACGATGTCGGCATCACCGAGTGGGGCGCGCCGGGGAATCCTGTGGTCTACGCGCGCTGCGACGAAGGCGCGCCGCGCACGATCGCGATCTACTGGCAGTACGACACCATGCCGGTCACGCAGCCCGACGCCTGGAAAGCGCCGCCCTTCGAAGCGCGCATCGTCGAGCAGGCGCCGTTCAAGAAGGTCCTGATCGGCCGCGGCGCCACGAACTCGAAGGGGCCCGAGATGTCCCAGTGGAACGCGCTGATGGCGATCAAGGCGGTCACCGGCAAGCTGCCGGTGAACATCGTCTTCGTCGCGGAAGGCGATGAGGAGCGCATGGATGTCGGCGTGCGCAAGTTCGTGAAGGATCATCCCGACTACTTCAAGAACGTCGACGCGCTCATCGGCGAGTCCGGACAGCAGGCGGCCAGCGGCGGCGGAAGCGTCGGCGGCGGGTCGGAAGGCTGCGTGTACTTCGAGCTCACGACGAGCGGGAAATCATGGGGTCGCGGCCCCGTGCAGTCGGACATTCACGGGTCGAACAAGCGGTCGGTGGACAGCCCCGCGTGGCGGCACATGAAGATGCTGGCCTCCCTGGTGTCCGATGACGGCAACACGCCGCTCGTGAAAGGGTTCAAAGACGGCCTCGAGCCGCTGTCCGAGTCCGAAACGACGCAGCTGAAGAACGCCGCGGCAAAGACGGACATGAAGGTCGCCGCCGAGAACCTCGGCGTCGCGCGTTTCATCGTCGACGACCCCTTCACGATGCTGAAGATGGGGCGCTACGGCGTCTCGTTCAACCTGGACGGCATCTGGGGCGGCAACATGTACGCGGGGGGCGCCGGCGCGATCCTGCCGAACAAGATCACGTCGAAGCACAACATCCGTTACGTGCCGAAGATGAATGGCCTCGAGATCGTGAAGCGCGTCCGCGAGCAGCTCGATCGGAACGGCTACAAGGACGTCGAGCTCAAGATCATCGGCGACGTGCCCTGGTCGAAGATGTCGTACGACACGGACATCGCGCGCGCGATGAACCAGATGTACGACCAGTTCAACATCCCGCACGGCGAGAAGTCCGACGTGCCGACGATCCTCGGCGGCTACTGGCCGTCGTATCTCTTCTCGAACGAGGAAGTGGGCCAGCGCGTGGCGCCCGTCTCGATGCCGATAGGCATGGGCGGCGCCGGGCACGGCGGCAACGCGCACGCGGCCAACGAATATTACGTGCTCGAAGGCGCGGGCAAGGTCTACGGCATGGCGGGCGCCGAAAAAGCGCAGGCGGCCATCATCTACAATTTCGCCGGCAAGAACGGGACGCCGGCACCGGTTCCGCGCAAGACCGAATGAGCCGTAACGAAGCTGCGTTCCAAGATCGACGATCAAAACAACCCGTCGGGTCCAGCGAGGCTTCGTTACTAGTCGCGCGGCCGCGCCGGCCGCGCCTAAGACAGCTTCTAAGGCGCTCCGGCAAGAACTTGCTTCACGTTTCACGAATCGAGCCTTAGAAGATGTCTGCGGACACGGCGCTGATCGCCGTTCAGGACATCACGAAGGTCTACCCCATGGAGGGCGCGCCGGTGCACGCCCTCCGCGGCGTCTCGCTCGACATCCATCGCGGCGAGTTCGTCGCCGTCGTCGGTCCCTCCGGCTCGGGCAAGTCGACGTTCATGCACATCCTCGGCTGCCTGGATCGGCCGACCAGCGGACGGTATCGGCTCGACGCCCGCGACGTGTCGGATCTGTCCGACGACGAGCTGTCGGCGATCCGGAATCGGCAGATCGGATTCGTATTCCAGGGCTTCAACCTGCTCGCGCGCACGTCCGCCGTCGAGAACGTGGAGCTGCCGCTCCTCTACGCGCACCGCAGCCGCATCGCGCCCGCCGCGCGCCGCCGCCGCGCGATGGAAGCGCTCGAGGCGGTCGGGCTCGAGGACCGCGCGGAGCATCACCCGAACCAGTTGTCGGGCGGCCAGCAGCAGCGCGTCGCGATCGCGCGCGCGCTGCTGAACGATCCGGCGATCCTCCTGGCGGACGAGCCGACCGGGAATCTCGACAGCCGCACGAGCATCGAGGTCATGGAGATCTTCCAGCGGCTGAAGGAAGAACGCGGCATTACAATCGTGCTGATCACGCACGAGCCGCAGGTGGCCGAGTACGGCTCGCGCATCATTCGATTCAAGGATGGCCGCGTGGTGTCGGATCAGGCGAACACGTCGCGCCGCACCGCGGCTGCGGAGCTCGCGGCCGTCGCGCTCGGGCCGGCCGGGGATCGGACCTAGGGTCGGCGGCACGTAGGGCCGGTAGGCCGGGTAGGGCTCGTAGGGGTGGTAGGGAAAGCCTTTCCCACCCACCCCACCTGCCCGACACGACCAGCTCATCAGAGCGATGGCCAGGTATTTCGCACTCGTTAGAGTAGCTGCCGGAAGGAACCAGTGCCCACGCGTTCGAGCTTCGCCATCGCCTTACGCGCGCTGCGGCGCAACCGGCTGCAGACGTCGCTGACCATCGGCGGCATGACCATCGGCGTCGCGGCGGTGCTCGCGATGATTGCGATTGGCACCGGGGCCGAGTCCGCCATCGAGGATCAGATCCGCGCCGCCGGCATGAACCTGATCGTCGTGACCGCCGGCAATTACAAGGTGAAAGCGACCGACGATTTCGGCGGTGGCGCGGTCGAGCCGTCGGCCGGGTTGAGACGACGTGACGATGTCGCGCGGGGCTTCGAAGAAACCCACGATAACCGCCGAGACCGCGGAGACCGCAGAGAAAACCTTGAGTATTCTCTGCGATCACTGCGTCCTCTGCGGTTAAACGTCGGATTTCTTCACAGGCTCTTCAGCCCCACCTTGGCAGCCCTACAGGGCTGCGCTACGCGTGTTGGCTCGTTCATGTCGCCGACGCTGCTCGCCCACCCCGAAGACGATCCGATGGAGAAGCACGATCACCCGACCGCGCGCCAGCGCCTGGGCGACAGCGAAGCGGGGCTCGGATCGGCGGCCACGCTCACCGCGTCTGACGCGATCGCGATTCGCGCCCTCCGCGGCGTGCAGTACGTCGCCGAAGGGCTGCATCAGAACGTCCACCTGAAAGCGGGCGACAAGCGATGGTTCACGCGCCTGCACGGCACCGACCTGCAGCTCCCGCTGATTCGCCGCGCCTGGACGTTCCGGAGCGGGCGCTTCTTCAACGGCGGCGAGCAGTCGAAGGCGGCGCAGGTCATCGTGCTCGGCAGCGTCGCCGCGCAACGCGTCTTCGGAGAAGAGGACCCGGTCGGCCGCGAGGTGACGATCTGGAACCAGCCGTTTCGCGCGGTCGGCGTGGTGACGACGACGAGCTGGATGGTCGAGCCCGCGCCCGGCGACGATCAGTTCGACGCGGTCTACATGCCCTTCAACACCGTCCATCGCCTGCTGAACCTGACGAAGCTGAACGACATCACGATCACTGCCGCATCCACCGGCGAGGTGTCACGGATCATGGCCGACGTGACGAAGCTGCTGCGCGCGCGCCACGGCATCACGGACGAGAGGCCCGACGACTTCACGGTGACGACGCAGGCGCGTCAGGCGCTCGCCAGGGGCGGCCTGCGTCCCGACGTGGCTCGCGCGGTCGTCGGCAACGTGTCGGGGCTGGAGAAGGTGACGCTCGAGCAGCTCGGGAAGACGCTCGACCGCGCCACCAGGACGATGACGGCGCTGCTCGCGGGGATCGCCGCGGTGTCGCTGCTGGTCGGCGGCATAGGCATCATGAACATCATGCTGCTGTCGGTGACCGAGCGCACGCGCGAGATCGGCATCCGCCGCGCCGTCGGCGCGCGCGCGCGCGACGTCCGCTCCCAGTTCGTCCTCGAAGCCGTCGCCCTCAGCCTGGCCGGCGGCGTCGTCGGCGTGATCGTCGGCCTGGTGGCGGCACGCGGGCTGGCGCAGTATCTGCGCTGGTCGACGACCATCTCGCCGGGCGCCGTGCTCCTGTCGGTCGGCGTCGCCGCGGCTGTCGGCATCTTCTTCGGGTGGTATCCCGCGAAGCAGGCCGCGCGCCTCGATCCGATTCAATCGCTGCGCTACGAGTAGAAACAGCACGGTGTCAGACACTGTGTAAAAAAGCCATGGTGTCTGACACCCTGTTTGCGCCCATGCTGCTCACGAGCATCCGCCTCGCGATCCGGGGCCTCAACCGCAACAAGCTGCGCACGCTCCTGACGATGCTCGGGATGATCATCGGCGTCGCGGCGGTGATGACGATGGTCGCGCTCGGCAACGGCGCGCAGCAGAGCGTGGAACAGGACGTCCGCTCCGCCGGCACGAGCCTCGTCCACGTCAACGCGGGCAACTACACGCGCGGCGGCGAAGAGTCGAAGATCGCAACCGGTCTCGGATCGGCGACGACGCTGACCCCGGAGGATGCGGCGGCGATCGGGTCGGACGTCGCCGGCATCAAGGCATACGCGGCCGGCGTGAAGCTGCGCGGCTGGATCGCCTCGGGCGCGCGGCGATTCTATGGACAGGTGCTCGGCACCGATGCGCCGTTCGCCTCGATGCACGGCTGGCGCTTCGACGAGGGCCGCGTGTTCACGGCCGCCGACGTCGCGGCGCGCCGCCCCGTGGCGGTCATCGGGCGCACGACGCGCGACCAGGTGTTCGGTCCGGGCGCGAAGGCCGTCGGGCAGAGCGTCACGATTCACGGCAAGGCGTTCGCGGTCGTCGGCGTCACCGACACCGCCGATCCGGATCAGATCGAGATGGCGTTCGTGCCGTACACGGCGCTGCAGGACGCGCTCGGCATTGCCTACCTGCACACGATCACGATCGAGGCGGCGCAGGCAGGCGATGCATCGCGCGTGGCCGCGGAGGCCGCCGCGCTGTTGCGCTCGCGCCACGCGGGGCACATCAACGCGGCGATGGAAAAGCTGCGCCAGGGCGGCATCACCGGCAACCAGATGCCGGCGAGCGGCATCGGCGGCATCCCCGACGATTTCACGGTGAAGACGCAGTCGTCCGAGGCGTTGACGAAAGGACTCTACACGTCGGTCGCCGCGTTCATCCTGGCGAACATGCCCAGGCTGGACGAAGTGAACCTCGCCGAGATGAACGCGACGCTGCAGCGCGCGAGCGCGACGATGACGGCGCTGCTCGCGGGGATCGCGGCGATTTCGCTCGTGGTCGGCGGCGTGGGCATCATGAACATCATGCTCGTAGCCGTGAAGGAGCGCACGCGCGAGATCGGCGTCCGCCGCGCCGTGGGTGCGCGCCGCCGCGACGTCCTGCTGCAGTTCCTGGCCGAGGCGCTGACGCTCAGCGCCGTCGGCGGCGCGATCGGCATCGCGCTCGGGTTTGCCGCGTCGTTCGGCCTGACGGTCCTGCTCGAGTGGCCGACGCGGGTCTCGGCGGGCGCGGTCGGCCTGGCGTTCGGCATTTCCGCCGTTATCGGCATCTTCTTCGGCTTCTATCCGGCGCGCCGCGCCGCGCAGCTCGATCCGATCAATGCGCTGCGGTCCGAGTGATGACTTGAGACCTCTATTCCCTTCACGCGCGACGGCCTGCGCGGTGGCCGCCGTGCTCGGTCTGGCATTGACCTCTTGCGGGCGGACGCCCGCCGCGGCGCCGGCCGCCTCGAACGCGGCCGTGCCTGCGGCCGTCGGGTCCCCCTCGGGCAGCGCGGTTCCGCACGGCGACCACGTGCCGCACCACGGCGGCGTCGTGATGATGAAGGGAGACGAGCTGCACTACGAGGTCGTCTTCGATCCGAGCGGCCGCTCGCATCGCGTGTATTTCACCGACGCGGTGCGCGAGGATCTGCCGGCGTCGATCGCCACCGGGGTCGTGCTGACCATCAAGCGCCCGTCGATGCCGGAGGAACCGATCGCGCTGCAGATCGACGAAGCGGGGGAGAGCTGGGTCGGTGGCGGCAAGCCGGTCGACCGTGCGGCCAACACTACGGCGCGAGTGGCCTTCTCAATCAAAGGCGAGCCCTACTGGATCGATTTGCCCTTCAGGTAACGGGGGTGTGGAGGTGTGGAGGGACGGGAACGGAGATGACGGAGGGGACATGAACGGCTGGGCTGGATCGATGGCGATCGACCGAGTCAATATACTGGTTGGGGAGACACAAACGGTCTGCATCGAGGTTCCTGATGCGTGTCTACATCCTGATGTCCGCGATGCTCGTCAGCTCCATCGCCTGCCACCCTGGACCGGTCATCGGCGGAACGAAACAGCCGGTCGGCGGAACGATCGCGGGCCTGGTCTCCGCCACCGACAAATCGGTGGCGCTCACCGGACGCAAGGTCACGGCGGTCGAGACCACCACCAACGCGCGCTACGACACCACGACAGCCGCCAACGGCGGCTACACGATCCAGGTGCCGCAGGGCACCTATCGGATCGAGCTCGAGCTGCGGGCCGGCGAGGCGTTGAGCAAACGTCCCGCCGACACCCGGGTGAACAACGGTGACGTCGACTCGGCCCGCGACTTCGTCGTGACGATCAAGGCTTCGGGCGGCATACGAAATTAGCCGCTTCGTCCGCGCTGCCCCTTCCCGACCATCGCGCCTGTTGCGAATACGGACAGAGCGGGCGCGTGCGCACGACGCGGCTCGATCGGTCGCCGTCGGTTTCGTATTTCGTGGCGATGAGCGCTTCCGGCGCCGCGCCGGTTTCGACCCGGCGCTCGAGCGCGCGCGCCATGCTGTGCTGCGCATCTGTCTCGCCGTGAAGAACGATGCGTCCGAGCGAGGGCTGTCGGCCGGCAGCGTGAACGCACCAGCCGCGATCGTCTCTGCCGACGTGATCGTCGTGTTCCGGAGCTGCAGCGTCGAGAGACCGTTGCAAGTGGCCGCGGCCGCCGCCGCTGGCAGGCCTGCTGCGACTATCACGAACGCTGAAGCGAACAGGCGTGAGCGGCGGTTCATCGCGATGTCTCCGACGCAAGACCGCATGCGGCGAGCAGCCTCGCGAAGTCTGAAGGCACGGCGGCCTCGAGCTGTAACCACGCGCGCGTGACCGGATGCGTGAAGCCGACCCGCCAGGCGTGGAGCGCCTGTCGCGGAAAGTGCCGCAGCGTCGCCGCGAGCAGCGGATCGGCAATCTGCTCCCACCGCGGCTCGCCATACGTCGGGTCGCCCACGACGGGCCAGCCGCGCGCCGCGAGGTGGACCCGGATCTGATGCCGGCGGCCCGTGACGAGCCGGCACCGGAGGAGTGACAGACCCGCGCGCGGCGCGGCGACGCGCGCGAGCCGCTCGAAGCGCGTGAGGCTCGACGCGCCGGCGTCCGCGGCCGCCACCATTCGACGCCGATCGCGGCGATCATGGCCGATCTCCAGATCGATCTCGCCGCGGGCAACGTTCACACGCCCGTAGACCACGGCCAGGTATTCCTTTTCACCGGCGCTCCCGCCTCCGCTCGCGTTCGTATCGAGCGACCCGCCGCGAGGCTCGCCGACGCGCGAAGGGCGCGAAGGCGGCAGCCCCGCGTTCAGCGCACGCTGCAGTGCGGCATGCACCGTGGCGGTCTTCGCCACCACGACGACCCCTGAGGTCAGCTTGTCGAGCCGGCCGACAATCGACGGCCGCTGCGCGCCTGTCCACGCGCGCGCATGCCACAGCAGCGCGTTCATCACCGTGCCCTTCACGTTCTTGTACGCGGGATGGACGACGACGCCGGCGGGCTTGTCGAGCGCCAGCAGGTGGTGGTCCTCGTAGAGGATGCGAAGGCCGACGTCCTCGGCCGCCATCGACTCGCGCGGCGGCGTGTCGGGGAGGACGACCGTGACGACATCGCCGAGCGCAGCGCGCGCGGAGACGCGGCGGACGGCCCGGCCGTTCACCCTGACCTGGCCGCTCTCGATCCACGACTGCACGCGTGTGCGCGTCGCCGCGTCGAGGTCGGCAAGGTGCCGGCGCAGCACGAGGTCGAGGCGCCGGCCGGCGTCGCCGCGATCGGCGGTCAGGGTGCGCGGCGGCTCGGCCATCCCCGCGATCGTAGCGCTTGTGTCATCATCATTTCAGTCCCCACGTGCCAGCTTTGAGCGCGCGGTCTCTCGGACGGCCGGCGTCCGGCATTCCGATCGGATCGGTGGCTTCGGGCCAGCAAGCACGAGGACGTGAGAAAGGCGACACACCACGGTGAATCCGGTAGACCAGACCGATGCGTCAACCGCATCCGAGCTCGAGCGCGAGGTCGCGCGGCGGCGCACGTTCGCGATCATCTCGCACCCCGACGCCGGCAAGACCACCCTGACCGAGAAGCTGCTGCTGTATGCCGGTGCGATCGAGCTCGCCGGCGCCGTCCGCGGACGGAAAGCGCGCAAGCACGCGACGTCCGACTGGATGGCGCTCGAGCAGGAGCGCGGCATCTCGATCACCGCCGCGGCGCTCGAGTTCGAGCTCGAGGGGCGGCGCATGGCGCTGCTCGACACGCCGGGCCACAAGGACTTCAGCGAGGACACGTATCGCGCGCTCATCGCCGCCGACAGCGTGGTGATGGTGATCGATGCGGCCAACGGCGTCGAGGAACAGACCCGCAAGCTGTTCGAAGTGTGCCGGCGCCACCGGCTGCCGATCCTCACGTTCATCAACAAGCTCGACCGGCCGTCGCGCGATCCGCTGGAGCTCGTCGACGATCTCGAGCGCACGCTCGGCATCGCCGCGGCGCCGGCCAACTGGCCCGTCGGCAGCGCCGAAGCGTTCCGCGGCGTGTACGACATCGACCGCCGTCATCTGTTGCTGTACGAGCGCGAGGCGCAGGGGCAGTTTCGCGCGCCGGTGGATATCGCGTCGCTCGATGATCCCGTCGCGCGGGCGCTGATCGGCGACAGCGTGTACGCGCACTTCATCGAGTCGCTCGACGTCATCCGCACGGCCGGCACGACGTACGACACCGCCGAGTATCGCGCGGGGCGCCAGACGCCGGTGTTCTTCGGCAGCGCGCTGACGAACTTCGGCCTCGAGCCGTTCCTCCGGGCGCTCGTCGAGCTCGCGCCTCCGCCGCAGCCGCGGCCGAGCGATTCGGGCATCGTCAGCCCGACCGACGAGCGGTTCGCCGGATTCGTCTTCAAGATCCAGGCGAACATGGATCCGCGCCACCGCGATCGTGTCGCGTTCGTGCGCGTCTGCTCGGGGCGGTTCGCCAAGGACATGGTCGTGTTCAACAGCCGCGTGGGCCGGGCCATTCGCGCGTCGCGCGCCTACCGCTTTTTCGGGCGCGAGCGCGAAACAATCACCGAGGCGTACGCGGGCGACATCCTGGGTCTCGTCAACCCGGGACAATTCGCGATCGGCGACACGCTGCACACGGGCGCGCCGATCCGATTCGCCGGCGTCCCGCGCTTTCCGGCGGAGCACTTCGGACGCGTGCGGCTCCAGGATACGCGCTACAAGCAGTTCGACGAGGGGCTCCGTCAGCTCGAGGAAGAAGGGCTGATGCAGGTGTTCTTCGCGGCCAGCGGCCGCCGCGAGCCGATCGTCGGGGTCGTCGGCGCGCTGCAGTTCGACGTGATTGCGAGCCGGCTCCGCACGGAGTACAGCGTCGAGGTGCAGGTCGACGCAGCGCCGTACGCCGCCGCCCGGTGGCTGGCGGATCCGTCGAAGCCGATCCCGCCGCTCGGCGGCGGGGCGGTCGTCGCCGTGGATCGCCAGGAGCGCCTGGTGATACTGTTTGCGTCGGAGTGGGAAGTGCAGTATTTCGAGCGCCAGCATCCCACCATCGCGCTGCTCGCGGAATCGCCGACAGAGCTATGAGAGGAAACCAATGATGCGACTGATTTCAGCCCTGTCATTGGCGGCGTGTGTGACCGGATGTGCCGGACGTGAGCTGCGCACCGTGCGCTGTGAATGGCCCTCTGAGCCAGCCGGTCTGCTCGACCTGAAGAATCCGACACAGGCGCGACATTTACACGATGACGCGCAGGCTGCGGAAGTCCTGGCCGTTACCTATGCCGATTCGAAGCAAGAGCTCGACAGATTCGGGCAACATCGGCAATCGACGGAACAGTGTGAGGCGATGCTGTTCAACGCCATCGCGCGTGTCCATCACGTCGCACCCGAACAGGTTCGCGTCGCCCTCCGCCGGCAGAATGACACGCCGTTTTGAGCCACCGCGGAGGATTGAATGACGAGAATCAATTCACGTACCGGGAACAGGCTGCGAGTCGCCGCCGTCGTGGCCCTGGCTGTGGTGTTTTCCTCGCAGAAGTCACTTTCTGCCCAGTGGATCACGATCACGTTGCCCGACACGCCACGCACCCCGGACGGTAAGCCGAATCTAGCCGCGCCGGTCCCAAAAGCTGACGACGGCAAGCCGGACCTGTCTGGAATCTGGCGTCGTCAGAGAGGCGTCAACAGTCCCCGTGAAAACCCCACTGGACTCCCCGGACGCATGGACCATTACATGCCCAAGGGTGCCGAGATCCCCTTGCGGCCCGCGGCCGCCGCGCTCTACGAGCAGCGATCGGCGAACCTGGGAAAGGGGAGGCCGTCGGAGCGATGCCTGCCTCACGGGATTCCCGATGCGATGTTGTACGGC
>Ga0099827_10001870_pt1 | contig 11287 bp, 8 predicted proteins | sample CZO8metaG_FD_79339 | JGI IMG/M metagenome (GOLD analysis project Ga0099827, IMG submission 79339) | Vadose zone soil microbial communities from the Eel River Critical Zone Observatory, Northern California, USA - CZOApr15con1.8 metaG | ecosystem: Environmental > Terrestrial > Soil > Vadose zone ...
CCCTTTGCCGAACGAAACACGCGCGCCGGTGTTGAGCGGATGAAGGCCGTTCAGCGAGAGGATTTTGACGGCCTTGCCAAACTCCCCATTAAAGCGGGCCATCTCTTCAACTTTCTTTGGGTCGGGCACAAAGCCGGGGTCCAACTTCTTATTGCCTCTGTAAACATTGGGGATCATCAGCATCATGAATTGCATAGGTCTTCTCCTTTTTTATTTTGGTCCTGCACCCTTAGTACTATCTTTCATAAATATGACGACATATTTTAGAGCGAGTTCTCAAGTCAGTCCTGGCAGGCTGGGCGGTGGAGGTACCATCGCCTATGCCCAGGGTGAGCCCGTATCGGATCGAGCTGACCCGTACGGAGCGAGAGGAACTCGAAGTGCGAGCACGGCGATATACGTCACCGTATCGAGACGTTGTCCGTGCGAAGCTGGTGTTGCTCGCCGCCCAGGGCGTGTCCAATGAGGTCATCGCCGCGCGCCTCGATCTACCGCGCCAAGTCGTCAGCAAGTGGAGAAAACGCTTCTGGCGGCATCGGCTGCCGGGCCTCGAGGAACTGCCTCGAGGCGGGCGGCCGGCCCGCTTTTCCCCCCAGAGTCGTCGTCGCCGTCAAGGCCCTCGCGTGTGAGCTGCCCGCGCAGCGTGGGTTGCCGCTGGCGCGCTGGTCGCTGAGCGATCTGCAGCAGGCCGTCATCGCGCAAGGGCTGGTCGCCCAAATCAGTGGGGCCACGCTGTGGCGTTGGCTCAGCCAGGACGCCCTCCGCCCGTGGCGGCATCGCAGTTGGATCTTCCCCCGCGATCCGGCGTTCGCTGTGAAGGCCGAGCGCCTCCTGGATCTCTACGCCGGGCGCTGGGACGGCAGGCCGCTCGGCCCGCGGGAGTACGTCCTGTCGGCCGACGAGAAAACTAGCATCCAGGCTCGACTCCGGATTCACCCCTCGCTCGCCCCCGCCGCGGGGCGCCCGATGTACGTCGAACACGAATACGAGCGGGGCGGGGCGTGGGCCTATCTGGCCGCATGGGATGTGCATCGGGCCAAGGTGTTCGGCCGGTGCGAGACGACGACGGGCATCGCGCCCTTCGGTCGCCTCGTCGCGCAGGTGATGACCCAAGAGCCCTACCGGTCGGCGCGCCGGGTGTTTTGGGTCGTCGACAACGGGTCCTCCCACCGCGGCGAGCGCGCGCGGGCGCGGTTGCGCGCCACCTGGCCCCGCCTCGTCCTCGTCCACACGCCGGTCCACGCCAGCTGGCTCAACCAGATCGAGATCTATTTCTCGATCGTCCAGCGCAAGGTCCTGACGCCGAACGACTTTGCCTCGTTGGCCGAGGTCGAGGACCGCCTGCTCCGCTTCCAAGATCACTACGAACGAGCGGCGACCCCGTTCCAGTGGACCTTCACCCGCCAGGATCTTGCTGCGCTCCTGGCCAAGCTCGCTGCCAAGCATCGCTTGGCCGCAGCCGCATGACCGGTCGATACGTCACCGTAATTGCGGGTCAGAGTACTTAGCCGACGTGAAGGACATGAGGAACTTGTCGACGTTCACGGGTGTCACCATCTTGCAGACGCCGAGGGGATGGGAGCAGCAATGGTGGAATCGAGGGACACGGGGTAACGTCACGCTGATGGAGTGCTGGCCCGACACCGTGGACCCGCGCGGGCCGAAGCGATGATCGTCTGACCACCGGATGATCGCCTAGCCCGATGAGGCCGACGCCATTTCGAATCGTCAAGGTTTCCGACGACGGATCGTCGTCGGAGTTCGTTGCTCGCCTCGTGTTCGGCATCCTCAGACTTCGAGAGGATGCTGTGAGGCACATGTGCCCGAGCCCAGAAGAGGACTTCCTGCGGAAGCGGCATGAGTTCGATGACGTCTACGATCCTGTGCTTTCTGCGATGCGGGCGACAAGAGGTGCAGCGAAAGAACTCACGCAAATAGTTTCGAGCCACATCGGACAGGTCGACGACGGAACGATCGTGCGCTTTCAGCCCCGCGCATTTCAAATCACGCAGGGCATCGACCTCAAGCTCCAGGAACTCGCTGGGCGGGTACTGATTCAAGCGGTGATCGCACTGAAAGCCGTTCAATCCGTGACGGCATTCTTCGGCCTAGACATCGGCCCATTCTTTCAGAATGCGGCCAACTTCGAGCGTGGAATGCTTAGCCTTCGAGCTGCTGGCCACGGAGCCCTCGAAGGATATCTGCGTGCTGCTCGGGCGACTTGGACGGAGCCGTTCATCAATCAACGCATCGTTCAGCCCGAGGCTGACGGCGGCTGGTCGTTCTCAGGCGTCGGCGACCTGACCCGCCTAGTAGGCGGCAGAAAGGGTGTCGGGGGGAGCGGCGCTCGCTCCCCCCGATGTCCAAAGTCCAACTAGAAGGGAGCGGTGGCCTCGAGGCGCGCGACGAGCTCTCGCGCGTGGCGCTGAAAGTCGGGACGGGCCGCCGCCGGGATCGGCTCGCCGGGGATGAACTTCTCACCGAGCGGGTTCACGAACGTGCCGTTGCGCGCGACGCGGTAGTCGAGGTGGGGCCCCGTCGCGAGCCCGGTGGCGCCGACATTGCCGATGATCTGCTTCTGCCGGACGCGCACACCGGGCCGGAGCCCTTCGCTGATCCGGGAGAGATGGTTGTACTGGGTCTCGTAGCCCGACCGATGCCGGAGATGGACCTGGATGCCGTTGCCACCGTTCCACCCGGCATGGACGACGACGCCGTCCGCGACGGCGCGCACCGGCGTGCCGACCGGCGCTCCGTAGTCGATCGCAAGATGGGGACGCACCCCGCCGAGGATCGGGTGCGGCCGCGCGTAGGTGAAGCCCGAGGTGACGCGGGAGAACTCGAGCGGCGACTTGAGGAAGCTCTTCCGGAGCGACTGGCCGGCCAGGTCGTAGTGTCCGTAGCGCGACGCCCGCTCGAGCCCGACGCCGGTGAGCGTCTTGCCCCCGCTCGCGTATTGGGCGACGAGGATCCGGCCGTAGTCGACGAAGTCGTCGCCCGCGTAGCGCTTCTCGACCAGGAGACGAAAGCGGTCCCCGGCGCGCGTGTCGGCGGTGAAGTCGAAGTCCGAGGAGAAAATATCGACCAGCTCGAGCACGAGCCGGGCCGACTCGCCGGTCCGCTCGACCGCATCGAAGAGTGAGCGCTGCACCACGCCGCTTACCGCCTCCACCCGAACCTCGGGAACGGTCTCGGCACGGCCCACCTGCCAGCCGCCGCGCACGGCGCGGGCGGCGAACGACAGCCACGGGCTCGCCTCATAGCGGACGAGGATGGGCTCGTTCCGGAAATTCGAGATGATCTCGACCGCGGCGCCTGGCCGGAGTTTCCGGAGGTCCGCGCCGTTTCGTCCGAACTGTCCGGCGAGCTCGTTGGCGGCGCGGGTCTCGATACCTCCGCGCGCGAGCGTGCGCGCGAGTGTGTCCCCCCGCCTCACCTCGACTCCGCGGGTCGTGATCGGAAACATGGGGCGCAGGACGATGGCTTCGGGCACCGGCGCCGGAAGCCATCTGGGCGCGCGAGCCGCGCCGGGCCACACATAGAGATACGCGGACACCGCGAGCCCGGTCAGGCTTGCCGTGAGCAGCACCGTCGCCATCACGAAGCGCGTGTGCATTGCATCCATAATAACGAGGACGGGCCAGGGCCGCAAATTCAACTGCGGTAAGGATTTCCGGACACTCCCACCCCGGCTCAGGACAGCCGGGCCGTCAGCTCCGCGAACTCGACGAGGGTGAGCGTCTCGGCCCGCCGCGCCGGGTCCACTCCGGCCCCGGTCGCCGCCCGGCGAACGATATCCAGGGGAAGACCGAGCCCCGCCCCCAGCGCGTTCGCCAGCATCTTCCGCCGCTGGGCGAACGCCGCCCGGACGACGGTCTCGAAGCGCCGCGCGTCGCCCAGCGGAACACGCGGCTCGCGCAGCATGCGCAGATGCAGCACCGCCGACTCCACTTTCGGGGGCGGGCGAAACGCGCCGGGGGGCACGCGAAGCGCCAGGCGCACGTCGCAGTGGAGCTGGGTGAATACGGAAAGGCTTCCGTAGGTTTTGCCCCCGGGCGGGGCCGCGACGCGCTCGGCGACCTCGCGCTGGAGCATCAGGGCCATCTCGTGAATCGCGGCGCGGGCACCGATCAGCGCCATGAGGATCGGTTTGCCGACGCTGTAGGGCAGGTTGCCGACGATCAGCACGCGCCCGCCGGCCGGCGCCGCGAGGCTTGTGTAGTCCCACGTCCGCGCGTCCGCGTCGAGGACTTCCACGGCGGGCAGCCGCGCCCGCAACGCCCCGCCGAGGGCTCGATCGATCTCCAGCGCGACGACGCGCCCGGCGCGGCCGGCCAGAATCCCGGTCAGCGCACCCTCCCCTGGCCCGATCTCGACGACGAGGTCGTGCGATGTCGGCCTGACGAGATCCACGATCTCGCGGGCAATCGCCCCGTCGCGGAGAAAGTGCTGGCCGAGCGCCTGACGCTTCGTCATGATCCGGCCCGAGCCCTACACCGCCGCGCGCGCCCTGAGGTCGGCCATGAGTGCCGCGAACACGCGCCGCACCTCCGCGGCGGTGGCCTCGGGAGCGCCGGAGTTGTCGATGACGTAGTCCGCCAGCTTGGCCTTCTCGGCAAGCGGCATCTGGCTGGCGATCTTCCGCCGGCCCTCAGCCGCGTCGGTGCCGTCGCGTTCCTGGAGCCGCGCCGCCTGGGTCGCATCGTCCGTGACGACGACAACGAGGCGGTCCATATTCTTGTAGTTGCCGCTCTCGATCATCACCGGCGCGTCGAAAACCACGATGCCCGCGAACCCCTGCGCGGCCAGCTCGTCGAGACGCGCCTGGAACCGGGCGCGGATCGCGGGATGGGTGATCGCCTCGAGCCGCTTGCGCCGCTCGGGATCGGCGAAGACGATCGCGCCGAGCCTCTTCCGATCCAGCGCGCCCTCGGCGGTCACGACGCCGCGGCCGAACTCCGCCACGATCTGCTTCCAGGCCGGCTGCTCCGGCTCGACCACGTCGCGGGCGAGTCGATCGGCGTCGATGATCTCGCCGCCGAGCTGCCGGAGGATCTCCGAGACCGTGCTCTTCCCCGTCGCGATGCCGCCGGTGAGTCCAACGAGCAGAAACCTCCGCGGGGCGCTCATACCTCCGCCCAGTCGCCGCCCGTCTTCACGTCGACCACGACGGGAACCTTCAGCGGCAGAGCCGACGCCATGATCTCTCGGGCGAGGGCCTCGACCGCGCCGACTTCGTCCGGCGGGGCCTCGAAGAGGAGCTCGTCGTGGACCTGCAGCAGCATCCGCGCGCGCAGCCCGCGCGCGACGAGAGCCGCCTGCACGCGCACCATCGCGATCTTGATCATGTCGCTGGCGGTGCCCTGGACGGGCGCGTTCATCGCCATGCGCTCGGCGGCGTTGCGGGCGACCGGGTTGCCGCTCGTGAGGTCCGGCAGGTAGCGGCGCCGCCCCAGGAGCGTGCTCACGTGACCGCGCTCGCGCCCCTCGGCGAGGGTCCGGTCGATGAAGGCCCGCACGCGCGGATGGCTCGCGAAGTAGTCGCTGATGTACCGCTGCGCCTCCTTCTGGTCGATCCTCGTCGCCTGCGACAGGCCGAACGCGGAGACGCCGTAGAGGATCGCGTAGTTGGCGCTCTTGGCGATCGTGCGTTGGAGCGACGTGACCGCGGACGCTGGCATATGGAACACCTCCGAGGCCGTCCGCGTGTGGATGTCCTCGCCGCGCGCGAACGACTCGATCAGCGCGGGCTCCTCGGAGAGGTGCGCGAGGATCCGCAGCTCGATCTGCGAGTAATCGGCGGCGACGAACCGCCATCCGGCTTCGGGAATGAACGCCTGGCGGATGCGACGGCCGAGCTCGGTCCGGATCGGAATGTTCATGAGGTTCGGGTCCTGCGAGCTGAGCCGTCCGGTCGCCGCCACCAGCTGGTTGAACGTCGTGTGGATCCGGCCGGTGCGTTGATTGATGAGCCCAGGCAGCGTGTCCGCGTAGGTGCCCTTGAGCTTCGCGAGGCTCCGGTGCTCGAGGATCTTCGCCGGCAGCGGGTGTCCGACCGCCAGCTCGGTCAGCACGTCGGCGTCCGTGGAGTACCCCGTCTTCGTCCGCCGGATGGGGGGCAGCTTGAGCTTCTCGAAGAGGATCTGCGCCAGCTGCTTGGGCGAGGCGATGGTGAACTCGGCGCCAGCCAGCTGATAGATCTCGCGCGTGAGGTTGTCGAGGTCGCGCTCGAGCTCCTTAGCGAGCGCTTCGAGGCGCCCGGGGTCGACACGGATGCCGTGGCGCTCCATGAGCGCCAGCACCAGGACGAGCGGGCGCTCGATCTCCTCGTAGATCGTCCAGAGCTCGCGGGCTCTGAGCTCGGCGGCCGCGTGCTCCCAGTAACGCCAGACGAACGTGGCGCGCCTGCCGAGCGCGCGCGCGGGATCGGCCGCGGGCGGGCAGTCGCCGAACGCGTCCATGCAGACCTGCTCGAGCCGGTAGCTCTGGCGGGCCGAGTTGAGCAGGTAGGCCGCGACCGCCGAGTCGTGCACCGGGGGCGGGGCGACGCCGCGGGCGAGCCAGGATTCGATCAGGGGCTTCGCGTCGTGCACGATCAGCTCACGCGCGCCGAGCGACGCGGGGGCCTCGCCGGCCCCGATCTCGGCCGCGCCGGCGGCCGGGTGGAACACGGCGAGGCCGGTGATGCGCGGCTCCGGCGGCGGCGACTCGCCGGCCCAGTCGAGCGCCAGCGGCGCTCCGGCCGGCACGCCGTCGAGCCACGCGGCGATCGCGGCCGGTCCCTCGAGGAGCTGCGAGGGCTCGGGGGCCGCCGGCGGTGGCGGCGGCGGCAGCTCCTTCACGAGCCGCGAGAACTCCATCTCCATCCAGAGCACGCGCAGCTTGCCCCAGTCGGGTTCGACGCGGCGAAACGCGTCGAGATCGAGGGCGACGGGCACCTGACGGTTGAGGAGCGCCAACTCGCGCGAGAGGAGCGCGTCCTTCCGGCCCGTGGCCAGCGTCTCGCGGAGCTTGCCGGGGATGAGCGTGAGGTTCTCGTAGAGGCGCTCGACCGAGCCGAACTGGCCGATGAGCTTCACCGCGGTCTTCTCGCCGACGCCGCGGACGCCCTTGATGTTGTCGATGGCATCGCCCATCAGCGCGAGCACGTCGGCGATCTGTCCGGGCTCGACTCCCCAGCGCTCGCGCACCTTCGCCTCGTCGTAGAGCACGGGCTCGCCGGTCCGCCCGGAGACGCTCAGCACGCGAACCCTCGGGCCAACGAGCTGGAGTAGGTCCTTGTCGCCGCTCACGACCACGATCTCGAGCTCGGGGACGGCGAGCGCCTTGTCGACCACGGTGGCCAGCACGTCGTCCGCCTCGAACCCCGCGACCTCGAGCACCGGTGTGCGGAGCGCCTCGAAGAGCCTGCGCACGTAGGGGAGCTGGCGGACCAGGTCGTCGGGCATGGCGCTGCGCGTCGCCTTGTAATCCGCCGACAGGGCGTCCCGGAAGGTCGGGCCCGGCGGGTCCCAGGCGATCGCCAGGTAGTCGGGCTGCTCCTCGCGAATCAGCTTCCACAGCATTGTGCTGAGGATCAGCACGGCATGGCTCGGCACCCCTTTGGACGTCGATAGGTACCCGACCGCGTGGTAGGCACGGAATAGGTGCGAGTGGCCGTCCATGACGAACAGGCGTTTCATTGGAGCGGGGTCCTGGAGCCCGGATCGGACCGAGGGTGGCCTGAGATAGGCGCGACCCGGCTCCGGTCCGCGGTCGACCCGGGGCTCCGGTCCGCAGTCGACCTGGGGCTCCGGTCGGCGGTCAACCCGAGGCTTTGTTCATAGGCGTCGCGCACGGCGGTAGTGTTTTCGCGGTAGGCCTCGAGGAACGCTTGGCGCGACTCGTAGCCGAGAGCGGTCGCCACGCGCGCGGGCATGGGACCGGCCAGCTCGAGGGTGTCCGACGGACGCGCGCCGAGGAGCCGGAGCGCGGCAGACACGCGCCGGACGAAGCGGTAGCGCTCGAGGAGCTCGGACGCCGCGACTGCCTCGAGGGCACCGGCGCGCGAAAGGCCCTTGAGCGCCGCCGCCGTCGTGAACCGCCGCACGTCGGGGTGGCGGTGGCCGTGGACGAGCTGGAGCGCCTGGACGAGGAACTCTACGTCCACGAGGCCGCCGCGTCCGTACTTCACGTGGACGCGCCCGCGGGTCTCCCGTCCGAGCTCGCGTTCCATCCGTGTGCGCACCTCCGCGATCTCCTTGAGCGCCGGGCGCGGAAGCGCTTCGCCGTAGACGAGCCGGCGCAGCGCCGGGCGCACGCGCCGGGCGAGGGCGCGGTCCCCGAGGATCACCCGGGCGCGCGTCAACGTCTGGCGCTCCCACAGGTCGCCATGCTCCAGATAGTAACGCTCGAGCGCGGCGACGCTCGAGGCGAAGCCGCTCCCCTTGCTGCCGGGCCGTAGCCGCAGGTCCACCGGGAAGGCGACGCCCGCCGCCGTGATGTCACCGAGCACGCCCGCCAGCCGCTCGGCCGCGAGACTGTAGAACCAGTGGGCGTCGACCGGATCGGCGCCGTCGGTCTTACCGTCCTCACCGAAGACGACGAACAGGTCGAGGTCGGATCCGGTGACGAGCTCGCGGCCGCCCAGCTTGCCGAGTCCCACGATGACCGCGGGGATGAATCGCCCGGACGCGTCGCGCGGCACGCCGTAGCGCTCGACGAGCGGCTCCTGGACCAGGAGCCAGCCGGCCGCGAGGGTCGCCTCCGCCAGCGCGGTCATCTCGCGCGAATACCCGTCGATGGTGGTGACCTCGAGGACGTAGCGCCAGACGATGGCCAGCTCCTCGGCCTGCTTCGCGCGGCGTAGCCGATCGCGGCGCTCGACCGGTGTCGTCCCGGGAACGAAGACGCAGGCCAGCGCCAGGCGCAGGCCCGCCTTGGACTTTCGGGCCAGGAGCCGCTCGGGATTGGCCAGCGACGCGAGCAGCTCGGGCTGGGCGATCAGGAGCTCGGTGAGGATATCGCCCCCGGCGCAGACCTTGACGAGCCCGAGCAGGAGATCCGGATCCTTGACGAGAAGCTCCACGAGTCCGGCTCGCGGTCCGGCTGCCGCCAGGAGCCGCTCGAATTGATTCAGCGCCTCGTCCGGATCGGGGCTCTTCCAGAGCGCGTCGAGGAGCATCGGATAGAGGCGCGCGAGCGTGGCGGAGAGGTGCGCCGCGTACGGCACCAGTGGGCGGCCCTCCAGGATCAGCTGCAAGTTGTGCCGCGCGCGCTCGGGATCCTTGAACCCGGTCGCCCGCAACGCCGTCAGGCTCGTCAGGCGCGGTCGGCGGCGCGGCGCGAGCTCGCGGACCGCGAAGAACTCCCGGAAGGCGCGGTGCACGGACGTCGTGACCGCCCGGTGGCGCGCCTGGAACTCCCTCGCCGCGCGGGCCGGCGGCGCCGGGATGCCGACGCGCCGGGCGAGGCGTCCGAGCTCCAGCCGGTCCTTGGGAAGCGTGTGGGTCTGGAGCTCGTGCAGGATCTGCAGGCGATGCTCGACCGTTCTGAGGTGCTCGTAGGCCCGGGAGAGCCGCCGGCCGAGGTCGGGCGCCAGGTACCCGCGCTCGGTGAGCCGGAAGATCGCCTTCAGCGTGTTCGCCTCGCGCAGCCACGGGTCGTCGCCGCCGTACAGGAGCTGGAGCGCCTGGACGATGAACTCGATCTCGCGGATCCCACCCCGCCCGAGCTTGACGTTGGTCGCCTCGTTACCCTTGGCGCGCACGGTACTGTCGATCTGCGCCTTCATCGAGCGGATGGCCGGGACGATGCGCGCGTCGAGTCCGGGACGATAGACGGTCCGGCACCCGAGCTCCCGGAAGCGAGCGCCGACGGCCGCGTCACCGGCGGCGATGCGCGCCTTGATGAGGGCCTGGCGCTCCCATAGCTCGGCGCGATCCCGATAGTATTCGCGGTACCCGTCGAGCGACAGGACGATCCCCCCCATGCGCCCCTCGGGTCGGAGCCGCAGATCGACGCGGAAGGCAGAGCCTTCGTCGGTGATCTCTTCGAGCAAGCCGACGAGCTCGCGGCAGACGCGCGCGAAATACTCGCCGTTGGCCAGGCGGCCGGCACCTCCGCCCGCCGTTTCGCCGTCGGCCCCGTAGACGAACATCAGATCGATGTCGGACGAGTAGTTGAGCTCGTCGCCGCCGAGCTTGCCCATGGCGATGACCGCGAGCCCGGTCTCGGATCCGTCGGCGCCGAGCGGGGCCCCGTACGCCTGGGACACGGTCGCCGCGGCCTCGCGCAGCGCCCGCCCGATGCACGCGTCGGCCAGATGCGACAGCTCCTCGGTCGTCCCCGAGAGGTCGGCGTCGCCCAGGAGATCGCGCGCGCCGATGCGCAGGAGATGGCGGTACTTGAAGCGCCGCAGCGCGTTCATCCGCGCTTCCCGCGCCTCGAACGGGCCGAGCGTCTGCGCCAGGTCGGCCGCCAGGTCCTCGGCGAACCAGAGCCGCATCGTAGCGGGCTCGAGCAGCCACGCGAGGCTGCTGGGGCGCCGGCGCAAGACGTCGGCGAGCACCTGGCTCGAGCCGCCCAGGCGCGCCAACAGCGGCACTGCACCGGGATGCTCGGCGAGCGTGCGGAAGAATACTGACCGGTCGACGGCGGCCGCGTAGCGCTCGAGGTTGTTGAGCGCCATGTCGGGGTCCGGCGCCCCCGCGAGCTCGGCCAGGAGGCGTGGAAAGGCCGGCGCCAGGAGCTCGGCGTCGCGCGGCGTCGGCGTGAGGCTCTCGAGGTTGGCCGCCGCCCTGCCCGGATCCGCGAACCCGAGCTGCCGCAGCGTCCGCCGGAGCCGGGCCGCCGCGCCGCGATCGCCGGCGGTCAGGAGCCGGACGGTGTCAGCGTTCAGACTGCCGACTCGCCCGTCTCGCCCGTGCGGATCCGAACCGACTCGTTGATCGGCAACACGAACACCTTGCCGTCGCCGATGGAGCCGGTCTTCGCCGCGCCGGTGATGGTGGCGACGACCTTGTCCACCAGGGTATCGGGGACGACGACCTCGATCTTCACCTTGGGGAGGAAGTCGACCGTGTACTCCGAGCCGCGATAGAGCTCCGTGTGCCCCTTCTGCCGGCCGAAGCCACGCACCTCGGTAACCGTCATGCCGATCACCCCGATCTCGGTGAGCGCCTCCTTGACGTCGTCCAGCTTGAAGGGTTTGATGATGGCCTCGACTTTCTTCATTTCAGACCTCCTCGAGAATCGAGATCGCGAGCGCCGACACGTGCGAGCTGATGCGTTTCAGGTTGGTCAGGAC
>Ga0099827_10001872_pt1 | contig 11277 bp, 10 predicted proteins | sample CZO8metaG_FD_79339 | JGI IMG/M metagenome (GOLD analysis project Ga0099827, IMG submission 79339) | Vadose zone soil microbial communities from the Eel River Critical Zone Observatory, Northern California, USA - CZOApr15con1.8 metaG | ecosystem: Environmental > Terrestrial > Soil > Vadose zone ...
CGCCACATCGCGCCGACGCTGGCGCCACCGCCCGTGATCTCGGCGACGATCGGGAGCTTGATCACGCCCTGGGGGCTCGCCGGCGTGACGGCCATCAGAGTCACCAGCGCCGCGAGGAGTGGCTGCACCGTTCGGACTGTTCGCATGGGGACGTTCTCCTTGACTCGTTGTCTACCGCGCGATCCCGAAGGCGGCCGCCTTCCAACGCGGGTCGTCGGACGTGTCGAGCCGGTCGCGGACTCGCCGCAGGAGCCGGCCCGCCCCTGTCTCGCCCCAGAACCACCGCGCGATCTCTTCCCCACCCGCGGCCGGCTTCATTGCCAGGTGGCCCTCGAAGTAGAGGGCCTTGAGATCGTCGGCGCAGTAGCGGACGAAGTTCGGCAGCGGCAGCTCCGGCGGGCGCTCGGTCATGTCGACGTCCTGGCCGTCGGCGAACCCCTCCAGGAAGCGCACCACGCCGCGGAACCTCGTCGCCGGGATCGCGGTGAGCCCCAGCAGGGTGCGGCCGCCGCTCTTCTCGAGCCAGCGCTCGTGGTATCGGCGCATCTGGGTGGTCTCCATCGCGACGTCGTCCGGCACCTGCTCGGCCGGCTTGATGCCCGACGCCTGCGGCGGCGCCGGCGGCTGGTCACCGGGCTCCGCGTCCTCGGGAAGATCGCGCAGCACCGGCCCGGCCGGCTCGAGCAGGAGGTCGAGGGCGGCGCGGAGGACGCGATGCTGCAGCTCCGGGTCGTCGGGGCGACCGAGCGCGTGGCCGAAGGGGAAGGGCACATAGAGCGCCCGCGGCGGCTTCACTTTCCCGGTGTGCTCGCGGACGAGGCTGATCGAGGTCGTGGAGATACCCGTGAGCTCCAGGGCGCGGGCCAGCACACCACCGGTGTGCGTGCAGTTCGGTCAGGTCGGGGTGATGAGCGCTACGTCCACACCCTCGGCCGCGAGCCGCCGGCCGACTTCGGGACCGGTCGCGCTCTCGATGCGGGCTGCCTCGCGCTGGGCGCCCATGAACGAGTAGCAGTAGGGCGCCAGCCCGCCGAGCTCGCCCCGCGTGACCAGCTCGCGCAACCGGTCGATCGGGAACGAGATGTTGATGTCCCGCATGATCGCAACGCGGTCGAAGCCGATGCTCGTGTGGCTCTGAACGATGTCGGCCGTCGGCGTGTCGGAGGGAATCACGCGATACGTCTGGTCGCCGGGCGTGAAGGGCCGATCCCCGCGGACGTGCAGGCCGGCCGTCGTCACGATGGCCAGCCGGCACCCGGCCAGTGGCTTCCCGGGGCGCACGAAGGGCGCGGTCTCGTTGACCTGCGCCGGGAAAGTCAGCAGGTTGTTACGGGAGATCTGTGGCAGGCGGTCGAGTCGTGGCATCGCGGATCAGGGACCCTGATACTGCCCGGCCGCGGACGCGCAGTCAAGAACGCTCGTCCCGGTTGGCGGCGCCAGGTCGGACGTGACGGTGCTCGCGATCAGCCTCGTCGGCGATCGGCTGCGCCGGGAGAACGGGCCGCGTCCACCTAGCCCCGTGTCCGACCGGGCCCCATCTGGCGCTTCGTGCCGCTTGTCCTCTACTGCGCCGTAGCAGGAACTGGGACCCACGCCTCAGGGCAGCTCGAGACGTACGGATAGTAGGTCCCAGCACTTGGGCAGTAGTACCAATAGGACGGCGGCGGCGCGTACGCGTAGGCGAAAGGGTTAGCCCAGTAGAACCATGGACTGACGCCCGTGAAGACTCGACCGTGCCTGTCTCGGTCAAACTCACGGTGACCGTCGAAGCCATGGCGCTCCTCGAACGCGCCTGGGTGACCTCCTGAGAAACGCTGCCCGCCCTGGAATCCTTCGCGACCGGCGGGTGCGGCGAGGGCTGGGGACGTCGTGAGCGCGAGGGCGGCGATGGCGAGGGCCGAAATTAACCTGTTCACGGGGCACCTCCTCTACTTCTTTGGACGAACCAGGGCGCCTGACGTTTCAGGCACGCTTCTCCCCAGGCGCATCCCACGTTCTTCTCATATGGCCCTCATCGGCGTCTCACGCGGCCTCCGTACGCTCGGTGATGAGGAGTTCTCATTCCGTGCGATGGAGGAGAGTCGAATGAACAGATGTCAGATCCTGGTTACACTGTTGCCACAGGCCGCCGGCGGGTTGCCGGTCGCGCCGGCTCCGGACTATCTCCTTCCGACACTCCTGGAAGCCCTCATCCGCCAGCGCGCGCACGATGTCGTCGAGTTGCCCAGCCCACGCGGCCATCTCCTCGATCCACTCGACCTTGCCTGCGTCGCGGAGCTCGCGGAGCCGGTCCATTCACTGTCCTCCGTGCTTGTCTCTGTCTCTTCTTCGGCGAAAACGTCACCGGCAATGTGACCGTCGGCCATGAGATCATCCTGAGACGCAAATGAGAACTTGCTCAGCTGCTCCCCGGAGGCGGTGAATGAACATCCTTCTCGTCTCGATGCCGGACTCGTTCGAGCACATGCCGACGGTCGGGATCCGCATGCCGAACGGCGCGCTCAGCGCACTGGCCGGCAACGTCGATCCCCACCACCGGGTCGCCGTCGCCGACCTGATCCTCGTCCAGCGCGAGGTCCGGGCGACCGTCGAGCGCCTCGTCCACGAATGGCAGCCCGCGCTGGTCGGCCTGTCAGTCATGACTTTCCAGCGGAAGACGGCGCTCCGCATCATCGAGCTGGTGCGAGCACTCCGTCCGGGCGTGCGGATCGTGGTCGGCGGCTACGACCCCAGCCTGGCCCCCGAGGCCTACACCGATCCGACAGCGGCGGTGGACTTCATCGTGCGCGGCGAGGGGGAGCTGACCTTCCGCGAGCTGGTGCGGGCGCTGGAGGGCGGGGGCGGCTTCGAGAACATCGCGGGCCTCTCCTACCGCGAGGGGGACGGGTTCCGCCACAATCCGGACCGCCCGGTCTACGGCCTCGCGGACGGCGAGATCCGGCTGCCGAACCGGGGCGCCCGTGTCCTTCGCGACTACGCGTTCCTCGGGCGACCGGTCGATGTGGTGGAAACTTCGCGCGGCTGCACCTTCGATTGCAGCTTCTGTTCAATAATCGAGATGCGCGGCCGCAACTTCCACACCTTTGCCTTCGACCGTGTCCTGGCGGACATCCGCGACGCCCGCGATCACGGAGCGCGGGCGATCTTCCTGGTGGACGACAACATCACGTTGAACGTCCGACGGTTCGAGGCCCTCTGCCGTGCCATCATCGACGCCGGCCTCGACGACCTCGACTATCTCGTGCAGGCCATGACGTCGGCCATCGCCGCTCACGGCACCACGCTGGCGCCGCTCATGCGCCAGGCGGGCTTCCGCTACGTCTTCCTCGGGATCGAAAACATCCTGGACGACGATCTCCGCTTCCTCCGCGCCCGGGCCAAGAACGCTTTACGCGCGAACGGCAAGACCCTGGGCAACGCCACGACGACGGCGATCGAGCACCTCCACCGGCACGGGATGTACGTGGTGGGCGGCCTCATCGTGGGGAATCCCGACGACACCCGGGAGGCGATCGAAGCCAACCTCGCCTTCGCCCGCCGCTGGGTGGACTACCCCTACATCCAGCACCCCACCCCCTACCCGCGGACGCCCATGACCAGGGAGTTCCGCGAGCGGGGGCTCGTCATCAGTGAGAACCTCGAGGAGTACGACGGGACGACCGCCGTCGTCCGGAGCGAGCACGTGGCGGCCGACGAGATCGAGTTCCTCCGCTGGCGGGCGGAGCGCTGGATGAAGGTCCGCCACATGCGGGCCGTCCTGAAAACAAGGCCGGGATTCCTGCTCCGGAACTGGCGCACGATGCTCACGAACACCTTTCGCGGCGGGAGCTTCGTGAAGGCGCTGCTCGGGCTCGAGGACGAACGGCGGGCGTTCGCGCGATACCGCGCGATCCGGAAGGCGGAGCGTCTGTACGTTTAGGGTGCGGGTCGCGCTGGTGAGCGCGCTCATCATCGGCGTGGGGGCAAGCCCCGGCCTCTCAGCCAGCTTCAAGGTCGACCCCGCCCAGAGCTCGCTGGTCTTGCAACTCTTCAAAGACGGCGTGGCGGCGAGGCTCGGCCACGACCACGTGGTCCACGCCAGCGTGTTTTCGGGCATCGTCGCGTACGATCCGCGCAATCCCGAAGCGTCGTCTATCCAGGTGGCGGTCGACGTCAGGTCGCTGATCGCCGACGACCCGGGCACGCGCCGCAAGTTCGGGCTGGCCGGGGAGCCCTCCGCGAGTGATCGAGCGGAGATCGACAAAGCGATGAAGGGCGACGGGCAGCTCGCCGCTGCACGATTCCCGTCGATGACCTTTACGTCGACCGCGATCGCCACGCAGCCCGACGGCCGTTTTCTGGTCACCGGACGGCTCACGATCCGCGGCGTCACGAACGAGCTCAAGTTTCCGGCCCAGATGAGCGTGGAGGGCGCCCAGCTCCGGGGTCGCGCCCAGCTGAAGTTCAAGCAGAGCAGCTTCGGCTACCCGCCCTACAGCGCCCTGCTGGGCGTCATCAAGAACAAGGACGAGGTGATTCTGCACATCGACCTTGTGGCACAGGCTCCTTGACGGCGCGCCCGCCGCGGGGGCAGGATGGCGGGGCCAGCGGGTGCTCGCGGCTCGCGAAGACCATGATCACTGACACGGTATCGGCGGTAAGCACGCCGTTAGATGTTGCGCGCGGGCTCGCGCCGAGTATCCGGAAACGGGCCGCCGAGATCGAGGCTGCGCGGAAGCTGCCTGCCGATCTCGTCATGGACATCGCCAACGCCCGATTGTTCAGGGTGGCGCTGCCGGAGGCGGAAGGCGGGCTCGGCGCCGACATCGTCACGACGCTGCAGGTGATCGAAGAGGTGGCGCGGGCCGACGGCTCGACCGGGTGGTGCCTGGCGATGGGGATCAACACCTTGCGCCAGAGCGCGCAGTTCGCGCCGGACGTCCGCCGCCAGATCTTCTTCAGCGACCCGGTGGGCATCTCGGCGGGGTCGGCGAACCCGCGGGGCCGCGCCGTCGCCGTGCCGGGCGGCTACCGGGTCACCGGGCACTGGTTCTTTGCCAGTGGCTGCATGCACTCCTCGGCGCTGCACGGCGCCTGCAAGGTCTTCGACGGAGACGCGCCGCGGTTGCGGCCCAACGGCGATCAGGAGGTGCGGATCGCCTACTTCTATCCGAAGTCGATCGCGCGCATCATCGACACCTGGGACGTCAGCGGCCTGCGGGGCACGGGCAGCCACGACATCGAGGTCGCCGACCTCTTCGTGCCCGAGGAGCGCACGTTCTCGGCGCTCGATCTCCGCGCGCGCGTCACCGGGCCGATGAACCGCATGCACGGGTTCGACCTCGCGGGCTGCGGCTTCTGCTGCGTCGGGCTGGGCGTCGCCCGCGCCGCGATCGACGAGTTCGTCGAGCTGGCCCAGGTCAAGGTGCCGCGCTCGTCCTCCGAGCTCTTGCGCGATCGGGCGATCGTGCAGGCCAAGATCGGCGAGGCCGAGGCGGTGCTGCGCTCGGGCCGGGCGCTCCTGTTCGACGTCGTCGAGGACATGTGGGAGACCGTGCTCGCCGCGCGGCCGATCACGGAGCGGCAGCGCGCCGATCTGCGCCTGGCGATGACCCACGCCGCCCAGAGCGCCGGCACCGCCACGCACATGGTGTGCGCCGCCGCCGGCACCACGTCGATCTTCACGAAGAGCCCGCTGGAGCGTTACGCGCGCGATGCCGAGGTCGTCACCCGCCACAATCAGCTGCAATTCGTCAACTACGAGGCGGTCGGGCGCACGGTGCTCGGTCTCGAATCGAACAGCCCGCTGTTCTAGGCCAAGGGAGAGGGGCAATGTCAGTGACCCGGGATGAGATTCGTGAGGACAAATCGTTCGACCTGCTGACCGACGCCATCCTGGAGCGCGATCAGCCACGCACGACCGATCTCTTCTTCCAGATGGTGGCGCGGCAGGGGCGCTCGGTGAGCGACGCGCTCAGCGTGGTGACGGCCGCGGAGGCACCGTTCGTCCAGGTGCCGAACCACATCAACGTGCGCGACGGGCAGATCACGCTCATCAACAACGACCACACGATTCTCGGCCTCCGGACCTCCACGAGCCTGGCGCCGTTCCTGCCCGAGCCGTATCGCCTGCTGCCGCTGCTGCAGTCCGTCTGGTACATCCCGGCCGGGCTCGACATCTGGAACCAGCTGCTCGGCAAGTATCCCGGCCGGTACGCCACGATGAAAGGCATGCAGGTGCCGCCGCCGAGCTACGGGCCGGTCGTGTGGAATCAGGAGCAGACGCCGATCCGGGAGGCCGGCACCGTCGAGGAGCGCCTGCACGCGCACCTGATCGCCACGATGAGCGGCGACGTGCGCCGGTCCTACGGCCTCTTCCTCGGTCTGGCGGCCGACGAGGAGACGCGCCCGCTCCTCCGCGATCAGCTGCTCTTCCTGGGCCTCATCGACCTGCAAGACACGGTGATCGGCCGGAAGGCGCGCAACACCGGCCACAAGGCGCTGCGGGCTCGCGCGGTTCTCGACCTCGCCGACTTCATGGGGTGGGATCGGTCCCACGGCGTCTATTACATCGGCGTCCCGGACATGGCCATCGGCCCGCTGTACTACTCGCTCTACGACGCGGTCTGCGTGACGGTCACCGCCGAGTTTCCCGATGCCGGGAAGACTCTTAGGCAAACGAATCACACACCGCTCACGCCCGCCGAGGTCGAGGAGATGGTCCCCCTCCTCCTGGAGGCCGACGCGCCGACCGTCTGGAACCGGATCACCACGCACCTGAAAAACGGCAAGTCGATCAGGAGTCTCGGCGACACCATCCAGCTCGGAGCGGCCGAGCTCATCCTTCGCACGACGGTGCCCCGGCAGTTCACGGATGGCCAGCATCCCTTCGATTACTGCAACGTGGCGAACTTCTGGATGCGGACGAGCGACAACCCGTACCAGCCGCGCGTCCTCTACATGATGGCCAACTTCATCAACGACGTGGCCCACTCCAACAAGCTGTTCACGCCGGTGATCGATCGCGAGTGCGCCGGCATCGACACGACGGGCCGGTCGCCGGACGCGCTGCTGCGAGAGCTGGACGAGGCCATTCTGGCGTTCGACGTCGCGCGCAGCACCGCGCTGGCCAACGCCTATTTGAAGTCCGGCGCGGATCGCACGGCCTACCAGGCCGCGGTCGCGGTAACCGCCTGCAAGTTCCAGGACGACCCGCACAACCAGAAGATCACCCATTCGACCTTCGAGGAATACGGCCACAACTCGACGCACTTGAAAGACCGCCTGCTCCTCGCCTCGGTCCGCCTGCTGGCCGGCTGGCCGAAGATGCCGGGCGAGCGCGATTGCTATGCCCGTTTCGTGAAGGAGTGGATCAACAACTAGGCGCCTCGAGCCGGGAGGGACGACCGTGTCATCGGGAAAAGTCGAACTGGTCGAGATTCTCCGGAAGATGATCCTCATCCGCGAGTTCGACCAGCTCGCGATCGAGCTCAGAAAGGCCCGTCGGATTCACGGAGCGCTGCATCCCTACGTCGGCGAAGAGGCTGTGGCCGTCGGCGCGTGTGCCGCGCTGCGCCCGACCGATCGCATCACCAGCACCCACCGGGGCCACGGGCACTGCATCGCCAAAGGGGCCGACATCAACCGAATGATGGCCGAGCTGTTCGGCCGGGTCGACGGCTACTGCAAGGGCAAGGGCGGCTCGATGCACATCGCCGACTTCGCCATCGGGATGCTCGGTGCCAACGGCATCGTGGCCGGCGGGATGCCGATTGCCTGCGGCGCCGCACTGGCCGCCCAGCTGGAAGAGGCGGGGGGCGTGGCCGCGTGCTTCTTCGGTGATGGCGCCACCGGCGAAGGCGAGTTTCACGAGACGCTCAACATCGCCTCGCTGTGGAAGCTGCCGCTGATCTTCGTCTGTGAGAACAATCAGTACGGCGCCGGCAACGCGGTCGAGTCGGTGCGGGCGGTGACCGACATCTCGCTGCACGCCCCGGCCTACGGGATGCCCGGCGTCTCCGTCGACGGCAACGACGTCCTGGCCGTCCGCGACGCCACGGGCGAGGCGGTCGAGCGGGCGCGGCGGGGCGCCGGGCCGACCCTGATCCACTGCAAGACCTTCCGCTCGCTCTTCCACGCCATGCGTGACGTGCCCCCGCCCGAGACGCGGTCGGCCGACCTGCTCGCGGCGTGGCGAGGCCGTGATCGCGATCCCATCACGCGCTTCGAGGACAACGTGACCGGCAACGGGATCGTCACGGCGGCCGAGGTGCTGGCAATCCGCGGCCAGGTCAAGCGCGATCTGGACGCGGCCGTGGATTTCGCCGACGCGAGCCCCTACCCCGATCCCAAGGATCTATTGGTCGACATGTTCGCCGAGTGAGGAGGACGCGCGGTGCGAGAGATCAGCTTCACGCAGGCCCTGGACGAGGCGATGGCCGAGGAGATGCGGCGCGACGAGCGCGTCATCGCCCTCGCCACCACGCGGGCGCCGGCCCTCGAGAACGAGTTCGGCAAGAAGCGCGTCCGCTTCACGCCGATTTCTGAAGCCGCCTTCACCGGGATCGGGCTGGGCGCGGCCGGCAGCGGCTTCCGCCCGGTCGTGCACTGGGGAATGGTCACGTTCTCGTTCGTCGCCATGGATCAGATCGTCAACCAGGCGAGCAAGATCCGCTACATGTTCGGCGGCCAGGCCGACTTCCCGGTGACCTACCGCTGCACCACCGGCGGTGGCGCCCAGACGGCCGCCCAGCACTCGCAGAGTCCCTATTCCATGTTCATGCACCTGGCCGGACTGAAGATCATTCTTCCCTCGACGCCGGCGGATGCCAAAGGGCTGCTCAAGAGCGCCATCCGGGACAACAATCCGGTCATCTCCTTCGAGTGCAGCCGCCTCGCCTCCATCACCGGGCCCGTCCCGGAAGGCGACTACACGATCCCGATCGGCGTCGCGGACGTGAAGCGGGCCGGCAACGACGTGACGGTCGTGGGGCTGGCCTACTACGTACGCGAAGCGCTCGCCGTGGCGGATGAACTCGCCGCGGAGGGGATCTCGATCGAGGTCATCGATCCGCGCACGCTCGTGCCGATGGACGCGGAGGCCATCCGCGCCTCGGTGCGTCGCACCGGACGCCTGGTCGTCGTCGACGAGGCGCCGGCGACCTGCTCGGCGGCGTCCGAAATCGTCGCCCTCGTCACCGAGGACCCCGACACCTTCCACGCCCTCAAGGCGCCGGTGCAGCGCGTGTGCGCGGCCCCGGTCCCGGTGCCGTTCAGCCCGCCGCTCGAGCGGGCGGCGCTCCCGGATCAGACCCGGATCAAGACGGCCGTTCGCCGAGTTCTGGAGGGCGCGGCGATCGCAGTCTGAACTATTTCTTCCCAGTCGGCACGGGCAGGCCAGGAATCTTCACGTTGACGGAGCCCAGGTGGCTCCGGCTGGTGAAGTACAGCGTTTTCCAGTCATCGCCGCCGAAGGCGATGTTGGTAGTGGCAGGAGCCCCGTGGACGATGCGGCCGAGCTTCTTGCCCCGTGGATCCATGACCCAGATGCCTCCGGCTCCGCCGCAATAGACGTTGCCTTCGACATCTACCTTCATGCCGTCGGGAACGCCGGGCTCGTCGCCCCCGAGCTCGGCGAAGATCCGGTCCGTCTGCTTCGCGAGCGTGCCGTTGGGCAACAGGTCGAATGCCCGGATGTGTCGGCGCCGAGTGTCGTTGATGTAGAGCACCGTTTCATCTGGCGAGAAGGCGAGGCCGTTGGGCAGCACGAAGTCGGCGATGAGCAGGCTCATCGTGCCCAGGTCGGGCGTGACGCGGTACACGCCGGCAAAGGTCAGATCCCACTGCTCGGGAGCCAGGGGGCTGGTCCACGGGTCGGTGAAGTAGATGCAGCCGTCGGATTTGACCACGACGTCGTTGGGACGGTTGAGCCGCCGACCCTGGAAGCTGTTCGCGATCACGGTGAGGCTGCCGTCGAGCTCCTGCCGTGTAACCCGCCGGCTGTCATGCTCGCAGGCAATCAGCCTGCCCTGGAGATCCCGGGTCAGCCCGTTGGCCCGGTTCGTCGGCTCCAGGAACACCGACACGCCCTGGGCGGGGACGTACTTCATGCGCCTGTTGTTGTGGATGTCGCTGAACAGCAGATAGCGGCCTTCCTTCCACCAGAGCGGCCCTTCGGCCGGCCCCTGGGGCCCCCCGAATCCCTCGGCCAGCTCCTGGATGGGTTCTGACTTGGCGATGATCTTTTCCAGCTCCGGAGCGATTTGCTCGATTCGACCGTTCATGATGACCCCTTCCTTGCGCTGGCGCTCGTGCCCCTGCGCAGTCTCCTACGACTCATACCACTTCCGCTTGAGCGTTGCCGTCGCGCTATTGGGCCCGGCGCTGTTGGCCTCGACGTAGACTACCTGCCCTGGATGACGCAGCGGCTTGCCGGCGAGGCGGTCGCGGATCCAGTCGCACATCGCCGCATGAAGGGGCGCGGCCCAGTTGTTCGTGCCGCTGTCGCCCCCACCGATGGACGGCATATGATGCTGGTCGGCGAACACCCAGAGCTCGCCCGGCGCCTTCAACTGGTCGAACACCCGGTACACTTCGTCGAGCGGCCCGCGCGGGTCGTATTCCCCGACCGCCAGCAGCGTGGGGCAGGCGATCTTGTCCATGTAGCCCTCGAGCGTCATTGCGCCCATCACGGCGTCCAACTCCGCTTCGGTCCTTGACTGGGTGAGGTACGCGAACAGCTGCTTCCAGCGGGGCGACTCCAGATCCATGAGGAAGTACTTCTCGGCGCAGGACGCGGCGGGCGCCGCGATCGCGCGAATGCGCCGGTCCCGGGCCGCGAACCGCAGTCCCCAGAAGGACCCCAGGCTGATGCTGTAGACGCCGATCCGCTCGGCATCGATCTCTGGGCGCCGCACGAGGTGGTCCAACGCCGCGCTGGCCGCGTCCTCGAAGTTGTCCGCGGTCAGGCGAATGCCCCGGAGGTTGCTCTCCGCGTGCCCCGGACCGTCGAACGAGAACACGTGCATCCCCCGCTGATGGGCGGCGTTGAAGAACGGATGCGGCCAGGCCTCCTTGAGGGTGTCACAGCCCGGGATGTAGAAGACCAACGGTGCTGCGACCCGACCGGGGCAGAGATGCAGGTTGCCGGAGACCTGCGTTCCGTTCCAGGGAATGTCGATGTGCTCGATGCGGTAAGGCGCCAGGGCGATCACCTGCTCGTAGCAGCGGCGAACGCCCGCATACAGGTAGCGCTTCTCGTCGTTGCTCTCGAAGATGATGTGTTGGGCGCCGGCGTAC
>Ga0099827_10001874_pt1 | contig 11274 bp, 12 predicted proteins | sample CZO8metaG_FD_79339 | JGI IMG/M metagenome (GOLD analysis project Ga0099827, IMG submission 79339) | Vadose zone soil microbial communities from the Eel River Critical Zone Observatory, Northern California, USA - CZOApr15con1.8 metaG | ecosystem: Environmental > Terrestrial > Soil > Vadose zone ...
AGAAGACTACCCTGGAGTTAGAGACACGCGAGTGGGATTACCCGGTGCGGCAGTTTATGCGGGAGGTGAGCTAGAGTGGGTACGGCATATGCCCCTAGGTCATGAGAGCCGTCCGAGATGTGCACGGATGACCAAGAGTCGATGGTGCAGGTAGAGAGAGGGAAGACGCCTATGCACGAGCAAGGCTTCAAGGCGAGTTCCACGGGTCTGGTGCATGGGACGTCCCCAGAGCCGTGTGTGGTAGTGATTTTGGGCGTGGCAGGTGATCTGGCCCGTACGACCCTCGTGCCTTCGCTCTATGCCTTGGGATGTCAGAGGTTGTTGCCTGAGCCGTTTGCCCTGCTCGGGGTGGCCCGCAGAGCGTGGGATAACGACACCTTTCGCGATGCAATCCGGACCTATGCCCAGGAGAAAAAAGGCTTTAGCGATGAGACATGGCGGCAGTTTGCCAAGCGCCTCTCTTTTGTGCGCGGGGATCTCGATGCGCCACCGACAGAGGACTATGCCAGGCTGCGTGAACGCCTCAAGGCCGTGCAGGCGGAGCACCACATCCCCGATAATGTGCTATTTCATTTCTCTGTCCCGCCGCAGCTCTATGGGGAAATTGCCCACAAACTTGCTGCCGCCTCGCTCCTCAAGAGTGACAGCGGTGGCTGGCGGCGCCTCATTATCGAAAAGCCGTTTGGCCGCGATGCGGCCTCGGCACAGGCGCTCGACCGTCAACTGCTCAAGGTGGTCAACGAAGCACAAATCTACCGTGTGGATCACTACCTGGGGAAAGAGACGGTCCAAAACATGCTGGTCTTTCGTTTTGCCAATCCGGGCTTTGAGCCTATCTGGAACCACCACTATATTGATCACGTCCAAATTACTGCGGCAGAGGACGAAGGCATTGGTACGCGTGCCGGGTATTACGACACCACTGGAGTGGTGCGTGACATGGTGCAGAGTCACCTGCTGCAGCTGCTCTGCATGGCCGCCATGGAACCTCCAGTGTCCTACGACGGGGTATCACTACGTAACGAAACCGTGAAGGTGTTGCAGGCGATCCGCCCGGTAGACGTCCAGCGTGACTGCGTCCTAGGGCAGTATGGGGCTGGGGAACTCGACAGCCACGAGATACGGGCCTACTGTGACGAGGAGAACGTGCCGCCGGACTCCGCCACGCCCACCTTTGCGGCGCTCAAACTGACGCTGGATAATTGGCGCTGGGCGCGTGTGCCGTTTTACCTGCGCACGGGCAAACGGCTGCCGCGCAAGTGCACGGAAATTAGCATCCATTTCAAGCCCACCCCGCATCTGATGTTTCCTGTCGAGAACGGCGGACAGTGGCACCATAATATTTTGACGTTTTGCCTCCAGCCCGACGAGGGCATTGTGCACACCTTTTTGGCCAAACAACCGGGACCAGACATCTGCATGCGTCCGGTGACCATGCATTTTCGCTATGATCTGACCTTTGGCATTTCTCACCCTCCGAGTGCCTACGAATGGTTGCTCCACGATGCCATGCAAGGCGATCAGACGCTCTTTGCGCGCTCGGATTGGATCTACGAGGCCTGGTCGCTTGTCGACCCCGTGAGCCAATACTGGGAAGCGCAAGGGGCCCGAGACCTGCCTCTCTACCCTGCTGGTACGTGGGGACCCGAGGCAGCGGAGGTTCTCGTGGCACGAGATGGCCGAGCCTGGCATATGGGGTAGGCTATGGGGTAGGCGAGAGCTGGGCACGTCGACAGAGATGGCGGTGGTATGCCATACGGTGCATTAGAGGCAATATCGACAGGGATACTGCCGCGAATATGCAGTGGCTTCTCTGGATGCCAGGTCACGCGAATGTCGAGGGCCTCTAACGCCTGCTGTTTCTCCTCCATGTTGAAGTGTTGCAGGTTGGCGCGGACACGCGCGCAATAGTCACGCAGTGCTGCAACCTCTACCTGCGTCTGCTCTAAACGTCGTTGCTCCGCCTCTGTGCGTCGCCCACCCGTCTTGATACGGTTCGAGGGTACACCGGTACCGGCGATGCCCGTACACGTCGAGGTAGCCAGACAGGCTACGACCACACTGACCGCACCGCAATCGTCCACCCACAAAGAGATAGTCATATTTGCGATTGCATCTGCTGGTTTGCGCATTGCGGGCCAACTGCGCTTGTGCCGCGTCGAACAGTGCGTGATCAATGATGGGCGGTACGGAGATCTCTGTCCAGTCTGCTCTGGGCACGGCACACCAGCGGGTCTTTTTGTCGGGATTCGTCTTGCCTGCAATGCGTTGGTACTTGCCATAGTAGAGACGTCCAATGTCAGCAGTGTTGCTGAGGATGTGATTGACCGTGCTTATGTGCCACCCACCCGGCCCTTTACGGCGCTAGGCGGGCAGTGGCACGCCCCTCTCTCGTCAGCGTCGCAGCAATGCGCTTCAGCGAGTACCCCGGGGTTGTATAGAGGGTAAAGATCCGTCGCACCAACACTGCGGTTGGCTCCACGAGGTTTGACAAGGCTGATGCGTGGGCATGAGGGGACACGAGGAGAGGACCAAACGGCCGTTCGGTACGGCGAACCAAACGGCCGTAAGGAAGCACACACGAAGGGGTTATGTCCCCCTCACAGGCTGTATCGGTCGCGAGGGCGTCCAACTTGAGCGCGCTGGGGAGGCTCCGAATCCATGCCTTGCAGCGAATCCGACTCAGGTGGCAAAGAGGAGCGCGGGCGCCGCATGCCGCCCGGGGCCACGCCCTCGCCTCTCCCGGCGGGAGAGGGTGGCGTTTGGCGGGCAGGCAACTCTCGGGACCCGGAGCATTGCAGGGCTCGTGCGCTTCCTTGATGGCCGGCAACCGCACGAGCCCTTACGCCACAAGGAGGACGTATCCTCATATAGAAGAACGACGCAGCACGGCGTTTGGATGCTGCCCGCCATACCACGCCAGCAGTAGTGCCTCAGCTCGGCCATGATGCTTCCGTAGGCGCAGGTCAGCACCAGGGTAGAGCTGTTGCGCGCGCCAGCGGCACTGCTCTTTGTCCTTCGACACGCCCAGAGCCCGCTTCCCGACCTGCGGCCGTACCCTGGTGTGGGGAAATTGCAAGGCGGCGAGCATGCCCAGCCAGACGCCAAATCCCACGCCTACGGTGAACATGCTCCGCATCTCCTGTCCCGGCATGCTCTGCGCTTCTTCGATCACCATATGGGCCTGTGGGCCTGCATAGGGCGCTAGGAGCGCCACCAGGCTGGGGACGTCGTATTCCTGGCGTGTACCCCGACTGGTGCGCAGGGTGAGAACAGGCGTGTCACAGAGGGCCTCAACAGATCCCGCAGATACCGCAGGCCGGCGAGCGTCGAGACTACGGCATCACGCCGGGTGTCTGGCGTCTGGCCGTAGGGGGCGCCCGTGGTGTGGGTCACCTGGAAGAGGCCTTCCACACCGGTGTGACTCTTGGCGTTGGGGTTAAAATTCGACTCCTGTCGTACCAGGCTGAGGGCTAACGCGGGATCAATCCGCAAGCGCTGGGCGGCGGCCACAATGAACGGGTTCACCGCGTCTGGGACCGGCTCAGTGTCAGGCGTCAGGGCATTGCCGCGCTGGTCTGGTAATGATGCCTGCGGTTGGGGCGCATAGGGGTTGCGCCCATAGCCGAGATCCTCCGGTTGAGAGGCAGCACCGGTGGCAGGTGGCACCGGTGGGGATTGTGGCGGGGGCGCCAGGTCGAGGATACGCTGCATGCGCTGATGGCGGCGTGGCGCGGACTCCTCCGCAGTCAGTGCGCCAGCGGACTCGAGCGTTGCCTCTTGGACACTGCGCACGACATCCTTTATCATTTCGAGTTGCACCGTGATGGTCTTGGGCAAGTCGGGGAGCATGCCCGTGGTGATCAGCCGCAGAGCCGTTTCCAGCTATAGACCTTAAGAAAAAGATTTTCTGAAGATGGATTGACGAGCAGTCACACATCGGGGAAATTCCTCCCCAAGAGACCCCCATCTCATTGTGGAGGAAAGGCCCGATGCGCTGCTCCATGCGCATCCGATCTTCCGGGGTGGTGAGCGGTCGCTGTGCCAGAGCCTTATCCACGGCCGCCACGTGCGTGGGGCTTGGGGGCTGCCCCGTCCGCGCCAGTTTCTCACCGAACAACTCATGCATTAGGGCATTGCGCTCGGTGCCCAAGCCATAGCCAAGCACCTGCATGCTTTTGCGCTCGAGTTCTCGCCGCTGCACGGCCGTGCTGTACTTCACAGGGCACCGTCTCCACAGCGTCTACGGCTTCTCCTACCACCTGAAAGACCGCATTACCATGGACGACCTGACGTTCCGTGTCCAGTATGTTATTCGTCTGGAGTTGAACACTATTGCGGCCCAGATGTGGCGCAACAATATTGACCTGTACTATGGCACAGCCTGTTTTGAATCACCGCTCTGGCAGCGCCCAGTACCGAGAGGTCGCCAAGGGACTGATTGAGGGGGATGATATCGGCATGCTTAAATTGCTTTTCCATCGCGAGTCGCACATAGTGCTCGGTGTGCATGCTATTGGCGAGCGCGCCGCGGAAATCACCCATATCGGTCAGGCCGTGATGACCTGTGAGAGTACGATCGAATACTTTGTCAACACGGTGTTTAAATATCCCACCCTTGCTGAGGCCTACAAGATTGCCGCCTTTGATGGCCTGGACAAGTTGTAGGCGGTGCTCTGAGACGGTGGAGCGCTGGCACGATGCGTCACACTATAGAGGATTCGGGGGCAGAGTGTGTCTCGGAAGGCAGGGCACTGGCCATGGGAGTGTGCCATGGGCGGGAAGTCGGCGTTACGTCAGCTCAGTGTGGAAAATCAGTAGATTTTTCTTGTATCTATTTGAAAAAGAAAGAGTGGTGTCTTAGCGTATATTTTTGCCCGCCTTTGCCCGCTACCCTGGGAAGCCATGCAGAGCATGAGCATGAATGGTTTTAACTCCATAATTGACGAAGCATTCTTGAGAATGTATAGTTTTACTAAACACACTGTGATCTTGGTGTGAAAAGAGATTGTCTCAGGAGAAGGTTTCTTTAGACTATGAGAAAGGTCCTTGGAAGTTTATCTGACTCTGCTGTAGAGAACAAAACGGATTCTCCGGGAGAGAGCATGATTTGTTTATTCAAACTAAACAAAAGGAAATCATTCGCTCTTAAAACAGAGCGCTCGTTTGTGGTGTGTGTCTCAAGGGACGGTCGCAGGCGTTCTTTTCTGCACCCCGAGGGGAACTTCTAGGCAAGCTAGAGAATTGGGATAGGTGCAAGGCTTGGTCATCGCGGCGGCTGTCCAGATACAGTAAGGACTCCTGGCCACTTCGTTAATATTTACTCATATGAGCTACTGTTGATGCATTCATGAAGCCCGTGTTTTACGTCGTTTGTCGCCAAGAATGCATGAATTTGCCTCTAAAGCACCCTTATCTCCCCTTAGGAAGACGAGGATCTCGTCGGTATGATAGTCCAACAGGAAGCTAAGGTATTGTCCGAGCTGAACACGCAAGCATTGCTCATTCGCAGTGTTGAGCATCGCCTACTTGAATTGTTTGCACAGGGTAAATTGTCCGGTACCGTGCATACCTGTATTGGTCAGGAATGGTCAGGGGTTGCCATCGCTGCGGCTCTACAAGAAGGCGATTTACTGTTCAGCAATCACCGCTGCCATGGACACTACCTAGCCTGGACCAACGATGTTGAGGGCCTCATTGCAGAACTCATGGGGAAGCAGACTGGCATGTGTGGTGGGCGGGGAGGTAGTCAGCATATCTGCTCCCAGGGGTTTTTCAGCAATGGCATCCAAGGGGGTATTGTCCCTGTAGCCGCTGGCCTTGCGTTTGCCCAAAAACTTACCGGCATGCCTAATATTACAGTAGTATTTATTGGTGATGGGACCCTGGGGGAAGGAGTACTGTACGAGACCCTCAATATTGCTGCCAAATGGGATCTCCCCTTGTGCGTGGTACTGGAAAATAATCTCTATGCCCAGAGTACGCCCCAGCACCTGACCTTGGCTGGCGATATTCTTGCACGAGCAGCGGCATTCGGTATCAAAACCGCGCAGGGTAATACCTGGCAATCGGAGGCACTCCTTGCCATCGTGGCCGAGTGTGCAGCCTACGTGCGTCGCCAGTGTGTACCGCTCTTCCTACAGATTGATACGTATCGACTGCGGGCGCACTCCAAAGGTGATGACGACCGCGACCCGCAGGAAGTGCAAGCCTATTGCGGCAAGGATCCCTTAACACTGTTCATACGGGAACATGACTCAGAGGATCTCGCCGAGCTTATGGCACAACATACCGCCCGTATTGATATGGCAGTGGCATGTGCGGAAGCAGCCCCCGATGCTGAGGCTATAGAAACGGATGACGAGGTCCCGATGTGTGCCTGGCCCGTGTGGGAGCGAACATGCTTGACAACGTCTGAACGCGTTGTCCATGTGCTACATCAGGCATTGCAGCGCAATATGCGCCGGAATGCCCGGATCCTGCTGTTGGGCGAGGATATTGCTGGACCCTATGGGGGTGCCTTCAAGGTCACGCAAGGTCTGAGCCAGGAATTTCCTGATCGAGTGCTCAATACGCCAATCAGTGAGGCCGCCCTAGTAGGCATGAGTAGTGGTCTAGCCCTGCAGGGCTGGTTGCCAGTGGCCGAAATCATGTTTGGGGACTTTCTGACGTTGGCGTTTGATCAATTGCTTAATCATGCCGCCAAGTTTCGGTATATGTACAACGAACAAGTGCGTGTGCCGTTTATTGTGCGCACGCCGATGGGTGGCAAGCGTGGGTATGGCCCGACACACAGCCAGAGTCTTGAAAAACATTTTATGGGGATCCCTGGCACAAGGATGCTGGCGTTGCATGCGCGTTATGATCCGGGACAAGTGTACGATGAGTTGTTCGGATCGATTGATCGGCCGACTCTCGTGATTGAGAACAAATTGCTCTATGGCCAGCGTATAACAGACGAGGTGCCGCCCGGCTTTGTACTCGAACATAGTAACGAGCGCTTTCCAACGACCCGGCTGCGCCCTGAAGGCCCCCCTGACGTTACCATACTCTGTTATGGCGGGATGTTGACAGAAGCCGAGAGTGCCATTGACCAATTATTCGATGTGCATGATCTCATCTGCGAAGTGATCTGTCCTATCCAACTGTATCCTCTGAATCCGTGGCCTATTGTAGAGTCTATCCAGCGCAGTGGAAGATTGCTCGTGGTCGAGGAAGGACTCAGTTTCGCGGCATTTGGGGCGGAAGTCATTGCACAAGTCGCCGAGAGCGCGCCGAGGGTGCTACGGCAAGTTCATCGTGTGGCCCCCCCTCGCCAACCTATTCCTGCTTGTGGACCGCTGGAGAAAGCGCTCCTGCCCGGTGCGTCCCATATTGTCAAAGCAGTTATGGAGCTCGTCCAGCATGTCTAAGCGCATGCCAGTGATTATTCCGCGGGAAAACGTCAACGACGAAACGGTCACGCTCGTCAACTGGTGCGTGGAGAATGGGACGCTTGTGGAGGCAGGTCAAGCTCTGGCGGACGTTGAAGGTAGCAAGGCGGTGTTTACAATTCCCGCACCCTTAGCAGGAGTCGTGCAGTATACCCTGAGCCCCGGGCAGGAGGTGGAAGTGGGGGGGGTGTTATGCATGATAGAGGGGAACGAAGCACTACCCCCCCCTGCCGAGGCGCTTCCAAGCCAGCCTGAGACCACGCAGGTGGCGACAACCCCAGTGTCCCAAAGCGATGAGCTGCGACCAGTGGCAGAGACAATGCCGGTTCTGACCGAAGCTGGCAACGGTACCACGGCCGTATCTTCTGGACTGCGCCATCCGCGGTTTAGTCAGAAAGCCGCAGCTTTGCTCCAGCAACATGGCCTTGCTCCCGAGCTTTTTATGGGTCAGGGGTTGGTCCGAACGCAAGAAGTACTGCAGCTACTAGAAGGGCATGAGCTGCGGACAGCTTCCCCTCCCGATGCTGGGCTGACATGGCACGCGGACGCTGCCTCCTCGCGCCCTGAGCCTGTGGCAGCGCTTGGCGTCCCTGTGCACACGGTGCAGCTGTCACGGCATAAACACACTGAGAGACGCTATCTGGCGTCGAGCTTCTCCAATACCCTCCCCAGCATGGTCACGGTAGCGGTACCAACGCGTGGTTTGCGAGCTGCCGCCGCAGAATCTCCTAGGTTCTCTGGCAGTGTGACGGCGTTGATACTCTTCGAAGTCGCTCGACTCCTGCACAAATATCCGGCTTTTAATGCGTTTTATGCCCGCGGTGCCATGCATGTCTATGAGGAAATCAATATTGGCTTTGCCGTCGATGCTGGGCATGGTCTGAAGGTGCCGGTTATCCACCAGGCTGACACCAAGAGCCTCCAGGATATTGCGAGCGAAATGCAGGAGTGCCTCCTCAACTACCTGGAGAACACGCTACGAGTGGAATCGCTGGTTGGCGGCACGTTTACCATTACCGATTTGTCGAGTGAAGGGGTTTTTACCTTCTATCCGCTGATCAATCAGGGCCAGTCGGCTATTTTAGGCGTTGGCGGGGAATTTTTTCTGCCTCATAGCCCTGAAGGCCTGTTCAACCTTATATTGTCGTTTGATCACCAGCTTGCTGAAGGACGGCAGGCCACCCAGTTTTTACAAGATCTGGCCTATCGCCTGCAGGCATATAGTGCCGTGTTGCAGAGTGACATGAGCCCTAAGGCGGGCGCGGAAGAGTTGCATTGTGCTCGCTGCCTGGCGTCATTGAGTCAGCTCCAACGTCTCGGCACGGTCCAGCAGGAGGAACATTTTCTCGTGCAAACTGTACAACCCGACGGCAGACATGAATACCGTTGTGATACCTGTTTGCAAGGGTGGTAAAATGGAGCAACAGGACCTCCTCCAGCACACTGTGGCGACCTTCCTGGGGGTAGAGCCACAGCACATCCAACCGGCCTTATCTCTCACCGGCACACGCCTGCACGATTCCCTGGCGCGCACCAAGTTATATATAGCTCTCCAGCAAAACCTGGGAATACAATGTCCAGCCGTGTTTACGGCGCGGACATATGGAGAGTTGCACACCGCAGTGTTTGGCACACCGGCAGCAGCGCCTGAGACCGCTCCTCCGCCGTCCAGACAAAGTGCGGCTGGGGACGCAGTGCTCTCTGAGCAGGTCAGCCTGGTAGGGGGGCTTGGATGCGGTATTGATATCGAGATGGTAGACAATCTCCCGCAGGCACAAGACTACTGGGAAGATCCCTTCTATATAGCAACGTTCACCGCGTCCGAAACGGCCTATTGCCTTTTGCAGGCAAGTCCTCCTCTACACTTTGCGGCGCGCTGGTGCGCCAAAGAGGCCCTGAAAAAGTGTGATCCAGCCTATAGCCATATGGCCATGAACCAGCTCGAAGTGGCTCTCACGGCAACGGGAGCCCCAGTGCTCCAGAGCGCCACGCATGGGACGTGGGAACGTCTGCCGGTAACTGTGAGCCTGTCCCATACCACGTCTATGGCAGCGGCTGTTGTGATCAAATCCCCGGCGGTCAATGGCACTCACCAGAGTCGAACAGCCCCAGTGGCGCTACCATCTTCTACGGTCTCTGTACGGCCAGTTCCAGCCTCGTCTTCAATGTCTACGCCACGGCTGAAGGAGCGGTTACTGCCGACGCTACTCGGCATAGGATCTCTCGGGGTGGCAGTATGGGCCTTGGTACGCACCTGGTAAGCAGCGGGGCGCTGCGGAGGACACATGCGTCTCTTCTTGGGAAAATGCCTGGCAAAAGGTCGTGAGATCTGGGGACGCAGTTGGATGCGTTTCGCGGGTATACCCGGTGTGGGTAGAGTGGCGATGGGCATTGCCGCCTGGTGGTATCCGCCCTATAGAGGCCGACTCATTTTGGCGGGCATGCATCGACGAGGCTATATTGCCCCGAGTGCGACGCTGCACCATACGGCACTCCGCCTTGGGGAACACATATTTATTGGTGATCGTGTGCTCATTTACCAGGCGGATCAAGACAGTGGCCCTGTGGACATTGGGACGCGTGTACGTGTGTCTAGCGAAGTCATTATCGAGACGGGAGCAGGCGGAGGGCTGACAATAGGGGATGACACATACGTCCACCAACGTTGTCAATTTTCGGCATACCAGGGTTCCATTCGCATCGGGCGTGGAGTGTCAATTGCCCCCTACTGTGCCTTTTATCCTTACAACCACGGGATGGCCCCTGACCTGTCTATTCGCCGGCAACCTTTGCGCTCTCGCGGCGATATTATTATCGAGGACGAAGTCTGGCTGGGATATGGGGTTATCGTGCTGGATGGTGTGCGGATTGGCTATGGGGCGGTAGTCGGCGCAGGCTCAGTTGTGGTCCATGATATTCCCCCTGGAGCTGTAGCACAAGGCGTACCAGCGCGTGTGATCATGTTCCGGAGTGACTTGCCGAACCACAACGATATCCGCATGTCCATAAAGGAGGCATAGTGTACAGGGCAAACGCATTTGAGTATTGCAAGCCTCTCGCCTCAAGAGTATGCATGGTAGTCGAAAATATTAGCCGCAAAGGGCGTGTTGTCTGAGTGTGCGCCATGAAAATATGACGATGGAATGCATGAACTCATGCGCAAGGGGGGTGACCAGACTCCACCACGCTCTGGGGTCAATTACAGGCCGACATGAAACACCGTTGTATCACAGCAGGAGGAGCTTCCGATGAGCTCTGTGAACGTAGGCAAACGCATTCGGCAGCTCCGCCTCGGCTTAGGGATGTCTGTACGGGCCCTCGCCGCCAAGACTGGCTTTTCTCCCGGTCTTATTTCCCAGGCGGAAAACGGCCAGGTCACGCCGTCTATTGGGTCGCTGGAACGCATTGCCATGGTCCTCGGGGTCAGCCTCGGCAAGTTTTTCGCGGAGCCAGAGACCAGCACTGTGCATCTGATGCGCGCCAGCGTTCGTCCGAAGCTCACCAGCACCTGGTCGCCGGTCTCGATCGAGGCCCTCGCTCCCCTGGATGAGGCGGGAAAGCTGGAGCCCGTCATGCTCATCATGGCGCCAGAAGGACGTAGCGGGAAATTTCCCGCTACGCCTAGGGGAGAGAAGTTTGCCCTCGTTATTGAAGGGGAGGTCACCCTGACGCTGGGGGACGAGGTGCATGTCCTCAAGACAGCCGACGCGATTACGTTTACCCCAGCAACCCCATATGAGTGGGCTAATATCAGCGCCGGACCCACCCAGGTGGTGATCGTCACTGAACGCGTGTTGTCTGAGAGGCCAGCGCCACGCACGAGGAAGGTGATTCAGAGCTG
>Ga0099827_10001875_pt1 | contig 11272 bp, 9 predicted proteins | sample CZO8metaG_FD_79339 | JGI IMG/M metagenome (GOLD analysis project Ga0099827, IMG submission 79339) | Vadose zone soil microbial communities from the Eel River Critical Zone Observatory, Northern California, USA - CZOApr15con1.8 metaG | ecosystem: Environmental > Terrestrial > Soil > Vadose zone ...
ACACCGCCAGCTCGTTCCCGCTGGGATCGGTGAAGTGGAATCGGCGGCCGCCCGGGAACGGGTAGGTCTTTCGGACGATCTTCCCGCCCGCCTGCTTGATCTTCGCTTCAATCGCTTCGAGCTGGACGGCGTAGATCACTACCAGTGGATTGGCGGGCCGCACGGGCGCGTCCTTCGTGAAGCCGCCGCTCAGACGACCATCCTGGAAGCTCGTGTAGTCCGGTCCGTAATCCTGGAACCGCCAGCCGAAGACCTTCTCATAAAATTCCCTGGTCCGGCTCACGTCGGTTGCGCCGAATTCGACGTAATCGACTCGCCGGTCCTGATCGCTCCGCGCCACCGGCGTCTCCTTCCGCTGATGACGTCCAAGATAACTTCCTGTTTGACTTCCCTGGGACCGACCGCTAGCCTTCGTCGTGCGTAGCACGTCAAGGCGGGGCTTGGCCAATGCGCCGGTCCCGCCTTTTCGTTTCCCCCCTCACGCGGGCGGATCGATGGCGAAGGAAGAAGCGATCGAGATCAACGGCACCGTCGAGCAGGTGCTCCCCAACACGACGTTCCGCGTCCTGCTCGAGAACGGCCACTACGTGCTCGCGACGATCGCGGGGAAGATGCGGCGATTCCGCATCCGCGTGCTCGCCGGCGATCGGGTCACGCTCGCCGTGTCCCCCTACGACCTCACACGCGGGCGCATCACGTACCGGTACAAGTGAACCGGGCGCTGGCGCGGACGGGCCTCGTCAAAGACGGCGGCCCGCCCCGCTGCCCCCAATGCGCGCAGCGTCTCGCGTTCGGGACCGATCGGCTCGGTCGCACGACGGAATCGTGCGGCTGCGGGTACCGGGCCTACGTGCAGGTGCGCGCCACCGAGCCCGGCATCCTGGCCCCTCCCGCTCTTGCGGACCCTCCCGTTTGAGGCCACTCTAGCCCGCCCTCTTCAGGACCTTCTGTTGCGTTTCGCTACCCTCGCGCCTGTCCTCGCCGTCGCCCTGGCATTCCCAACAAACGCCGCATCGCAGGGGGCGCGCGTCGAGATCACCGTGCCGGCGACGCTGCGCGGCGCGCCCGTAACCGGACGCATGTACGTGTTCGTGACACGGCACGACGACGTCGAGCCGCGCCTCCAGGTGCGTCACGAGAGCGATTGCACCCCGTTCTTCGGCGTGGACGTCGCACAGCTCGTGCCCGGCGCCCCCGGGGTGATCGACGGCACGACCCTCGGCTATCCGGTGGCGAGCCTCACGGAGATCCCCGCGGGCGAGTACTACGTGCAGGGGTTGCTCAACGTGTACTCGGAGTTCCACCGCGCGGACGGGCACGCGCTCTGGCTGCACGACGATCAATGGGAAGGCCAGCAGTTCAACAAGTCGCCGGGGAATTTGGTGAGCGCGGTCCGGAAGGTCCATCTCGATCCGGCCCGATCGGACACGATCCGGCTCGAGCTCACGCGCGTGCTCCCGCCGATCGACCTGCCGCCGGACACGAAGTGGGTCAAGCACATCAAGATTCAGAGCAAGCTGCTCACCGCCTGGTGGGGACGACCGATCTACCTCGGCGCGACGGTGCTACTGCCGCGCGGCTACGACGCGGATACGGCCCGTCGCTATCCCACCGTGTACCAGCAGGGGCACTTCACCCTCAATCCGCCATTCGGGTTCTCGACCGACAGCACTCCCGAGACCGCGGCGGAACGGGCGGCGCGGCTCGCGCGCAGTGCGCGCGAGCCCGGGTTCGAGTTCTATCGGGCGTGGAGCGCTCCCAATTTCCCGCGCCTAATCGCCGTGACGTTCCAGCATCCCACGCCGTACTTCGACGACTCGTACGCCGTGAATTCGGCGAACAATGGCCCGTACGGAGACGCGCTGCTGCAGGAGCTCATTCCCTATCTCGAGGAGCACTTCCGGATGATCCGCGAGCCGTGGGCGCGCGGGCTCACGGGCGGGTCGACCGGCGGTTGGGAGGCGCTGGCGCTCCAGGTGTACCACCCGGACTTCTTCGGCGGGACGTGGGTGCTGTACCCGGACCCGGTCGACTTCCGCAACTACGAGATCCCCGACATCTACAGCGACACGAGCGCGTTCGTGCATCAGGTGGCGGAATGGCTGACCGCGGACGTGCCGGCGGAGCAGGAAGTGACCGGCCAACCGCGCATCAGCATCCGGCAGGAGAGTCAGTTCGAGGTGGTGCTCGGCAGCCGCGCTCGCTCGGGCGAGCAGTTCGCGATCTGGGAGGCGACGTACGGTCCCGTGGCGGCGGACGGCTACCCGGCCGAGCTGTGGAATCTCCGCACCGGAACGATCGACCGTAGCGTGGCCGAGTATTTCCGCACCCACGACTACGACCTGCGTGATTACCTGGAGCGGAACTGGGCGAGGCTCGGGCCCAAGCTCAAGAGCCAGATCCATGTCTTCACCGGCGACATGGACACCTTCTACCTGAACCTCGCCGTGTACCGGCTGGAGGAGTTCCTCACCCGCACCCGCCCCGCGGCCGACGCCGAGTTCGTTTACGGACGCCCCATGAAGCCGCACGGCTGGCAGCCGTGGACCAACGCCGAGCTGATGCGGATCATGGCCCGGCACATGGAGCGGCGTCGGCCGCGGCGATGAGCCTACATCGCGCCGGGAGCCGACCGCCGCGCGTCGAGGCTGATCGGGCCAGCGCCGAAGTGCGTGATCAAGAGCGCGGCGCCGAGCATCGACACATTCTTCATGAACAGCGCCATCTGCACCCCGCGCATCATCGGGTCGGTCACCGCCCAGAAGTTGTGCATCATGAGCGACACGGGCACCAGGAACAGCACGATCAGCCAGCCGCCGATTTTGGCCTTGTAGCCGAGCGTGATGCTCAAGCCTCCGAGCGTGGCGATCACACCCGACAGCGGGACCAGCAACCCCGGGGCCGGCACCCCCGCCTGGGCGGCGTATCCGATATATCCCGCGGAGAAATGCCCGAATGCCGTCATCAAAAAGATGGCGGAATAGAGGAGTCGACCGAGGGGAACGAGGTAGACCACGGGAATCCCCTTTCTGTGGTAAGAGAACGAATCAGGACGTCAGCGCGCTGAGCGCGTTCTGCAGACTCGCCGCCTCGCCCGCCTTGAGCGCGCCGACGATGGCGCGTTGCGCTTCGGCGAGCGCACGTACGCCCTTGGCATGCGCCTGCGTGCCTGCGGGTGTGAGCTCGGCCAGGACGCTGCGGCGGTCGTCGGGATCGGCCCGGCGGCGTACCAGGCCGTCTTTCTCGAGGCGATCCATCAGCTGGGTGATGTTGGAGCGCACGCAGTGCTGGCGCGCGGCCAGGTCGGACAGGGGTAACGGCTCCTCCGCCTCCGCCAGGAAGTGCAACACCGCGAGCTTCGCCAGGGACAACCCGGCCGGGCTCAGGGCCGCTTCGAGGCGCGCCTCCATGGCGTCCGCCGCGCTCAGGAACGAGAACACGAGGGACTCGGCCGTCGGGCGGCGCGCGCCCTTTCGGGGACGCTTGCGCACGCCTTCATTATGACTCACTCCTGGGCGGTCGGCCACCCGGCCCCCACGGCGCGATACAGCTGTACGGCGGTGACGAGCTGGTCCCGCTCCGCCTGGGTGAGTGCCAGCTCGGCGCCGAACAGGCCGCGCTGCGCGTCGAGCACATCGAGGTAGCTCGACACCCCGTTCCGATAGCGCATGTCCGCGAGCTCGAGCGCCCGGCGCAGCGCGATCACCTGGCGCTCCTGGGCGGCGCTCCGATCCTGGGCGGTCCGCAACCCCACGAGCGCGTCTTCCACTTCGCGCAGCGCTACGAGCACCGTCTGCTCATAGCGCGACCGCGCCTGCGTGGCACGCGCCCGGGCGACGTTGACCTGCTCCCCCGCCCCCGGCCGTCCCTCTTTGAACAGCGGGATTGAGACGCCGGCGAACGCCTGCCAGATGTTGGTTCCCGACCCGAACCACTTGGACCACTCGGTGCTCTGGGTGCCGTACTGTCCGGTGATGGTGAAGGTCGGCAGGAACGCGGCCTGCGCCACGCCGATCCGGGCCGTGGCGGCGCGGAGCGTCGCTTCGGCGCTCCGGACGTCCGGCCGGTTGCCGAGCAGGGCGGACGGCACGCCGGCCGGGACCGGAATCAAGCCCGCCATCTCGGTGAGCGCGCGGCCCCGCGCGATCGCGCCAGGGTTGTGTCCCACCAGCACGCTGAGCGCGTTCTCCTGCTGGGCCACCTGACGCTCGAACTCGGCGACGCTCGCGGCCGGACTCGCCACCTCGGCTTCGAATTGCCGCACGTCGAGCTCCGAGATCAGGCCCTGGTCGAGGCGCCGGCGGGCGAGCGCGAGCGTTTGCCGCCGCGAGTCCAGCGTGCGGCGCGCGATGGCGAGGATCAAATCGGCCGCGCGCAGGTCGAAGTAGGCCGTCGCCACGTCGCCGATGAGCGACAATTGCAAGGCGCGCCGATCTTCTTGGCGGACCGCGAGATCCGAGCGCGCGGCGCTGGTGCTGCGGCGCAGCCGGCCCCACACGTCGAGCTCCCAGCTCACGTCGGCCGTCGCCCGGTACACGTTGTAGGTGAACGACCCGAACGTGCCGAATACCGTCTGGTTGCGGCCAGCCTGACCGTTCGCCGACAGCTCGGGCAGGAGGGCGCCCCGGGTGGCGCGGTAGCGGGCGCGAAACTCGTCGATCACGGCGAGCGCGGTGCGCATGTCGCGGTTTGCCCGCAGGCTCGTGTCCACGAGCTGCCGCAGCACGGAGTCCTGGATCAGGTCGAGCCACCGCAGGGCGGCCGTCGAGTCCATGCGCGGCCCCTGTGATGTGGTGTCGTACGAAAACGGCAGGCGCGCCGTGTCGGCGCCGGCCGGCAGCAGCGTGTCCCGGCTGGTGCGCAACGAGTCGTAGAACCGCCGGAGCGAGTCTTCCGATGCCGCGCGCGGCCGCCAGCCGTCCGGCATGCCGAGCGACGAGCGGCGATATCCCGGTCCCACGGCGCACGCCGCCGTGAGAGCGATCAGGGCGAACAGTGCGAGTACCACGAGACGTCGCATGTCAGTCGCCCTCCACCGCAACGGGCACGGCGTGCGGCGCGGCGGCATCCGCGCTGCGGCGGAACAGCCCGCGCTCGCTCAAGGTCCGGATGGCCGTGAAGAACAGCGGGATAAAGAACACGCCGACCAGCGTCGCCACGAGCATCCCGAAGAAGACTCCGGTCCCGATCGAGTGACGGCTCGCCGCACCGGCTCCGCTCGACGTCAACAACGGGGCCACACCCAGGATGAAGGCGAACGAGGTCATGAGGATCGGCCGCAGCCGTTCGCGGCCGGCCTCGAGGGCCGCCTCGCGAATCGAGCGCCCCTGGGCGCGCAGCTCGTTCGCGAACTCGACGATCAGGATCGCGTTCTTGGCCGCGAGCCCGATCACCACGATCAATCCGATCTGCACGTACACGTCGTTGGCCATGCCGCGCAGCCACACGCCGAGCAGCGCGCCCAGCGTGCCGAACGGCACACCGAGCAGCACCGCGAACGGGATCGACCAGCTCTCGTACTGCGCCGCGAGCACCAGGAACACCATGATGAGTCCGAGGGCGAACACCAGGCCGCCCTGGCCGCCTGAGGCGCGCTCCTGATACGACTGACCGCTGAAGGCGTAGCCCACACCGCGGGTGGCATACTTGTCCTGGGCGAGCCGTTCCACTGCGTCCAGCATGTCCCCGGAGCTTCTCCCCAGCCCCGGGGCCCCGACCACCAGCGCCGACGTGAATCCGTTGAACCGGGTGATGACGCTCGGCCCGGCCCGGAATTCCGTCCGGGTGAGCGCCGACACGGGCACCATCTGTTGATTCGGCCCCCGGACGTACAGCCGGCCGATGTCCTCGGGCGTCTGGCGGAACCGGGCCTGCGCCTCGGCCTGCACCCGATAGGTCTTCCCGTACCGGTTGAAGTCGTTGATGTACAGCGTCGACAGGGATGCCTGCAGCGTCTGGAACAATTCGGAGAGCGAGATCCCGAGCGCCTTCACCTTCTCGCGGTCCACCTGCACGAACAGCTGTGGCGTGTTCACCCGGATGGTGGGGTACACGCCACGCAGCTGTGGCAGCGCGTTGGCGTCAGCCGCAAACTCGCCTGCCAGCCCGGCGAACCGCGTCACGTCGTTCACTCCGCGGTCCTGGAGATTCAGCTCGAGGCCCGCGGTCGTGCCCAGACCGATGATCTCGGGGAGGTTGAACGCGAAGCCGCGCGTCTGCTGCAGCTGGAAGAGGAAGCCGTTCACGGCGCCCAGCACCGCCGGGAACTGGTCCCGCGCGGCGCTCCGCTCGTCCCACGGCTTCAGCATGACGAACATGATCGCCGCGTTCGTCTGGTTCGCGTTCTGGATGAAGTTGAGGCCGACCAGCGCCACCACGTGATTGATCGCCGGCTGTTTTAGGAGGAACGCTTCCACCTGCTTCACCACCGCTTCCGTCCGCTGGCGCGAAGCGTTGTCGGGAAGCTCGATGAGCATCCCGAAGTATCCCTTGTCCTCACTCGGGATGAACCCGGTCGGCACGGACCGCACGAGAACGAACAACAGGGCGACCGCCACCGCGAAGGCGCCGAAGAACGTTCGGGGACGGTCGATCACGCGACCGGCGGCGCCGAGATAGCGCTCAGTGACGGCGCGAAACCCGCGATTGAAGCGATCGAAGATCCGGTTGAAAGCGCTCGCCACCGCGCCTTTCGTTTGCGTTGCGCCCTCTGGCACGGGCCGCAGCAGCACGGCGCACAGCGCCGGGGTCAGGGTCAGCGCCACGATGCCGGACAGCACCACGGAGACCGCGATGGTGATGGCGAACTGCTTGTACATGAGTCCCGTGATGCCCCCGAGGAACGCCACGGGGACGAACACGGAGCACAGCACCAGCACGATGGCGATCAGCGCTCGGCTCACCTGCCGCATCGCCCGGTCGGCGGCGACGGCGGGTGACACCCGGTCCTGGGCCATGATACGCTCTACGTTCTCGATCACCACGATCGCATCGTCCACGACGATGCCGATCGCGAGCACCAGGCCGAACAGCGTGAGCAGGTTGATCGAGAAGCCGAGCACCTGCATGCCGAAGAAAGCGCCGATGACGGAGACCGGCACGGCGAGGACGGGGATGAGGGTGGCCCGCCAACTCTGCAAGAAGACAAAGACCACGAGCGTCACGAGCAGCATCGCCTCGAACAGCGTCTTCACGACCTCCTTGATCGACTCGGTGACGTAGGGCGTCGTGTCGAACGCGATCGACCAGCGCACTCCCGCGGGAAAGCTCTTGGCGAGCTCGGTCATGCGGGCCACGACCTCGCGCTTCACCTCGAGGGCATTGGCGCCGGGCCGCAGGAAGACCGGGGTCAGGGCCGTCGGCGCGCCGTCGAACCGGCCGGCGAGGTCGTAATTCCGCGAACCCAGGTGCGCCTCACCGATGTCGGCGAGGTGCACCAGCGAGCCGTCTGGCCGTCCCCGCACGATGATGCGCTCGAAGTCGCTCGCGTCCTTGAGTCGACCGCTCGTGATCACCGGAATCGTGAGCTGCGTGCCGCGCGGAGCGGGCTCCCTGCCGATGCGGCCCGCGGGATTCGTGGCGTTCTGCTCCTGGACAGCGGCGGCGACGTCCGACACGGTGAGGCCGAGCTGCGCCATCCGGTCCGGATCGAGGCTCAAGAGCATGGAGAAGTCGAGCTGGCCAAACGTGCTCGCATCACCGACGCCGGGGAGCCGCTTGAGCTCGTCGTCGATATAGATCTTCGCGTAGTTGTTCAAGTACTCGGTGTCGTACCGCGGGTCGTCGGAGGAAAGGGCCAGTACGACCAGAAAGGCCGTCTGACGCTTCTGGACCGTGATGCCGTTGCGTACCACCTCCTGGGGCAGCTGCGGCTGGGCGCGGGCGATCTGGTTTTGTACGTCCACCGCCGCCAAATCAGGATTCCGCGAGATATCGAAGAAGACCGACAGGTTCATGACCCCGTCGCTCGAGTTCGCCGACTTGAAGTACAGCAGTCCTTGCATCCCCGACAGCTGCTGCTCGATCGGGGCGGCCACGGCATCGGCTACGTCCTGCGCGGTCGCACCCGGGTAGACGGCCTGCACTTGGATCTCGGGCGGCGTGAGAGGCGGATAGCTCTCGACCGCGAGTCGGGAGAGGGAGAACAGGCCGAGCAGCACGATCACGATCGAGATGACGGCCGAGAAAACCGGGCGCCGGATGAACAGATTGCGGATCTGCGGTGCGTCGCTCACGGGTGGCTCCTGATCCGAAGGGGTACGGCTGGAGGAGCGATCAGCGTACTATCCTGCGCCGCGGGAGCGGCGCTGTCGAGCACCGGCCGATAGGCCACCGGCCTCGCCGGTTGTCCGGGGGCCACCTTCTGCACCCCCTCCACGATCACCCGGTCGCCCGCCTCGAGGCCCTGCTCGATGCGCCACGATCCGCCGTCCCAGGAGGTGGCCACCACGTTCCGCGCCACCACTTTGTTGCTGTCACCCACCACGTACACGAACGCCCCGTTCAGGCCCTGCTGCACCGCCCGCTGCGGGATCAGAATGGCGCTCGGCCGCTTGAGACCGAGCAACCGCACCCGCACGAACTGCCCGGGGAGCAGGACGTGTTGCGGGTTTCTGAGCTGCGCCCGCAGCTGCTGAGTGCCGGTCGCGGGCTGCAGCGCCAGATCGGCGAAGTTCAGCTCGCCCGTGGCCGCAAAGAGACTGCCGTCCGCCAGAGTCACCTGCACGGCGAGGGCGTGGGGCGCCGGCGGCATGACCAGCCGGCCGTCCGCGATGTCGCGCCGCAGGCGCAGCAGGTCCTCGTCGGACGGGCTGAAGTTCACGTAGATGGGGTCCACCTGCTCGACCGTCGTGAGCAGATCACTCGGACCGGTCACCCGTGCGCCGAGCTCCAAAGCGGCGCGCCCGGCGCGGCCCGTTATCTCGGCCCGCACGAACGTGTCCTCGTAGTCTTTCCTCGTCTGATCGACGGCCGCCTGCGCCTGGTCGTACGCCTGCTGCGCGTCGTCCACGTCCTTCTGGGCGACGGCGCGCTCGGCGAGCAGTGGCTTGAGCCGCGCCAGCGTCCGGTCCGCGTTGGCGAGCCGGGCCTGGGCGCTGCGGAACGCGGCTTCGTACGTCGTGGGATCGATCCGGAACAGCAGCGTCCCCTTCGCGACATCAGTGCCCTCGGCGTACGGCCGTGCGACGATCACGCCCGTGACCTGCGAGCGCACTTCGACCGAGCGGGATGCCGCGGCTTGTCCCACGTACTCGAACCGTGCGGTGACGGTCTCGGGGACGACGCTGAGGACCGAGACTTCGGGGGCCGGGGGAGCGGCGCTCGCAACGGGCGCCAGCCGGCGAGCCGCCGCCGCACCGACGAGCACGAGTGCAGCCGCGACGCCGGCGGTCCACGCGAGGGCCTTGATCAAACGCTTCATGCGAACACCCAGTGGTGAAAGTGATGACGACCGAATCGATAGTGCAGTAATGAACTATGTAAGGGGAAGGTTCCCGCGGGTTGGTCCTGCGAGGCTGGGGCTCCCCCGTTTGGGTGGGAGTGCACCACCCGAACTAAGGGGAGCCTCAGTTTGACACTGGGTCAGAACGTCAGCGTGAGTCCACCCTGCCACGCGATGTCGTGTTGGGTCTTGTCGAAGCCGTAGCGGTCGAACTTGTAGACGAAGTCGCGACCCTCCGCGCGGAGCCCGATGCGCCCGAACCGGTACTCGAGGCCGGCGCCGAAGTTGCCGGCGAACTTAGTCCAGGTGTCGCTGGCGTCGAGTTGATGCACGCTGATGGCGCCCGCCCCACCCAGGACATAGGGACTGAGGGTCGCGGAGCCGGCTTGGATCGGATAGCGCAACACGAGGGCTGCGTCGTAGCTGAACTTGTTGAACTTCCCCCGGCCCGGCAGCGCGGCGCCACGGAGGCTGTCCTGCGCCCAGCTGCCGCTGGCGCGGATGCCGACATTGCGCTGCAGCCACACGGTCCCGTCGATCGAGCCGATCCAGCCCAGTCGCCAGTCGGCGGTCCCGGCGGTGTTCAGGTTGGCTGCCCCGGAGAGGCCGCCGAACGCGCCGCCCAGGGTGAAGCGATCGGACCAGGCGCTGACCGGTTCCGGCGACGGGGTACGGGCCTGGGCGCGGAGCGCGAGGGGCGCGCTCACCACAAGGCCCAGGGCCACGACGAGGTTCGAGACGAAACGCCGCGACATAAGTTCCTCCAATGGGTCGAAAGTGGAATACCACGCTAGACAGTTCATGAATGAACTATGTCCCGGGAAAGTTCCGGGGAACTTCCCGGCCCGCCGAATCATTGGTTCATTTATGAACGATTCTCGGACCCTGGAGAGGAGCGACGCATGACGCCACCATCGGCACCCGACCCGGCGAACGCTACGCCGGACGAGGGCACACCCGTGACGGGGCTGACCGCCGAGCAGGCGCACGAGCTGGTGGCGGCCGGCCGCGGCGCGCTGGTCGACACCCGCGACGGGCGGCTGTTCGACAACACGCACGCCGCGGGCGCGCTGTCACTGCCGCTCGCCACCATCGAAGCCGCCCAGGGACATGCGCCCGCGGGCCTGTTGCCGCCCGATCGCACGATCATCCTGTACTGCGCGTGAGTGGATGAGCGCACAAGCGCCCGGGCGGCGCGACGGCTGATCGCGGCGGGATACGATGAGCGCAACGTCGCCGTGCTGCTCGGCGGCATTCGCGCCTGGCATCAGGCGGGGTACCCGCTCCAAAAGTGGACCGATGGCGCCTGAGGCGCGCCGTCGCGGTATGAGCATCGCCGCGATACTTTGCGCTCCATGGTCGACGTCCTAACCGCCCTGCGCGAAGGGCTCGCGCCCCATTACACCGTCGAGCGAGAGATCGGCGCCGGTGGCATGGCGCGCGTGTTCCTGGCCGCGGAACACCATCCGCCGCGCAAGGTGGCGGTGAAGGTGATGAACCCCGAGGTCGCGGGGTCCGAGTTTCGCGAGCGCTTCATCCGGGAAGTCGAGCTTACGTCGCGGCTCAGCCACCCCCACATCGTGCCGATTCTCGCCGCGGACGAATGCCTGTTCGTGCCGGATGGTCCCGACGGCCTGTGCTACTACGTGATGCCGTACATCGAGGGCGAGTCGTTGCGAGCCCGCCTGGAGCGGGAGCAACGGCTGCCCCTCGAGCAGGCGGGGCGCATCGCTCTCGAGGTCGCCGATGCCCTGTCCTACGCACACGCGCAGGGCATCATCCATCGCGACATCAAGCCCGAAAACATCCTCCTGTCGGGAGATCATGCCT
>Ga0099827_10001876_pt1 | contig 11271 bp, 12 predicted proteins | sample CZO8metaG_FD_79339 | JGI IMG/M metagenome (GOLD analysis project Ga0099827, IMG submission 79339) | Vadose zone soil microbial communities from the Eel River Critical Zone Observatory, Northern California, USA - CZOApr15con1.8 metaG | ecosystem: Environmental > Terrestrial > Soil > Vadose zone ...
CAGTGAGGGTGGCGGAGTTGCTGGTAACACTCCCGGCGGTGTTGCTGATTACCACTGTGAACTGCGCTCCGTTGTCAGAGCTGGTCGTGGCCGGCGTCGTGTAGCTGGATGAGGTCGCCCCAGTAACTGCCGTTCCGTTCTTGTTCCATTGATAGTTCAGCGGGGTGGTGCCCGTGGCGGCCACACTGAAGGAGGCAGTCTGGCCTGCCGTCACCGTCTGGTTTGCTGGCTCGGTGGTGATCGAAGGTGCCACCGCAGCCGCACTCACCGTGAGGGTGCCCGCGCCGCTGGTGACGCTCCCAGCGGTATTGCTGATCATGACAGTGAACTGCGCCCCGTTGTCAGAACTCGTCGTGGCTGGCGTCGTGTAACTGGATGAGGTTGCCCCGGATATAGCCGTTCCGTTCTTGTTCCATTGATAGCTCAGCGGGGCGGTACCTGTGGCGGCGACGCTGAAGGAAGCGTTCTGCCCAGCTGTGACGGTCTGGCTAGCGGGCTGTGTCGTAATCGTGGGCGCTACCGGCGCTGCATACGCTGTGAAGTTCACTCCCGTAACGTCGCCCGTGCTCACAGTCGTATTCTGGCTCACCGGAGTGAAGGTATAACCGGTGTTGCTCGGCGTTATGGTGTAAGACCCGCTCGCCAATCCAGTGGCCGTATACGCTCCTGAGCTGTTGGCAGTTGTCGCGACACTCGCGGCTCCGCCCAGTGTCACTGTTGCCCCGCTCCCTCCCGCGCTAGGGCTGATCGTCCCGGAAATGCTAAAAGTTTGCGCCGTGTCCGTGAAGTTCACTCCCGTAATGTTGGCCCCATTGACGGTTATACTCTGGCTGCTTGGAGTAAACGTAAAACCTGCGTGCTTCGGAGCAACCGTGTACGTCCCGTTCGCCAATCCGGCAAATGTATAATTCCCCACGCTATCTGCCGTCGCCGTGGTGCTGCTAGCCCACCCGCTCAGTGTCAACGTCGACCCGCTTCCTCCCGTTGCAGGATTGATCGCTCCGGAAAGGCTGAAGCCAGTTGTATTGAACTTGTTGCCACCGTGCCCGTGGTTACCCTTGGAGTCGGTCGAATTAACTTGGTAATAGTAGGTCGTGCCAGCGGCCAGACCCGAAAGCGTCATCTGGTGGCTCGTAACCATCCCCGAATCCACCGGCGTACTATTTCCGTAGGCAGTGGTGGTTCCGTAATCGACCGAGGAGTTGGCGGGGACGTTTGTAGTCCAAACAACCTGAGAGCTGGAGGTTGTGACCGGTCCGCTTTGTACGTTCGTGATGACCAGCGTAGACGGTGGGGGCGGATTCCCATTGTCCCCGGCAACGAGGCCGGAACAACCTACAAAGCCGAAACTGGCGAGTAGCAAAGCGAATAAAAAAACGCGCGAGCGATAATGCACGATCCCGTCCTCCAGATTTCTGTCTTCTTGCCCCAGGCGCCTGGCGTGTTCGAGCGGGAGGGAGGAAGCTGGCCCGGGAGCATCAACCAAAGTACTAGAGGTACTGAGAGTTCCAATCCGAAGCAAGTGTGAGTCGGCTATCGCAAGATAACAACTGGTCAGGGGGCCAGAAATCGGGCATTGGCTTGGTCGCCCAGGGGACAGAAATTGGGCATTGGCCCGACTGGCCTAGTGGGTAGTCAGTCGTAAATCCCTGTGCGTGCGAAATGACGCGGGCCAAAAGCTCCCGCGAAGGGTGCTGTTTTGATCCGTACGAGCTTCAGAGGTACATCCTTGTCCTTCCGCCAGGCTCGCTAAGGTATTCCCCGACACTGCGTTAAGTAATCTCTCCCCCTTTGGTTACGATGTTCGCCGGATTGTGAGGGAGTTCTGGCAATGATATTAAGGCCTCAACGGCCGATTTCCCGGAGTTGCGGGAAAGCGGGAATGCTCTCATCTGGGCGCCGTCAAAGGAGGTGTTGATGCGCAACAATGGAGCGTGGTTCTGGGATTCCAGGATCCGAAATCGAGGCAACAAATTGAGTCTGTGTTGGGTGCTTCGCTGTCTGGCGCTGCCCTGGCTGGCGGCGCTTTGGTGTGTACCGGCGGCAGCCCAGTACAAGGCCTACGTGGCTACCCATAAGTCGAATAGCGTTGCAGTGATTGACACATTTGTCGATCAAGTGGTCGCCGTAGTTCCGGTGCAGTTTCAGCCCCTTGCGGTGGCAATTACTCCCAACGGGGCCTTCGCCTATGTAACCAATTCTGGTTGGCCAGTTGGCTCCAACTCCGTCTCGGTAATCGACACTCGCACCAACACCGTTGTAGCTACGATCCCTGTGGCGAATTTCCCGGTCGGCGTGGCTATCACTCCGAACGGGGCCTTTGCCTATGTAGCGAATTACAACTCCAACAGCGTTTCGGTGATTGCCACAGCCACAAACACGGTGACTGTTACGGTCGGCGTTGGAACCGGTCCGTGGGGTCTGGCGATCACTCCGAACGGAGCTTTTGCCTATGTTGCTCATTTGAATTCCAATGACGTTTGGGTGATCAACACCGCCACAAACGCTGTCGTGGCCACAGTGCCAGTGGGGAATGGTCCCGTGGCAGTGGCGATTACACCGAACGGAGCTTTCGCTTACGTGACGAATCAGTCTTCGGACAACGTCTCGGTGATCAGTACCGCCACTAACACCGTGGTGGCCAGCGTGCCAGTGGTGAGCGGGTCGTACAACAGCGGCCCATCCGCCGTGGCCATCACACCGAATGGTGCCTTCGCCTACACGGCAAATGCCGCTGCGAGCACGGTTTCGGTGATTGACACGGCCACCAACACGGTGATAGCGACGGTCCCCGTGGGAATCGCGCCTAACGGTGTGGCTATTACTCCGGACGGGAAATTTGCCTATGTGGGGAACGAATACTCGAGCACCGTGTCAGTAATCGACACTGCTACCAACGCCGTGGTGGACACGGTGAACGGGGTGGCGGTGGCGCCTTCGGGTATTGCCATTACGCCCCAGAGCAGCGCATTCAGTTGCAGGTAGGGAGGTAGCCAGGTGAAAGCCCCCTCGAGGGGCCGCCCTAGTAGTGGTATGCCCTGCGGAAAATTATAATGAAACCAAAGGGCTTAGGTGGGAAGGGGAAATTTGGTTCGCAACGCAAACTAGTTTGCGGGTGGCCGTAATTATGGTTTGTTTAGTGAAGTATTTCGCGCAGTAAAGTATATTGCCATACAAGCTAAATTCCGTCGTAGAAAAGTCCGGCCGCAGGAATCAGAGGTTTGCGGTTCGACGTCAGAGGTTAGCGCGGATTTTCCACCATCTCGGCGCGCTGAACTCCACGAACAACCCTACATTGCCCGGTCTACTTGAAAGTGCAACGCAGTCGAACCGAAGGAGATCAGCGAATTTATTGCGTCAGGGTGAGGAGCAGTTGAGATCCTTTCCGACAGGGTCGGAACCTTCGGTCGCTATGAAAACCCATCCGGAGCGCAAGAAGCGCGCTTCGCTCTGCGGCGCTGAAACCAAATGAATTCACTGCCAGTGGCCGAGCATTTGCATACCCCACCGGACTGCCCGGCGTGCACCGATCTCAAGAGGTCCACGACGGCGATAGCGCATTCTTTCTTCAAGTAAACGTGCCAACTCCGGCTGGATTTTCCAGCCGGAGGCCCCCACATCTTCCATGACGTGGGCGACTGTCGAGGCCTTTGGAATCGCAATCACGTTTTCCTTGCTAATGCACCAATTCAGCGCAATTTGAGCCTTGCTCTTGCAGGAGGCTTCAGCAACTTTACGAAGAACTCCCTCGGGATCCGCTACCCTGATATTTCCGAGGCCCGTTGCAAGTGGGCTGTATGCAATAACGGTGATTCCATTTTTCTGGCAGTACTGTAGCAATCCTCCTTCAATGGTTCTCTCTATTAGGCTGTAACGCACCTGATTGGCTGCGATTCGTTGTGTGGAAAGTGCCGCCTGCGCACTCACCAAGTCGCGCACGGAGAAATTGCTGACTCCGATGAACCGGACTTTGCCAGCATCTACGAGTTCCTCCATCCCCCGCATCGGCTCTTCGACCGGGATTGCGAGGTTGGGCCAGTGGAGCTGGTAAAGATCGATCTGATCTGTGCCCAGTCGCCGGAGGCTTCTTTCTGCTGCAGCAATCAAGTCGCGCCGCCTGAAATTTCGAGGAAGCACCTTAGTTGCGAGAAACACTTGGTGTCGCCGGCCCTTGATCGCCTCGCCGACGATCTCTTCGGTTCCATATGACTCTGCAGTGTCTATCAAGCGAGCCCCACACTCGATTGCCGCGCGAAGCGGGTCGACGCCTCCGCGGCAATTCCAGGTCCCGAAACCGATTTCGGGCAGACGAATACCACTGTTGGCTAGTTCTCTTAAGCGCATAGACACATGTTCACTTTTTCCGAGGGTGTGCTTTGGAAGGAGCGAAGAATCCCCATGCCGACCATTCAGGCGGCGCCACCCAACGTGCTTTTTGACCAGTTGATGGGCTGTCCTTGGAACCGTAATCCGACTCCAAAGCGTCCATCGGGTAGCCGTTGACAGTAAACAACGTGGGCAAGGGTTCGCAGTTCACCCATGAGCGAGCTGATCATCAGTCGTTCATTCAAATCTCTAGCCCGCTGCGTCAAGATGCGTATTCCCAGCGAGCAGACGTTTTCCGTAGTCGTGCGCTCTGTCGCAGCCGGGTCCAGGAGGCTGGAAATCTGCACCGGGACCGCCAGCCGAATCCGTTTCTCAAGTCGTCCAGACCGCGCAGGCATTTGCGAAATGACCTTCCAAGCTGGGTTCCGTTAGCTTGCACCGGGCTGGGCGGCGCCAAAAAGTTGCAGGAACCAACAAGAATTTCAGCGACGATACTTTTCTAAAGTCCATAGTGCCTACTGAGATTGAATACTGGTCTCCGTCTCGAGAAATAGCCTTGACCGTTGCCGCTTCTGCTCGTACATGGCTTGGTCGGCTTTCACCATCAATTCTCCAATAGACGCGCGGTTGTTCGGATCGAATCGTGCAACGCCTAAACTAAGCGAAATCTCATTGCGGGACTGTTCAGCATTGATTGATTTCAAACACTCGAAGAGTCGAGCCTTGATTGTGGCCTCGCTGTGCCCGGATGCTTCGATCGCAAGAACAGCGAACTCATCTCCCCCCAGGCGAGCGACAACATCTGAATCCCGAAATGTCTCTTCCAAGACGCCAGCTGTACGCTTTAACACAAGGTCGCCTTCGGAATGGCCGAACGAATCGTTAATCTGCTTCAAGCGGTCCACATCCATCACAAAAAGCAACATTCCTCGGCCGGATCGGCGCCCAAGTTTCAATTGGCGTTCTGCCAGGGCCATAAAGCCGCGACGGTTGTGCAAGCCAGTGAGTTCGTCGGTGAGCGCAAGATTGCCCAGTTCTGCTTGCAACATGTACTGCTTGGCGGCGCAGCGGACAGCGCGCATCAGCAACTCGCTGATCGGCTGACCCCGAGTGTCACCGGGCGACGTGCCGTCAGACTCCGTGCGCACGTCTCGCAACAAACTTGCGAGTTCTCGGTTTGCTTCCGAGAGGAGGGCGTGGAAGACATCATCCGTTCGTTCCTTCTCTCTGCGAGGTAACAAGCGCGGGACACCGCGCCGAAATAATGATTGGAAATCAACCGTCATGCTCAGGATCGCGCCATCAGACGGATTGTTTGCGGATTTGAAGCCTGCCTGTCGTTTCCGCGAGTTGCTAGTGAACTTGGTTGAGCTCATTGGCATTTGTGCGTATCCTCGATCTGCGGACGGTCTTCCGCTGCGATCTCCCTCTCCTTCGACAATATCTCTCGCGCCGGTGGCGTTGTGGCGGCCCGGATTCTCAGTTCCGCCAGCAGCAGGCGTTCGTCTCCCAAGAATGAGATGCGACGCGCAATATTCCCGAGCTCGTCGAGATCATTTAGAAACCCTTTTCGCAGCAGACTTTTCCAAAGAGCAGAAGAAACGGGCAGCGGAGCGCGCTGGTGCTTCATTGCGAGCAGGACGACCCAGTCACCGAGCAACGGTGCGATCGCATTCCGCCATTCGAACCGACCTTTGCGCGCGTCGTGAAACATCATTCGTTTTCCTTGCCTTGCACGCCCAAGTGCTCCGGACAGTGATTTAGTGGACTGCCTGCATCTGATGCGCCGCGAGCATGCGAATCCGCTGCAATTCCTCGTAGGTGAAGTACGTCTCTTCCTCGTTGCCGGCGCGTTCCACGTGGCCCAATCGCGATTCCTTCGAGATACGGCTGAGCTCCCCTTCCGGTATGCCGAGCAGGAAGGAACCTCTTGCCTGCGTGACATATTTCGGGACTTGATTATTCATAACCTCCCCCTTTGCCGCCACCATGGCCAGGGCGTCTTCTTCCACAGCCAGGATCATCGTCTTGTAAATGTCGGTGTTGGACGCCTGTCGCTTTACGTGAACCTCCATGAACATGAGTTCGGCCCGCCTCCGGGTCAGCGCAGTTCGGTAATCGGGGTGATCGAGGTAGGGGCCCTGACCACGGAGGCGGTCCGCTCCTTTCCTTGCAGCATAGCCAGTTGCCAAATGAATTCAATCCAGTGAATCACCCATTTCGACTGAGTGAAATGCCCGAGAACTGTCTACCGGCAAAGCCTCTGGGGGCGGTGTCAGGCCTGGATCAAACCGCGGCGAATGGCGTAGCGCACCAAACTCGCTGTTTCGTGGATATCAAGTTTCTTCATGAGTCTTGCTCTATGCGATTCGGCAGTCTTTACGCTAATCCCCAGGTGCACAGCGATGTCTTTCGTGGACTTCCCTTCACCGACTAATTGAAGAACCTGGCGCTCACGCCCGGAAAGAGGATCGGTCGAGTCGTACGTTTTGGATAGATAAGCATCAACAACAGCGCGCGAAATGTTCGGGCTAAGATATACGGACCCGCGACAGACTTCTTGTATCGCATGCACGAGGTCGTCCGCCGCCTGGCTCTTCAGCACATAGCCGTTGACTCCGGCGCGCAAAGACTCAGTGACATACTGATCCTCGTCGTGTTGCGTAAGAAGTATCACCTTGGTCTTCGGGGAGGATTTCTTCAGTTCGCGAGCGGCGTCGATACCATTCAAAACGGGCATGCTGATGTCGACGATGGCTACGTCAGGTTGCGTCTTCTCTACTGAGCGCAGTGTCTCTTGGCCGTCTGAGGCCTCGCCGACAACTTGAAATCCTTGTTTTTCCAGTAATGCCTTCAGTCCCTGGCGGATCAGGGCATGATCATCGGCAAGCAAGACGCGTGTGGCCATCGTACGGCAACAAGATTAAGGACTTCCCGCGCTCCCAGGCAATCGGGTGGTTTCCTGTATTTTTCTAAGGTAAAGACCTCATCGGTTGGGAAACTGATTCCGAAGACGATCTCGCACCAATTCCTTATCAGCCTGAAACCGCAGAACTTGCAAGGAGCCTACGGGAGGAAACTCAGCAACCTCGATCAAAGTCCATAAACCGGTACAAGAATGGTCGCGCAAATGAGATGTAGAATCGCGTCGGTGAACTGACTTTCCCGGTCTTGCTTCGCTCGGTTAAGTCAAGCGCGGATGATCCTCCTCGTCACAGAGTTGGCAGCCGGCGACGGTCAGAACCAAGGGGCCTTAGAGCACCAATGAAACCCGAACGCCGTTGTACCCACAGAGAGAGGCCGGAAGAACTCTCCTATATCCAGTTCGAATCGCAAGGCGGCGGAATCGTCGTAGATGCTTCCGATCAAGGTCTCGCTTTCCAAGTCGCTGCTGCCCTGCGACAGCAGGGACCAATTCAGCTTTGTGTTTCGCCCCATCCCATGCAGCAGATCAAACTCACCGCTGAGATCGCCTGGATGGATCAGGCGAAAAAGTCCGGGGGCTTACGATTCACGGAACTTACGGCAGATGCTAGGAATCAAATTCGTCAATGGCTGGCACAAGGCAGGGAATCGGAGGCTCCGGATAGGAACTGCGGGGTTCCATCCTGTGTACCAAAGGAAGAAACTAACCATTGCTCACAGGCGCGGAACGAAACACTGGACCTACGACCGTCAAATTCGGCTTTGGACAATGCTATGCCAACTCGTGCAGACGATGGGACAATTCCGGTCCCTCGATTTTGCAGTACCCCAACGACAGCACGCGTGCCGGCGCCATTTTCACAAGAAAAGCAGATCTCTATTTCCCGACCACGACCGCTGCGCGACGTCGCAACTGGGTTTCTAATTTCGGTCTTCGTGCTCATGCCAATCTTGTTCTTACCAAACTTCCGTCGCGAAATCGGCAACTCGCTCATCCGCATGGGGGAGAACCTCAAAGGCAATTCTGTTACCCATCCTGATGCCTCTTTATCGATACCGGTTCAGATTTCCAACCCGAGCCCGGGTAGCACACCATCTGTCCCCAACCCAATTCCAGAGACTCCCGCAAAGGAAACTTTAGATCAGTCCGACCCCGCTGCGCCCGCTCAAACAACCCAAACGTCAGGGAATTCCGCGGACTCTCGCCTTGCGGAGCGCCAAGACCTTCGACAATATTTTGCGGATGCGCATTTGGGGAAGGACCGCAGCTCACTTGTACGACAGCTCTGGTCTGCGTTAGGAGCAGGTGATAGATCGGCAGAGGTCGCGCTTGCACAGCTTTACCTCACGGGCGACGGCGTCCCTAGGAATTGCGAGCAGGCGCGGGTGCTGCTGAGAGCGGCGTCGAAAAACGGCAATATCGAAGCTCTGCAGCAGTTGCGGAGACTCAACAAGAGCCCCTGCCGATAACACCGAGATCACCCAGGAAACATCGAAGAATGGAACTCGAATGTTCAGGGAAGCAGTTGGAAAACCGTGGCAGACCAACGCCCGCGAGTTTTCCCCTTCAGGGTTGCACCAAACCCCGGCGAACTGCGTATCGCACTAGGCTTGCTGTCTCGTGAATATCCAGTTTCTGCATGAGCCTCATGCGGTGAGATTCGGCCGTTTTCACGCTGATACCCAGTAGAGAAGCGGCGTCCTTCGTGGACTTTCCTTCAGCAATCAATTGCAACACCTGGCGCTCGCGCACGGTTAAGGGATCCGCAGGCCTATCCGATTTGGAGCGGTACGCCTCCACCACCGCGCGTGATATGCCCGGACTTAGGTAGAACTCTCCTCGGGAGACCTGTTGAATAGCATGAATCAGGTCGCTTGCCACCTGATTCTTCAGGACGTATCCTTTGACGCCAGCTTCGAGCGCCTCATGAATATACTGTTCCTCTTCATGCTGCGTGAGGAGAATTGATTTCGTCTTTGGGCAGGAACGGCCGAGTTCGCGAGCCGCGTCTATGCCGTTCAGTGTCGGCATGCTGATGTCTAGGACCGCGATATCCGGGTGGTGCGTTTCCGTGAGGCGGACGGCATCTTGCCCATCCGATGCCTCGGCCACAACTTGAAATTTCTCCCGCTCCAGCAATGATTTCAGACCTTGACGTACCAGTACATGGTCATCGGCGAGCACGATGCGAATTGGCATGTTCATCCTCCAATGGAATTCGTATGGAAAGCTCAGTTCCAAGTCCAGGGCGAGAGTCGATTCGCACCGTTCCGCCAATTGCAGTCACCCGCTCCTGCATCGCGATTAGTCCTAACCCCTTCCGGCCCGGTGCCGCATGATCCTGGCTGGAGTCGAAACCCCCGCCGTCGTCCCGGACCGAACAACACAGCACCAGATTTTCTCTCCAAGCACGAATCCAGACATTGCACGCCTTCGCATGCTTGACGGTATTGGTTAGCGCTTCTTGAACGATGCGATAGAGCGTCGTCTCAATGGTGCTAGGGAGGCGTCCGGAATCAGTTGCATCTATGAAAATTGGCAGACCGGCGCGCTTCGAAATTCCTTCCGCTAGAAAACGGATCGCGGGAATCCAGCCGAGATCATCTAAGATCGTTGGCCGAAGTTCATGGGAGTACCGTCGCAAATGTTTCTCAACCTGGTTCAACAATTCCTTAATCCCCGCGACCTGCGCTTGCCGGGGTTCGGGCAGTCCCAGAGCCATTTCGGCTAGCGCGAGATGCACAGCGACGAGCAATTGTCCAGCCTCGTCGTGCACGGCGTAAGCGATGCGCTTGATCTCCTGCTCAAGCGTTTCGTTCAATTGCCGCAGGGCCTTCACCGCATCCTGAAAGCCGCGGTGCGCCATTTCATAAGGAGACAAACACTCCGCAAGGAATTCGGCGCTCGACCGGAGCAATTCCTCCCGGCGTTTTTCACTCCCCGCATCGCGAACCAGCGCAAGCACAGCTTGGTGATGCAGGGAAGCCATCTCTACGAGACTCTTTTGCTCGGTGAGCGCTCGACGGCCGAGTTCGTACGCCCGACCCAGTGCGGGCTCACCTCCCCCTGCCGCATATTCACGCAAGGAAGAGCGGTACTCGTTTTCAAAACCCGTATCCGGCTTCGCCTTCCGTCGAATTGCGGTCTTCATGAACTAATTCCCGTTAACCGCGCGACTAGAACGAGCGCATCGTCATTTCCGCTGCGATGCTGCACGAGAATTCTGTCTGCCGCCCTTTGCGGATTCTCCCGGGCGGAGAGGGTCACGGAAAAATCGCTTCGGACTCCATCTGTTGCAAAGAAAAGTGTGTCTCCCTTCACGATCGGAAGCACTGTGGCCTGAAGCGCAGGTAACCGGGAACCGACGACTCCAGCTCGCAGGAGAAGTGATTCCTGCACATTTCCTTTTTTCACATCGGAGCGTATCAATACTCCTTGGAGATTGCCGACACCGAGCCAAGTCATCATGCCACGTTCAGGGTCAATAAATGCAAGGCTCAATACAATCCCGCGAGTTGCCCCGAGTCTCTCATGGTATCGTTCTGCGAGAGGAATAATTGGTTCGTTGGCAGAGCTTCTGAGAAGCATATCGGCCGTCTTAGAAACGTTGGCAGCTTCTTCGCCGTGCCCTATCCCGTCAATCGCTGCAACCAAAATTCCGTTTCGGTTGCAGCAAACCAGGTGGTGATCGCCCGACTCGTCCTGGCCCGGAAGAACGAACTTGGCAACACCGTATTCGACCATCGGCTCTCTTATTGTCTTCACTTATTCACCGCCACAGTTGTTCCCCGGCCGGGGTAGGTAATGATCTCAAACTCGTCCATCAGCCGGCGCACTCCGGGCAGCCCCAGTCCCAGGCTTCCCGATGTGGAGAATCCGTCTCGCAGCGCCTGACGAATGTCCAGAATCCCCGGGCCGTTATCGGAAGCCACGATCAAGATGCCTTGCCGGATCGACGCATAGACTATTTTCAGCGTGATTTCGCCTTTGCGGGCATAGGACACAATGTTGCGCGCCAA
>Ga0099827_10001882_pt1 | contig 11259 bp, 7 predicted proteins | sample CZO8metaG_FD_79339 | JGI IMG/M metagenome (GOLD analysis project Ga0099827, IMG submission 79339) | Vadose zone soil microbial communities from the Eel River Critical Zone Observatory, Northern California, USA - CZOApr15con1.8 metaG | ecosystem: Environmental > Terrestrial > Soil > Vadose zone ...
CCCCTCGAGCCTGTGCTCGAAGCGTTGCAGAACTCCCACCGGGGCACCTCCTTCCGTGCTTCCATCCGATCGTATCGGCGGCGTGGGGCAGTTTGAGGACGTGCTAACCTGACTGCCTCGCCCAGGGCGGGTGGCGGAACGGCAGACGCGCACGGTTCAGGTCCGTGTGTCCGAAAGGACGTGAGGGTTCAAATCCCTCCTCGCCCACACCTTGTAGCCCCGGCCATCCCCCCTTCTCGCCCGCATCGTGCGCTGGCCCGCAGCCTAAGCGCCCCGCAGGTTCCCTGTCACTGGCACTCCGATCAACGGTCGGCGCATTCTACCTGCGGCCGGCCGGTTCGCCAGCCCCGCAGGCCCGCTTGCCGGCCCGAGCAGGCCGGCGTCGCCAGCCCTGGCAAGCCCGGCGGCCGGATGCCTGCCGCAGGCCTGGCCTGCCGCCCGGCTGACCAACTCAGCCGCCGGCACAGGGCAGAATTGGATGCGTGCCGGAACTTCCAGAGGTAGAGGCACTCGCGGCCGACCTGCGGGAGCGCGCCGCGGGCCGCGTCATCGAGCGTGCCGATGTCGCGGAGTTCGCGGTGCTGAAGACCTACGACCCGGCGCTGACCGCGCTGACCGGCCGGACGATCACCGCTACCGGCCGTTACGGGAAGTTCCTCGACCTGGTGACGGAGAGCGATGCCGGCGACGGCCCGGCGCTGCATCTGATCACCCACCTGGCCAGGGCGGGCTGGCTGCGGTGGCGGGAGAAGCTGCCGCCCGAGCCGCCCAGGCCAGGCAGGGGACCGCTGGCGCTGCGGGTCAGGTTCGCCGACGGGGCCGGATTCGATCTCACCGAGGCCGGGACCCGCAAGCGCCTGGCGGTCTACCTGGTCGCCGACCCTGCCGCCGTCCCAGGCATCGCGGCGCTAGGGCCGGACCCGCTCGACCCGGCCTTCACGGCCAGCGCCCTCGCCGGGATCCTCGCCGGGCGCCGAACCCAGATCAAGGGCGTCCTGCGGGATCAGAAGATCATCGCCGGCATCGGCAATGCGTACTCAGACGAAGTGCTGCATGCCGCGAAGATGTCGCCGTTCCGGCTGGCCGCCAGCCTGTCCGGCGAGGAAGTCACCGAGTTGCACGCGGTGATCGTCGGCACCCTGCGGGAGGCCATCGCGAGGTCGGCCGGGCTGGCGGCCGGGGACCTGAAGGCGGAGAAGAAGGCCGGGCTGCGGGTGCACGGCCGGGCTGGCCAGCCATGCCCGGTGTGCGGTGACACCGTACGGGAGGTCTCGTTCGCCGACTCGGCGCTGCAGTACTGCCCGACCTGCCAGACCGGCGGCAAGCCGCTGGCTGACCGCCGGATGTCCCGGCTGCTCAAGTAGCGGCAGCCCAGCCTCCGCCGCCCAGCGCTGCAGCCGATGGATGTGCACATTGCTAGCCACCCAGGCATATAGCACTACCCAGGCATATAGCACTAGCAATGTGCACGCCCACGGGAAGATTGAATCCGGCCGGGGAAGCCCGCCAGCTCGGCCGGGGGAAGCCCGCTAGTTGAAGACCTGCCCGATCTTGGCCCAGCGCAGGTTACCGCAGCCGCGCTGGTTGAAGTGGCTGTCGACGTGCTTGCCGAACCAGGTGCCAGAGATGGTCGCGGTCTTGCTGCCGGCCACGATCATCGGGCACATCACGTGGTCGGGGAGCGGCGCGAACGGGCGCTTCGCGTGCAGCAGGGCGTGACAGGCCGCTGCCGGGTTCGGGTGCGTGCCGCCGACCGGATCGCAGCGCAGCGTCCAGCGATGCGGCTTTGCACCGGGTTTGCCCGCCACCTGGATGACGAGGGAGACCTTTGCCGGGTGGGCGCTTGCCGCCGTCCCGCTATTGGCGTGCACGCTGCCGCACGCGCTGAGAGCAGCAGCGCAGACGGCGGCGATCAGGATGGACCGTGCGCCGGTCCCGGCCCGAAGCATGTTCATCATCATGGCCCCTTGGACGTATGCGGCACCCGGCTGGTTCCGGCCGCCCGCCCGGCCGCCCCAGCCGGCGGGCAAGTGCTCACTGGCGGCAGCTGCCACCCGGCGAGTCTGCCGGAACACCACTCGCTAGCCCTCATTAGGCTTGGATCATGAGCAGCCTGCTGCGGGATCTTGCCGCCGCAGTCGGCGAGCCGCAACTGCTGACCGATCCCGGGCTGCTGGCCGGCTATGTCACCGACTGGACGCGCCGCTACCGCGGAACGGCCAGCTGCGTGGTGCGGCCGGGGTCGGCGGCCGAGGTCGCCGAGGTAATGCGGTGCTGCGCCAGGCACTCCGCCGCGGTCGTGCCGCAGGGCGGCAACACCGGGCTGGTCGGCGGCTCGGTGCCGCCGCCGGACGGCCCGGCAGGCCAGCCCGGCCAGGGCGTCATGGACGATGGCGTGGTGCTGCTGTCCGCCAGCCGGCTGACCAAGCTCGGTCCGGTCGACGCGCTTGCCGGGCAGGTGACCGCCGGGGCCGGCGTGACGATCAGCACGCTGCGCGCGCACGCCGCGTCGGCCGGCTTCGAGTACGGGGTGGACCTGGCGTCCAGGGAGTCCGCCACGGTCGGCGGCACGGTCGCGACCAACGCCGGCGGAATCCACGGGATCCGGTACGGCCCCACCAGGGCACAGCTGCTCGGCGTGGCGGCAGTACTGGCGGACGGCTCCGTAATAAATCGATTGTCCGGTTTGCCGGCCGAAAGCGCGGGCTATGACCTGGCTCAGCTGCTGGCGGGCAGCGAGGGCACGCTTGCGGTGATCACCGCGGCGCGGCTGCGGCTGTGGCCTGCCGAGCCGGTCGCCGCGGTCGTACTGGCCGGGGTAGCAGAGATCGCCGAGGCAGCCGCGCTGTACGCGGGGCTGCGGGCGGCGGCGCCCGGCATCCGGGCCGCCGAGTACTTCGAGGCGGCGGGCCTCGACCTGGTCAGGGAGGCGACCGGAATGGCGCTGCCGCTCGGCCGCGCGCACGCCGCCTACCTGCTCGCCGAGCTAGCGGGCACGGCCCCGGCGGCCGACCGGCTGTTCGGCGCCGGGCTGCCGCCGGACGCGGCGGTCGCGCTGGACGGCCGTGGCCGGGCAGCGCTCTGGGCGTACCGGGAGCGGATGACGGAGGCGATCGGCGCGACCGGGATCCCGCACAAGATGGACGTGGCCGTGCCGATGGCTCGGTTGCCTGAGTTCCGGGCGGAGCTTGACCGGGCGGTGCGCGCGGCGGCCGGCGGTCGTGACTGGCCAGTGATCGCGTTCGGCCATATCGGCGTGGGGAACCTGCACGTGAACGTGCTCGGCCCGGATCCGGACGACACTGCCGTCGACGAGGCCGTGTCCCGGCTGGCCGCGGCGCATGGCGGGTCGGTATCCGCTGAGCACGGGATCGGCCGGGCGAAAGCCCGCTGGCTCGGGCTCACCAGGCGGCCGGCCGAGATCGCCGCGATGCGGGCCATTAAGGTCGCACTCGACCCGGCCGGCCTGCTGAACCCCGGAGTCCTGTTTCCCTGACCGCGACAGCCGGCCGACTGCCGGGATTGCGAGGATCGCCAATGCCGGACTCTCCCTACCGCGGCTACAAGTCCTACTCCTACCTGACCCCGGCCGACGACTACCCGGTCTTCGACCTGGCCGACGGGGCTGGCCGGCTGCCCGGCTACGAGCCCGGCCTGAGCGGGCCCGCGGCCGACCGGGCCGGCCGGCTGCTGCGCGACAGCGTGGTGATCAGCCTGCACGACCACCCGGTGCTGTTCCCCCGCGACATCACGCAGGTGCGTGACTACATCAGGACGGGGCGCCAGCACACCGGGTACGAAGGGCTGTCCCGCTCGGGCCTGACCGCCGTGTTCGACAACATGATGGACGGCACCGGCTGCGTGACAAGCAAGTCGGCCTGGAAATGGGACGATACGATCTACGACCTCGGGATGCGGCTGTGCGACATCGCGCACCAGGACTATGTGCGGGTGGCCCGCACGGTGGCGGAGATCACGGCGGCGCATGCCAGCGGCCACCTGGCCATCGTGCTCGGCATGGAGGCAGCGACGCCGATCGAGAACGAGATCGACCGGCTGGATATCCTCTACGGCCTCGGCGTGCGGCAGATCGGCATCGCCTACTCGGAGTCCAACACGCTCGGCACCGGGCTGAAGGAGCCAGCCGACGGCGGCCTGACCGTGTTCGGCCGCCGGGCGGTCGAGCGGATGAACAAGCTGGGCCTCGCGATCGACGTATCCCATTCCAGCGACCTGACCTGCCTGGATACCTTCGAGGTGTCGAGCAAGCCGGTGTTCATCACGCACGCGGGGGCGCGCGCGGTATGGCCGACGCCGCGGATGAAGCCGGACGAGGTGCTGGTTGCCTGCGCGCGCCGCGGCGGGGTCATCGGCATCGAGGCAGCCCCGCACACGACCTTGTCGGCGGCTCATCCGCTGCACTCGATCGAGTCCGTCATGGATCACTTCACGTACTGCGCCGATCTCCTCGGCATCGAGCACGTCGCGTTCGGGCCGGACACCCTGTACGGCGACCACGTCGGCTTCCACGCGGAGTTCGCGGCCCAGCTCGGGGTGCATACGATGGCCGGTCCCGCCTTCGACAAGGTGCCGTACGTGGCCGGGCTGGAGAACCCGACGGAGAACTTCGGTAACATCATCGGCTGGCTGGTTAAGCATGGCTACACGGATGCCGACATCCAGGCCGTCGTCGGCGGGAACGTGCTCCGGGTGCTGAGCCAGGTCTGGTGAGCTGGTCCGCCGGGCTGGTCTGCTGAGCTGGTCTGTTCAGGTGGCATATCGGCTTCGCTGACCAGGCGCTGCCGCGCGGTGCGATCATGAGGTCGTGGGGCTGAGATTCGCGGTAACCGGCAGCCGGGACCGGCTGGATACGACCGCGCGCGCGGTCATCGATTCCGCGGCCGACGCGATCATGGCATTCGCCCCCGACCGCACGGTGCTGCTGTGGAATCCGGCGGCCGAGCGGCTCTTCGGCTGGACTGCCGGCGAGGCCGTCGGCAAGCCGCCGCAGATCATCCCGGAAGAGCTGAGAGCGGAGCACAACGCGGTACTTGAGCGGGTCAGCGGCGGCGGCCAGATCTCGTTCGCCACCCGCCGGATCCGCAAGGACGGCGGCGTGCTTGACCTGCGGATTGACGCCAGCGCGCTGATCAGCGGCGGCGCGGCGGCCGGCTGGGTGAACATCTGCCACCAGGCCAGCCAGGACGAGGCGGTCCGGCACTACATGGCGGAACGGGCCCGGGTGGTGCGCAGGCTCGGGGACGTGGTCGCGGACATGAACGCGCATCTCGACCTGGAAGCGGTGCTGGACCGGATCGCGGCCAGCCTGCGCGAGCTGACCCGCGCCGACGCCGGCGGCTTCGTGCTCATCGACGGCGACAAGCTCCGGCTGGTGAGCATGGACGGGCTGCCCGGCAGGCTGCGCGGCCGGACCGCTGACCTGGGCACGAGCATGGTCGGCGAGCTGATGCGGTCTGGCAAGACGGTGATGATGGCGACCGGTGACTCAGGCGGCTTCGACGACCTGATCTGGTCCGCGCTGCCCGGGCTGCACACGATCACGCTCAGCCTGTCGCACGTGGCCGGGCGCCCCTACGGTGCGCTGTACGCGCTGTACAGCAGGCGCAAGGTGGGCCACGTCGAGCTCGAGCTGCTCGAGCTGCTCGCCGGGCACGCCAGCGTGGCGCTGTCCAACGTGACGGCCTTCGAGGAGGTGGTCGAGCAGCGCGCGCACGAGCGCGCGGTGATCGACGCAAGCGCGGACGGCATCGCGGTGCTTGACGGTGACGGGCTCGTCCGCCAGTGGAACCCGGCCGCGCACCGGCTGACCGGCGTCTCCGCCGAGGATGCGGCCGGCAAGCCGCTGCCATTCCCGCTGCCCGAGCCCGGCGCGAAGCTGACCCACCGGCTGCAGAACGGCAGCTGGATCGATGTCCTGTGCACCGGGCTGAACGGCCGGGACGAGAAGGTGGTCGACTTCCGCGACGTCACTGCCGCCAAGGAGCTTGAGGAGGCCAAGGACCTGTTCCTGGCCACGACCAGCCATGAGCTGCGGACGCCGATCACCGTGGTGCAGGGATTCGCGAGCACGCTGGCGAGCCGCTGGGACAAGCTGCCCGACGCCGACCGGCGCAGCGCGGTGCAGACGATCGCCGAGCGGGCGGGCTCGCTTGGCCGGCTGGTCGAGCAGCTACTGCTCGGCTCGCGGGCCGGCGCCGACCAGCTGACCGTCAGCAACGGGCCGTTCGACCTGGCCGGGCTGCTGCGCGGGGCGGCGGTTGCATTCCGCCCGCTGTCGGACCGGCATACCCTCACGGCCGACATACCGGCGCAGCTCCCGGCGGCGTACGGCGACCCGATGGCGACCGACATCATCGTCGGCCAGTTGCTGGAGAATGCGTTCAAGTACTCGCCGGAGGGCGGCAACGTCACCGTGCGGGCCCGGCCGGCCGGGGACCGGATCGAGATGACGGTCGAGGACGAGGGCATCGGCATCCCGGCGGCCGATCGTGAGCGGGTGTTCGAGCGGTTCGTCCAGGGCGAGACCGGGGACCGCCGCAGGTTCGGCGGGATCGGTCTCGGCTTGTACATCGTGCGCCAGCTAGCCCGGGCCCAGGATGGCGAGGTCGCCGCGACCGCCGCTCCAGGCGGCGGTACCCGGATGCGGGTCCAGCTCCGCTGTGCCGACGCTGTTGCCCCCGGCGGCGCTGTTGCCCCCGGCGGCGCTGAACCCCCGGCGGCGCTGTTGCCCCCGGGCGGCGCTGTTGCCCCCGGGCGGCGCCCCCGGGTCGGCTCCCTTGATCATGGAGGATCCGGCACGTCAGAGGGTGTCATCACAAATCCGAAACGGTCGGCCCCGCCGGCCAGGCCCGCCAGCTGACCATCGAATGGACAGCCCAGCTCTAAGCCCGCACACAACCCCACCACCCTAGCGCCAAGGAGACCAACCAGCCAGGCCCGCGCCGCCAAGCCCACCACGGCGCGCCACCCAGCCCAGCACGAGGAACCACGGCCACCCGACCAAGGCGGCCCACCCACCCGCCCCCGGCAGCGCCGCTGACCGCCGGCCGCCACTGGGCCGCCCGGCGCCACGCCGGCGCCGCAACCCACGAGCGCACTGCGGGCACTCACCAGCCAAAGACCACGCCCCCAGGCCCGCTACCGCTCGTACCGGCCCCTGCCACGCCCGACAGCCTCACGGCGCGCTCCCCGGACTGATAGACAATCTCCCCGGACCGGGACCGCTGACGCGGGAACGCATCAACCGGGTGCAACCTCATAGCCTGCTCACGGCGTTCCCTGGCTTCCGCGATGACCTGCTCATCCCGCGCGACCTCACAGGCAACGAACACCGCAACCCAGGCGAAAAAAACGGCCTTACACAAGTCACGCGCCCGCCCGGTCGCGTCATCATCGGAGTTACGGCGCACTTCGAAATAATCACGCCAGCACGCATCCAGGCGCCCGCGCAAACGCCAGATCATCAGCCCCGGCGTCCCCCGAAGCCAGCGCACTAGCGGAATCAGGCCGGCCCGCCGCCGGACACCCGCCATCTGACCGGCCGCCAGCCGTGCCGGCTCCCGATCCCAGACGACGGCGGCACTCCGCGCGCGCCCCGTCCTCGGCCTCCATGCGAGCAACCACCGTCTCCGCCCGCTCACAGGCAGCCAGGCCTCAACCACGCGTTGATCAAGCTCTGACCAGCGGCGACGCACCGTGGGATGCTTGATGATCATGATCGTGAATAAGTCTCTTACGGCAGCCGGAGAGCTGCTCGGCTATTACCCGACCGGGATCCAGCGAATCCAGCGCGCTTTTGTGAGTAGAGCCGGAATTGCAGCTCCGCGTCTCAGGTAGACGTCTCCAGCGGGCGCAACCGCCACCGCGATCGCCGGGTCGACCCGGCTGATCCGTGCCACCTGTACCGACCGAGCCGTACCGCTGCTGCCATTGGTGTCATTGCACGGGGGAATGGTTCCCTTACCGAGCCTATGGAGGTGTGACTGGGGGATCTCGCCTACCTTGTTGAAGGGAGCATGGGTCCTCAAGGTCGTACCTACATAGACGTGACCGTGGAAAGACATTACTGCTTCGCAGCTCGCGGCCGAGCCACTTCCAGCTGAGCAACCAGCGGCGGCGCACACAAGAGCAACTACCCCAACCAGTGCTCCCCTCTTGGGGGTGAAGACTCCCATGATCATCCTCCAGGCCGGCGCGCCGGGCTCTTGTGCCTTGGCCATTAGACGCACCGACGCGCCTGCCGGTTCCCGTCGAGGGCGCCGGACCTGTGACGACGTGGACGCCGCGCTATCAGCGCAAGCCATAGCGATTTACCATCCCCTGCCAGTCACCGAGCCCCAGAGTACGCTGGTACGCTATGCACGGGCCGCCAACGGGGTACATCGTTTCCCGGTTGCCACTGGTTTCGTGGGCCATGCCGAACACGTGGCCCCACTCATGGGTCGCCACGCTCTGCAGGTCGCTTTTCGAGACGCAGCCGGAGGGGAGATGGTCCACCATGCCGACGTTGGATCCGAAGTAGATGTCCCCCTCCTCCATCGTTCCGCCAGTCCCGAAGAAACACGTGACGGCCAAGAAATTTAGGCCGGAGTCGAATGGCCCCCAGCTGACCGTGCTCTGCCCGTCAGGGAATCTGGAGGTGCAGTTTCCTGCGCTGTTGATGTTCGCAAAGAGCGAGGTATCACCCTGGAATGCTCCGAAGGCGGCCGGCTGACCAGTAAAGCCGCAATCGTTGACGCCCGTCGTCATGTTAGTATTGGCTGCCCGGATGTCGGAAGTGGTTGCTGAGACCGTTAGTCCCGCACGGCTCGCCGTGGATTTATTGTAAAACCATTTGTCGGTCGCAGTCCACTTATCCGGCTCATAGTTAAAAGCGGACTGGCTACACGCAGGATCTGTATTCGTTGTGACCGTTGCGCCTGCTTGGCCTGATGATGCTGATTCCTGAACAGTGACGAATCCAGCGGCGTTACTGACGATCAGCTCATACCCTCCCGTCGTTGCAAGGGCAGCGTTACCCTCCTCGGATCCAGCAGGCGGAACATAGACGCCAGCCCCGGTCAGGCCATTGCCCAGTGATTGCACGATCTGTCTGCCTTGAATCGGACACGTGCTCAGGTCGACCGGCGCTGAGATATCAGTCGCGAGAATTGGACCCGTGCCAGTACAGAACGCTGGAACAGCCGCCGTCATCGATGTTGCGGCGGCGCCTGTTGGAATGGCTAACATGCTCACAGCCAAGAGCGCCAGGAAGTATGTCCGCAGTCTGCTCATCATAGCCTTCCTTACTTGAGACTTATTCACGATCATGATCATCAAGCATCCCACGCTGCGTCGCCGCTGGTCAGAGATTGATCAACTTAAAGTTGATGATCTTGTGAATTACCTTCAATCTCTACACTTACCGTGTAGTTCGTTTGGCACGAATTCGAGGCCGCAGCATTGTGCTTGTCGGGACTCGGACTCGTCGATATTTGAACGCCCGCAACCAGGCAATTGTCTGGGCCCGCGACGTTACCTGGGAACTTGCGCGCTCCTCAGTAATCGGCAGATGCACCTTGCGCGCCAGCCAGCGCGAAAGCCGCCATCACCGCAGTCACGGTAAGAATCTTCATAAACACACTCTTCACATGGCCACCTCGCTATCGCCACGACGGAGCCTGCCGGGGTATCGTCAGCATGACCGCTTCCGCACATAGCGGCGCTAAGGAGATCATTTAGACGGCAATCCGGACCTTCTCACGGCTGTTGGTACTCCCACCCAAACCTGCCGTCAACATTCAGCACGGTGAGAGCTACATCACCAATAGGCAAGGCAAATAGACTAAATCGGCTCTTCAAGGTCAGCCGGGATCGTGTTGCGATCCGGTGACAGCACGCGAGTGCTGGCGAGCCCTGCCAGCGGCACCTGGTGACGCCGGGGACTTAGAGGTCGCGCGGATAGGTGGGTTGTCATGGGCGTCTGCGGGGGCGGGTGTCCCACCTGTAGGTGGTCCAGGCGAGCCGGATGAGCTTACGGAGTGTGATGATCGCGTCGGCGAGGTCGAAGAACGCGGTGATGACGGCTTTGCGGCGTTCGTAGCAGCGCTGGAGCCGGTTGAAGGCGTTGTGCCAGGCGTGGGTGCGCTCGATGGGCCAGCGCCGCCCGGCCTGGATGGGGGCTGGCTCGCCCTTGTGCGCGATCTCGCCGTGCAGCCCGCGGCCGGCCAGGGTGGCGAGGGTGACGGCGGAGTCGTAACCGGCGTCCAGGTGCACGGTGATGTCCTCGGGCAGGGGCCCGAGGCCGGTGAGCAGCTCCAGGGCAGGGGCCAGCAGCGGGGAGTCATGGGAGCTGGCGCCGGCCAGCACCCGGCCCGGTGGCACTCCGTTGTCATCGGCGAGGGCGGAGCGTTTCATCCCCTGCTTGCGCCGGTCCACCGGGGACGGCCCGGCGCACTGCCCGCCGCCGGGGGACTTGGTGATGCACCCGTCCACCGAGACATCCGCTAACTGAAGGCCGATCATGCGGTCGAATGCCTCCAGCACCCGCGCCTTCAGGCCAGCGAACGCCCCCAGGGCGATCCACTCATCACGGCGATCCCGGATGGTGGTGGCCGAGCATGTGGCATCGGCAATCTTGGCGTAGGAACAGCCGGATACCAGAACCTGGACCAGCTTCTCGAAGATGATCCGGTCGCTGATCCGGGGCCGGTGGCAGCCCAGCGGATGCGCCGGATCATAGGCCGGGCGCTGCGGCAGCAGCGCGGCGAACTGGACCCGCAACGGCTCAAGCACCCATGATGGAATGGCAGGCACAGCATCTCCCCTGATCACGAAGCGTAGATAACTCCATGATCACCGGGGCTGTGCCTGCACTCATATCACGACACGCCGAACCCGCACCAACCCTCGCCTATCCGCGCGACCTCTTAGAGCACGCCCCAAGATGCCAACAGCAGCCCTGCTGCTGCTACATCCAGGCAGCCAAAGCGCCCGCCAGGTCAGCACAACTCGGATTTGACGACCTAGCAGCCGAGAGCATGTAAGCCAACCACTCGTAACCCGCACAAAGCCCGCACATATCCCGGACAGCAGCACCACGCGCCGTGCGCGCACTGTGTGGCCGGGCCGGGGTGCCGTTCGCCCGCCTGCCTGCACGAACGTGCAAAACCCGGCCGGCCCACAGCGTTCCTGACCTCACCCCCACCCCAAGGGGACCCCGACGGCGAGGTCAGGAACAGCCGGCCAAAGCACAAACAG
>Ga0099827_10001885_pt1 | contig 11248 bp, 6 predicted proteins | sample CZO8metaG_FD_79339 | JGI IMG/M metagenome (GOLD analysis project Ga0099827, IMG submission 79339) | Vadose zone soil microbial communities from the Eel River Critical Zone Observatory, Northern California, USA - CZOApr15con1.8 metaG | ecosystem: Environmental > Terrestrial > Soil > Vadose zone ...
CGCCGCTCGCCGATCTCAAGACCCGGCTGATCCAGCTGTGCAAGGATCGCGACAAACCTTATGGAATGCTGGTGCGGAAACTGGATTTCCCATTTTCAGCGGACAACGGCGAGGTGCAGACGCTGAGCGCCGCCTCGATGCAATCCGGAGGCTCCGCGCGTCCCGTAAGCCCGCCGGTGCTAATTTACCGTGTTTATCCGGACGGACGCGAAGAACTGGTGCGCGGGCTGCGCTTCCGCGGAGTATCGAGCCGCTCGCTTCGGGATATTCTAGCGGCTTCCACGGAGACCGCGCTGTTCGATTACATCAACAATGGCGCACCGCTGGCGCGGCTGGGCGCCGGCGGATTCCTGGCTCCGGCCGCGGTCATCGCGCCGGGTTTGCTGTTCGAGGAAATGGAACTCGAGCGGCCGCAGGATCAGTTGCAGAAACCGGCCATCGTGCCTCCGCCGAATTCCTAGCCCCCGCCCATGCGCTTGCTGAGCCGCACCATCCTTCGCGAGATCGTGGTGACCGCGATGCTGGGTTCGGTGCTGTTCACCTTCGTGCTGTTCCTGCAGCGGGCGCGGCCGCTTTTTGAATTTTTAGTGCGCAGCTCGGGTCCGCCCTCGACCGTCGCATACTTGTTTGCGCTGGTGCTGCCGCAGGCGCTGCCATTCACCATTCCACTGGGGGTTCTGGTCGCGACCCTGATCACGCTCTCGCGGATGTCGAGCGATGGCGAGATCACTGCGATGCGCGCCGCGGGAGTACCTGGCAGGCGAGTGGCCCCGCCCATTCTGTTCTTCGGATTCGTGGCGATGTGGATCGCCGCGGGGGCGTCGCTATGGGTGACGCCGTGGTCGATCCGCGAACGCTACCGCATCGAGAATCAGCTGATCACCGGGCAACTAACCGCCGACGTCCAGCCGCGCGTTTTTGAGGAGCAATTTCCCAACTCGATCCTGTACGTAAGCGACGTCACCACCGGCCCTGTGGGGCATTGGAAAAAAATCTTTCTGGCGGATATCACGCCCATTGAGAGCCGTCTTCCAGGGGCCACGGAGCGCGGCGACAGCCCTCGCATCACGCTGGCATCCGACGCCGTGGTGGCGCCGGATGCATCTTTGAACCGTATCCAGCTCTCGCTGCGTAACGGCTGGTCATACGAGCCCGGCAAGGAGGGCTCTCCTTACGTCATCACCTATTTCCCGGCCGGTGATCAGGCTCTGCAGGCGCAAAAACCGAACGAGGTGCGGGTCTCTCGCAAAGCTGTCGAAATGGATACCCTGCCCCTCTACAACCAGGCGTATCATGACCCCACGCTCGATCGCACGGCCACGCTGGATGCCCGCCTCGAGCTTCATCAGCGGCTGGCGCTGCCCCTGGCGTGCGTGCTGATGGCGCTGGTGGGTATCCCGCTCGGAATTACACGCAGGCGCGCCGGCAAATCCGCCGCGGTAGTGCTCACCGTGGCGCTGGCGTTCCTGTATTACATGGCGCTGATCAGCTTCATCAGTCTGGCGAGGCAAGGGACCCTTTCGGCTGAGCTCGCCGCCTGGCTTCCGGATGTTCTGTTTGCGTTTTTTGGCGTCATCATGCTGGTACGTCTGGAAGCGCCCGGCGATCGCGATCTGGTTGGCGCGGTGACCGCCCGCCTGCAGTGGCTGCTGCGGCCCGGTGGCCGCACGCCGCAGGAGCATGGGGCGCGTGTGCTCGACCGCCTGGAACCCAAGGCGTGGCTGGCGCGATTCTGGCTCCTGCCCCAGGTGATGGACACCTACGTTCTTTCCAGTTTCCTGTTCTACTTCGTTTTGTTGCTGGCGAGTTTCGTGCTGATGACGCATGTGTTCACGTTTTTTGAGCTCCTGAGCGACATCCTCAAGAACCACACGCCCATGGCGCGGGTGCTGACGTATCACTTTTTTCTGACGCCGCGCCTGATCTATGAACTGACTCCGTTCTGCGTGCTCACAGCGGTCCTGGTGACCTTTGGCGTACTCACCAAGCACAATGAGGTCACGGCGCTGAAAGCGTGCGGCGTGAGCGTCCATCGCCTGACCGCTCCGATTCTGCTGGCGGGCCTGTTGCTTACCGGCGGCCTTTTCGCCTTCGATCATTACTGGGTGCCGGATGCCGACCGGCGCCAGGACGCGATTCGCGCCGAGATCAAGGGCCGCCCCGCGCAGACCTTTCTGCGCCCCGACCGGAGATGGATTTCGGGCCTGAACGATCGCATTTATTACTACAAGTATTTCGATCAGGCCGAGCGCGTGATGCTGGGGGTGCACGTCTATGAGATCGACCCCGTGCGCTTCCGGCTCAAGCGGCACATCGCAGCCGAGCGGGCGCGCTGGGAGCCGCAGCTGAAAGCGTGGGTCTTCCAGAATGGCTGGAGCCGCGACATGAACGGCACCGCCGTCGCGCGTTTTGAAGATTTCTCAGGCCAGACACGCACCTTCCCGGAACTGGAAGAGCAGCCCGACTACTTCGTCAAGGAAGTGAAACAGTCGCGGCAGATGAATTTCCAGGAGCTCCAATCCTACATCCAGGAATTGCAGCAAAGCGGCTTCGATACCGTGGCGCTTCAAGTCCAGTATCATAAGAAATTTTCAGTGCCGTTCTTCGCGCTGATCATGGCGATGATTTCGATTCCGTTTGCGTTCCTGGCGGGAAACCGCGGCGCGATGGCGGGCGTGGGCCTGAGTCTCGCCATCGCCATCGTCTACTGGTCGGTCGGCCAGGTGTTCGAGCAGGTGGGCAACGTGAGCCAGCTGCCGGCGCAAGTGGCCGCCTGGTCACCGGATGCGGTCTTCTCCCTGGCCGGACTTTATTTTCTGGCGCGCATGCGCACCTGAGGGCGCTCCCATGAAGGCGTGCACGCTTCCTGCTTGCGCTCCGATTGAAACCAACCCGCTGCGTTATGGCGACGTGCCCGCGCCGGAACGCCTCGATTCCGGCCAGGTGCTGGTGCGCGTGCATGCCTGCGGCGTCTGCCGCACCGATCTGCACGTGATCGAAGGCGAGCTCGCGCCGCGCAAATCGCCCGTGATTCCAGGCCATCAAGTGGTGGGTGTCGTGGAACGTGTGGCCGATCGCATCGCCACCGGCGAGTCGCACGTTCAGCCCGGCGATCGCGTGGGCATTCCGTGGCTGCACGAGACTGACGGGAAATGTGAATACTGCCGCGCGGGCAAGGAGAATCTATGCGAGGCCGCGGCGTTCACCGGCTCTACGGTGAATGGTGGTTATGCCGAGTACATCGTCGCGCCGGAGGCTTTCGTCTATCGCATTCCGGAAGGCTTCGGCGATCTGAAGGCCGCTCCGCTGTTGTGCGCCGGCATCATCGGGTTCCCGTGCCTGCGCGTTTCCGGGATCGCGCCGGGCGGCACGCTGGGCCTGTATGGATTCGGCGCCGCCGCGCACATTGCGATTCAAGTGGCGCGATATTGGGGCGTGCGCGTTCTGGCGTTCACGCGCGATGAACCGCATCAAGACCTGGCGCGAGAACTGGGCGCAGTATGGGCCGGTCCCGGCACGGCACGATCGCCCGAGCGGCTGGATGCGGCTATCCTGTTTGCGCCCGCGGGTGAGCTGGTTCCCGCCGCGCTCCAAAATCTGAAGAAGGGCGGCACGGTGGTCCTGGGTGGCATCCACATGAGCCCCATCCCGCAGATGCCCTACGAGCTTCTGTACCACGAGCGCGTCCTGCGCAGCGTGGCCAACAACACGCGCCAGGACGGTCAGGATTTCCTCGAGCTGGCCGCGAAAATTCCCATAGAAGTACAGATCCAGACGTTCCCGCTCGCCGAGGCCAATGCCGCTCTCAATGCGCTGAAGCATGATGCGATACGAGGCGCGGCGGTGCTGACAATGTCGTAGGTGCTGTCCCGGAACTTTCTACACGGAAGACTTTTACCGGCCCCCGCCTGGATTATTTTGGGATCAATAACTTAATGCGATTTAGCTAAATGGAACCTGGATTGCCGGGGAAAATAGGAAGCACCGGCGTTACGATGCTCCTGTCCATTTTCGAAGTGGAGGTGTATATGTTTGGTGGTCCTGAGGTTAATCCACATGAAAGACTTGACATGGAAGAACGATGGGAAACGGTGCATCGCCATCACCGTATCCAAGGCATCGTGTTGCTGCTGATCGCCCTGGTTCTAGCCGGTGGCGGCTGGTACGCTTACCAGGCGCTGCGGCGCCACGAAGTGGCGCTGACCCAATTCCCCGGCGTACAGAAAATCGTGGATGCGATCGGGGATCAAGTGAAGCAAACCGACCAGAAGCTTGCATCCTGGGCTGAGGATCAGCAAAGTCTCCGCGATCAGATGGCCAAGCTCGGCCAGAAAATGGAGACGAGGGTCGCAAGCGCCGCCAAGGAAGTGCGAGAGTCTTCGGCGGAGGTGTACCGCCGGGTTCAGGCCCAGATCGATGAGAGGCTGCAGCGGGTCGACACGCGGCTTACTCGTATCGAAGCTTCAGGCGAGAGCCAGCAGTTCCGAATCGCCGAGCTGCAGCAGGAGGTAGGGGACGCGCGGAGCCAAGCGGCAAGGCAAGCCGACGAGCTCGCCGCGGTGCGAAGCAAGATGGAGGAAAGCACCGCGACCCATGAGCGCCAGCTCGCCCGTCTGCAGCAGAGTGAAGAGGCAGATCGCCACGACGTCGACGCGATCGGCCACAAACTAGCCGTCCATCGCGTCGATTTCGAAGTGACGAAGAACCACAGCCGCGAGCTTGCGGAAGGGATTTCGCTGGACGTCACGAGCACAGATCCGCTCCATCGCAGCGTCAGCGGTTGGATGTGGGTGATGCCCGACCGCCGCACCATCTGGCTGAAGGGGCAGAGCGCAGGCCAACCGGTGGTCTTTTACGGCCGCGAGGATAGCAAGAAGCGTGAATTGGTGATTACCAATGTGACCAACGGCTCTGTCACCGGCTATTTGCTGTTGCCCGGCGAGTCCGCAGGCAGGGAGATCGCCTCAGCCAGAACCAGCGAACAATAGGGGCGGAGGCTAGCCCTTACTCGTGCCGCATGGGCCGCCCATTAACCGGGCGCTCATTGTCCTAAAGTGCTCAATGCCCTAAAGGACGATTCGATCCGGCGGGCGGCGGTGCCGACGGCGACGTAGGCGTCTTCTGTTCGTTCATGCGCCGCCACAGGCGGTTGTATTCCTCTTCGGAAAGCTCGCGCTTGAGCTGGAAACGAAATTCGCGCGGCCCGGCGCGTAACCACCCCGCTTTCTCCAGGCTGACGATGCTCAAGTCGAACGGCCCGGCGCGGGCTACCTGCTCCAGCTCGGCATAAGGCCAGCTGCGCGACTCTTCCGGTTTGTCGGCATCAAACGTAATCGCATCGCTGCCAATCGCGAGTTTCCCGCTGGTGCCCGACAGGCCACGGAGCAGCTTCGCGTCCGCCTGCCATAGAGGTTCTCCCTCCAGCGCGAAATAGGAGCCTACGAAACGTGGTCCCAGCACTTCGTGGAATTGCCGGAAGATGAGCGGCGCGCCTTCAGGCAGATGATCGAACACGATTTCGCGGTCGCGCCCCAGCCATCGCGGCTGGTCCTGATCGGTCAAGATCCGCAAGCGGTCCCGCGTCAGAGTGATCTGCTGAATGTCGGCGTACTTCAATTCGAGCGCGTACTTTCCCTTGGCCTCTTCGAAACGGATTCCCTGCGGGCTGGCGACGAGCTGACCGGTCGCACCGCCTCGCATGTGGCGATGGCGCACCTCCACGGTCACCGTTTGCGCGGGTGAAACCGCAGCGGTCGCAAGCAAGAGCGCCATCAGCGCGCCGCGATGTGTTTTTTCACTTCGAAATTCCATTTCCACACCTCGTAAATCGCCGGATAAACCATCAGCTCCAGCAGGAAAGACGTCAGGATGCCGCCCACCATGGGCGCCGCGATGCGCTTCATCACGTCGGCGCCGGTACCGGTCGACCACAGAATCGGCACCAACCCCAGGAACATACAGGCCACCGTCATGAACTTGGGACGAATCCGCTTCACCGCGCCGTGGCGGATCGCGTCCTGCAAATCCCTCAGATTGTGAATGCCCTTCACCCGCGCCTGTTCGTACGCCATATCCAGGTACAGCAGCATGAAGACGCCGGTCTCGGCGTCCACGCCCATCAGCGCGATCAATCCCACCCACACCCCAATGCTCATGTTGTAGCCCAGCGCGTATAGAAACCAGATTGCGCCCACCGCCGAGAACGGAACCGCGAGCATGATGATCAACGTCTTCGCGAAGGATTTCGTGTTCAGATACAGCAACAGCAGAATCAGGAACAGGGTGAGCGGCAGGATCACGATAAGGCGCTGTTTGACGCGCTCCATCGCCTCATACTGGCCGGACCAGGAAATGGCGTAGCCGGCGGGCAGCTGGATCTGATCGCGCACCACGCGTTTGGCCTCCTCGACGTAGCCGCCGACGTCGCGCCCGGCCACATCCACGTACACATAGCCCGCCAGCAAGCCGTTCTCTTCACGAATCATGGACGGGCCGGGGCGAATGCGGATGACCGCCAGCTCGGAAACGGGCACCTGCGTCTGGCCGCCCATCACCGGAACCAGAACGCGATTGAGTTTGCCGATATCATTGCGAAAATCGCGCAGGTAGCGCACGTTCACCGCGTAGCGCTCGCGTCCTTCGACGGTGGTGGTGACATTTTCGCCGCCCACCGCACTCGACAGCACGCTCTGCACGTCGTCGATCGAAACTCCATAGCGGGCCATGTGCTCGCGGTTCCAGTCAAAATCGAGAAAGTAGCCGCCACCGGTACGCTCCGCGAAAACATTGCGAGTGCCGCGAACTTTCGGCAGAAGACCTTCGATCTGCGCTCCGATTTGCTCAATCCGCGTCGTATCCGCGCCGAAAATCTTGATGCCAACCGGCGTACGCACTCCGGTGGTCAACATGTCGATGCGATTTTTCACCGGCATCGTCCAGGCGTTGGATGTACCTGGAAGCTTAAGGACCGTGTCCATCTGCTCGACCAACTGGTCAGTGGAGATGTGATCCGGCGTGATGCGGCCCAGCGCCGGCATGAGCCAGGAAGGCGCCCAGGAGGAATACCAGGTGTCGACTTTGCGCCACTGGCCGGAAGGCCTCAGCATGACGATGGTGTCCATCATCGAAAGCGGCGCCGGATCGGTCGCGGTTTCAGCTCTGCCCGCCACGCCCAGCACGGTCGCGACCTCGGGGAATTGCAGTAGTATGCGGTCCTGCGCCTGCAGCAGCCGCTGCGCTTCAGTCACGGAAATGCCGGGCAGCGTCGAAGGCATGTAGATGAGCGAGCCTTCATCGAGCGGCGGCATGAACTCCGAGCCCAACCGCTGATAGATGGGAACGGTGACCACCACCAGTGCGACGGCCGCGAAAATCACCACCCACTTCCAGCGCAGCGACCACGCACACACCGGTTCGTAAAGACGAATCAGAATGCGGCTGACGGGATGATTTTCCTCGGAGTGGATTTTGCCGATCAGCACCGCGCTGGCGGCGCGCGCCAGCCACTTTGGACGGAAGTTGAAGTTGCGCGTGTGAATCAGCAGCAGCCGCATGGCGGGATCGAGCGTAATGGCCAGCACGGCGGCCACCAGCATCGACAGGTTTTTGGTGTAGGCCAGCGGCTTGAACAGCCGCCCTTCCTGAGCCTCCAGCGTCAGCACCGGCAGGAAGGAAACCGCGATCACCAGTAGCGCGAAAAATGCCGGCCCGCCGACGTCCTTGACGGCTTCGACGATCACGCGGCGGTAATCGCCTTCGCGCCCGTTTCTTTCCCATTCCTCCAGCTTCTTGTGGGTCTGCTCCGCCACCACGATCGATGCATCCACCAGCGCGCCGATGGCGATGGCGATTCCGCCCAGCGACATGATGTTGGAAGACAGCCCCATCGCCCGCATCGGAATAAACGCGATCAGAATCGCGATCGGAATGGTGAAAACCGGAATGATCGCGCTGGGAATGTGCCACAGGAAAATGAAGACCACGATGGCGACGATGACCATTTCCTCGATCAGCGTGCTTTTCAGATTCTCGATCGAACGCAGAATCAGCTCGGAGCGGTCGTAGGCGCCGACGATCTTCACACCCGCGGGCAAGCCGGGCTCGATCTCGCGCAGCTTGGCCTTCACGCCATCGATCACATCCAGCGCGTTAGCGCCCTGCCGCATCACCACGATCCCGGACACCGTGTCGCCCTGGCTGTTCCAGTCCGCGATGCCGCGCCGCAGATCCGGCCCCAGGACCGCCCGGCCCACGTCCTTCACGCGGATGGGCACTCCGCCGGCGCTGCTCGACAGTACGATATTTTCGAGGTCCGCGGGCGAGCGCGCGTATCCGCGGCCCCGCACCATGTACTCCGCGCCGCTCATCTCCACCAGCCGCCCGCCCACGTCGTTGTTGCCCGAGCGCACCGCGTCCACCACGCGCGAAATCGGGATGTTGTAAGCCTGCAAGCGATTGGGATCGACGTTGACTTGATACTGGCGGACGAATCCGCCGAGCGGCGCCACTTCCGCCACACCCGGCACCGAGCGCAGTTGAAAGCGCAGGAACCAGTCCTGCACGGAACGCAGCTCCGCCAGGCTGTGCCCGCCCGTGGTATCGACCATCACGTATTGATACACCCAGCCCACGCCGGTGGCGTCCGGGCCGAGCTCGGTCTGTACTCCCTTCGGCAGCTTCGTCAGCACCGCCGAGAGATACTCGAGTGTGCGCGAGCGCGCCCAGTAGATATCCGTGCCCTCGTCGAAGATCAAATACACGTACGAATAGCCGAAATCCGAGAATCCCCGCACGGCCTTGATGCGCGGCGCTCCCAGCATCGAGGTCACGATCGGATAGGTGACCTGGTCCTCCATGATGTCCGGGCTGCGGTCCCAGCGCGAGTAGATGATCACCTGCGTGTCGCTCAGGTCGGGAATGGCGTCGAGCGGCATCTCGCGCAGCGACCACACGCCGGCCGCCACGGCGAACCCCACGAGCAGAATCACGATGGCCCGGTTGCGAGCGCTGAATTCGATGATGCGCCCGATCATTGCTTGCCTCCGGGACTGCCTCCGCCGTGTCCTGCGTGCGTGTCAGGCGCCGCCGGATTTCCGATTGGCGGACGCAACTGGCTCTCGGAGTCCACCAGGAACGTGCCCGAAGTCACGATTCGTTCGCCCGGCTTGAGCCCACTCAGCACCACCACGCGGTCGCCCACGTGATCGCCGGTTTCGACGGCGCGCGACTCCAGATATCCGTTGCCGCGGTCGACGAACACCGTTTTTCGCAGACCGGCGTCGAGCACCGCCTCGCCCGGAATCGTCACCCGCGCGCCGTAGCCCATGCGCATTTCGACGTCGACAAACATATCCGGCTTGAGACGCATGGTTGGATTGTCGGCTTCCATCCGCACCTTCACGGTGCGCGTGGCGGGATCCACTTGCGGCTGCACGTAAGTGACGCGCGCGGAAAACGCGGCATTGTTCGCGGAGGGTACCCGCACCACCGCCATCGTGCCCGGCCGCACCTTGGCCGCATCGGATTCAAACATATCCGCCATGATCCAGACGCGGCTGAGGTCGGTGAGCGTGTACAACTCGGTCTCAGGAGAAATCTTCTGGCTCGCAAAGGCGTTGCGGGCCGTGACGAAGCCGCTGGCGGGCGCGTACAAGGTGATCGCGCGCGCCGGCTTGCCCGTATTCTTAATCTCGTCGATCTGCGCGGCGCTGAGGTCCCACAGCTCCAGCCGGCGCCGTGAAGCATCGACGATCGAGGTGCTGGTGCCGGCGGAATCGGGAAGAGCGCTCCGGCTCATCACCTGCTGCGCCTTGATCGCCAGCAAATATTCCTGCTGCGTGGCCAGCAGCTCCGGGCTGTAGATCGTGACCAACGGATCGCCTTTCTGGACCGAGGCGCCGGTGAAGTCCGCCTTCACCTGTTCAATCCAGCCCTCGATCTTCGAGTGGACGTGGGTGATGCGCGTCTCATCCGCCGTCACCCTGCCGGAAGCGCGCACGGTCTCGGTCTGCGCCTCCAGAGCGACCTCGCCAAAACGCACGCCGATGAGTTGCTGTTTCTCGGGAGAGATCTGGAACGTGCCTTCGGGAGTCGAGCCCGCCGCCGGAGCGCCCCCCGCCGGCCCTTGATCCACGTACACCGGCTGAAGCTTCATGCCGCAATCCGGCGCGATGCCCGGCTTATCGGATTTGTAGGCGGGGTGCATGGGGTCCACCCAATAAAGAACCTTCCGCTCAGAGGCCGCCGCGGCGTCCTGGGCGCTGCGCCACCGCATGAACGCCAGTCCGCCGGCAAAACCGGCGGCCAGCAGAATCACGGCCAGCAGGAAAATACCAATGGCTTTCATAGCTTCACTCCATCCACGAAACACCGGAGATTTCCTCCAGCCGGCTCACCGCCGTCGCGTAGTTTTGCATTTCCTCGTGCACATTCATCTGATACTCGAGGACGGCCAACTGGTTGTTCAGCACGGAGAGAAAATCCACCGCGCCGGTTTGATAAGAAATCAGCGACGATTCCAGCGCAAGATTGGCCTGCGGAATCACATCCTGGGTGTAGATCCGCAGGAGCTCAAGCGAGGTGTCCGCTGCCGCGTATTGCTCAGTGATGCGTGCGCGCAAGGATTGGCCGGCGGCCCGGTAAGAATGTTGCGCCCGCGCCACGGCCTGCGCCTGTTCGGTGACCTCGGCGCGCTGCTTGCGCGCGTAATAGAGCGGAATCTTGAGATCCACCCGAAAGGTGTAGAACGCGGGCATGCCGCCCATGTTGGAATAGCCGCCGGTAACAGAATAGTCGGGATAATAGCTCCTGCGGGCCAGGCGCATCGCTGCTTGTTCGCGCTCCTCCGTTTTTTGCTCTCGCATGCGCGAGGGCGCCTGATCTTCCGCCGCCGCGATCAGGTCTTCGAGCGGCATGCGAAGGACGTCGGTGCGCGGCTCCTCAGGCATCCCCAGGGCGGAGCCGGAGGGCCGGTCGAGCAGGCTGTTGACCTCGGCCTCGCGCGCGCGCCGTTCTCGTGTGGACTGCAGCAGCTTGGTCTCGATGAGCGAGAGCTGGGCTTGCGCTTTGAATATGTCCTGCTGGGCGGCGCGCCCCACCGAATACCGCGCCTCCGTCACCTGCAAAAGTTCGCGGAGCTTGTCGCGATTCTGCTCCAGCAACTGTTGAATCACGTAGCTGTGATACAGGCCGGCGTAGGCTTGCTTCAGCCGCGCAATCACGTTGAGCTCCACCATGCGGTAGTCCTGGA
>Ga0099827_10001886_pt1 | contig 11246 bp, 6 predicted proteins | sample CZO8metaG_FD_79339 | JGI IMG/M metagenome (GOLD analysis project Ga0099827, IMG submission 79339) | Vadose zone soil microbial communities from the Eel River Critical Zone Observatory, Northern California, USA - CZOApr15con1.8 metaG | ecosystem: Environmental > Terrestrial > Soil > Vadose zone ...
CAGCAGGCGCGCCACGTGAAGCTGTTTGGCCGTCAACTCATCATCGCCCGCACAAACGGCCACCAGCTGCGCTGGAGATTGGAGTCCGAGAATGTAAGCAACGAGCGACTCCCCAACAGGGTCCTTAAGCGTGTTGACGAGCTGCTGCAGATCGCTCCTCGGGTCCAAGAAAACTCCCAGACCAAGGATATCTATCAGCCGCCGGGGGCCGGGACCGCGACCAAGTCGGTACGTCAAGACGGCCATCGATGTTGGCTCGTATCGAGAGGCCATAGGCCAACTCGCGGCGAATGTCCTCGACGCCGGCTGCAGGTAACCTCACCTTTCGCGATGATTGGCCGTGCGCACAAATAGAGAAGACGCGCGCGCGAGGCTGGGCCAGATACCGCTGAATTCTCCAACCCGCACCCGTCCTGCCTTGTACCGGGCTGTTACACGATCGGGATGTCATCGGACTGGCGATGTCGAGGGCCGCCAACGGCGATCAATGGCTGTGGAGGAAGGTCACTCGATACGCGCAGTTCCTGGCTCCGCGAGAGTCTGTGTTCGCTGACCCTGCAGTCCTGGCCGCGGCGCGACGGCTTGCCCGAGCTCAGACACATCGGTTGGGCCCTGACGGTGCGGACATGGTCGACTTGGGGAGATGGGGTCCCCAACTACGTGACCAACCCGCACAACCGGGCTACACGGGGGGAGGACGTGACCAGCAGAAGCGAACCGCCTCATACTCACACGCATATCGGGGCGCCTTGCCCATGGGCGCGCTACACACAGGTGCGGGTCTGAATGAATCTCTGGCTCCTGATCGTGCTCCAGTGGCTCCATGTCTTCCTCGGCATTTTTTGGTTCGGCGCCGTGCTCTACTCGGACTTCGTGCTGGTGCCCGTGATCCAGGGCTTGAAGCCCGCGACCCAGCTGGAAGTGGCCGATCCGCTCGGCCGCCGGACCGTGCGGGTGATCATCCCCGTGGCGCTGGGAGTGATCGTGCTCGGAGTGCTGCGGGGCATCGCCGATGGCGTTCTGAGCTCCCTGGGTTCCGCCTACGGGCTCACCTGGCTTACGGCCTTTGTCGTCGGGTGCCTGACCCTGGCCTGGGGCGTTTGGGTCGTGACCCCGGCGATCAACCTCATCGGCGAGGTGGAACCAGGAAGCCTCGCGCTGACGGCGGCGATCAGCCGGGTCAAGATCCTGGCCTTTCTCGAGCTGGGCCTGTTCCTGGTGATCTTGAGTCTGATGATCGCTCTTCGATTCGGCTACTGAAATGAGGGCGCCATGAGCACCCGTCTCTTGATCGCATCGGTACTGCTCTACCTGGTGACGCTGACGGTGGTGGGATTCGGTGCTTTGTACAGTTTCCGGCAGACGATCATGCCCTATCACGAAGAGTTCCTTGGGGTCCGTTTCGAGCAGCTCGACCCCAATGTGAGGCGACTCATGCTCGCCCTCATGCGAGTCTCCGGTGTCACCTTCTTCGCTCTCGCCGCAGGCCTCGCAATACTGATCTCCGGCCCCTTCCGGCAGGGAGCCGCGTGGGCGGGGTGGGTCATCTATACGATGCTGCTGGTCGCGCTCATCCCGCTGCTCTTCCTCACCAGGCAGATCGGCCGGAAAACGCCCTGGCCGGTGGTGCTGCTTCTCATCGTGCTGGTGATCGCGGCCGCTGCGATCGCACACTTCCCGACCGCATGATGGGGAAGGCGCGAAGGCTCCCGGCCTCGGCTGACACGCTGATCGTCGACGCACTGACCCGAGTGTTCGGAAGCTTGGATGGACACGTCCTGGACGACCTCCGCTCCGGCCTCGAGCCGGTCAGCCTGGCGCGAGATGAGGTGCTGTATCGCGAGCACGATCCCGGCGACTGCATGTTCATCGTGGTCGAAGGCAGGTTGCAGGCCTCTATCACGGAGCCGGACGGCCGGGTGCTCCACGTCGGCCAGGTCGGACCGAGCTACAGCCTCGGCGAAGCCTCGCTGCTCACCCGCCAGAACCGAACCGAGACGATAAGCGCGATCGAGCCGGCCCGACTGGTCCGGATATCCATGGCGGCCTTCGGTCGCACGGCGGCGGCGTTTCCCGAGACGCGAACGCGGATCGCGCGGATGATGCTCCGACACCTGCGGCGAGCCCAGGTGGCCCAGTCCGTCCAGGATTTGTTCGGCGAGCTCGACGAAGAAACCCTGCGCAGCATCCAGGGTGAGATCGAGTGGGTGGAACTTTCGGGCGGTGACGCGCTGCTCCACCAGGGCGACCTCGACACCGACGTCTACATAGTGATGAACGGCCGCTTGGCCATCGTCGTAAAAGGTACGGACGGCCACGAGCGGATCGTCGACGAGGTGATCCGGGGAGAAAGCGTCGGCGAGATGGCGCTCCTCAGCAAGGAGGCTCGCTCCGCATCCGTCTACGCGATTCGGGACACGACGCTGATCAAGATCCCGCAGGCCGGCTTCGACCGGCTCATGGAGAAGCATCCGCAGTCCGTCCTGAACATAGTCCACGTCATCATCCGGCGTTTCCGGCAGACGCTGCAATCAGCGCGCAGCGCGCCGCACGCGGCGGCCCTTACGCTCGTCCCGCTCAGCCCGAATGCCAACTTCACCGACTTCGCCGGCCGGTTGGCGGAGGCGCTGGCGCCCTTCAAGACGACGGCCCACGTGACCAGCACGAGCTTTCGCCTCCACCTCGAGGCGGCAGGCTTCGACCGGGAGTCGGACTCGGACGTCACGCAGTTCGAACTGGTTCGCTGGCTGGACGAGCTGGAGTCCAAGCACGACCTGGTCGTCTATCAGGCCGACCCCTCATTGAGCGAATGGAGCCGCCAGTGTCTCCGCCAGGCCGACCACGTCCTGTTGGTCACCTGCGCCGACGCTCCCAAGACGCCAGGTGAGATCGAGATAGAGGTCATGGGCGCGCACAGCGGACCGATCAGCGTTCGCAAGAGCCTCGTGCTGCTCTACCCCGACGGCTCTCGGAACCCTAGCGGAACGAAGGAGTGGCTGGCTGGGCGGAACCTGCACCGGCACCATCACGTCCGTCTGGACACGCCCGCCGATTTCGCGCACCTCGCCCGGATGCTGACGGGCCGGGCGGTAGGCCTGGCGCTGAGCGGTGGCGGCGCGCGCGGGTTCGCCCACATCGGGGTTGTTCGGGCCATGAAGAAGGCCGGGATACCCATCGACGCAATCGGCGGCACCAGCATGGGCGCGGTCATCTCGGCCGAGTACGCCACCGGTTGGGACGAGAAGAAGATGATCGAGAAGGACCGGACCATCGCCTCGGTCCTGTCCGATTACACGCTCCCGCTCGTCTCGCTCCTCTCTGGCCGGAAGTTCTCGCGGATGCTGAAGCGATTCTTCGGAGACGTCGAGATCGAGGATCTCTGGATGCCCTACTTCTGCGTTTCCAGCAACCTGACGAGGGCCGCGATGGGGGTGCATCGCAGCGGGCTCCTCCGGCTCGCCGTTCGGGCCAGTGGCACCCTGGCTGGCTTGATGCCTCCGCTCGTCATCGATGGCGACCTGCACGTCGACGGCGCACTGTTCGACAACCTTCCGATTGACGTCATGCGCGCGGAAGTGGACGGCGGTTTTGTCATCGGCGTTGACGTGAGCCCACCCATCGACCTGGCGAAGAACGCGGCTTACGACGACGGGCTCTCGGGGTTCTCCGTGCTCGGTAACACCCTCAATCCGTTCGCCGAGAAGCAGACGTACGCCACCATCGCCAACATCATCCAGCGCGCGTTCGAGGTCGGCAGCATCCGCGACCAGAGGACGCGACTCGCGAAGGAGGCGGCCGACCTCTACCTGCGGCCGCCCGTGGAGAGGTTCGGCCTCTTCGCCCAGAAAGCCATCGAGGAGATCGTCGAGGTCGGCTATGAAGACGCCATCGACAAGCTCGGGGAGTGGGCCAAGAAGTCCGGCGCGGCCTGAGGGCGGTGGAGCCGCCGGATCGCTAATCCGCCTGCGCTCGCTCCAGGCACTCGCGAAGTAGGCGGGCCAGTCCCGCGAGCCTTTTCCCCCGCAGAAAGTTGTCGTGATCGCCGGCGACTAAATACACATCCTGGTGCCCCCGCGCCACTCGCTGCCACGCTCGCCGGGCTGGGGTGAACCGGTTGAACGAGGCCCTGGGCAGGAAGAGGGCGATCGGGCCGGGGTAGCCCCGCGGCACGTAGCCGGCGATCAGCTTCAGGTGGCGCTCCAGGCCGCGGTCACGGCAAAGCGCCCAGAGGATCTGCTTCAGGCGCCAACGGGAGTCGCCCGGGCCGTGTGGGAGCTCGGCGATGACCGCTTTGAGCGCCAGGTAAGCCAGATGGTCGAGACGGGAGTACACCCCCGGCGTGTCCAGCAGAACCAGGCGCTTGACCTCCTGGCCCTCTGCGACCAGCCGCTCGGCGAGCGCGTGAGCTGCAATGCCCCCTGAGCAGTAGCCTCCCACGACATAGGGTCCTTCGGGCTGGACCAGGCGGAGTGCAGCCGCATACTCAGCTACGAGATCGCCGAGGCTTCGGTGGGTGCCTTCATGCGGCGGTTGGAGGGCGTAGAAGGGCTGGTCTTCGCCGAGCTGCGCCGCCAGCTGATCGAAGGCGAGCAGATCGCCGTAGCCCGCGGTGACGCAGAAGAAGGGGATCAGGGCGCCGGTCGGCTTGATCCGGACCAACGCTGGAGCAACCGCTCCGGCCGAGGCGGGCGTCCGGTCGAGCCGGAGGATGTCGAGCAACTGGCCGGCGATCAGGGACACTGTGACGCCGGGCCTGAAACAGGTGACCGGAACCGTGACCCCCAGTGCGGCTTCGAGCTTCGCCGCCAGCTCGATCACCATCAGTGAGTCGAACCCGAGCCCGTCGAGCGGCTCGTCCCACTCCAGCGCCTGCGCGGCGGGGAGGCGCAGGGCTCGCCGGATCAGGTCCTCGATGTAGAGCTCGAGCTTGGCGAGCGGATCTGCCCCTGAGACCGCCCCGAGCTCCGGGGCGAATGAGGAGCGGGGCGACTCCGGCTCCTCTTCCGGTTCCGACGGCGCCTCGGCGGGCGGGGCGTCCGGCGTTCCGGTTTCGGTGGCGGTCGTACGGGCGACGATTACGTGCTGGCCCAGGACCGAAGCTTCGGAGGTCGACTCCGGAAAGGAGGCGATCGGGCCGAACCCGTGCGCGCTCAGCGCCGCCGCCCACTGGCCTGCTGAGAGCAGCGGATTGCCCTTCCGGAGATCGTCGTCGAAACGCTGCCAGCCCTCGATCAGGCCGACCGAGATGTCGAACCAGAGCGGATGCGTGGTCGTCTCGTAGAGCACGAGGGAGCCGCCCGATGCCAGCAGCGACCCGACGTGGTCCAGGGTCGCGCCGAGGTTTCGCGTCGCATGCAGCACGTTGGAAGCGACGACCACGTCGTAGCTGTGGGGGGCGAAGCCCTGCGGCGCGGGCGGCTTCTCGATGTCGAGTGCGCGGTACTCGACGAACGAATAGGCCGCGAAGCGCTCTTCGGCACGCCGGAAGAAGAACTCGGACACGTCGGTGAACTGGTAGAGCGTCCGCTCCACCGGCAGCCGGCGTAGGACCGCCCCGGTCAGGCCGCCGGTGCCGGCGCCGACCTCGAGAATCCGGAGCGGCCGCCCGTTCGGGAGTGCTCTGAGGAGAGAGCCGACCACCGCCGTCGCGATGGCGTTGAAGTAGCGTGCGACCGCCCAGTCCCGGTAAAGGAAGTCGGCAGTCTCCAGGGAGCCGCCCGGAAACAGCGTCTCCAGGGGGCTCTCCTCGCCCAGGAGGATGCGCGGCAGCAGCCCGGCGCAGCGCTCCAGATAGGCGGCCAGTTGCGGGGCACTAGGCCACTGCTCCCGGACCTGCGCCCAGTCGGCAGTTTCGGACGGTAGCGATCCCGCGAACCGCTCCCCATTCCGCCGCAGGGCTCCGAGCCGGGCCAGGTGGTTCAGCCAGCGCGCGACGAGGATGCGGTAGGCCGGACGAATCCCGCACCGATCCAGCAAGGAGTCGACGCTATACGACTCGTCGGGAAGAGCGAAGGCACCGAGCTCACGCAGGGCGTCGATCATCGCGGCGGTGGCGGCCTCGTCCAACGCTTCGAGCCGGGGTTCGAGGGTCTCCAGGCCGAGGTCGAGTGGGCCCTGTTGGGCCTGTTCCTGGCCCGCCAACACGACGGCCTCCCAGGTCGCCGCTTCGTCCGGGTGGTGCCGAGGCGCGGGCGGCGCCGGCTCGTCCAGCCAGAACCGCTCCCGCTGCCACGGGTAGCCGAAGGGCACTCGCACACACCGGCCGGACTTGTACAGGCGATGCCAGTTGGGATCGCGACCGTTGCAGAAGAGCTCGCCCACGCTGCCGAGCAGCACCGACTGCTCGTCCTCCTCCCGGCGCAGGGAAGCCAGGGTCACGCCCGCCTGGCCCGCATGCTCGAGGCATTGCTGGATCGATCCGAGCAGGATCGGATGCGGGCTGATCTCGAGGAAGAGCCTGTGACCGTCGTGCAACAACTGTTGGACGGCCGTCGAGAAGAGCACCGGTTCGCGCAGGTTCCGCACCCAGTAGGCAGCGTCCAGGCTACGGGCTAGCCCCCCGGTGACGGTCGAGTAGAGAGGGGTAGATGGCACCGCCGGCTCGATGTCTCGCAGGATGTCGCGCAGCTCCTCCAGCAGCGGAGCCATGTTCGGACTGTGCGCCGCCACGTCCACCTTCACCGGGCGCACCCACACGTTGTTCGCTTCCAGTGTTGCAACCACCTCCGCCAGTGCAGCGGAATCGCCGGAGAGCACCGAGGAGGTCGGGCTGTTGCTGACCGCGACCTCGAGCCGGTCCTCGTAGCCGGCGAGGGAGGTCCGCGCCTCCTCCAGCGACAGCTCAACCGCGGCCATGCCGCCCCGCCCACTGACACTCCGCATCAAATTGCTGCGGAGGCAGATGACCTTGGCCGCATCTTGCAGGCTCAGCGCGCCGGCGAAATAGGCTGCAGCCACCTCGCCCATGCTCTGGCCCACGACCGCGTCGGGCTCGACGCCCCAGGACCGCCACAGCTCGGCGAGGGCCACCTGGATGGCGAAGAGCATGGGCTGGACCACGTCCACGCGATCGACGTGGGAGGTGCCATCGGAGGTCAGCTCTTCCAGCAGCGACCAGTCCACGTGCGGGCGCAGGGCGACCTCGGTTCGCTCCAGGCTGGCTCGGAAGATAGGCTGCTGATCCAAGAGCCGGCGCCCCATCTGCCGCCACTGGGCGCCCTGGCCAGGGAACACGAAGACCAGCCCCGGCGCCCTGCCGCGAGGCACCGTACCAGCCGAGACCCCTCTCGGCTCCTCTCCCCGTGCGTAGGCGGCCAGCAGCGCGGCCAACTCAGCGCCCGACGCGCCCTGCACCGCCAGCCTGGTGTCGTGATGGCTGCGGTGGACGGCGGCCGTGTAACAGAGGTCGGCCAGCGCAGAGGTGTCCAGTTCGCGCACGTGAGCGGCATAGGCCTCCGCAAGTTCGCGCAAGGCCGTCGAGCTTTTCGCTGATAGGGGGAGCAGGAAGGGACCGCCCTTTTCTTCGGAGGCCTCGGACGTCCGGGGCGGACCCTCCAGGACGACGTGGGCGTTGGTTCCGCCGAAGCCAAAGGCGCTGACACCGGCGTACAGGCAGCCAGGCCAGGGCGCAAGGGACGTCTGGACCCGGATCGGCAGGTCAGGGAACGGGATCAAAGGGTTGGGCGTCTCGAAGTGAAGGCTCGGTGGGAGTTCCCGGTGGTTGAGCGCGAGCGCGACCTTGATCAGCCCCGCGATCCCGGCCGCCGCCTCCAGGTGGCCGATGTTGGTCTTGACCGACCCCAATGAGCAGAGCCTCTCGCGCGCCCCGCCCTCGACCAGGACAGCGCCCAGAGCCGCGGCCTCGATCGGATCTCCGAGCGCGGTCCCGGTGCCGTGGGCCTCGATCATGCTCACGTCGGCGGGAGCCACACCCGCATCCGCGTAGGCGCTTCGGAGCACGGCCTCCTGCGCCCAGCGGTTGGGCGCGGTCAGGCCGTTGGTGCGACCATCCTGGTTTACGGCGCTTCCGCGGATCACGGCGTAGATCGGTTCGCCGTCCGCGACCGCGGCGGCCAGCGGCTTGAGGACGACGAGGCCGGCGCCCTCGCCCCTTACGTAGCCATCGGCGCTGCTGTCGAATGCCTTGCAGAGGCCGTCTGGGGCCATGAAGCCCGCCTTCGAGAAGTTCACCGTCAAGGCGGGCGTGAGAATGAGATTGACGCCGCCGGCCAAGGCCAACGTGCACTCGCCGCTGCGCAGGCTGCGGCAGGCGAGGTGGACGGCGACCAGCGAGGAGGAACAGGCGGTGTCGATCGCCAGGCTCGGGCCGCGGAGGTCGAACCAGTAGGAGAGCCGGTTGGCCGCGATGCTGAGCGCGCTGCCTGTACCAGCGTAGGCGTCGTCCAGTGCGGGGTCGCCCAGCTGCATGCGGGCGTAGTCATCGGTCGAGATCCCGACGAACACACCGGTGGCCGAGGCGGCCAGCCGTTCGGCCGCTTGCCCGGCGTCCTCCAGCGCCTCCCAGGCCACCTCGAGCAGCAGGCGCTGCTGCGGATCGATGCGACGGGCCTCCCGCGGCGAGATCCGGAAGAAGGCCGCGTCGAACCGGTCGACGCCGTTCAGGAAACCGCCCCAGCGGGTGCTCATCTTGCCCGGGGTCGCGGCCCGGCGATCGTAGAGCTCGTCCGCGTTCCAGCGCTCCGCGGGTACTTCGGTGATGGCATTCACACCGTCTCGAAGCAGGCGCCAGAAGGCGGGGGTACCGTGAGCGCCCGGAAAGCGGCAGCCGATGCCGATCACGGCGATCGGCTCGGCTATATGTTGGTCAGCGGGTGGACGCAAGGTGTCTGGCCAGCTGCCTGATGGACGGGTAATCCCAGGCCAGGGTCGGTTCCAGCCGGCGCCCCAGCCAGATCTGGAGCTCGCCCGACAGGGTCACGGCGGAGACCGAATCGAGACCATGGCTTTCGAAGGAGTCCCGAGGGTCGATCTCGTCGGGTTGGCACTCCAGATGCGCCGCCACGGTTTCGATGAGCCAGCTCTCGATCTGTCCGGCTGAGGGAGTGGTGCCCAGCGCCTCACCCACGAGGCAGCCTCAGCGGTTCAAAGGCTCCGGCCAGGTAGTCGGCTCGGCTGGCGCGGCGCTGCAGCTTTCCGCTGGTCGTCTTCGGTACGCCGTGCGGGATCAACGCGATGTCGTGCACGCGCACGGCGTGCTGTTCCGCCACGCCTCTGCGGATGGCCCTTGCGAGCTGGGCTGGATCGAGGCCGTCCTGGCGGGTGTCGACCGCGGCAACGATGATGAGCCGCTCCTCGCCGCCTGACTCGATTGAGAAGGCGACGCAGTTGCCAGGGCGGACGGCGGGGTGGCTGCGTTCGGCTGTCAGCTCGAGGTCGTGCGGATACAGGTTGCGGCCGGCGATGATGATCGTGTCTTTGAGGCGGCCGGTTACGAAGAGCTCTCCGTCTATCAGGAAGCCGAGGTCCCCGGTCCGCAGGTAAGGGCCGCTGTCTCGGAGGTGCCCTCCGAAGGTGGCCGCGGTCTCCTCGGGAAGGTTCCAGTAGCCGCGCGCCACGCTGGGGCCGGCGACCCAGATCTCACCGATCGATTCTGGGTTGGTTTCGAGGCAAGTGGCGGGGTCGACGATGCGCACGTCGACATCGAGCCAAGTCCGCCCGGAGCTGACGAGCGTCCGGGTTCCTTCGTCCGGGGCGTCACGGATCACGACCTGGTTTCGCTCCAGGGCATCCCGCTCGACCTCTGCTGTCACGGGGAGGTCTCCGGCCCTTGCGCCCGAGACTATGAGTGTCGCCTCCGCCAGCCCGTAGCAGGGATAAAAGGTCTCCGGCCGGAAGCCGCAGCCCGCAAAGGCGTCACTGAAGCGCTGCAGTGTCTCTGCTCGCACCGGCTCAGCGCCGTTGAAGGCTATGCGCCAGCCGCTGAGGTCGAGCTCGGCCTTCTGCTCCGGAGTGATCTTGCGCACGCAGAGGTCGTAGGCGAAGTTGGGGCCTCCGCTCGTGCGGGCGCCGTAGCGTGTGATCGCCTCCAGCCATCGGTAGGGATTCTGCAGAAAGCTCAGTGGCGAAATCAGCACCGAGTGCGTGCCGAGGTAAAGCGGCTGAAGGACGTTCCCGATCAGGCCCATGTCGTGGTAAAGAGGCAGCCAGCCGGCGAAGGTCGATTCCTCGTCATGATTCATGGCCCTCCGCGCAACGCGCTCGTTATGAAGCAGGTTGCCGTGGCTGACCATCACCCCTCGCGGCGCAGTTGTGGAGCCTGAGGTGTACTGGAGGAAAGCCAGCGTCTCGGTGCCGATGTCTGGCTGCCTCCATCGGGCGGCAGCCTGCGTGTCGATGTCATCGACCGTCAGCCAGCGGAGTACTTTCAGGTCGGGGACCAGGTCGATCAAAGGCTCTGTCACCGCCATCATGAGCGAACTTGTGAGAACGGCCGTAGGGCCGGCGTCCTTCACGAGCGCGCTGAGGCGGGGCAGCGACTTGCTCAGCGTCGCTGGCATCGGGGGGTAGACGGGTACGGCGACGGCCCCTGAGTAGAGGCAGCCGAAAAAGGCGGCAATGAAGTCGAGCCCCGGCGGGAAGAGGAGAACGACGCGCTCCCCGGGTTGCGAGATTTGCTGCAGGGCGGCGGCAATGGTGCGCGCTTTGCGATCAAGCTCGGAGTAGCTGTAGCGGGCCGACTCCTTGCCGTCCTCCAGGAACGTGTACGCAGGGCGCTCCGGGTGCAGTTGGCCGCGCAGGCTCAACAGCTCGACGAGCGTCGTGCAGTCGGCTGCGGGATCGGCGAGTCTCACGAGGCGCCCTCAGCTTGTAAGTCGTCGTCCACCAGCATTCTGGTGACGGCGGCGTTGTGGCCCTCGGTCACGACGCAGCCGATGTGATGCGGTCCTATTCGCAGCTCGGTCCGGCACCAGCCCGGCTCGAGACCCAGGCTGGCCAGACGGTCGTCCAGGCCTGACCCCAAGGCCTTAACGAGCGCCTCTTTCGCGGTCCACCAGCGGAGGAAGCCGCGCTGGCGGTCTTCTGGGCCGAGCCTTTCATAGGCTTCTCTCTCGGCCGGTGTCCCAAATCTCTCAACTATTTGTTCCGCGCCATTCACGGGCCTGACCCGCTCGACGTCCACGCCGACTTCGGCGCCTCTAGCCACCGCGATCAGGGCCAGGCCGCTGGACTCCGATTCGCTGAACCTCAGGTCGCGCTCGTCGGCGAGCTCGGGCTTGCCATGAGTC
>Ga0099827_10001888_pt1 | contig 11243 bp, 8 predicted proteins | sample CZO8metaG_FD_79339 | JGI IMG/M metagenome (GOLD analysis project Ga0099827, IMG submission 79339) | Vadose zone soil microbial communities from the Eel River Critical Zone Observatory, Northern California, USA - CZOApr15con1.8 metaG | ecosystem: Environmental > Terrestrial > Soil > Vadose zone ...
CGGCCGGCGCGTGTTCGACAACGTGACCGCGGTCGAGCTCCGCGCGATCGCGGGTGCGACGTACCCCTTGATCGACAGCAGCTTCACGCCGGACGGCGCCGCCGGGCTGCTCATGGACGGGACCAAAGAGGATCTCCCGTTCATCCCGAAATTCCCCTACCTGGCGGTGCCGTACGAAGGATACGAGCACTCGCACGACCCGTAGCTCGGGCGATAGTTGAGGATTCGCGGCGCCTCAGGCCGCGATTCGCATGGGGCACTAGAGACCACAAAAACGCATCAGTGGTACTGTGGGGGTCAAGAACAGCGCACGGCTAGATCCCCCGGAGATGTTCACTTGACCGGGCACCGCTTGACCGTATCGTTCGTAGGCCTAGGTTATGTTGGACTCTGCACGGCCGTCGCCTTCGCCAATCGGGGTCTCGACACGCTCGGCGTCGATGTCGACCCGGAGCGGCTCGCCCTCGTCGAAGTGGGGAGGGCACCGATTCATGAGCCGCGCCTCGAACGGCTCCTCAAGACCGCCATCGTCTCGGGGCGGTTGCGGGTCTCGGACGAACTCGCCGACGTGGCCGAGACCGATGTGATCTTCCTCACGGTCGGAACGCCAAGCCAGTTAGACGGGTCGATTGACACACGCCATGTGGAATCCGCGGCCCGCGAGGTCGGGGCCGCCCTTCGAACCGAGCCCGACTTTCGGCTCGTGGTCGTGAAGAGCACCGTCATCCCGGGGACGACGCGGTCCGTCGTCATGCCGTTGCTCGAAGAGAGCAGCGGGAAGAGGGTCGGGGTCGAACTGGGTCTGTGCGCCAACCCGGAATTCCTGAAGGAAGGCTCGGCGATCGAAGACACGTTCCATCCGGACAAACTCGTGATCGGTGCGATCGACGACGGATCGGCGAGCCACCTGAAACAACTCTACCGCGCACTTTATGGAACGAAGGTTCCACCGACCATCGAGACCACGCCCGAAACGGCCGAGATGATCAAGTACGCGAGCAACGCGTTCCTCGCGACCAAGGTCAGCTACATCAACACGATGGCCAACATCGCACAGCAGGTGCCGGGGGTCGATGTGGAACAGGTGGCCGCGGCGATCGGACTCGACCCGCGAATCGGGCCGCTGTTCCTGAAGGCAGGACCCGGTTACGGAGGGAGCTGTTTCCCGAAAGACGTCCGAGCGCTGATCGCATTCAGCCGCGAACGGGGATACGATCCGAGCCTCCTTGCGGCCGTGGAGAAGACGAACGAACGACAAGCGGCCAGAGTCGTGGAGCTCTCGGAAAAGCTCATTGGCTCGTTGGAGGACAAGCGGGTCGCCGTCCTCGGCCTCGCGTTCAAAAAAGACACGGATGACATTCGGGAAGCGGCTTCGATCCGGGTGATCCACCGCCTCAAAGAGAAGGGGGCGCACGTCACGGCGTACGACCCGATGGCGATTCCCGGAGCGCGGCTGGTCCTCGGCGACGCCGTCGAGTTCGCCGCAGACCCGAAGTCCGCGATTCGAGAGGCCGATTGTTGCATCGTCATGACGGAGTGGGACGAGTTCCGCAAATTGACGGGGAAAGACTACGCCGAACACATGCGGAGACCCAACGTCGTCGACGCGAGACGGCTGTACCGGCCCGATGAGCTGGAAGGCGTGAACGTCGTGGCCATCGGCATCGGCCATTCTAGGTCGATCCAGTCGGGTCCCACTCCGGACTCGAGGTTGCTCGCATGATGGAGGCCGAGGGCGAGTTCGCCTTGGAGGCGTTGCGGTTTTCGGTCCAACTGGCCCAGCGAGACTTCCAGGCCGAGCTGCTTCGGCTGTACCGGTCTCACGGGTGGACTCGCACCTTGCCGGCGATGCGTCTTCGGGTGCTCAAGGCGCACAAAGATCGGTGCACGTTCGAGATATCTCTGGACACCGAGAACGGATGGCAGAGCCTGATCGGGAAAGTGAACGATGTCGACCGTTCGGACGTGGTCGGGGTCATGCAGTCCATCGTGGACGCCGGCTTCGGTCCCACCGCGGAATTCGCGATTCCACGCCCCTTGACGTATGTGCCTTCGTTGCACGTGCTCTTGGAGGAGAGAGTTCAGGGGACGCAGGCGAAGGAAATTTTCCTGGACGGCGATCTCAACGAGCAACTCGCGACCGCACGGCGGTGCGGCGCTTGGTTGGCTCGATATCATACGGGGGCACCTCGACAGGGCCATTTCGCGGAGCCTTCTGAATTCCTCGACCAGATCCGTTACTGGGCGCAACAGATCCGGAGCTTCGGGGGGCCGCTCGGCATCAAGGCCGCGTTGTTGTTGCGAAATCTGGAAGCGGCGATCCCGACGCCTGGCAGCTTCGAACCGTGTGCGGGGCACGGCAGTTACATGCCGGAGCATGTGATCTTGAGCGGAGGCAGAACCGTGGTCATCGACCTGGACGAGTATGACGTGGCCGACCCGGCTCGGGATTTGGCTTGGTTCATCGTGTCTCTCGAGCGTCTGGCTTTGAAGAAGCGGGGCTCCCTCCGAGCCCATGACCAATCCGTCGACTCGTTCCTGGATTCGTATCGCGCGTCCGGGCCTCGGGACGCTTCGAAGCACCTTGCGTTCTACAAGGCCGCGGAATGCCTGCACAGGGCGGTACGAGATTTGCGCAAACGGATTCCTCCGATCCCCGAGTGGAGCGAGATCATGCTCGACGAAGGGCTTGGCGCGCTGTGACGGGTTCGCACGAATCAAGACGCAACGGATCGTTCCTCCCGACCGGTTGTGAATTCACCCAACCAGTCCGATCCGTTCCCCGACCGCATGAAGATCTGCGAGGAACTTCTTGGCCTTCTTCGGGACCATCGGTCGCCCGCCTCGCCCGAGCTGCGGCGTCATTAAACTCGGGTCGCCGAGCCAGCGGAAGTTCATGTACACCCGGGCAGCCTCCAGGACTTCTGAAAAGTCATCGGGACCGCCGTCCGGCCACCGGGATCGTCGATATTCGCGTTCACACTTGCGGACGAGTGGTCGAGGCCACGAATGCGTCAATGACGCAAGATCGATTTCTCCGGGCGCAATCGCGGCGGACTGCCAGTCTGCGGGCCAGCTCGTCTCATTCTGGTAGATGATGTTCAACCCGAAGTATTCGCCGTGGATGACGGTTCGAGGTGCCTCTAAGAGGCGTGGGATGAAGGCCCCGAATTCGTCGCAGAAGGCCAAGAGCCATGGGACCCGATTCTGCAGCTGGGCGAACAGCTCCCTAGTCCGCCGTGCCCAACCCGCATAGTAGGCCGCGTCGTACGTGCGGAGGAATTTCAGTCGCGCGCTCGGGTACCGCAGGCGGTTCGCGGCATGAAACCTCCCGATCCATCGCGCCGCCCGCACCATCGCGTTGGGGTCGCGGGAGTGGCTGCTCTGGATGCCGCCCTTCAGGTACTCGATGACCAGCCAAGGAACTCCGGTGGTTCCGTCGCGATAGACGCCGTAGAAGGTGGGGGTCGACGCGCGCAGCGGTCGCAGGACGTCCCGATAGACGCGGGCCTCATACCCCACGTCACCTCGGTGGCCATAGACGCCGTCGAACGTCCTCGTCCCGTATTTGATGAAGACGCGCAACGGGGTTCCGTTCCCGCCGACGCGGCAGGTCACGATCTCCGTAGGAAAGGTGCTCTGGTATGGGTTCGGCTGACGACTGAGTACGGTGACCCTGTCGTTGGCGGTGCCGTTCTCGCGAAAGACGGCCGCGAGCCCGGTTTCGAGTCGGCTCTGATCCGGGAATTTGGAACTCGTCCCATTTGGCTTCAATCGGCCCCCCCGTCCACGAGCGTCCTGCTCCAATCCGCTGGACCGATTGCGGTCAGGCTCTGAAGGCTCGACTCCACCTCGTCCGTCATTCGGCTCATCCCGCCCGGCTCCAGAATGAGGATTGAGTTGCACGTCCTGAGCGTGCTGGCCCGGTGCGCGATCATCAGGGTCGTCCGTCCTTTCATCAGTCGCTGGATCGCGTCGAGGACGGTCGCCTCCGTGTGGACGTCGAGCGAACTGGTCGGCTCGTCAAGGATGAGGATCGGCGCGTCTTTCAGGAACGCCCGCGCCAGCGAGATGCGTTGTCGCTCCCCGCCCGACAACTTCATTCCCCGATCGCCCACCTCGGTGTCGTATCCGTCCGGGAGGCCCTTGATGAACTCGTGCGCTCCCGCCAACTTCGCCGCCTCCACGATCTCATCGATCGTCGCCTCCGGCTTGGCGAAGCAAATGTTCTCCGCGATCGTCGTCGAGAAGAGCAAGGTGTCCTGCAAGACGACCCCGAACTGGTTTCGGAGGTCCGCGATCCGGTAGTCCTTCAGGTCCACATCGTCCAGGGTGATGACGCCCTCCGTCGGGTCGAAGAACCGGAGGATGAGGCTGGAGAGCGTCGTCTTTCCCGAACCCGTCGGTCCGACGACGCCGAGGCACATGCCCGGTGAGATGTCAAAGGAGACGTGGCGTAAGACAAAGCGACTGTGATCGTATCCGAAGGACACGTTGTGGAATGCGAGCTTCCCGACCGCCCGATCCAGCCATCGGGCACCGCGCTTCTCGGGGACGTCGGGTTGCTGGCTCAAGATCTCGAGGAATCGTTCCATCCCGGCCAAGGCCATCTGAACGTCGAGGACCTTCTTCCCCATGTCTTTCAGGGGCGAGTACAACTGGGTGAGGTAGTAGTTGACCATCAGCAACGCCCCGAGGCTCAAGGTGCCGGCGAGCACGTGCTGGATGCCGACGTACAGCACGGCCGCCAAGCCGATCGCGGTCACCACCCCCACGAGCATGCTGTAGACGCCTCCCTCCACGAGGACCTTCAACGCGGCCGAGGCCGTCTCGGTGTACCGGGACCGGAACTCCTCGTTCTCACGCTCCTCTTGGCCGAACGCCTTCACGACCCGTGCGGCGCTCAGCGACTCCTGCGCGGCGGACATCGCCGCACTCTCGGACGACTTGACTTTCCTCCAGCCGAGTCGCATTCGTCGCTTGTACACGAGGGTGAACAGGAACATGAACGGCGTCACGGACAACGCGATCAAGGCAAGCTGCCAGTCGAGGCGCACCATGACCAGCATCATCCCTCCGAAGGTGAGGACGGCGGTCATCAGAGGGATCAAGCCGTCCGTCGACAGGGACCGGAGCGACGTGGCGTCGTTTTGGATGCGGTAGGTGGAATCGGTCGTGCCCTTCGTGTCGTGGTAGACGGTCGAAAGACGTTGCATCTGCCGGAACAGGCGCACGCGCATGTCGGTGGTCATCCGGTTCCCGACCCGATTGGTCAGCCAGATGTTCACCAGGTTCTGCAGATAGCTCAGGACCGTGCCGCCGAGCAAGATGCCGAGCGCGAGTGCGATCACATATTCCTTCGAGACCTGAGAGGGATCCGGGGCCAAGATCGAGAGATACGCCGGAAACGGCTGCGACCCCGCGACGTTGTCGACAATGAGCTTGATGGGCAACGGTGTAAGGATCGTGAGCGGCACGACGGAGAGGGAGACCAGGAAGAGCGAGGCGATTGACCAGTAGTACGGTCTCATTTGGTGGAGCGACCTCCGGAGGGTTCCGCCCCCTCCGGGGGACGCCCGGGATTCATCAGCGCTCGGCCGCACGCGTGCGTTGAATCGGCGTCGTAGTGAGACAACGACCGCCCAGCCGATCCATGCGACGACCGGTGCGAAGATCCGCAGGAATCGAAGCTGGGTATCTGAAAGGAACGAACGTCCGAAATCCCAGAGCTGCGGGAAGAGGGGAACGTCCAGTTGGTAGTTCGCGACGAGATAGCCGTACAGGAACGAAAGGACGGAGATGGCCGTGAGAATCGTGGCAACGGCCTTGGCCAGCCTTTGCCCAACCGACCTCGGCAGGGAACGGGAGCGATTCGCTTCGTATCGAGCGGTCCGTCCTGCAGTCGTGCCTTCCGGGTTGGCATCCTGCGGATCGACGAACGTACTGAGCTCTTCGAGAAACTGAGCATAGCTCCGATCGGCGGCTCGGCGAAGTTGCCGGCCGGCCGGGTCGATGTGTTGCGTGAACTTCCGACGGTTTTGCTTGTCCGCCGACTCCCCACGGTCCTTCACGCCACGACCTCCTCACGCCTTGCCCGGCGGCGGGACGGCCGATCGAATGACCCGGTGCCGCCGAGGAACCCCCGGGGCAACAAGGCGAGCCGTTCGTGCATCAATGGGCACCGAACCGTTCGAGCAAGTCTCGCATGATCCCACCTGAAAATCCCGTGTCGGTAATTGCACGCGCCACAACGAACGCCGCGGCGATCGCTGACGCCAAACCGGAAAGCCAGACGCCGGACCAGAGTGCGGTGATTGCCAGCGTTGCAAACGCCGCGCTCAGGACAACGGTGGACCTCGAGTATTTCGGGGAGACTCGGAAGCGCAGGAACTGCTTCCCGGGGGCGTGCTCTTCGACCGCGACGAGCAATCGACTCCGCCCGAGCGGACCTCCCGACACTTCGAGGTCCCAGGAGTCGAACTCGTCGCCGGCTCTCACGATAGCGCCAGCCTGTAGGAGCTCCGCCCGAAGTTTTCGGAGGGTCTCCTCTGGAGCCTCCCGCTCGTCACGCCAATACGTCATCTGGAGAGGACGATGCCGGGGCCGGGCCGTCGGTCCTCGCCGCCGCCACGGAGTCAAGCCGCCCCGGATTCTCCCGCGCAGGCGCGCCATGGGCTGGAGAAGGTGCAGGAACAGGACGACGACCCGGAGCCCAACGAGCGACCACCACGGCTTCCGGGTGCCCGCGACGAAATTGGCACGGCGGGCGCTGATCCATGCCTGCGCAATGGGGAGCGTAATCGCGACGAGCAACGTCGGTCCGACGACGAGCGAGGCATCCCAACCCATGCTCAGGAGGAGCATCCCCGCAAGAAGGGCGATCACCAAGTACCACTCCGGGGCGAGAGCCACGGACCAGCGAGAATTGTGGGATTCGTAGAGGGACTGGAACGGCGCGGTTCCCCAAACGCCCTGGTAGACGCGACCGCGCATCGCCGAGAAATCAAGCGAGGCCCCCTTGCCGTAGAGGCGTCCGCGCCAGCTCAGTTGCCCGATCGAATTGTATCGAGCCGGCCACTTGCGTTCCAACAGGGCCTCGGCCTTCCCATACCCGACTTGCTGCTTCCAGAACTTCCGGATCGACTTGCGGCGGTGATGCCAGACGACGGCGGCCGGCGAGTAGCCGATGAGTCCCCCGCGGTCGCGGAGACGCCAGCACACATCGACGTCGTCGCCGGCCGCTCGGAACACCGGGTCGAATCCGCCGATCGCCTCGAGGGCCTCCTTCCGGAAGGCCATGTTGCATCCCGGGATGTGCTCCGCGACGGTGTCGGCCAGCAAGACCGGGTTTGGGCCGCCGGGCGCGTTCGCGACGGCGTCCGCGATCCAACCGTCGTTCGGAGGCGGGAGGTTCGGTCCTCCCACGCCGACGTACTTCCCCTCCATGAATGCGAGGGCGAGAAATCGCAACCAATGAATCTCCGGGTACGCGTCGTCGTCGATGAACGCGACAATCTCGCCCGCGGCGGCCTGGGTGCCGACGTTGCGCGCGGCACTGAGCCCCTGATTCTTGGTCGTGATGAGCCGGACAAGGTACTCCGATGCGATCTGCGGCGTCGCGTCGGTCGACCCGTCGTTGACCACGATTACCTCGTAGTCCGGGTAGTCGAGTTGCTCGAGTCCAGCCAGCGTGTCGCGAAGCGTCGCGGCCCCGTTCAAGGTGGACACGACGACGGAAATCTTTGGCCAGTGAAGGTCGGGGGGAAACGGCGATTCAGCGAACGCCCGGGACACGGCCTGCAACGCAGGCTTGGGCGTTCGATCCGCCGTCGTCAACCCGAACGCCCAGTCTTCGACCCGGAATTTCCCGTGATACCACTCGTCGGTCCAGGCGAAGACGATGACCCCCGCGCAACCGAGGCGGAAGGCGGCGCGGACTTGCCCCGATAACATCGCAGCCTGCTTCTCCTCGCCGTTTCGAAGGCTGTCCAGTCCGATCTCGCTAAGCAACACCGGGCGGTCATCGCTCAGACTGTGCAGTCGCGCGAGGTAGTCCTCGAGGGACCGTCGGGATTCTAGGTACACGTTGAACGACACGAAGTCGAGGAACGGGAGCCGCAAGTACTCCGTCGACGGGTAGTTCACGTATGTCACGAGGGCGTCCGGGTCTTCCTCCTTCGCGATGCGATAGAGCCGCTCGATGAACTTCTCGACCCGCCGCCTTCCGTGCCAACGCACGATCGACGAAGGGATCTCGTTTCCGATGCTGTAGCCGAACACAGCGGGATGGCCGGCACAAACCCGGATCCATCGCCGGATGCGGGCTTCGATTTCTTTGACCTTGCCGGGCTCATCCAAGAAGGCCATGTGCTCACCCCAGTTGAGCCCCACCATGACCCGAAGCCCGTTCTGGAGGGCGACGTCGAGGAGCCAGCGCGGCGGACCCGTGTGGACCCGAACGACGTTGAAACCGCTCGTGGCCATTTGGGCGAAGTCTCGTTCCACCGTTTCGACCGTGAACCGCTCTTCGCCGGTCGCATCGACGAAGAACGTGCCGTAGCTAATGCCGCGAACCCAGAACTTTTCTTTTCCCAGGTAGAGGAACTTCCCTCGAACCGTGGGGCGCCCCACGAATGACGACCGTTCGATCGGAACTTCCGTGACGATTTGGGCCACGTTCACCATCCCTTGGACGACGGAGAGGACACTCGCTTCGTCCCGAAGATTCACGCGTCGGTCCGGATCGAGAGCATCCGTTCTCGTAGGATTTTTAGACCCTCCTCCAGGGTGACCCTCGGCTCGTGGCCGAGGATCTTGTGGGACTTTCCGGGATTCCCGACGAACCTCCGGACTTCGAAATTGTTCGGAGGACCGTGGATTATCCGGGAGGATGAATCGGTCAGCTTGACGATCATCGTGGCCAAGTTTGAAACGGACACCCCACGGCCGGTCACGAAGTGAAACTCTTCGCCCGAGACGTCCGGGGCGCCATCGGCGCTGGCGAGGTACGCCTTCAGAATCCCCGAGATGGTGTCATCGACGTAGGTGAAATCGAGAACTTGTTCGCCTCCATACAACGTGATGTCTTCTCCGAGAAGGGCATGGGCCATGAACTTCGGGATGACTCGTTCGGGCAGGTCTCTCGCACTCCCATACACGTTGGAGAAGCGAAAGATGACGGGATTGACCGATTGGTCCGGGTGAGATGGATCCGCGTAGGAGGCGCAAGCCGTTTCGGCGCAGAGTTTCGTCATCCCGTACACCGAGAGCGGCCTCTTCGGATGGCTCTCATCGACCGGAAGATATTCTGGCTCGCCGTACACCTCCCGGCTCGACGCGTAGAACAGAGCGGGTCGCGTCGCGGACTTCCGGCACGCCTCCAGGACGTTCAGCGTCCCGAGTTGGTTCGTCGTCCAACAGGTGTACGGATCCTTCTGCCCCCAGGCAACCCGAGAGACCGCGGCAAAGTGGAACACCGCGTCTTGGCCGGCGACGGCCTCTTTGACTGTCGCGTAATCCCGGACGTCACCGCGAATCTTCGGACCGCGCAACGAATCGGCGTTGCCGTTGAAGTGCGTGTCGAGGAGTGTGACGGAATCGCCCAAGTCTTCAAGTTTTTCCGCCAAGTGGCTTCCGATGAATCCATTTCCGCCCGTGATGAGAACCTGATTCATTGTTTTCAACCCTGATAACATACCGGTGCAGAAAACCGGAGGAATAATGCCCCGGCGAACACGCTCCTCCGCATGTTGTCCCGTTCGTCGGAGGAATCGTGGTCAACGCATATTCCCTGTGTATTCGAATGTGCTTCAAACGCCGCACGTATCCGTGATTGTGCCCACGTTGAAAACATGATGTTGACGTGCGCCTCCTCTCTCTTGGCGCGTTCGAACAACATCGGGTGGGCAATCTGCACTCCGAATCGATACGGGAACCGGCCAGTTCGAATCGCCTGGACCAGTATGCCGCGCTGATCACCGCGGGCGGGATCGGGACCCGACTGCTCCCGTTCTCCAAGGAGATCCCCAAGGAGATGTTGCCAATCATTGCCCATGGCGGGGACGGCTCGTTGGAACTCAAGCCGCTCGTCCAGGCGATTTTCGAGCAACTCTATTCCGCCGGAATCCGGAACTTCTACATCGTCGTCGGGCGAGGAAAACGGGCGATCGAAGACCACTTCTCCCCGGATCCGAGATTCTTCGAATTCCTCGAGAAGAACGGAAAGCTCGTGAAGGGCATGTCCGATTTCTACGAGAAGCTTCGATCCTCGAAGCTGGTTTTCCTCAATCAGCCGGAGCCGCGAGGTTTCGGGGATGCGGTCTTGCTCGGCCAGTCCATGATCGACGGCCCGTTCATCGTCCAAGCCGCGGACACGTTCATCCTCTCGGACGGGTACGAATACCTCGAACGGTTGACCGCGGTGCATCGGAAATACGGCGCGTCGGCGACCGTCTTGCTGCGAGAAGTCCCGCACCCCCAGAACTACGGCGTCGTCGAAGGCGACTACGTGGAACCGGGAGTCCTTCAGATCACGTCCGCTGTCGAGAAACCCTCAGCGCCCCGGACCAACCACGCGATCATGCCGGTCTACGTCTTCACGGACGAGATCTTCAAGGCCCTCTCAAGCACCGGACCCGGGAGAGGCGGAGAAGTACAGCTGACGGACGCGATCCAGCGGCTCGTACTCGCCGGGAAGAAGGTGCTTGGAGTCCTGCTCCAGGGCGACGAGCTCATGCTGGATCTGGGCAGCCCGGAGACGATGATTGAGGCCCTGAAGCTTTCCCTTCACTACGCAGACGAAAAGGGCGTTGCGGCTCCCGAAGCGGCGAAACCGCCGCGAATGCGAAAACCGCCCCATCGACCGACGGCCGAGATCGGCACGTTGCGGGATCAACCTGGAGTCCTCCCGCCCTTGATGCCTCTGATGATTGAATGGCGGACTCCACACGGCCGCCAACCGGCTCTCGGTTGAACGATTGTCCCCTTTCGTACGATAGCGTGCAAACATCCATCGCCTTAAGAATGGGTTATGAACGTGACGCTCCGCCGGGAAGATGGCTAAACCCTATTGTCAAGGGGTACGCCACATCACGCTTATCAGAGGGGAGCCTCAGTTCGAAAATTGTCCCAATACGGCTATGACCCGGCAGCGAAGGGTGGCGGCCAAGGAGGTGAAAGCACCATGGAAGCGACCCGCGCGAAGTCAGGGTCGGGGTTCGGCCAATCGTGGCGCGAACTCTCGC
>Ga0099827_10001889_pt1 | contig 11242 bp, 10 predicted proteins | sample CZO8metaG_FD_79339 | JGI IMG/M metagenome (GOLD analysis project Ga0099827, IMG submission 79339) | Vadose zone soil microbial communities from the Eel River Critical Zone Observatory, Northern California, USA - CZOApr15con1.8 metaG | ecosystem: Environmental > Terrestrial > Soil > Vadose zone ...
GACGCTTCGGCGAAGCGCGGCTCGTCCCGATCAACGAGCGGAAGATTCCACGTGCCAGCGACGTGAAACAGGACGCAGCCAAGAAACAGGAAGGCGGAATTGCGGATTGCGGATTTCAAGCGCGGACTCAAAATAGCGTCGCCCAAATGTAACGGGAACTTATTTGTGAAGCGCAGGCTCGTTTTTTATTGGCTGATCGGCATCGCGATTGTCGCAATCGTTATTGCGGCCGCATTCTACTTTGATGATGCGGTGCAAAATTTCATTGCCCAACATCAAAGTCGACTGGCGAAGAATTTTATGCGCAATGTGAGCCGGTTGGGTGATTGGACCGAACATTTTGCGCTTGGTATCACGCTGCTCGCGATCGCGTGGTGGCGCGGTAACAAAAAATGGACGCGCATTTTCTTGTCGATGTTACTCGCGTTTGCGCTCGCTGGTGCTGCTGCCAGGGTCGTCAAAATCGCTAGCGGTCGCGCACGACCATCCGTGAAAACGGAAGAAGTCTGGAACGGATTGAAATTTAGTTCGAATTATCACGCATTTCCATCCGGTCACACGGCTGCTTCCGCGGCATTTTTCGCCGTGCTACTGCTCGGGAGCTGGCGGATCGGCCTCGCGTGTCTGCCAATCCCAATTTTGATCGGCTTCTCGCGCATGTACGTCGCTGCACATTATTTATCGGACGTGGTTTGCGCAGCGATTTTAGGAATTCTTTGCGCGATCCTTGTCGAGCACTTCCTTCGTCGACAAATCGAAAATCGGACATCGAAAATCGCAAATTGAATGGCGGAGGGGGTGGGATTCGAACCCACGAGGCCTTTCGGCCTGCCGGTTTTCAAGACCGGAGCCATCAACCACTCGACCACCCCTCCCAAGGATTCGCCGCGTAGTCAGAATATTGTCGCATCGTCAGGGGCAGCGGCAAGAGCAGGTGAGAGGCGGTGTTTGTCGAGAAACGGATGGTATCCGGGCGCGCCAGTGGATCGCCTGAGTGAAGAAGAAGCGAATATCATCGCCGCGAGGTTGCTCCGCCGGGTGCAGGCCGAAACACTACTGGCGAAAGACAAAGCCGAACGCCTTCAAAGCGCCGTCGCAGATGCATTCAGGAACCAGTTTATAGACGAGACCGCCAGCCAAAACAGGAAGGCATCGAGGTACCCGCCCGCAATGTCCCGAAGTCGCAACCTTTTCCCGGGCGATTCATTGGATCAGCTTTCGTTGGTGACAACACGTTTGGGCACGGCGTGCGACGAACACAATCAGCATTTTCGAATCGCCAAAAACTTTTAACGCCAACTAGTTACAATTTTAGCGATAATTACTGAAAAATAAGCTTGCATCAGTTTTGGCCAGTTATCAGCATTGTCCTAATTAACATAGGGCAACGCTGTTCAGTTGCAAATGAACGGAGTAAAAATGAAATCGTTAAAAATGACCATCGTCCCCGCGATAGTCTTGGCCCTAGGCCTGCTGGGTCTCTCGCCAAGTCCACTGCTGGCAGGCAACCATGACACCTATCAGTTCTTCGCAGGGGTGAATGTACCGGGACCAGATGTGGCGACCGCGCAGGATGGAAGCACCGTCACCCTCTCAGGTTCGGGCACGTTCAAAGCTGGGCCGAACAAAACAGCAAGCGGCGGGGGCACCTACACGATTAAAGACCCCGTGGGCAATGTTGTAGCATTTGGCACTTGGACAGTAACAGGTATTCTAGGCTTCGTGGACTACGGTCCTCTCCCGACAGATACAACTTTACACGGTGGCCAAGCTAAGCTTGCGGTAAACCTGGTGGGCTTTGACGACGGGGTAATAACTATTACCTGTTTGATTGGCTCTCCGCCGCCTAGCAAGGATGAGGGCATTAAGCTCGTCCTCGGTGAAGGCGGGAATTTCAACATGTCAACCAGCGGCGTAACTCTTTTCATCATCACGCCGTAGACAAATCTTGGCGGGTGATGCCAGGTATTTCGATTTCTACTTGCACGTGGCATTGCCAATCTTGCCAGAAGCAATCGAAACGATTCGCGAGCGCGTTGATTACGCACTCCTGTAAACTCCGCAACAACCGGCAGGTGCCCAAGGCGCAAAAGCACGGGATTCCGATGCGTTAGGATGAATTGCAATCTAACTCACGCAAGGACAGCCCCAGTATCTAACGGCACTCGACGAATCAGCGGCAACGCCAGCAGCAGGAACACGAACAACCCGAAAATCACCCCTCGGATTAATGTCCGTCGAAGCGAGCACGAGCGAGAGAAACTTGGCGGAGTAAAAGCTTCTCGCCGAAATATAACGTTCCGTGGCGAAATCAGGCGTTTCGCATCCAAGTAACCGCAAAACCCTAGCGTGTAATGTGAGGAGTTGTCAGTCCTCGTCGGTGCTTGTGCACGAAACCTCGAATCCGTTTATGAATTAAGCGGAAAGTTGAGTCAGTCCAAGTCAGTCCTTTTCGGACCAAAAACGCCTCTTCGAATTTCAAGACCGGCGCAATCAACCGCTCTGCCACCCCTCCGGAAATCTAACTGGTGCTCGGCCCAGGCGGTAGTCGCGACGAGCAGCTTCGCGTCCAAAGATCACATTTTTTTCCAATCGGAACAGTCCCAGCCGAGAAGTTTTTCGAGGCGCTCGATGTCAGCCTTGTAAAGATCGACAAGGACTTCTCGTTCGCTCCTGGTCATGGTGCGCGCGTAAGGCGTCGAATTGTTTTCGACGTTGTTTAGATTTTGCAGCGACTCAATGCCGAGAAACGCGCAAACTGCATCTAGAGTCCCACGCGAGTCGCGCCGGAAGTTTTCAAACTTAATGACCTCAACTTGCTCGCGTGGGAAATAATGGAACACTCTTTCAATTTGCCCGGCATAGGAGCCGCGATCCACGTACGAAAATTTGCGTAGTTGCAGAGGGAGTGCTTCCTGAGCGCGGCGTTTTTCTTCCCGCACTGCATCCATAAAGTCGAGACTCTCCAGATTTCTGTCTCGTTGCATGTTCCAATGCGAAAAGGCGCGATCGGCTGGATTGCGCAACAAGATGAGAAGCTTGACTTTGTCGTTGTAATTCCAAATCCGCTCCATCGCGGTTTTCCAATAGATGTAAATCGGGGTGCAGGAGCCAAGGAGAGTCGAATCGTGCTTCCGCGCGCAGCCTCGTTGCAAGGGGGCGTAATCAATTTCGTTCCTGCCAAAACGTTCTTCATCATCAAAAAAGTGGCGGGCCGGCTGAACGGTCCGATGCAACTCGTCCTTGTGCGGCATCGCGATCCTTGGATGGCCCTCGAGGAAGTCGGCCAGCGCGCTCGTGCCAGCCTTTTGCGCGCCTGCGATGATGAAATCCAACTTGTCGGTGGGTTGGCGTTTGGATTTAAAGAGCACGGGAACTCGTCAGCTAAAGTGGTGTGCAGCTTCGAGCAAATGGCACGGGTGTCAAGGTAACGGAGCGTCGCCCGAGCATCATTAGAATCCGAGCGGCAAAAAGGGGGGGTAGACAGGTAGAGATGTTCAGGCGAACATGTCGAATGACCCTGCTAATCCACGGCCGCGGGGCCTCAGCTAATCCTGCCAATCGTTTCGAGAAGTTGCATGTCGATCTTACCGATGTTGTCGATGTCGATCCTGCGGAAGAGGAGGAACGGCCGCGCGGCGCGACTCAATACTTTCGCGACGGCTCGAAGACGATTATCACGCGCAATAACAGCCCGGACGTCGGTTTCGAAACGAGTGTGAATCCTTATCGGGGCTGCGAACACGGTTGCATTTATTGTTACGCGCGGCCGACGCACGAATATCTCGGGTTTTCCGCCGGGCTCGATTTCGAGAGCAAAATCATGGTGAAAACGGACGCGCCGGAATTATTGCGCGCGGAACTCGAATCGCGGCACTGGCAACCGCAAGTGATCGTGATGAGTGGTGTGACTGATCCGTATCAGCCGGTTGAGAAACAGCTGCGAATTACACGAGGCTGTCTTGAAGTGCTCGCAAAATTTCGCAACCCGGTTGCGATCATTACGAAGAACCGCCTCGTGACGCGAGATGTCGACCTTTTGCAAGAGCTGGCGAAGTTCGACGCGGCCGCGGTGAACATTTCCATCACGTCGCTCGATCCAAAATTGCAACGTGTGCTCGAACCTCGTACATCTTCACCCGAAGCGCGTTTGGAAGCGGTCAAGCAACTTCGCGCCGCGGGGATCCCTGTCGGCGTGATGGTGGCACCGATTATCCCGGGACTAACCGACCATGAAGCACCAAAAATCCTTGAGGCATGCGCGCAAGCGGGCGCGCAATTCGCCGGATACACGATCGTGCGTTTGCCGTGGGCAGTTGCGCCGCTTTTCGAGCGCTGGCTGGAAGAACATTTTCCAGATCGCAAAGAGAAGGTGCTCGGTCGCATCCGGGATCTGCGCGGAAACGGCCGGTTGAACAATTCAGAATGGCACACGCGCATGACCGGCGAAGGAATTTTTGCCGAACAAATCGCCTCGCTCTTCGAAGTTGGTCGCCGTCGCGCTGGCATCGGAGAACGGAAGCAGCTTTCAACAGCTTCGTTTCGTCGTCCGCGCGAACAGCTGACTTTGTGGTAGGGACAGCACGCTGCGCGTTGTCCGCGGAGGCTCCTTCGACGTCGCTTAGGACAGGCTCCGCGCGGCGTCCCTACCTCGCGGATTTCGCGAGCGTGACGCGGCCCAAGATCGACATCATCAAGAGACCACCAATTATTCCAAACGGCGCCATGAAATAGAAATAGTTGCCCCAACTTCGGTCGAGAAGCGCTCCGAGGAAGTAACCAGCCAGACTTCCGCCGAAATATTGGAACGAATCGATCACGCCGGACGCAAAGCCGGCCATTTTTGCGCCGCCGATGTCCATGGCGGCCGCCGTTCCGAGGATTGAATGAGTCGCGTTGGCGGTAAGCGAGATGAGAACAAGAAAAAAGATCGCTGCGTTCACGCTATGAAATTGTGCGGCGGAGAGAATGACGAGCGTTTCGAGAAAATAGAGACCAGCCGCGATCGGTGCGCGACGGCCGCTAAAAACTTTGTCGGAGATAAACCCGGAAATGAGGGAGCCGGCGGATGCGACAAATGGGATCGAAAAAGCAACAAGTTGAAATTGCGCCGATTGGTAATCGACGTGATGCACTTCCTGCAAGAAGCGCGGGAACCACTGATCAAGGGATTGGCGCACCGAGCCAGTGCATGCATAGGCACATGCCACAATCCAGATCACCGGATTGGTCACGATGATTTTGAAGACATCGAAGACTTTGACCTGCACCTTTCCGCCGGTTTCCTCCTCTGGATTAACCGGCGGAAAGTTCGCTTCCTCCGGCGTGTCTTTCACGACCAGCGCCATGCAGGCGCCGATAACAAGCGCGATGCCCGCTGGAATCCAAAACAACCACCGCCAATGCAACGGCGGAATTCGGATCAGCCCGAGAAAGGTAAATCCAGCGAGCAAAGCCGGTCCGAGTTTAAAAATGCCGAAGCGGCCGAGATTGATCATGAAACCGAAGATGCCGGCAAAGCCTCCGCGCTCGGTATGACGGAACCACGCCGCATTTATTTTCACCATTCCCGGCGCACCGAAGGCCTGCATGTAGCCATCGATTCCGCGAATCAGGACAAACAGCCAAAGTAATCCCCAGAACGACGCGATCCCAAATACGACGTTCATGACAATAGTGCCGGCTGCTCCAATGAGCATTGCGCGTCTTCCGCCAAGTCGGTCGGCCAGAAGTCCATTCACAATTTGCCCGCAGGCGTAAGCGAGTAGCGCTGTCGTGATGATGCTTCCAATTTGTGCTTTACTGAAGCCGAACTCGCCGCTGATGGCGCTGCTGGCGAGCGGCAGGTTGTAACGGCACATGTAGAACGAAGTGTAGAGCAGGCCGATGAACGCCCAGTTCAATCCGCGGCGCGGGCGAAAGCCCGGCAGATGCGGAACGAAAACGGGAGCGTTCGCCGATTCACTCATGATTTGAAAATGCGTCGGATCAAAGCGCCCGCGCAATAGCAGACGATTTTTCGATCGTGTGCCGCTCTTACGAAATCCAAACCGTTTTCGTGTTCATGAACTCACGAATGCCGGCAACGCCAAGTTCACGGCCGAAGCCGGAACGCTTTACCCCGCCAAACGGCAACCTCGGGTCCGACGCGACCATGGCATTGATAAACACCATTCCCGCTTCGAGCTCCGACGCGAACAGCTCCTGTTCGGCGCGATCGTTCGTCCAGGCGCTCGCCCCCAAGCCAAAAGAGCTGTCGTTTGCAATTTCCAGTGCCTCGTCTGCGTCGCGCACGCGAAAAATGGACGCGACCGGACCGAAAACTTCTTCACGATAAGCCGGCGAATCTTTCGGTACATCGACAAGAACAGTCGGTTCGTAAAAATAACCGCGGCCATGAATCCGATTTCCGCCGGTCAATAATTTCGCGCCGCCCGCGATCGATTTCTGAACCTGCTCATGAACACCGAGAAGAATTTGTTCTGTCGCCAATGGACCGATCTCGGTCATCTCATCGAGCGGGTCGCCGATTTTCAACGCCCGCATGCGTTCGACAAATTGTTGCAAGAACTGGTCGTAAATCTTGTCCCCGATTAAGAAGCGCTTTGCCGCGATGCATGATTGTCCGCTGTTGATTGTTCGGGCCATGACGGCGGTGCTCAACGCGGAGTCGAAATCGGCGCTCGGCATGACAATAAAGGCATCGCTGCCGCCAAGCTCGAGCACGCTTTTTTTGATCTCGCGCGCGGCTGCGCTGGCGACGGCGCTGCCGGCACGCTCGCTGCCGGTAAGCGTGACCGCTTTGACGCGTAGATCGACAATCACTTTTTCGGCTTGTTCCGCTTCAATCAGCAGTGTTTGAAAAACACCGTCGTCGAACCCGGCGCGACAAAATATTTCCTCAATCGCGAGTGCGCATTGTGGCACGTTGGCCGCGTGTTTGAGCAGTCCCACATTTCCCGCCATCAATGCCGGCGCCGCGAATCGAAAGACCTGCCAGAAAGGAAAATTCCACGGCATGATCGCGAGAACTGGCCCCAGCGGCTCATAGCGCACATAACTTCGAGCCGCGTTCGTCTGCGCGGGCTCATCTTCCAGGAAACGCTCCGCGTTCTCAGCGTAAAATCGGCAAACGCGCGCGCATTTCATGATTTCATCGATCGCGCCTCGAAGTAATTTTCCCATCTCGAGCGTGATTGTTCGGGCGAATTCTTCCTTCTCCTGCTCGAGCAACGAGCCCGCCGCCATCAAAAGCTGCGCGCGTTTGGCAAACGGTTCCCGCCGATGGTGTGCGAAGGCGCGCTCCGCGCGCTTCAATCGCTTTTCGATTTCGTTGTCGTCGAAGGCGGAGAACTCCTTCAGCTTCTCGCCGGTAGCGGGATTGATCGACGTGATGGCCATTGTCGATCTTATAACCGCAGACCTTTTGGAATCAAAGCGCGGTCGAGTAAATCGAAAACCGTTTGCACAAGCAGCGCCAGAAGCGCCGCTGGAATTGCGCCCTGTAAAATTGTCGCGTGATCGTTCAAATTGAGTCCGCTCAAAATCGGCTCGCCCAGACCACCGGCGCCGATCAATGCCGCCAGCGTCGCCGTGCCGACATTAATCACGGCGCTGGTTTTGATTCCCGAAAGGATCGAGCGCGACGCCATCGGCAAGTAGATTTTTCGCAGCCGCGCCACCGGCTCGAGCCCGAGCGCGATCGCGGAATCACGGATCGGTTGCGCGATGTCCTGTAGGCCCGAGGCGGTGTTGCGAACAATTGGCAGAAGTCCATAAAGAAATAGCGCGGCGATGGCTGTGCGCGCACTGATTCCAAAAAACGGCAATGGAACAAGAAGAGCAAGCAGTGCGAGCGATGGAATTGTTTGCACGACGCTGGTGAAGCCGAGAATGGCGTGACCAATCGCGCCGCCGCGACTGGCGAGAATCCCAAGCGGAACACCGACGACCACCGATAAAAGCAAAGAGGTGCCGGCGAGCTCGAGATGACGCAGTGTCCAGCCCGCAAGTTTGTGCGGGAAATTTTCGCCCGCAGGGATTGTCGATGTAACGCCGCCGTCAAAATATAAACTCGCCGCTCTCGTGTAATTTTTCGTGCGCTCGGCTTCAGCGTTAAGCCGGATCATGCGCGCTTCATCCAGCGTGCCTTCGAGTTTGTGCAAAACGGCGACTGTCGATGTTGGCAGTGAGAGACGAAACAAAAACACGGCGTCGTAGCGCGGGAAGAACTGGCGGTCGTCTTCCAGCACAACCAGATTGTTCTCGCCGATTTTCGCGTCGGTTGAATAGGCGTCTTTGACGTCAATCGAACCTTTGGCCAGCGCCGCGTAGCCCAGGGCGTGATCGATCCCGATGACGTTCTGTTGAGGAAGCTGGTAACGCTCACGCAGCGGCTGCCATCCATCATGTCGATCTAAAAATTCGTGGGTCAGCCCAAATTTTAGTTCCGGATGTTTTTGTAAATCGCTGATCCTGTGCAGAGCGAGCCGTAGCGATTCATCGCGCCGCATGACGAGCGCATAAGTGTTGTTAAACCCGAGAGGCTCGGTGATTCCGATGCCGAACTTCGCGAGTGAGTCGCGAATTTCCTGGATCGACAGTCGCCGGTCTGTTTTTAGAATCTGCTGAGCGATCGTGCCGGTATATTCCGGATAAGCGTCAATTTGCGCGCCGCGCAATGCTTCCCAAAGAATGATCGTGCCGCCCATGCCTTGGCGATGTTCCGCGGCGATTCCCGAATCGTTCAGCGCACGCTTGGCGATTTCGCCGAGCACATACGATTCGGTAAATTTTTTTGAACCGATCGTAACCGACTGCGCGTTTACAGTGAGCGCGGTCGCAACGAGAAGAAGCAACGGTAGGGCGAAGCTCCGCTGAGCCGACAAATTTCCGCGACGATTAGTCGGCTCGACAGAGTCTCGCCTTACCAAAAGATTTCGCGCGAAGAAGGATTTCATGTGAGAACCAATGCTCGTTGCGCGTTGAGAAATTCTGAAACGAAAGCGTCGGCTGGTTTTTCGCGAAGATCGACAATCGAACCTTGCTGAACAATTCGGCCTTCGTTCATGAGCACGATTCTGTGGCCGAGGTAGGCTGCCTCCGCCAGATCGTGCGTCACCAGAAGCGCCGTTTGCTGTAAACGCGTGAAAATTTCCTTCAGATCCTTTTGCAAAGACGCGCGCACCAGCGGATCGAGCGCGCCGAGCGGCTCATCGAGAAGCAGTAGCTCGGGCGACAGCATCAGAGCTCGCATTAAACTGACGCGCTGACGCTGGCCGCCGGAAAGTTCGACCGGATATCGGGCGAGCAGATTTTCAGAAAATCTTGTCAGCTCGCACAATTCCGAAAGCCGTTCGCGCATTTCGGGAGCTGCTTTTCCAAGATGACGCGCCATCAAGAGAACATTTGCGCGAGCGGTAAGATGAGGAAATAAACCGCCTTCCTGAATGACGTAACCGATGCGCCGCCGCAACATGTCGATGTTCTCCGGCGTGATCGGCGCGCCGTTGAAAGCGACTGTGCCGGCGTCAGGCTCAATCAGGCGGATGATGAGCCGAAGCAGCGTTGATTTGCCGCAACCGCTCGGTCCAATCAGAGCCGTGGTTTTGCCGCGCTCGACTGCAAGATTGGTAGACTGAAGCGCGTTCGCATCGCCGAAGTTTTTTTTGATGCCAGCGAGTTGAACGAGCGAATCCATAAAATTGAGATGCTTCGACTTCGCTCAGCATGACAACCTGGATCGACAAGTCGAAGCCGGCGCGGTCATTTCTTTTGTAGTCGTTTCGCTCTGCGAAGCGTGGCTCGAATTGTCTTGCACATCAACTCCCGCGCCGCCAAGAGAACGGCGGCTATAGTTTCACGGTGAAATAGAAAACGCCAAACAAGCGTGCTTCGTCCGTCCACATTCGAGCGAACTCAAATCCAGCGGCGCTGGCGAGTACGGTGAAACCTTCCGGAGTGTATTTGTAAGAAAATTCTGTGGCAATTTTTTCGCCGGAGCGAAAACGAAATTCATGATTGGCAATGTGAACGGTCTGATCGATTTTGCTGATGAGATACATCTCAATTCGGCCGGCGGCTGAATTGTAAATGGAGCGATGGCGCCATCGCTCCAAATCAAAATCCGCCTGAAGCTCGTGATTGGCGCGCCTGAGCAAGTTCAAGTTAAATTGCGCGGTCACGCCCTGACTATCGTTGTAAGCGCGCTCGAGAACATCAGGATCTTTTTGCAAATCGACGCCGATGAGAAGTCCACCGTTTTTATCGCAAAGATCGACGATGCGGCGCAAAAACCCGGTCGCTTCCTGTGGGTCGAAATTGCCGATTGTCGATCCGGGAAAATAAACAATCTTGCGCGCCGGTGTTCGAACTGGGGAGGGCAGATCAAACGGCTGCAAATAGTCGGTGCAAACGGGGAGAATTTCCAGTTGCGGAAATAGTTGATGAAATAACGCGGTGGACTGCCGCAGTTGCTCTTTCGAAATGTCGATCGGGATGTAAACAGCTGGCGCCTCCAACTCTTCGAGGAGAATACGCGTCTTCGTTCCGGCCCCGGTACCAAGACCGATCAGCTCGCAACGCGCGCCGATGCACTGTGCCATTTCGTGAGCGTAAAGCCGGAGAATCGCGGTCTCGGTTCGGGTAATGTAATATTCCGGTAGCTCGCAGATGTTTTGAAACAACGCCGCGCCGCGCTCGTCGTAAAAATATTTACACGGCAGCGTGCGCGGCATGCGTGACAGACCGGCGATCGCTTCAGAAAGAAAATCCGATTTCGCCGGCTCGAGATCGAGGACGGCGAGCCGGCCAGGCTCGTGGTTCATGAAGGATCGCGGGCGAGCCGAATGCCTGTGAATTGCCAGCGTTTCTCGGGCGGAAAAAAGTTGCGATAGGTGCGGCGAATGTGACTGCCAGAGGTGGCGCAAGAGCCGCCGCGCAGGACGTATTGGTTGCACATGAATTTGCCGTTGTACTCACCGAGCGCGCCAGGCGCGGCGCGATAACCGGGGTAGGGGGAATAAGCGCTGCGGGTCCATTCCCAAACGTCGCCGAACATTTGCGCAAGATGTCGATCCTGTCCAGAAGATCGACCTGGCTGCGGGTGAAATGTTTCGCGTTCGACGAAATTTCCATCGATGTCGATCTTTGCGGCGGCGCGTTCCCATTCGAATTCAGTCGGCAGGCGTGCGCCCCTCCAATTGGCAAACGCGTCCGCTTCAAAATAACTGATGTGTGTGAC
>Ga0099827_10001890_pt1 | contig 11241 bp, 10 predicted proteins | sample CZO8metaG_FD_79339 | JGI IMG/M metagenome (GOLD analysis project Ga0099827, IMG submission 79339) | Vadose zone soil microbial communities from the Eel River Critical Zone Observatory, Northern California, USA - CZOApr15con1.8 metaG | ecosystem: Environmental > Terrestrial > Soil > Vadose zone ...
CATACTCCGCCAATGAGGTCCCGGCGCCTCGTGGGGGTAACCGCACGCCCCTGACGCGCTAAGCGAGGGTGATGACGTTATGGCCATGGGTGTCGGTGGGAAGTCACGGACCACATTAGCAGAGATCAATGTCACTCCCCTGGTCGATGTCATGCTCGTGCTGCTGATCATTTTTATGATCACAGCGCCCATGCTGCAGCATGAGCTCGACGTCAACCTGCCTGTCGCTACAGGCACACCGCAGGTGAACGCAGAAGACCGGATGATACTCACCGTGAACAAGCAAGGCAACATTTATCTTGACCAGACGGCATACACGTTAGACACGCTGCGTCCGAAGCTGCAAGCACTCTATCAAACGCGTCGCACCAAGGACATCTTTCTCCGCGCCGATGCCGATGTGCCCTATGGCAAAGTCGTTCAGGTGATGGACGAAGTGAAAAAGGCTGGCATTCTCAAACTGGGAATGATCACGCAGCCTCCTGCTGAAAAGCGATGAAAGCCACTACACGTCACGTACAACCTGTCGATGCGGAGCAAGTGCCGTTTGCCTCTTCCCTGGTGCTGTCCATTTTTCTGCATAGCGCCTTGGTGTTGTGGCTGATCGGTAGTGCCTGGCTCCTGAGCCGCTCGCAGCCGTATAGGCTGTCGTCGTATACGGTCTCCCTTGGGGGGGATAGTCCGTTTGCGATCGACCAGATCCCTGGTGAAGGCGGCGCTGGCGCTGGAGTCAAGCAGGAGCCCGGGACGGCATTACAATCGGCACAGGCTGAGGTAGGCGCTGAGCCCTCGGTCGAAAAATTTGCTCCACCGGTAGAAAAACCGCCGCCACCACCACCGAAGCCGGCAGTGGAGAAGCCGCGCGAGGCTCTCCCACCCAAACCGGTTGTAGAGCAGGCGGCGCCGCCACCGCCCAAGCCCATAGTGGAGAAGCCAGTGCCTCCTACTCCTGCACCGAAGCCGGTGGTGGACAAAGCGGTACCAGCTCTCCCAAAGCCTCCGCCTGAGGCTATGACATTGGCGCAAAAGGAGACGAAGCCGACCACCCCCCCACCGCTGACCTCAACAACTACTGAGGCGCAGCAGGCGTTAGCGAAGCGGCGTGAACGACAGGTGCAGCACGAAGCCAAGGAGGCCCAGGCCGCCACTGAGGTGCAGCAGAGGGTGACGCAGCTACGGCAAAGGCAGGTGGCACAGGAGCAGGCCGAACAGGCTGCGCAGCAGCGTGTTACAAGTTTACGGACTGCGCAGGCCGAGCAGCAGGCAGCTGCACAGCGTCTATCAGATCTCCGTGCGCGGGTAAGCAGTGGTAGCTCTGAAGGCGGTGCTGTGGGTACTGGGAGTGGCAGTGGTCTCCCCGGTGGTGGGCGAGGCACAGGAACAGCGGGCGCTGGAGGGACAGGTACTGGAGGTCTGTCGGGCATTCGTTTACGCGGCTATCAGGATCTCGTACGGAAGAAAGTGTACGATGCCTGGAGTGTGCCGCTGCAATCGAAGGGCTTGCAGGCCATTGTGTTCCTCACTATTGACCGGGCTGGAAACGTCGAGCAGTTGCGCTTCATCCAACGATCGGGCAATGCGCGGTTTGACGACTCTCTGCAACGGGCTATCAAACAGGCTGAGCCTTTGCCACCCCTGCCCGAAGACTACACTGGACGATTTCTCGAGGCTGAGCTGCGCTTCCGGCCGATCGACTGAGAGGCGAGGATAACCGAGGATCCCTATGCAGAGACGGCTGCTGTACTGTGGAAGTTTCATAGGTTTGCTGATCCTAGGGTGGTATGCTTATGCTTTGGCACAAACCCGGTTACAGATTGACATTGAAAAGGGGGGCTCGTCACTCCTCCCATTGGCTGTGCCACAATTGCTTGGGGAGACGGCAGAGCCAGCGCTTGGGCAGCAAATTCGTGGTGTGCTCCGGCAAGACCTCGAACTGACAGGGCTCTTTCGTATCGTGGATCAGGCGACATACCCCGAAGTCCCACAAGCCGTCGAGCAGTTGCAATACCCGCGCTGGGCCGCTAGTGGGGTGGCAGGGGTGATTGCCGGTAGTGTGGGGAACGTGACCGGGGACGGGCAAATACTCCTGCAATTCGCCTTGCACGATGTCGCTGAACAACGCGTAAGGATCAGCAATAATTTTGCTGGTCCGCAAATCCGCCATCGGGAAATGGCGCATCGCTTTAGTGACGCGGTGTTTCGTGAGTTCACTGGCGAGGCCGGCCCTTTTGATACGCAGGTACTATGCGTCAGCCCGGGGAAAAGCAAGGGGAGTAAAGACATCGTCCTTATGGACTACGATGGCTATGGAGCACGCCCTCTGGTGGCGGATGGGGCGTGGAATTTGGCGCCAGTGCTCTCGCCAAACGGTACGCTTCTGGCGTATACTTCACACCGCTCTGGCTCCCCCAACATCTATTTGCGTAACTTGTTGACCGGTGCAGAGGAACGCCTGACTTCTGGCTCAGGTCTTGCCATGGCGGGGGCGTGGTCGCCCGATGGACGTTACTTGGCCTTAAGCCATACTATTGATGGCAACAGCGAGATTTTCCTGTATGATACACAGAGCAAAAAGATGAAACGCTTGACCGATGACTGGGGGATCGACGTGTCTCCCAGCTTCGCTCCAGATGGGCAACGTCTTGCGTTTGTGTCGGACCGCTCTGGCTCCCCGCAGCTCTATGTGACTGATATCCAGGGGAGTGGTCCGGTGCGTCTGACCTATGAGGGGCGTTATAATACTGCCCCGGCCTGGTCACCACGCGATAATGCAATCGCCTTCGTGGGGCGTGCCGAGGGAGACCGCTCCCTGGGCGTCTACACCATCCGTGCGGATGGCAGTGGGCAACAACGCATAAGTAATGGAGGCGGTATCCCCGACGGCGCCGTATGGGCGCCCAATGGTCGTTTTGTGATGTACACCAGCACGCAGGGTGGTTCCCGGCAGCGCTATATGATGCGCGAGGACGGCCAGGCGAATCACCTGCTGCCCGCTAGTGGCCCAGCGTGTCTGACGTCACAGTGGGTCGCGCGTACGGCGCGGTAATGTTACTCACCCAGAAAGGAGGAAGATCGATGGCTATGCGTCCTGTCCTCTCCAGTGTGACACTGGTGGCCCTGTTCCTCACGTTTCTCTTCACTGCCTGCCACAAGGAAGAGCCACCTCCCCCCACCGCTGAGGCGCAGCCCAGGCCCACAGCGCCTCCTCCAGGGCCTCCTCCGGGGCCTCCTGTGGCACCCGCCCCGGTTCCTAGTAGGACGTTCCAGCAGGCGATCCAAGAGTTCCAGAACCAGGATATTAATTTTGATTTTGATAAGTATGATCTACGGCCTGATGCTCGGGCAATCCTGGATAGAAAAGCGGCTTTTTTGAATGAAAATGGTTCTGTGAGGACCCAGATCGAGGGGCACTGTGACGAGCGTGGCACGGAGGCCTATAATCTGGCACTCGGTGAGCGTCGTGCTAATACTGCCAAGCAGTACCTGACCACTGCCGGCATCAGTGCCGGACGCCTGGCGACCATTAGTTATGGGAAAGAACGCCCTCTCGATCCAGGGCACAATGAAGCGGCTTGGGCCAGGAATCGGCGTGATCACTTTGTAGTCGCTGGTCAGTAGAGTACTAGTAAACCTATGAAACGATTGTTCGTGCTGGGGAGTTTGCTCCTGCCCGGTCTTATCACGGGCTGTGTGGGTGACAGAGATGTGCAAGCCCTGCGGGCTGACACGTCAGCGCTGGAGCGTCAGAGTAGCGAACGCCAACAGACTGTCGAGGCACGGTTGCAGACTCTGAGTGATCGCGTAGCCCAATTTGGCAAGTCCCAGGAGGATACGCGACGCGACTTGGCGCGCACTGCGGCCACCCTGGACGAGTTGCGGGTACAACTGCAACGCTTACAGGGTGACATTCAGGAGACCCAGCACCGGGTAGGGCGTGGTACAAGTGGTGAGGCAGTCTCCACTACCAAGCTGGCAGATGTTGAAACCCGCTTGAGTGCTCTGGAACAACAGCTTGCCTCACGTCGCAGTACTACGCCTCCCACATCGCCACCACCCTCAGCAGCAGAGTCTGCTCCGGCTGTGCCGGCTCCTCCTGCTGTCGCAAATCCACTCAATCCATCCCCGCCACCTGTGATACCTCCGCCCCCGCCACCACAGGCGGGACCGCCACCGCAACCGCGGGTCGCAGCAGTACCGCCCGCAAGCGTGACGCCCCATCCCCCAGCGGAGAGCAATGTCGCTGACCAGTTGTATCAGCGGGGTCTCAAAGAGTATAGAGAGGGGAATTACGATAGTGCTGTGGTGAACTTTCGACAATTCCTGAAGCAAGCCCCAAAGTCATCCCAAGCAGGGAACGCCCAGTATCTCATTGGGGAAGCTCTCTATGCCCAGAAACAGTACGATCCAGCTATTGTCGCTTTCGACGACGTGGTCCAGAAGTATCCCAAGGACCCCAAAGTGGCGGCGGCTATGCTTAAGGAGGGATATGCCTTCGCCGAACTGAAGGACGTCAGAAACGCACGGTATTTCCTCCAGCAAGTCCTGAAAAAATTCCCCGACTCTCCCGAGGCTCAAAAGGCGTCAGAGAAGTTGAAACAACTCCGCTAACGGGCTCCCGCGAGCCGGTTGAGCCGAGGATTCAGTTAAACTTAAAACGCATCTTCTTGGCTCTGGAAGCCTGGAGACGTTCAAGTTGTGCCATTTGGTCTGCGTCGGGCTCTAACGTGCCATTTTCCCAGGCAATCACATCGGCCGGACGGACACGAAACAGTTGTGCCATCTGTATCTGGGTCATTTCCGTGTATGCGCGTAGCGCACGGATTTCTTCTGGCGTTAACATGGCATCTTCCTCTCGTAGCAACGTAGCGCTGAGCGCTTAATTATACGCGAGTTTCTGTATGCGTATCTATGACATCACAGTGCCCCTATCGCCGTCTCTGCCCGTCTATCCGGGTGATCCAGCCGTTGCGATCACACCCATAGCCCAACTGCACTGGGGGGATGCAGCGAATGTCAGCCGTCTCGTCCTGAGTTCCCATACTGGCACACACCTCGACGCCCCACGCCACTTTTTCCAAGCCGGTCTGACTATTGACGGCATTGCCCCGCACGTGTGCATGGGGCCAGCCCGAGTCTGTGCCTTCCCGGATGCGACCACACACCTCACTGCAGATGACCTCCGGCCTCTGGGTCTGGCTGGCACACAGCGTCTGCTCTTCAAAACACCCAATTCGGCACTGTGGGAGACGACAGGCTTTCAGACCAATTATGTCGCTCTCACAGCGTCGGCAGCCCACCTGCTGGTGGACTTAGGGGTGCAACTGGTAGGCATCGATTATTTATCAGTTGACGCCTTCGAGTGCCAGGACTTTCCAGTCCATCGTATCCTTCTGGGGGCGGGCGTGCTCATCTTGGAAGGGCTCGATTTACGGACTGTGCCGCCAGGAGAATACGAGCTGCTCGCCTTACCGTTATTGCTCCAAGATGGCGATGGGGCCCCTGTCCGGGCCATCCTCCGTCACCCCTAGAGCAAGCCAGCCCGACGGCGCCACCACCACTCCAGCGCCAGTACTCCCAAGACGACCAGAAACAGGGGGAGGGTCTCGCGCAGCCGGAGCCGTGTCTCTTCGAGCACTTTATAACTTGGTATCCCACCAAAAAATTCGCTGACACTGGCCACGGAGGGACGGGCAGGATCGTCTAGGGCAAAAAAGGTACCGCCGGTACGTTCGGCAATGTCCCGTAAGAGCGCATGATTGGGTGCCGCGTGTTGATTTTCATCGCCTGGACGTTGGACCCGCAAGAGCAGGCGATTTGCTTCATGGGTTTTGCCACCAACCTGGGCTTGCACGTCGAGTTCGTAAATGCCTTCTTCATCAGCCCGAAAACGATAGCGGTACTCCCCAGCAGTGCCTGTTGGCACATACTGCATTGGTACCTCTGTCCCCTTTGGGGTACGCAACTTGGTGCTGAGGGTCGCAGTCTCTGCAGGACGATAGTCATCTTGTAGCACTTGCAACGTCCCGGTGACCTCACTGCCGACGGGGAACTCACTGGCATCAGCCATAATTCGCACCTGTTTGAGGACCGGATCACGGATCAGCCAGCGCACCATCTGGCGCACAAACTGCAGGTAGTATTGGTTCGAATCCAGCCGCCCCGCCATCTGAAAGTTCCACTTCCACACATAGTCACTCATGAGGGCCAGAGTGCGCCCCTCGCCAAAGCGCTGCATCGCCAGCAAGGGCGCGGCTGAGCGGTCGTCCGCACGGCCACTGCTGATTCCCAGGACAGTGGCGCCGGGCTTTGCTGGTCCTACCACATTGAGCGCATCGAGTTCGGGGAGCATATCCCAGATACGCTGATTTTCACTGGCATCGGGCGACAGGCGCGTGATGGGATGGGACTTGCCCTCTTCCGTCAGCACCATGCGTTGGGTGCCTGGCCGATAGTCGTTGCGGTCTGAGCGCAGGGAGACCGGCAAAATCTCCTCGATAGGGGTCCCGGCATACCCTCCCTGCCCAAAGGCGAGCATGCCACCAATCATGGCAAAGGCTCCACCCTCCTGGACATATTTGCGCACGTTCTCCAGGTAGTACCAGGGAAAATAGAGCTGATAACTAAAATTCTCAAAAATGATCAGGTCAAAATTTTTCAGTTCCTGGGTAAACAGGCGCTGGGTAGGAAAGGGAATCAGACTCAGCTGACTTTCTGGCACATTGACCACGTCGGTAGGCGTACGCAAGATCACAAAGGAGATCAGATCAATACTCGGGTCTTGCTTCAAACCCTGACGCAAAAAGCGATAATTCCAGGTTGGACTGCCACAGACTAAGAGCACGCGGATCTTATCACGGGCCACCGAAAGGGGAAAATCCATATGATTGTTCTCGGTGAGCGCTTCACCGAGATGCGGTGCGACACTGACCGTATAGGTAAACTCGCCCACCTCCTCCGGCTCAATTTCAAATTGCACCTGTTGCTCGAAGACGTTGGCAGTGACCGGCACCGTTTTGGTGGCTACCACACGACCAGCCCGCTTCAGCATCACCGGGATATACTCGCCACGATACCCCCACGCCTGCAGGGTGACGTTGACCTCCGTCGGATAGTGCACAAACGCTAACGTGGGCGCCTGCACCGCCGCAATGCGAATATCCCGATACGTCGCTGGCGTGCCGACGCCAACGGTGACCACCCGGACGCCAGCCTGACGCAGGTGTCCCAGGCCAGTGTCAGAGCCATGGTGCGCTCCATCACTGAACAGTAACACCCCTACTGGTGGTGTGGCACGGTGCTCTTCGAGCACCGCGGTGAGTGAGCCGAGCACATCGGTACTCCTCCCGCCCACCTGTACGTCTGCCAGACGTTCGGCGGGGAGGGCACGTGCCGTGTCGTCAAACTGGTACAGCTTGACCTGATAGTGCTGCTCGAGCGCAGGTAAGGTAGGATGCGCACCGCCGCGCAAATAGTCCCGTATTTGTTGCAGACGACTGGGTTTTCCAGGCTCGGACAGGGCCATGCTGCCGGACGTATCCACCATCACGACCAACGGCGGCAGAATTTGCAAGACTTTCTGGATCAGTAAGGCTGGATTCAACAGCATACCGAGCACGAGCAGGTACGCCACGGCGCGCAACAGACAGAGACCCCAGCGTACTGGCCGGGCAACGCGCTGCCGCAGATCACGCCATTGCAGCAGCAACAGCAGCACAAAACCAAGGGCAATGGCGAGTGTCAAAGTGAAAGACAGCGTCATCTCCCAGGTCAGGCTGCTGCGGAATGTGCCTGACGCGGTATGCCACACAAAGGGATACAATGGCAAGTATATCATCCCAGTTTCTTACGGATAAAGGGTAGATGAATCAGGTCCTGCTTGTAGTTCACCGTTAAAGCGTACAGCACGCAGTTGACCCCAAGTTTAAATGCCTCGAGCCGTTGCGCTTCTCCACCCGGAGCACATGCCGCCACCCAGTGGCCCAGATAATCGCGCTCCCAGGCTGCCCCCAGGCCGTTCTGACAGTATATGAGTGGCGTCCGATCCTCCACCTGCATGCCTTCCAGGTAGGGATTGACGACACGCACACCACCGATGGTGCGGATCAGATAAAAAGTGCGAAAGACCGTATGCTCAGGCTGGAGAATCTTCAGCGCCCGATCTGGAAAGAGCCGCGCGATCTCTTGCCGGACGCTGGCATCAAAATCTCTCCCCTTGTTGCCGCGTGCATCGTCAATCAGCAACAAACCGCCAAACAGCAAATAGCGCCGGAGAATCTCCAACTCTTCATCGCTAAAGGGCTCAAAACTGCGCTCGCCGGTCATATACAGAAACGGGTAGGCGAACAGCGCTGGATCGCGCAACGTCAAGACCTGGCGCTCATCGCGTGTTTCCACACTGGTGCGTAAACGCACCTCTTGCATCAAGGGTATGGTGGCCCGTGGCCGCGGATCCCACTGCCCACCACGGTACTGCAGCTGCGCCAGAATAAACGTATTCGACGCTGGCATGGCCTCTGCCGGGGGCGTTCGTATGATACCGAGCCCCAGAGCAGCAGGCATGCCGATAGCCCAATGGAGCATCTGGTGTAAGAAGGCACGGCGTGATGTCATCGTCGTAGAGTCTCTGATCCTTACAACCGATTGGCGCATACGTTTTCAACCGCGAGCACGACTACCAGAGTCAAGAGCACCAGGCTCGCCAACTCCCTTGTTGGTAATACAGAACCGGCGGCAGCTTGTCCAAGGGCTTCCTCCTCTTCAATAACCACCGAGAGGGGCTGCCACCTCGTCTGCAGATCCGCGGCCTGGATTTTCTCAAAGTTCGACTCCGCCCGCGTGCCATTAACCGCCAGAAAATCGGTGCCAGCCGAGGTCGTCAGCCGATAGATACCAGGCACGGTATAGGATGCATAGGACGCTACTGTCAGTGTACCATCCCGCGTGTAGCGCGTCAGGCGCTCCTGGCCATCGGGCGTGTGGATGGTGACCGTCGTGTCATCGTCCTCCTCGCGACCGAGCAGGCGCATGGGCTCTGGCATGATCGCTCCAGGACGCTGCGCCGCTGCTGACAAGCGCGCCGCGTATCCTACCAGACCGTGAATCAGCGGTACATAGGCCGGGTGCGTTGGCAGATCCGTCCAGTCCCGATCGGCGCTGGCAGCGAAGAACAACACTCGGCCACGCCCCAGATCCTTGTCGACCAGGAGTGGACGACCATCCTGCAAGGTCAGCAGTACCCTGACACCTGGGACGGTGTTCAGTCCTTCCATCGTGAGATAGCGATAAAACTTCCCGCGCTGTAACAGCGCTTCCGCACCAGCGAAAGTGGCCAGGGCCTCGTGCGTACTCTCCACCGTGGCAATCGTCAGCGCTTGGTCCTGCTGGCGTTGTGTCGGTTGGCCCAAAGCGAGCGGCAGCAAGAGGGTGTCAGAGCGATAAAACATGGCATTATAGCGTACTGGATCGACATGATTACCGGCAAAAAAGAGCAACCCTCCACCCTCAACGACAAACTGGTAGAGGCGTTGGCGTACCTGTGGTGTGAGGGCTTCGACATTGCACAACGCAATGACCTGGTAGTCACTGAGGCGCTCCTGTTCGAGCCCTTCCCATGGTATGGGCTTGGGATAAAACAGTGGCCGTCCCAGGACGCCACGCGGCTGCAGTGCATGCAACAGGTAAAAAATCTCGCTGTCAAACAACGAGGTGCCTGGGTCGCCATCCACCAGCAACACGTGCACTGGCGTCACCGTACGCAGAGCATAATAGAAGTGATCGTCCTCGGCAAACCCGTCACCTTCGAGGCGGACTTCCCCCCAATGCAAGCCAGTTGCTGGCGCCGCGATACGAAAGGGTACAGTGATCTGTTCATCAGGACCAAGGTCGACCAGTTGCTGGCCCACAAGATTTGACCCTAACAGCAAGTCAACACGCACGTTGTGGAGCGCTGCAGCACTGCGATTCTGCACCACAGCCGTGAGGTCGAGTGGCGCATGCTCGATAAACGGCTTTTCGCTAATGCGCACATCGCTAATGAGAGCATTGGCGTCGCGTTGTGGCCCTCCCAGGCGGATGAAATGTAGCGTGACGTGCTCTGGGACGACCGACAAGCGTGACAAATGGAAATCTTCCCAGCCGTGCATGGTCAAATCTGACAAGAAGACCAGCCGACGGCGTGGCATAGGGCTTTCCTGCAACAGGGTGAAGGCATGCTGGAAAGCACCAGGCAGGGCCACCGTCGCATGGCTTGGCTGTAATGCAACGAGTTGTTCCTGCAGGGCCACCCGATCACCACTCAAAGAAACTGGCGCGTTAGCTGCCTCATCGGTAGTGAGGAGCGGTAGCACGACAGCGCTATCTGGCGCGGCCAAGCTCTGCACGAGACGACTGGCGAGCGCCTTGGCCCGCTGCAGACGCGTCTCCTGTCCGTCGCGATATTGCATGCTTAAACTGTTGTCCACCAGGATCACCGTCGCCTGTGGCGGCGTGAAGGCTGCAGCCTGCACAGCGCTCCCGGTCATGTGTGGTCGGGCGAGCACGATAGCGATCAAGAGAATGGCCGCAACCCGCAGGGCCAGGAGCAGCCATTGGTTGAGGCGAAACTTGCGGGCGGTGCGTTTATCTGCCAGGAGGAGAAAGCGCACAGCGGGAAAGCGATGCACGAGGGCCCGGCGCCGGTAAATGAGGTGAATAATCACCGGCACGGCGGCGGCCAGAGTGCCCAATAAGAAAGCCGGTTGGAGGAAGGTGAGGCCCATGGCTGTGTAGAACTTCCTATTGACGCCGCGCCAGATAGCGCGTCAAGGCCACATCAAGCGGTGTTGTGGTCGGAAATAGACTGTAATCAATAGTTTCACGCCGACATGCACGCCGATACTCGGCAATAAAAAGCTCCATTTGTTGCAGATAGGCGGCCCGAATCGCCCGCGGGTCGGACAACACACGCACGGCAGTGTCCTCGATGTCTTCAAAAACGGTGAGACGCTGAAAGGGAAATACTAACTCGTTCTTGTCCAAGATGTGAAACACCATGACCTCATTGCGTCGATGCCGGAAGTAGCGCAGCGCCCGCATGATCACCTCGGGGTCATCGAACAGGTCCGAAATGACGATGATCATGCCGCGCCTGGTGAGCTTGCCGGCGAGCTCGCGCAACACCTGGTCGAGATGGGTTTCGCCCTGTGGTCGCGTCGCTTCCAGATGACTAGCCAGGGCGTGCATATGCTGCACACCATTGCGCGG
>Ga0099827_10001891_pt1 | contig 11240 bp, 10 predicted proteins | sample CZO8metaG_FD_79339 | JGI IMG/M metagenome (GOLD analysis project Ga0099827, IMG submission 79339) | Vadose zone soil microbial communities from the Eel River Critical Zone Observatory, Northern California, USA - CZOApr15con1.8 metaG | ecosystem: Environmental > Terrestrial > Soil > Vadose zone ...
CCTCGAGCTCGGCGGCGAACGCGGCCATCGACGGATAGCGGTCGCGCGGATTCTTCGCCAGCGCGCGGTCGACCGCGGCTGCGACCCGCGGCGGCACGTCGCCGCGGCGCTCGCGCACGCTCGGCGCCGGCTCGTTGATGTGTTGCATCGCCACCGCTACGAAATTCTCCCCTTCGAACGGAACCTGACCCGTGAGCAGCTCGAACAGCACGACGCCGAGCGAGTAGACATCCGTCTGAGCGTCGACACGCTCGCCGCTCGCCTGCTCCGGTGCGATGTAGTTGGAGGTACCGAGCACGGTGCCGGTCTGCGTCACGCCCTTCTGGACGTCGAGCGACCGCGCGATCCCGAAGTCCGTCACCTTCGGCCGGCCGTCACCGTTCAGCAGGACGTTCTGCGGCTTGACGTCGCGATGGACGAGCCCGTGCTCGTGCGCAAACGAGAGAGCACGCGCGATCCCGCTCGCGAGCTCGAGCGCCTCGGCGACCGGCAACGGACCCTCGCGGTCGAGCAGCTCCTTGAGGTTTTCGCCGTCGACGTACTCGAAGACGATGAACTGCCGCCCGTCCGCCTCGCCGCGGTCGATCACGGTGACGATGTTCGCATGCGACAGCTGAGCAACCGCGCGCGCCTCGCGGCGGAAGCGCTCGACGTACTCCGCGTCCTCGAGGTGGTGTTCGTGGAGGATCTTCAGCGCGACGTTCCGGTCCAGCAGCCGGTCGCGCGCCTTGAAGACGCTCGACATGCCGCCGCTCCCGACGAGCTCCTCGAGCTCGTATCGGTCTGCGATCAGGTCGCCGCCGACCATCGGCGACACAGTTTCCCGCTTTCCGCCCGCCTAAGCCCCGAGAACCGTTTCCAGGGACTCTTCCCAGATGCCGAGCGCCTCGTCGAGCTCCGCGTCGGTGATCGTCAGGGGGCAGAGGACGCGGATGCAGTTCGAGTAGATACCTGCCTTGAGGAGCAGGAGGCCGCGCTCGAGCGCCGCCTCGATGACCGCCGTCACGAGCCGCGGCGCCGGCTGCTTCGTCTCGCGATCCTCGACGAGCTCGATGGCGAGCATCGCGCCGAGCCCGCGCACGTCGCCGATCGCCGGGAAGCGCTCCTGCCACGCGAGCATCCGGCTGCGCATCGTCTCGCCGATCTGCGCGGCGTGCTCCACGACACCTTCGTCCTCGAAGACGTCGAGGACTGCCAGCGCGGCGGCCTGTGCGACGGGGTTGCCGACGAACGTGCCGCCGATCGCGGCGTCGGCGGGCGCGTCCATGATCTCGGCCGCGCCGATCACACCGGAAAGCGGCAGCCCGGCGGCGATCGACTTCGCGACGATGACGAGATCGGCCTCGATCCCGTAGTGCTCGGTCGCGAACAGCTTGCCCGTCCGCCCGAAGCCGGTCTGCACCTCGTCGACGGCCATCACGATGCCGTGCTCGTCGCAGATGCGGCGGATCCCCTGTAGGAACTCCCGCGGCGCAACGACGAACCCGCCCTCGCCCAGCACGGGCTCGATCACGATCGCCGCGACGTGCTCCGCAGCGACCTGCGTCGTGAACGCGCGTTCGAGCGCGGCGAGCGCCTCCTCGGTCGACGGCCCGCGGTAGTCCTGCGCGAACGGCACGCGGTAGACCTCAGGCGCGAACGGACCCAATCCCGCCTTGTACGGATGTGTCTTCGACGTCATCGTCATCGAGAGCGCCGTCCGGCCGTGGAACGCGCCTTCGAAGACGACGACCGCGGGACGCTTCGTGTACGAGCGCGCGAACTTGATCGAATTCTCGACCGCCTCTGTGCCCGCGTTGAAGAACGCCGCCTTCGCCGGTTGGCGCACCGGCGCGAGCTTCGTCAGCCGCTCGGCGAGCTCGACGTAGACCTCGTAGGGGACGATCGTGAAGTCGGTGTGCGCGAAGCGCTCGAGCTGCGCCTGCGCCGCCTCGACCACGCGCGGATGCGAGTGGCCGACATTGAGGCAGCCGACTCCGCCCGTGAAGTCGATGAAGACGTTGCCGTCGACGTCGGTGATCGCCACGCCGTGCGCTTCCGAGACCACGACGGGGATGAGGATCGAGAGCGGCGCGGCGACCACTCGCTCGCTGCGCTCCAGGATTTCCTTCGACTTCGGTCCCGGAATCGCCGTCTTGAGGTCGATTGCCCGCGTCACGGCCATGGGCTCAGATTAACCGACAAGCGGCCCTGTTGCATGCATGCATAGTGAGGATTCAGCGGGACGCTGTGGTCGCCGTGTGGCAGTCGGGCGCTACGACCCGGCGAGCGCCTGGGTCGTGTAGACCCCGAGCGGGTTCCAGAGCATGTAGCCGTTCGTGCCGAGCGAGCGCGCGGCGTCGATCTGCGCGCGCACGTCGGCGTAGCGGTATGTACGACCGAGGGAGAAGTCCTGCAGCCACGGGACGAGCCGCGTCTTGCGTCCCTTCAGCGCGGAATCGAAGTAGAGGAGCGCATCCGTGACGGTCGTCCCCGGCTCCGCGTTCGGGTCGGTGAGGCCGTACTCGCCGGAGTTGAAGTGGGACGGGTAGACCATCGGATAGACCGCGTCGACGTAGCGCGCGAGCCGCGACGGCTTCTGGCCGATGCCGAGGTCGCGCGTCGCCGCGAGGCCGAAGAGGTCGACCGAGACGCGCACGCCGAGCGGATGGAGCCGCTTCGCGGCGTACTGCGCGAAACGCGTGATCGTCCAGCCCATCGCCTCGTGCGTCTTCACCGGGTACACGATCGACGAGACGTCGCCGTCGGACGGGAAGCGGACGTAGTCGAACTGGATCTCGTCGAAGCCCGCGCGAGCGGCCGCCGCGCCAAGCGACACGGCGTAGTTCCACACGCGCTTGTCGTACGGGTTGACCCAGCCGAGCCCCGCGCTCGTGTGCCAGACGGAGCCGTCCGGATTGTGCAGCGCGAGCTGCGGGCGGTGCTCCGCAAGGATCGGATCCTCGAACGTGACGATGCGGCCGATCAGATACAGCCCCCTCGCGTGCGTCTCGCGTGCAACGAGGCGCGGCTTGTAGTACGGCCTGGCGGCGCCGATCGCGCGCGCGAGCGGAACCGACGACGGCAGGAACGCGACGTCGCCGTTCTCGTCCTTCACGTCGAGCTCGATCGTGTTCAGCCCGGCGAAGCGGAGGCCGAGGTATTGCTTGAACTTCCCGGGCACGTTCGCGAGCGACATGGTCACATGGATGCCGCGGATCTCCTTCGGCGGCTGCCGCACGATCGGCTTCTGCTTGTGCACGCGCTTCGTCGCAGCAACGGTGACGCCGTGCGTTCGCTTCACGAGCGAGTGTGCGCCGAAGGCGAAGCCTGCGGCGAGCCCAACGAGGACGAGACCGGCGAGTGCGCGGCGCACTCTGCGGCGACGGCGGGCCATGCGACGGCGGCGGTGGTACCGCTCGTTCGGGTCGACCGGCTGCAGGAGCTCCAAAGCCAGGCAACCGTAGTGCCGATTGGGCTAATTCGCAAGAATCGGGCCTCAATTTCCGCGGACGTGTTAGGGCCCGGCGAGTCGCTCTCTCACAGGGGGTGTGTCAGGGAGGGTCAGTTGGCCTGTCGGCCCCTGCGAGGCGAAGTGCTTGCTGAGCGTCAGCTTCTGATCCTGATACGTGGACCCGATCTCCTGGCCATAGAGCAGTTCGGTCTCTTCAATGAGTTCTTCGAATACCAGCCTGCACAAGCGCTGCCCATGCTCAACCATGAAGGAGACGTCTCGTGCCCGCACCTCGAGAGTGGCTCGACTACCTTGCCACCCCTTTCCGGCAACCCGGAAGCCGAATCCCGGATCGAAGAACCCGGCGTAGTGGGTCCGGAGCTCGCCGGCCGTAGGATCGTATGCACTCATTTCTGCCGCCACGTGGGGCGGTACGCTGACACTCTCTCGGGACAGCAAAAGGTAAAAATCCTCGGGTTCCAGCATCAGACGGTCCGGCGCTTCCGGTCGAACCGGCTCCCAAAAATCGGCCCACTCGTACTTGCCGATCGCCGCCAAGTCAAGGACACGACTGTTCTTGCGCGCCCGATAACCAACATGACCGTGTTCGTCGGGAGTCAGATCCAAACTCATGAAAAGTCCCTCGGACAAGTCAAGGTCGTTCGGGTCGATCTTCTTTCCTGCGCAGTAGAGGATCGGACGCTCAAGATGAAGCTCCGAGAGCTGCCGGTCTGACAAACGTGCTTCACCTGGTTCACCTGTCATCAACCGCAGCTGGTTGAGCGAAAGTCCAGTCTTCACCTTGACGATGAATGATCGCGGGACGACTTCGAGGTACAACGGGCCGTGATAACCGGGAGGTATCTCGTCGAAGCGCACGTTCTTGTCCGAGATGAGGCGGGTGAAAATGTCCAAGCGCCCAGTTGAGCTCTTGGGATTTGCTTTGCCACGCACCGTCTCGGGGAGTGCGAGGGATTCCTGTAGCGGGATCAGGTACGCCCGATTGCGCTCAAGGATCGCACCATCCCCGATTGTGAACTCCTCCAAAACGTAGTCCTGGTCCCGCAGCTTCTGCGAGACAGGCGACTCACGATCGGGCAGAAAGCTGCAAAGCAGCCGATACGCGACCGGCCCAAGCGTGAGATCGATGCTTGCCGGCTGAAGCTGATTCTTTGAAACGCCACCTGTGACCCAGCCGCGTCGAACCGCACCCGAGAGCAACTGCGAAGGAAAAACGCCAGCCGAGGCGGTGGAGGGGTCGAAGCGGGCAGTTTCGTCTTCTTGAGTCTCTACGCGTGGAGTGGGCTCCGGAGCGCCGGACGCGTCAGGGCGCTCAAGTGGAACCGCTCTCCTCCCCACCATTGTGAGTGTAGCCGCCTGGACAGTCGGAACAGGCGCGAGATCTAGCCTTGGCCAAGAGGCTCCTAGAATGGCCGCGTGATCCTCGTCACCGGAGGCACCGGCTTCGTCGGCGGCCATGTCGTGCACGCGCTGCGCGCCGACCGGCGGGACGTGCGCTGCCTCGTCCGCGACCGGCGCAGGGCCGAGACGCTCGAGGCGTGGGGCTGCGAGCTGATCGAAGGGGACGTGACCGATCCGGCGAGCTTGCGCGCCGCGGTGGCTGCATGCGACACGGTCGTCCACCTCATCGCGATCCGCCAAGGCCGGAAGGAGCAGTTCCAGCGCGTGATGGTCGACGGCACGCGCGACCTGCTCGCCGCGGCGAAGGCGGCCGGCGTCACACGCTTCGTCCACATGAGCGCGCTCGGTACAAGCGCCGAGACGAAGGACCTCGTCCCGTACTACGGCGCCAAGTGGGAGCAGGAACAAGACGTGAAGGCCGCCGGGGTCCCATACGTCGTCTTCCGGCCGAGCTTCATCTTTGCGCGCGACGGCGGCATCCTGCCCACGTTCGCGAAGCTCGCAAAGCTCGCGCCGGTGACCCCGATCATCGGCGGCGGCCGGCAGAGGATCCAGCCGATCTGGGCCGACGACGTGGCGGCCTACTTCGCGAAGGCCGTCGACCTCGAGGCCGCGACCGACCGGACGTTCGAGCTCGGCGGCCCGGACGCGGTGACGTGGAACGAGTTCTGGGAGCGACTGAAGCGTGCCCAGGGCAGCCGCCGCCCCAGCATCCACGTACCGATCGGCCTGATGAAGCTGAACGCCCTCGTCACCGAGCGGCTGCCCGGCAACATCCCGCTGACGCGGGACCTGCTGAAGATGCTCGAGCACGGCGACAACGTCGTCACGGACACGAGCGCGGTGCAGGTCTTCGGACTCCCCCTCGTCCCGTTGGACGAGCAACTCAGGCGCGCCGTCTGATCCGTTGCTCAAGCTGTAAACCGTCCACGAAAGGAGGACGGATGAAGGTCGGCCTCAGAGCGTTGCTGCTGGTTGCCGCGATCGTCTGTTTCATCATCTCGATCTTCAGCGACTACCACGCCACGGACTGGATCGCCGCGGGACTCGCCTGCACCACCGGCGCGGTGCTGGTCCGCGAGCTCGGCTGGGACCGGATGATGAACATGGGAGGACGTCGGACCTAGAAAATGACGGAGGGCCGCTTGCGCGGCCCTCCGTACCTCGGTAGCTAGCGTGGATTTCGCAGAGGCGCTTCCGGCCGACTCAAGATGTCAGCGGCGCGTCGCGCGTCGTCCCCTACGCTGGCTATGGCGATTCCCCGTAGGTCCCGGGGACACGCCTCTACGAGCTAGCACCTCCACTGCCCGTACAGGAATCGCTCAAGTCCGGACCACCTCCTTTCCGCGGTAAGGCGCCATCCTAGCTGAGCTACCGGAGGACCACAGAAAGCTCCAGTCCCCGATCGAGTGGGACGGTCACGGACTCGAGGGCGGGATCGGCCTGCCGGGCGCGGGAGTAGGCGCCGAGCGTGTCCTGATGCGAAAGGACGTTGTCCGCGACGAAGACCGCCCCCGGCTCGACTTTTCCGCGCGCGAGCTGGAACAGCTGCTCGTAGTCGTCCTTCTCCGCATCCAGGAAGACGACGTCGAACACGTCGTCGATCGCGGGCAGCGTCCCGTACGCGTCCCCCTCGACGAGCTCCGCCCAGTCGTCGAGGCCGGCCTCGGCGATGTTGGAGCGCCACGCATCGATCTTGCGCGGATCATGCTCGAGCGAGAGCACGTGCCCTCCGAGGTAGCGCACGCCGGCGGCGAGCCAGATCGTCGAGTAGCCGCGCGAGCCGCCGATCTCGAGCACCTCGCAGTCGGTCTGCGGCGCGACGAGCGCGAATAGAAACTGCCCGGTGGTGCGCGCAACTTGCCGCGCACGCAGCTCACTCGCGACGCCCTCCTCGCGCTCGCGCGCGTCCTCCTCCTCGAGGCGCGCTAGGACGGCGCGGACACGGTGGTCGAGCACCTGTTGATCGTAAGTGGCTCTGAGCCACAAAGTCGCAGCGCCGGGACGACTCCGGCTTCGTTCCGCGGTCGGACAAGGGCCGAAAGGAGTTAGTGGCTAAGAGCCACTAACTAAGCCACGTCCACCTTGACGATTCCGTCCTCGACTCGGACGGGAAACGTCTCCACCGGTTCGAACGCGGGCAGCGACAACGGCCGCCCGGAGCGGAGATCGAAGTGCGACCCGTGACGCGGGCAGACAACGGTGCACGTTTCTTCCTCCCACTCGCCTTCGCAGAGCGGGCCGTCGTCGTGCGAGCAACGGTCCTCTATGGCGAGCAGGTCGCCGCCGCAGTTGTAGACACCGACCATGATCGATCCCACGATCACGATCTTGACGCTGCCCGGCGGAAACTCGTCCACCGGCGCGACGTCAATCGTCGGCATCAAACTCCAGCTCGCTCGCGAGCGACGACCACTCCTCAGGGAGCGGGGTTCCCTTCGCGCGGTGCAGCGCAACCTTCAGCACGCCGAGCCCGAGGATCGCGCACTTCAGTCGCACCGGCGTCAACGGGATCCCGATCTCCTCGAGCAGCTCCTCCTTCGGCAGTTCGGCGATCTCCGTTGCCTTGCGGCCCTTCACCATCTCGGTCAGCATCGACGTCGCCGCCTGCGAGATCGCGCAGCCGCGGCCCTCGAACTTCACGTCGTCGATCGTGTCGCCGTCGTCGCCGAACGAGACGTAGATCGAAACCTCGTCGCCGCAGAGCGGGTTCTGCCCCTCCGCATGTGCGTCCGCGTTCTCGATTGCCCCGTGCCCGCGCGGGTTCTTGTAGTGGTCGAGGATGACCTCTCTATAGAGCTGATCGAACTCCCCCATCGGCTTGAGCGTAGCTACGCGAAGAGCTGTTTCGCGCGCTTCACACCCTCGACGAGGCGGTCGACTTCCTCGGGGATCGAATAGAGATAGAAGCTCGCGCGGTTCGTCGCTGCGACGCCGAGCTTGGCCATCAGCGGCTGGCAGCAATGGTGGCCTGCGCGAATCGCGACGCCGTCCATGTCGAGCACCTGCGCGACGTCGTGCGGATGGATGTCGCCGACGTTGAATGAGATGATCCCGGCGCGCCGCTCCGGCGGCGGCCCGTACAGCGTGACGCCGCCGAGCTCGGAGAGCTGCTCGAGCGCGTACGCAGTCAGTTCGTGCTCGTGCGCGGCGATTGCATCCAGGCCGATCGCGTTGAGGTAGTCGATCGCCGCCGCAAGCCCGACGGCCTCCGCGATCGGCGACGTCCCCGCTTCGAACTTGTGCGGCAGCTCGCCCCACGTCGTCTCCTCGAAGCGAACCTTGCGGATCATGTGCCCGCCGAGGTTGAACGGCTCCATCGCCTCGAGGATCTCGGCCTTGCCCCACAGCACTCCGACGCCGCTCGGGCCGCACATCTTGTGCGCCGAGAACGCGAGGAAGTCGCAGCCGAGCGCCTGCACGTCGAGCGGGATGTGCGGCGCCGCCTGCGCGGCGTCGCACACCATGATCGCGCCGTGTTCGTGCGCCCACTGCGCGATCCTGTCCACAGGGTTGATCGTCCCGAGCGCGTTCGAGACAAGGTTCGTCGCGACGACCTTGACATTCCCCTCGTGCGCGAACGGATCGAGCGCGTCGAGCTCGAGCTCACCGTTGTCGTTGAGCGGCACCATCCGGAAGCCGGCGCCAGTCCGCTTCGCGATGTACTGCCACGGCACGAAGTTCGAGTGGTGCTCGAGCTCGGTGACGACGACGAGGTCGCCGGGGCCGAGGTTGTTCAGCCCCCACGCGTACGCGACGAGGTTGATCGCCTCGGTCGCCTGGCGCGTGAAGACGATCTCCCTGTGCGACGGTGCGTTGACGAAGCCGCGCACCTTCTCGCGCGCGCCTTCGAACGCGGCCGTGGCTCGCTCCGAGAGCTGGTAGACACCGCGATGCACGTTGCCGTACGAGTGCTCGTAGAAGGCGCGCATCGCATCGAGCATCTGCCGCGGCTTCTGCGACGTGACGGCCGAGTCGAGGTAGGCGAACTGCTTGCCGTTGAAGCGCTCCTCCAGGAAGGGGAAGTCCGCGCGGATCTTCTGCGCGTCGAGCTTCGCCTTCGCGGTGACTGCCACGACCTCTATCGTACCGGCGGTGCGTGCGTGGGCCGTGGTCGTGACGGCAGGCATCGTGGGGCTCGCTTCAGCCTGCTCGTCGGCCGACCCCGACCGCCGGACGATCTCGAAGCCCAAGCCGCCGGCGCTCACGCCGCACCACGTTCGACGCCTCCCACCCGGGCCGGCGCAGCGGGCCCTCGGGCTGCCTCCGGTCCCGCGCGGGCCGCTTCCCGGCTACCTCCTCATCGCCGATCGCAACAACAACCGTGCACTGATCGTGTCGCCGTCGAAACGCATCGTCTGGCAGGACGAAGGCCTGCGCGGACCCGACGACGCGTTCTTCACGCCCGGCTTCCGCTCGATCATCACCAACGAGGAGTTCAACGACACGCTCACCGAGGTCTCGCTGCGCACGAAGGCGCGGATCTGGCGCTACGGGCACGACGCGGTGCCGGGGTCGAGTCCCGGCTACCTGAACACGCCGGACGACGCGTACCGGATCGCGAAGGGCATGACGACGATCGCGGACATCCGCAATTGCCGGATCGTCGAGCTTGCGCACGACAAGCGCGTGCTGCGAATTCTCGGCGGCTCGTGCGTCCACGACCCGCCGCGCGGCTTCGCGAGCCCGAACGGCGACACGCCGCTGCCCGACGGCGGGCTGCTCGTGACCGAGATCGGGCCGCCCGGCTGGATCGACCGCCTTGCACCGAACGGCTCGCTCGTCTGGTCGGTGCGCTCGCCGATCGCGTATCCGTCCGACGCGCAGCTCCTTCGGAACGGCCGCATCCTCGTCGCGGGCTTCACCGATCCAGGACGCATCGTGGAGATGACGCGCGACGGCCGCATCACGTGGTCGATCGGAGGCCTGAACAAGCCGTCGCTCGCGGTTCGTCTCCCTAACGGGCTGATCGCCTCGAACGACGACTACAACCACCGCGTCATCCTCATCGACCCGCCGACGAAGCGGATCGTGTGGCAGTACGGACACACCGGCCTCCCGGGAACCGGGCCGGGCTACTTGAACAAGCCCGACGGGCTCGACTTCCTCCCGTCCGCCCGGCTTGTAACTCAGAGTTACAAGCCAAGGAGAGCGGCGCGGGTGGCGGTGCGGCGCGTCGGGTCCCTGCCGTCCGCGCTCTCGAAGGCGGCTGCGGTCGCGCTGCCGAACGGGAACGTCGTCGTCATCGGCGGCGTCGCCTCGAATGCGATCCTCGCCAGGCCGCCGTCGCACTTGCGCGCGATCGGGTCGTTGCCGACGCCGACACACGACGCCGCAGCGGCGATGCGCGGCAGCGCCGTGATCCTCTACGGCGGCGGCGAGTCGACGTCCGTGCCGACGGTCCTGCGCATCGACCCGTCGAGCGGGAAGGTGCGCGCGCTGCGGCCGCTCGACGAGCCGCTCTCCGACCTCGGCGCCGCGAATGTCCGCGGCACGACGTACCTCGTCGGCGGCTACACCGGGACGAAGTACGCTTCGGCGATTCTCCGCGTCGGCGCGAACGACCGGACCACGACTATCGCGCGCCTGCCGCTCGGTCTCCGCTACGCCGGCGTCGCCGCGTACAACGACCGCATCTACGTCGCCGGCGGCCTGACGACCCGCGGCCCGACCGACCTCGTGCAGCTCGTCGACCCAACGTCGCGCGAGGTCCGCGACATCGCGCGACTGCCGCAGCCGCTCGCCCACGTCGCGCTTGTCGCCGCAGGCGACCGGCTCCTCCTCGTCGGCGGCGGCACGCGCAACGTCTACGAGATCCCGACGGGCTACGGGAGCGTGCGAAAGGTGGCGACGCTGCCGCAGCCGCTGACGGATCCCTCTGCGGTCTCTCTCGGCAAGACCGCGGTCGTCCTGGGCGGCGGAACGAACGCCGTGTACGAGCTGCGCTAGGGGACGCGGAACGCCGTCGGCGTGTAGCCCGACGCAGTCACGTGGACAAGCGTGTGCCGCTTCAGCTTCGCGATGCTCGCGCGACCTTTCGCATCCGTCTTCGTCGACCCCATGTGCGCGCCCTTCACCGGGAAGCCGTCGTCGAGCACGGTCGCGACCTTCCGCGTCGCGTGCACGGTCAGACCGGGCAGGAACTTCTGGCGCCAGAGAGAGTCGCCGGTGTTGAGGAACGCATCGACGCTGCCGGCACGAGCGAGCGCTTCCAACTGGTACGCAGTCGTGCCCGCCGGCACCTTGACCGTCACCGTCGCGCCGAACGTCGTCGGAGGCAGGCCGTTCGTGCGAGAGCGAGCGGCGCGGACCGTGCCGTTCTTCGTCCAGAGCGCCCAGAGCTTCCCGTCCGGCTCGGCGGCGAGCGCCATGTTCGGATCACCGC
>Ga0099827_10001894_pt1 | contig 11234 bp, 14 predicted proteins | sample CZO8metaG_FD_79339 | JGI IMG/M metagenome (GOLD analysis project Ga0099827, IMG submission 79339) | Vadose zone soil microbial communities from the Eel River Critical Zone Observatory, Northern California, USA - CZOApr15con1.8 metaG | ecosystem: Environmental > Terrestrial > Soil > Vadose zone ...
GCGAAGAGGTCATGACCACCAGCAGTGATGACATGGCCTACTTCCTCAAGGCCGTTCCGGGCTGCTACTTCATCGTTGGTGGGCACAACGAACAGAAAGGCGCACACTATCCCCACCATCACCCGCGCTTTACCATCGATGAAGATGCCATGCCCACCGCCGTCGAAGTGTTAGCCCGCGCAGCCATGGACTTTCTCAAGTGAAGGCGAGAGGCGCGGAGCCTGTCTCCGCCCTGGCAGCTTCATCATCGTCATTGGGATTGTTCAACTGTATCGCCAGTTTGCAGGTGCATTGTTTGAGCAAGAACGATGAACGTGCGTGTCATTTGTCAGGATCATTGCGCGGTTTGCCCGTGTATGTGCCACGAGGCCATGAGCCTTCAGCCGATGGTCTCTGCAGAGACTGGCACAAAATCATCCCCCGAATGTTGCGGCACCTCTCGGCTATGCGCCATGTTATGGAGCAAATTTGGCAGCCCCATCCTTTGGGAACAGAGACGAAAAAGTGTTTGCGACAATGACTTGGCATTTTCTGTGGCAGAGGCCAAGGCTCAAAAATCATCTCGAGGCACCTCTCAAGCCAAGTCTCGGCATTAATTCTGGCAGAAACGCGCCAGTAATCAAGTCAAATGACAGTATGTGTGGTGTGCGGTCAAGTCACTCCTTTCAAACCTTGTCTGCCCGATTGACGTGAGGCAATGTCTGCAAGAGGTTAGCAACGCGTTCTCCTGAGCAGATTCGCTCCGGCGCTTCTGGTATGTTTGACATGCCACGCGCTTCCTGGTAAAATATGACCATCTGAACAGTCATGCAGATTGTGGGAATGGCGCTCACCATGTGGGCTTCGCACGGTCTCTCTCTCAGCACACAAGGAGGATTGTGTGACAGAACCGATAGCAATTGATGAGGAGGCCGTGGAAACAGCGCGGCAGGCCGCCCTGTCTGAAGTACATGTGCTGTTGATCGTGGAAACCTTCCGCGCCCTGGCTGATCCCACGCGAGCGCGTATTCTTCATGCGTTGACCCAGAGGCCACTGTGCGTTCGTGATCTGACCCTGGTTGTGGGTATCTCTGAATCGGGAGTGTCACATCAGTTGCGCTTGTTGCGAGATCGTCGGCTGGTCAAAGCCCAACGCAAGGGGAATCTTGTGGTGTATCAGGTCGATGATCCCCATGTCACCGCACTGTTTCGCGAAGCGGACTACCATATTGATCATGTGCGACAGGGATTACCCGATCATCCCTATCCGTAGTGTGAGAGGTACGTGTGCGTTGTCCCTGTTGAGCGCTTCATAGCGTTCTTTGTCTTACTCGTTGAGTAATTGAACCTATCTACAGTGAGATGGATTGTTACAGGAGGCTCCATGGCTGCATCATCTCCCCTTTCACGTTTGCAGAGCGCTTGTGTGACCTGTGTGCGTGGAGGACAGCGCTTCATCGGACGCTATCGTGACTTTTTGCTCGCGCCCGCCACCCTTTTTACGTTGGTGAGCTTGCTGCTACTCATTCTCGCCACCATCCTCTCCCCTGATGGCATTATCAACTCCACCTACGCGCACACCTGGCTCTATCTGGCAGCGGCATTGGCTGGCTCTGTCTACATCTGGTGGTCAGCCATCCAGGGCATCCGTGAGCGCGATTTTACGGCGGATATTCCGGTCTCGTTTGCCACGGCGGCGGCCCTGCTCATTGGCCAATATTCTGCCGCCGCTGTCGTGCCGTCCTCTTGCTGTTGGGCGGGATGCTGGAAGAGTTCGTCTCCGCACGTGCAGGCCATGCCCTCGACGAGCTGGCAACGTTGCTTCCTGTTTGGGTGACCGTCCGGCGCGATGGGGAGGATCTGGTGGCGGCACTATCGGACGTGCAAAGCGGGGATCTGGTCCTCATCCGCTCAGGAGAGCGGATCCCCGTGGATGGCACCATTTCGCTGGGGACCGCCTCCGTCAATCAAGCCGCTATTACCGACGAGAGCCTTCCAGTCGAAAAGCAGATCGGGGACCTGGTGTATGCTGGCACGCTCAACGAATTGGGCGCGTTGGAAGTGCGAACGACCAAAGTCGGCGCGGAGACCACCCTGGGCCAGATTCGCCGCATGGTCGAGGAAGCGAAAGCGCAGAAAGCACCCATTGAACGCATTCTCAACCGTTACGCCAAGTTCTACACCCCTGCCGCACTCATGCTGGGGGCTTTGGTCTGGTGGTGGAGTGGCGATATTCTGCGCGCGATTACCATCCTGATTGTCTTCTGCCCGTGCGTGATGGTGCTTGCCACGCCAACGGCCCTGGTCGCCTCGATTGGCAATGCCGCGCTGCGTGGCAGCCTGGTCAAGAAAGGCGCAACGATTGAGGCTCTAGCGAAAGTCACCGCTGTGGCATTTGATAAAACGGGAACGCTCACCTTTGGTCAGCCCAAGCTCACCACGCTTGACCCCTTTGGGCAATTGAGCGAGACCAGACTGCTCCGTCTAGCCGCTATTGCGGAGAAGCTGAGCGAGCATCCGCTGGAACGTGCCGTGGTGCAAGCGGCTCTCGCCCGCGAAGGAGTCATTCCTGACCCAGAGGCGTTTACGGTCTTGCCAGGATTGGGTGTGTGGGCACGCATCGAAGGCGCTGAGGTGATCATTGGCCGACCACGCCTGCTCTCCGAGCAGAGCGTCACCATCGATCCGCAGGTGCAAGCCCGAGCAAAGAATCTGGCAGAAGTGGGGCGCACTGTCATCCTGGTAGCGCACAACAAAAGGCTCGTGGGGATGCTCGTGCTGGAAGATACCCTCCGACCGGAAGCGAGCGCCGTGATTACACGGCTCAGGAAGCTGGGTATCCGCACCGTTCTGATCACCGGTGACAACATCGCGACGGCTGAGCGGATTGCTGGGGAACTAGGGATCAGCGACGTGCATGCTGAAGTACTGCCCGCACAGAAGGTGGAGATCGTCAAACAGTTGCAGGCTCAGGGACAGAGCGTCGCCTTTGTCGGTGACGGCGTGAATGATGGTCCTGCGCTCGCGACGGCCAATGTGGGCATGGCCATGGGGTTGGGAGACACCGATGTGGCGATTGAAACCGCCGAGATTGCTCTCTTGTCCGATGACCTCTCCAAATTGCCCCATTTGTTGAGTCTCTCCCGGCAGGCGATGCGAGCCATCAAACAAAACCTGGTGTTCTCGCTGGGGGTGCTGGCGATTGCGGTCGGGCTGGCCATTCCCGGCATCCTCGCGCCGGTGACGGGGGCGCTCTTACATGAGCTCTCCTCCATTCCGGTGATCGCTAACTCCGCGCGGCTCATCGGGATCAAAGACAAAGAACAAGCCTGAGGTAGCCATACTGTCCGAGCGGCTCGCCAGGTGCGCCACCAAGCGCACGAGAGTGGCGAGCAGGCCCACGTGGAAACAACGAAAGGAACAGGAACGTTTCATGTGTACCTTCAAAGATGAGCAAACGGTGCAGGTCTGTGATGTGGCCATTGGTCGCGTGCGCGAACGTCTGCAAGAGGTATTCGGTGAGACAGTCCAGTACACGACGGTCAACGGACAAGGAACGCTGGTCCAGGCTCCATCCACCGTCGATGCTGCGCAGTTTCAATCCGTGACGCGTGAGGCCATCGAAGAGGTGCAAAACACGGTGTCGCAGCCTCATTCTCCCCAAGAGAAAGGTGGGCAACAGACATGAGTGCAGAGCGACATCCGCCAGAAAACCGAAGAAAGGACGAAAGCGTTTAATGCATACACGCGATCAAGGCTCGGAACAGAACCACTCCCATGAGGAGCACAATCACGTGGAAGATGTGCATCACGAGCATGATGGGCATGCTCCTCCTCACGATCATGAGTATGTTCACGGTCGGTTCGGGTGGCTCATCGAGGCTCTTCCGTTCCTGCACGGGCACAGTCATGGTGAGGCCAAGGTTGATAATGCGATGGAGACGAGTGACCGTGGGATCTTGGCGCTCAAAGTCTCGCTGGTAGGACTGGGCGTGACCGCCCTGTTTCAATTGGTGATTGCCCTGTTGAGCAGGAGCGTTGGTTTGCTGGCAGATACCATTCACAACTTTTCCGATGCGTTTACGGCGGTTCCGCTCTGGATTGCTTTCGCGCTTGCTCGTCGTCCAGCCAACCGTCGCTACACCTATGGATATGGACGGGCAGAGGATGTCGCTGGCGTCATCATTGTGCTCATCATTTTTGCAAGTTCCCTGGTGGCTGCCTACGAGAGCTATCAGAAGTTTTTCCATCCAGAACCGCTCCGCTATGTCTGGTGGGTGATGGCCGCCGCCATCATTGGGTTTGTGGGCAATGAAGGGGTAGCGATCCTGCGCATGCGTATCGGGCGGGAAATTGGGTCTGCGGCCCTGGTGGCTGACGGCCAACACGCGCGGGTGGATGGACTGACCTCGCTTGCGGTGCTCATTGGAGCCGTGGGAAGCCTCTTGGGGTTCCCGCTCGCTGATCCAATCATTGGCGTGGTGATCACCGTTGCCATCCTGTTTATTGTCAAGGATACTGCGGCGACGATGTGGCGTCGTCTCATGGATGCTGTCGACCCAGAGATGGTCGAGGCAGTTGAACAGACGGCACGCACGATTCCAGGGACGGAGGATGTGCATGATGTGCGTCTCCGTTGGATTGGGCACAAGCTGCAATCCGAACTGCATATTATGGTCAATGAGGATCTTTCGACCTATGAGAGTCATCACCTTGCTGAACAGGTGCGTCATGCTCTCTTTGAAAGTGTCAGGTTTGCAACGAGAGAGAAAAAGGAGGCGCAAGCAGGGATAACATGCGCCTGCTCGCCGAGAGCTTGATGAAGGCCTCTGAGCTTTTTGGGAGACCCTCGTGATCGCGGGCGAGTCGCCTCCAACGGGTAATCCAGGCAAAGCTGCGTTCGATCACCCATCTTTTGGGAAGGGGACGAAAGCCCGGCGAACCAGGCTGGTTCGCATCTGTCTGCGTGCCTTCCAGGACGATCTGCTGCTGCTTGGGTCGGCTGGGACGCCGGACAATCTGGGTGGCCCAGCCCAAGTGCCGCAGGAGCCAGATGATCAACTCGCCCGCATAGTGGCTATCTCCCCATAAGAGCTTGATCTTGGGAAACTGCCCTTTCAAGGGCGAGAGCAAGCTCTTGGCTCCTTGTTGATCGGAGTGCTGGGCACCGCTGACCTGGACGGCCAAGAGATGGCCCTGGGTATCAACGAGCAGGTGCCGCTTGCGTCCCCAGATTTTTTTTCCCCGTGTCGTCGCCTTTTTCCGGGCCACGGACCGCACTCGTTTTGATCGACTGGCTATCCATCACCGCCGCACTCGGCTCAGCATCTCGACCGTGTTTCTGGCGCACGCGTTTGCGCAGGGTGTGCAGGATCTGATCCCATACGCCTTCGCGTTCCCATCGACGGAAATACCAGTACATGGTCCCCCAGGCAGGGAAATCATGGGGCAGCAGGCTAAAGGCGACAGCCACTGCGTAAGACGTACAAGATGGCATTCACGATCTCGCGCCGCTCATAGAGCACATGCGGCGCCCCTTCTGGCAGTGGAGGGATCAAGGGTTCCAACAGCTCCCACTGCGCGTCGGTCAGGTCGGATGGATACGCTTTTCGCCTCATGGCTCGCCTCTTTCTGCTCGGCTTTTCTTTCGCTCTTCCTCCTTCTCCTTATCGGCAGTTTTTTCCAAACCTGACACTCTCTTTGATGCACAACCGAACCTGTCAGCCGTGACGGTGCATGTCGATCCCTGCGGGCACAGTGGCCGCGATCCTCATGCCCTGCTGGCCCATCATCAGGTCTCCTAATAGAGAGGCCACGCCTGGTGAAGATCGACGTAGGGTTGACCTTGGTAATGTTGGTGTAGATGTGGACATCCAGGGTGCGGCTAGCGCCCGCGTGGCGTACCGTCACCACTGCCTGGAGCGCGGGAGTGCCCATCAAGTGACCGCAGAGCACGTGCTCCAGCGTCTGTCCGGTACCCACATCCACGACAGCATGCCAATGTGCCTGGTCCTTCACCGCGTCAGGGCAGGGCTCTATCCCAGGCCGGATGTCCGTTGACACTGGCGTTGGCTGTGCATTCGCACGAGGTGTTGAGGCTGGTGGACTGCTGCTCCCACTGTCCCCTCCGAAATCCAGGCTGCAGGCAGAGACGAGTATCGTGAACACGAGCACCAGCCCGGTGCATCTCCACAGCCAGTCAGGGTTTTTCAACGCGCATGTTTGCATCTCTTGTCTCCTTCACCATCACCTGAACCGTCTTCCGTCTTGTTCCCTGTTCTCTAGAACGAACCAGCGCACCCCTGAACCTGACACACGCCTGTCGGCTGCTTCGTCGGGAAGCGCGATACCACCTGTACAATTGGGGCATGAGCAAGTACATCACTGCTGGAAACGCTCTTTTCCTGCTCTTGCTGGCAAAGCTCCAGATGCAACAGTATCTTCCCCTGAACATGCAGAGCGATCAGCGGTGAGGCGCGCAACGGGGATCATGGCGCCACTAGCCCCAGGTGATATCAAAGCACCCTTCCGAGTAGATCTCGCAGACCCCGGTGATCCTCCAGGCCTGCTGCTCTATCTCCATGGTAAAGCGATAGTTGATATCCCCACTGCGTCCGAACCGGTCGGTATACCCACTCCCCAACGTCAAGGTCAGGGTATCCAGGGCGGACGGATCAGCGCTCTGATCAGGGATGCTACAGCGGATAAACCTCCTCCAGGCAGCGACCACGTCAGGTTTCGGATGCTTGTGTTGCAACGAACGTGCGTACTCGTTCCAGGCTGTCTGGTAATCCTGGTGGTTGATCGCCTCGCAGAATGTGACCAGGACCTGGGTAATGGACGAGCGAGTCGGGGCGTCGGTGTGGGCGTCGAGAGTGGTGCAGATGTCTGCGTCGGCGTCGGCACCGGGGTTGGTAGGGCGCTCACACGTCTGGGCGCAGCGTGCGGAAGATGCCCACTGGCCACCCAGCCACTCATCACCAGAAGGACCGCGAGGCACACCAGGAGCACGCCGCGCGTCTCCCTGCGCTTCTGTTGCTCGGAGGCCCGCGCATCGCGAGTGCGCACGGCCATGACCAGGAACGGCGCGGCGAGGACGATGATGGCCCCGAGCAGCTGCCAGAGCGGATCGCGCAACGTTTCTAGGAGGATGTTCATCGGTCTCCTCTGTTCTCAACCGCAACAGAGCGGGTATTTCACGTACACAATGCAGGTTCACCATATGTAGCAAGACGTCCGCCAGCCAGGAGCGCCTCGCAGGATAGGCCACTCGTCCTTCCTCGATGCGTGTTGTCGATTCGCGCACGATGCGTTCCGTCGTTTGGCGCTACCTCTGGTTGGAACCAAGACCTGCTATGGCACGATGGAGGGGGTATCCGGCAGGCACCCAAGAGCCGAGGCAGCGGGCGATCTGCGTAATTTTCCAGGCTCTATCCTCCACGAGGAAGAGCGAGAAACAGACCAACAGCATGATCCGGGTCCAGAGCCATTGGTGCCACAGTGAAAGGTGAATCTCGGGGCTGCACAGGGCAAGCATCAGCACCAGCGCGGCCAGGAGGATGATCCCCCCTCCGATCTGCCAGATCGGGTCACCCAGGGTTGCCAGAAAGATGGTCATGTATTCTCCCTCTTCCCATTGTCAGGAGATACTCCTGCCTCTTGCGATGGTGGAGCCACAGGCGACTGTGCATGGTCGGCTGTCTGTGTGGAGCGATCCTCTTCCTCCGGCAGGTGGACACGCCGGAAGACGGACCACAAGGTGAGGTCGTAGGCTGCTTTCAGTGTCCCGGCCAGGATGAAGGGCAACCCAATGATGAGCAAGGGACCCTGCAGCAGCAGGCCGGAGAAGACCGGGCTGATGGAGGAGCCCAGGCTGCGCGCCAGGGAGGTCACGCTGGCCGCAGCGGTGCGCTCTTCCGGGTCCACCAGGGCCATCGTGTAGGCCTGGCGGGTCGGGATGTCCATCTGCGAGAGCGTCTGGCGCACGAGCAACAGTGCTGCCGCGACGGGAAAGGTCGGTGCGAAGGCCACCAGGGCCAGTAGGACGTTCGAGGGCAGGTGGGTGAAGACCATGGTGTTGAGCAGGCCGAAACGCCGGGCCAGCGGGACTGCTGCCAGGAACGAGAGCGCCGAGAGCAGATTGGCCCCGAAGAACAGGGCCGAGAGCGTGGAGAGCGGGACTCCGAAGCGCAGGTGGAAGAAGAGCGCCATCAGGCTCTGCGCCACCAGGCCACCGGCGAGCGCGTCGACACTGAAGAGCGCCGTCAGCCGCCAGACGATCCCGCGCGAACGATGCAGTGGCGGAACGAGGCGCTGTGACATTCGCTGGACCTCGATGGGAGGATGCTCAGGCCTCTCGACAGGAAGAGACAGGCACAGGGAGAGTCCGGCCACGATGAGGCCGAGCACCGCGTACACCCCGAAGAGGAGATGGATACCTGAGGCGAGGGGAAAGCCGACACCCGTCAACAGGGCGGGCAGCCCTGCCATCAGTGCTCCGAGCGCCACACTGAGTGAGGCGACCAGGTTATAACGGGCGAACAGAGCCGTCCTTTGCTCGGGTGACGTGATCTGCGCCAGCATTGCTTGGTCGATGGGCAGAAAGGGGGCGGTCTCCGAAGCCGAGGTGCCCAGCGTCCCGAAGAACGCCGCCAGCAGCAGCACGGGATAACTCGTCACCAGGCCAAAGACCACGCCCGTCGCGGCCATGAGTAGCGAGAGCAGCGCCAGGGTGCGTCGCCGTCCCCAGGTATCGGCGAAGAGACCGATCACATAGGTCCCGACCATGTCGCCAACCAGGGAGACCGTAATCAGGACCCCAACGGCGGCAGGGGAGAATCCCTCCCCTACCAGCACCACGCCCAGGATCACGGCCAGTAACCCGTAGGCCAATGCACGCAGCCCCCGCATCACCAGGATGAGTTGTGCGTCTCGACGACGTTCGCGCGTCTCGGCTTTTCCCCGCTCTGCCTCAACTGGTGGTGTCACCGACTCATTCCCCTCGTTCCGCATCAGGTGTGTCCCGTCTCACGAGACGAAGTCGCCATTGGGCTTGCCCTGGCGCACCATTTCCTGGCAATAGGCGTAGAGGGCGTCATAGACAATCCACTCGGCGGCGTTCTGCTCGTGGTCATCCTTGAAACCGAGGTGCCGGAAGCCCTCGGCAATCGCCTCCAGTCCTGGTCCTTCGGGTTGGTTCCAGAGCGTATTGTCGGTATCCGCGCCGTTCACAATTTTGCCGAGCAGCACCAGGGCCGGATCAGTTGTCAGGTGGTACTTCTTGAGGATGGCCTCGAACGAACACTCCTTGCCGTGGTGGCCCAGTTCCACATTTTTCACGTCATAGGGCGTCGCCCCTTCGCGCTCGGCGACTTCCATGACTTGATCGGTCGGCACAAAGAGAAACTCGGCATCCTTGTCGATAAACTTGGTAATCAGCCAGGGGCAAGCCACGCGGTCTACCTTGACATGCTCGCGGGTAATCCACTTCATTGGATGGTTCTCCTTCTTGTTGCATCAACTGCTTTTCAAACGAAATACGACGAGGGACGAGAGTGGTTGGTTACTTCACCTCGCTTTCCTCATAGACGGCGACACGACAACTGGGTAGAAAGACGTAGAGCCGCTGCCTCTTCGCATCGTAGGCCGTGGTATGTGCCCCCACTTCTGTCGGGAGCTGCTCATCGATCGTCATGCTGTGCGTATTCAGCACATCGATGACCCCCGGCTCCTCATCGATGATGCCCAGGTGCGCGATGGCGATGTAGAGGCGGCCAAGCCGGTGATTGTGCCAGATGGCATCTGGTGGACCCGCAATCGATACCCGCGCCAGTTCGCTTCCGGTGGAGGTGTCCAATGTCACGACAGAACCCCCGTCGCAGGCAACGAAGGCCCGGCGGCCCTCCTGGTCCAGGTCCAACCCGTGCGGCCCGACACCCGAGACTGGGAACTGGCCGACCAGCTCGAAGGTCGAGGCCGAGAGTACCGCCACCACCGCTGGTTCGCGAATATTCACGAGGAAACGATCAAGAGCCTGCCAGTACACGGCCCAGCGTGGCCGACCAGGCAGGGGTACCGCTGCAATGATCTGGCCTCCCTGCGGATCAACCACCCGTGCCGTGTTGTCGGCGACGTCAGCTACGAGCAGACGCTTGTGCAGCGAGTCCCAGGCCAGCCCGTTGGGCCGTGATCCTACGGCAATTGTTCGCAGCACGACATTCGTTGTGGGATCGATCACCAGCAGCTTGCCCGCTCCTCGTGCCGCCGCGAAGATCAAGGTGTCGTCCTGAGCACAGAGCACGCCGCTGGCCTCCGGGCAGCCGGGAATGGTCGCCAGGTGGCGCAGGCGCTCTCCATCGATGACCTCGACAGTGCCTGCCGCCGTATTGGCGACGAACACACGACCACTCTCGAGGTACACGTCCCCGTGATCGAAGTCTCCCTCCGGGTGAGGTGGCAGGGGAATGTACTGGCGCAGAGCCAGTTTGCTTGCCATCGTTCTTCTCCTTCTTTCTCGTTAGATCGTGACCACATTGACGACAAAGGACACCAGGGTGAGCAGCACCCGTGTCTGCTCGAAGCGCACGGCGTCAACAGGACGCCGAAAGGCGGCATAAAAGCCGATGAACAGGTACGTCACCAGGGGGCACAGCACATCATTGGGACTCACCGGTGGAATGGGGTCGTTGTTCAGCGCCCCCGTATTGCCTGCCGATCGCCACACCAGAACCGAGCAGCCCGCGACAAGCGCAATCAACAGGCAGTCGGAAAGCCGAAGCTTGGTGAAGCGTGCGCGTAGGACGACCAGCAGCAGGAGTGCAACCCCTGCTGTGATAGCCGCAGTTAGCTCAATGTGCGCAAACGGAAAGACCGACGGGCTCGTAGCCATAGTATCATCCTCTTCTTTGTGCGAAGTGCGAACAGCTTATCCCTGGGTTGGTTCGCTGGCGAACTGTGCGTACAGGGCATCATAGAGCAGCCGCCCCCGTTCCAGGGCGACCTGGTCATCGGGGCTGATCAGGCGGATACCCTGACAGAGTACATCGAGTCCCGCTGCCGCAGGCTCCAGCATGACATCCTGCACGGTGTCGGCTTCATCCACGACGCGGGCGATGCGCTGCAAGACCGGATCGCGCAGGTCATACTCCCGCAGCATGGTGTACAAGGTGCAATGACCCCGGTGATGGGACAACCGCACTCCTGGGATATCGAACGGCTCCGCTCCTTCAGGCAGCGGCTTGTGTCCTGCCGGGACA